>ERZ1292625.434-Hain-H41-01um-R1-434-length-64534-cov-29_pt1 | contig 64534 bp, 62 predicted proteins | sample MGYA00564400_ERZ1292625 | MGnify/ENA primary metagenome ERZ1292625 (study PRJEB36523, sample SAMEA6512639) | groundwater metagenome | collected 2019-01-08 | study: AquaDiva: Metagenomics assemblies of 32 groundwater samples | reverse complement strand
AACCGGACAGATCCTGTGCTCCATACACCGGACAACTTAACTTGCTATCTACACCCTGCTTCGCCACGCCGTAGACCGGCACGCTTGGACAACATAGAATAGCCTGTCTTCTTTATCCGGCCGGGACTGTTGCGGTTCGGCGCTTCCGCGCTTGTGCTGACGGGGGCACTCCCCACGGTTGAATGGTAAGACATTCTCGCAGGCCATGAACTACGTCATTGGATGTGTCGTCACCCTGCTGGCTCTAGCAGGATGGGTGTCTGCGCGATATGAGTCCGATCATGCTGAGGTCACCGCAAGGCTGGCCAGAGACAGTCACGTTGCAACGACGGCCTGCGGCCCCATCGAGTATTCGGAGGTCGGATCGGGCCCGGCCGTGCTCGCTATCCATGGAGCCGGTGGTGGCTATCCGCAAATGGCGGAGTTTGGCGATACGCTGGCTCCTGCCGGGTTTCGGGTGGTCGCTGTCTCCCGGTTTGGCTATCTCCGGACACCATCGCCTATCCATGCCGGTGTGAAAGAGCAGGCGGCGGCGCATGCGTGCCTGTTGGATAGCTTGGGGATCGCGACTGCCGCTGTGTTTGGGGTGTCCGCCGGCGCGCCATCATCCATAGAGTTCTGCCTGGACTTTCCGGCCCGTTGCTCCGCCTTAGTCCTGCTCGTCCCAGCGGCCTTTCCCCCGGGCACCACCACGAAGGACACCACCCCTCCGTCACCCTACATGTCGTTTGTGCTCGACCATGTGCTGGGGTCAGACTTCTTGATCTGGACAGTGACGCGAGTGGCTCCCCACATGCTGATTGAAACGGTCCTGGCGACACCGATCGCGGTGTATCGGAATGCCGATTCCAGCGAACAAGCACGAGCCCTCCGCATCATCCAAGACATCTTTCCGGTTAGCCAGCGGATTGAAGGCTTACGCATCGATGCCCGGATGGCCGCCCCCCTGAGTGCGGAGGAACTCCAGACGATCTCGGTGCCAACACTTGCCATGAGCTGTGCAGACGATCTGTACCGGACGCTTGCGGGCGCTTCGTACGCCGCTACGCACATTCCGGGCGCTCGCTTGGTCACGTTTCAGAGTGGCGGTCACGGCTGGCTTGGCCACGATGCGGAGGTGAAACGTGAGATCGTGCAATTTCTCCGAGCGGTGACATTGTCCAACGTAACAGGCAAGGGGCGGAACCGCACGAAGGACTGAGTTGTGAGGGCTGAGTCTGCGGGGAGCTGGTTGAGAACTGAGGACCAAGGACTGAGTGCTAAATCCTCAGTCTGAATGCTGGGCGGAGTGGCCCGAGTTGACAGGTGTCATGCACCACATTACACTTAGGCCGTGATCAAGACCTTTGCCGACAAGCGTACAAGGGACCTGTACGAGAACGGCAAATCTAAGCGGTTTCCACCTGATATGTGGGAGCGGGCCTTACGTAAGCTGGAGTATCTTGATCTGGCGACCAGCGTGGCGGACTTAAAAATCCCTCCGAGTAACCGACTCCATAAGCTGGAGCGCGACCGGATGGGTCAGCACTCGATTTCCATTAATGACCAATGGCGCATCTGCTTTCGCTTTAAGAACGGAGATGCGTACGATGTGGAGATTACAGATTATCATTGAGCGAGGTGGCTAATGAGTCTCCCCAATAAACGCGTGCGAAACGTTCGGCCAACTCATCCGGGTGTGATGCTGCGAGAGGACTTCCTGCCTGAATATGGATTGACGGTGTCCGGCTTTGCCAGATCGCTCCGGGTGTCCAGGCAAACCGTCAACGACCTGCTGCGGGAACGACGCGCGGTCAGTCCCGAGATGGCGTTGCGGCTCTCGCGGTTATTCGGCAACAGCCCCGAATTCTGGTTGAATGCCCAGCGTGCAGTTGATTTGTGGGAAGCCGCACGGACTATCAAGAAGACGATCAATCATATCGCTCCGCTGTCTGCCGCCTAAATCTGCGCATGAGCACTGAGGTGCTACGGTTTCTAGACGATTGGGGCATCCCTCATAATCTCTCCGCCTCTGCGTGACACTCTGTCCCTGGTGCAGTCTTGCCGACATCAAGCAGAATAGCCACGAGCATGTCGCTCATGACGTTCACGCCGGAGCGGGCACGGGCGATGATCCAATCCACAGTCATGATGAGGGGGATGGCGGCGAGGATGACCTGATCCGGCAAACCGGCAGCGGCAAGGACAAGTGGGAGCACGATCATGCCCGCTTCGGGAATGCCGGCCACACCGGCGCCGGCGATGATGGAGGCTACGACGATCACGATTTGCTTCGAGATTGGCAGGTCATAGCCGAGCGCGTGGGCGAGAAACAGCGCCGCCATCGCTTCATAGAGGGTGATGCCGTCGTTGTTGAGGTTGGTGCCAACACAGGCCGCGAGGCGCGCCGATTGTGCCGAGACACCCATGCGTTCGAGACAGCGGAGCGTCAGGGGCACGGTGGCGAGACTGCTGTTACAGGAGAGGCCAGTCATGATGGCATCGGCTCCCTGTCCGATGTACACCCTGGGTGGTTTCTTCCCGATTACCCACGCCACCAGTGGATAGTAGAGCAGCGCATGGATCGCTAGACCAAGGAGCATGGCGACGAGAAAGATCCAGAGCGTTGAGAAGACGCCGACTCCCGACCGGCCGACAACGCTCGCCACGACACCAAACACAGCAAACGGAATGACCATGATGACCCACCAAAGGATCCTCACAAGCCACCCATAGACCCACTCAATCACCCAGGCGATGCGATCAAGGACTCCGCCAGCCTGACCGCCCGTCGTTCTGGTCCACCGCAAGAGAAGCCCAATCCCAAGCGCCAGCAGCACAACGCCGATGATGTTATTGCTCCCAAACGGATCAGCGATCGTCCGAGGAATATAGGCCATCAAGTCTTCGAGTGGATGCTCTGATGGGGTGATGGCCGGCTTGAGCGTCGTGCCCGGTATCACATGAAGTAACTCCTCCACATGGCCTTGCCAGGATTTCCCGGGCTGCCAGAGGTTCATGATGGTCAACCCGATCACCATGGCCACGGAGACATTGACGAGGCAAATCGCGATGAGCTTCGCTCCCTGGCGCAGCGGTAAACTGGCACGGATCAGCGAATCCATAATCGCGAAGAAAATGAGCGGAACGGCAAGTGTCTTCAGTAGCCAGACCACCCACAGCCCAAGTTTCCCCAGTTGTTCATTGCGCAGCCCGTTGAAGTAAGGCTCCTGGCCAAAGACCACGCCAAGCGTTGTGCCGCAGATCACGGCGACAAGTACCTGCGCATAGAGTGGAAACGGACTACGTCCTGACGTCTCATGCATCGTGATCATGGGGGCCGCGGCAGCTTACTCGGTTTCGTTCAAAGAAACCATGTCCGCACTCACCTCCCTTACTGATTTCGTCCAGTTGCATCTCTATTTTTGGAGGCGTAGGTTCCTAGGCTCATCACGTCTCGGGTGTATCTGAAACGGAGGAATCCATGAATCGGTTTCGACTTATGGCTTCGACTGTCACGCTGTTACTTTCGATCACATCGATCGCATCGGCGGAACTTTTGGCGCTGCTCAACTATGAGAGTAAGCCGGGTCAAACGGTCAGGCGGGAAGGCATTGCCATCATGGAGGTCGATCCGAAGTCGGTAGACTTCGGAAAGATTCTCATGGATATTCCACTACCCGCCGACTTCGTTGCCCACCATATTTTCTTCAATCGCGATCGGACCAAGGCCTATATCACGTCCTTGGGCAAAAGCGAATTGTACGTGATCGATCTCACGCGCTTCCCCTACCGGCTGCGTACCATTGCCGTGCCAGACTGTCAGGTCGGGGAAGATCTGGTCGTCTCCGAAGACAACAAGACCTGGTACCTCACCTGCATGGGCTCGAGTACTGTCATCATGGGCGACGCAGTCCAGGATCGCCCGATCAAGACTGTGCGGGCATCGGATCCGACTGCGCAGATTCTCTACCCGCATGGGATCGCGATCCATAATGGGATCGATCGCGTGTTGGTTACCAGCACAGCCAAGCCCGACATGTCGGAGATGGGAGAGTCCGTCACGGTTCTGGAGGCGAGCACCGGCAAGGTCTTGTCCACGCACAAGGTGTCCCTGAAGCCTTCTCCCTCGAAGGCCGCCCCCGTGGAAGTCATGTTTGCCCCAAATGCGAATCCCCCAGTGGTCCATATCACGAATATGATGGAAGGGACCCTGTGGGCCGGCCTGTGGGATCCCAGCAGCAAATCGTTTTCGTTTACACAAGTCGATGATTTTGGACCACGGCAACAAGGAGTCCCGCTAGAGATGTTGTATAACGCGAAGGGCGACCGACTCTACATCACCACCGCCAAACCAGGCTTCGTCAATCTCTACGATAACAGCAATCCGCGTCAGCCGAAGTTTCTCAAGGCCCTTCCCGCAGCGGAAGGCGCCCATCACACGGTGTTGTCGCCGGATGAACGGTACCTGTTCGTTCAGAACAGTCTCCTTAACCTGGAGGGCATGAGCGACGGGTCCATCACGGTCATCGATTTGCAAGAAGACAAGGTGCTCGGGAGCATTGATACCCTGAAGGCCGCTGGGTTCAACCCCAACTGCATTATGCTGTTACCCAACCATTTTCAAAAGGGCGGGATACGTGAGAGCATGCAGTAACCGCACTGTCAGCGATTCTTGCCGAGAGAACGGAGGCAGGGCTAGTAGCCTGCTAGGTGGGGATGTCGCGTGTGCCGTCGTAGGATGTGCGGGATTGGAAGGACAGTTTGACGACGTCGCCGTCGCGCACTGGTGAATCGTCCGACCCGATCTTCTTGTTGATGGTGATGAGCGCTTCTCGGTTCTTGATATAGTGCAGCAATGGGCCCAGTTGGATGGGGTGTGCTTCTATCAGTTGTTTCACGGTCGTTGGACCTATCACCTGGACCTCCAGCTCACTCTCTTCGACCACCGCACGGAGGGTCTGTCCAAAAATCTGCACCGACACCATCAGCGATTCACCAGTCCTATCATCCACATGATTCCCATATTTATGCGAGACTATTATGGGGCTACTATACACGATCCAGAAGAGTGACTCAGCTCTTCTCGCCCTCGGCCGCTCGATAGGCCTCTTGAAGCAGTTGAGCGACGTGTTTGACCTCTACGGTTTCATCTAATCCGTTTTTGAGCTGAATCATGCAGGCTGGACAACTAGTCGCGACCACGTTTGCGCCGCTCTGATTGATGGCACGGGCTTTTCGCTCAAAGATCTTCTTCGACGTGTCATAGTCTTTGACGACGTAGGTGCCTGCGCCTCCGGCGCAACGATCGGCGTCCTGCATCTCGACGAAATTGACCCCAGGCAATGAGGACAGGACTTGTCGCGGTTCCTTGGTCACCCCGGCTGCCCGAAGATGGCAGGATGAATGGTAGGTGACGCGTTTCGTGGTCCCTCCAGTATTGGCCATCGGAGGGTGCTCCGACGAGCGGGCGACGAATTCCGAAATATGCACGACCTTCTTGGCCAATGATTCGGCCTGCTGCCGCTCCTCTCCTTCCGGGAACAGCGTGGGATAGTCTTTCAGCATCAGCGTGCAGGAGGCACAACCGGTCACGATGGTTTCGTAGGGTGCGAATGACCGAAGATTGAATCGGGCTCCATCACGCACCAGATCGACATGCCCATAGGTTTGAATCGGGGTTCCTGAACAACGTTGCGGAGGCAAGGCCGGCTCTACTCCATGCTTCTTCAAGACCTCGATCACGGCGTCACCGACTCCATCATCGAAATAGTTGGCCGCACAACCGTGGAAATAGGCGACAGTCCGCGTTGGCGACTCCTCTATTTCTCTCGTGGCCAAATGCGCATATCGCTCGCGCAAGTGGCGTCGAGCCAGCTTCGGTAACACAAGATCATGTGGCAAACGAGCGGTTGGAGCCAATGCCTTCATGATCGGCCCGGTGATTCGTTCCAACAGCTTCCTCACAAAAGGACGGTCCCACAGTCGTTGTGTGCTCGCCAGTACGTGCACGAATGCGTCAAAGTTGAGTCCTTTTGCTTGCTGTCGAAATATCCAGCCTGCCAACCGGTTGGGATGTTCTGCCCGCTTCTGAAGAATCAGGTCTGACACATCCACGCCGGCGGGACAGATCGTCCGGCACGATTTGCAGTTGAGGCACGCCTCTACCACGCGTTGTGAATTGAGATAGCTATAGTCATTCGCCGTGACAATTTCAAACCAGCCGCGTGCACTCATGTCCTCGGACTGAAAGACGTCATACACCGGACAGACCGAATTGCACTTCGCGCAGGTGGCGCAGGATTTTGAGAGTCTGGTGTAGTCGATGTGGTCTGTAAACGACGCGTCGCTCAGCTTGATCCCTGGGTTCAGGATGTTGTCCGGATCGAACGATTTCTTGACCTGCACAAAAAGGCCGTAGAGTTCTTCCCCGAACATGCGTTGAACGAGTTCGGCCCGGATGCGACCGTCGCCATGCTCGCCGCAAATCGATCCGCCAAACTGATTCAGCACGGTCGAATGGACATCCTGATAGGCCTGCACCATTTTTTCAAAATCGCCACGATCGTTCACGTCCAATAATGGGACGATGTGCGCGTTCCCATTTCCAATATGGCCGAAGATGGCCACCGGGACGTGCTGGCTTCCAAAGAAGCCCTCGAGATAGCGGATCAACTCGCTGATGCGGTCAGCTGGCACAACGACATCGTCAACAAAGTTGATCGGTTTCTTCTTTGGGTCGAATCGATAGAGGGTCGGGTACAACGCCTTGCGGGCCTTCCACAGTTGTTCTCTTCGTTCAGCATCGAATGCGAGTGTGGGCTCCGAGGCCAGCTTGTAGGGTCGACAGATGCTACGAAGGGCATCGGCCTGCTCTTGGAGATCGATCTCAGTCGAATCGGCATCCAACTCAAGCAAGAGGGTGGCTGCCGCATCAGCGGGAATGCCATGCTTTGCCCGCCCGATTAAGTTGAGCGTATTGGCATCCATGACCTCCAAGGCACTTGGCTGGAGCGTCAGAATCTGCGGCACCGCGTGACCCACCTCTTCCAAGTTTTTGAAATGCAGCAGTGCCGTCAATGTGGACGTCGGTCTGTTCACCAGCCTCAACGTCGCTTCACTCATGATACCCAGTGTCCCCTCGCTGCCGACGAACAATTTGGGTAAGTCAAACACTCCCTGTGCCAATCCATCGGCCACTCCAAAAAGATTGTACCCGCAGCTATTCTTGCTGACGGTCGGTCGCTTCGCTGCGATGAGGTCAGCGTGGGCCTGCGTCAGCACCAGCACATCGCGCAGGGCCGGCACCATCGTCAACAAACGTTCAAGCGTTGGATCAGTCAGCGGATAGGCTCGCGCCTCGATCCAGGAGGATGAGGTGAGGCACAACCGGAGGCTCTGCACATTGTCTTTGACCGAGCCGTAGCGGAGTGTATGGGGGCCTGACGAATTGTTGGCGACCATACCGCCCAGTTTGCACATGTCGCCGCTTGAAGGGTCTGGCCCAAACATCAGTCCGCGAGCACTGAGCTGTTTGTTCAATTCTGCCAGGACGATTCCCGGTTGGACTCGCGCCCATTGCTCCTCTTGATTCACCTCAAGGATTCGATTGAGATGTGAGACGTCAAGGATGATCCCTGAACCGATCGCGGAACCAGTGAGATTGGTGCCGGCTGCCCGAGGGGTCAGCGGAATGCCTCGCGACCGGGCATAGCCAATGGTCGTGGCAATGTCATCTTCCGACTCAACGAGGACGACTGCCTGTGGAGGAATGCGATAGATGCTAGCGTCCACCGCATAGGCGGTGAGCGTCGGTCCATCGTCTTTGACTTTTTCCCAGCCTAACAGGGTGCGAAGGTCATTCCCAATCGCACGAGATTTTGTCGGTTGGATCAATGGAGAAGAGGTGGCCATGGATCGTGATGTCTCCTACTCAGTGAATTCTTCAGACACCCTCAGTCGTTGTCCTTGTGGTCAATTTCTCCTACAATAGATCGCCCAATGGATCGCCCGGCCTTATATATCACCCGCCAGTTACCACAGCCAGTGTTGGACGCAATTCCCCGATACTACCACGTGTCTGCCACACCAGCAGATCGGCCACCAACGCTGGAGGAACTCCACCAAGGTGTTGCACAAGCAGATGCGGTGATTTGCACACTGACTGATCGCATCGACGCCTCATTATTGTCCCATGCACCAAGGCTGAAAATCATCGCCAACTATGCAGTCGGCTACAACAACATCGACGTGCCTGCCGCAACCCAACGTGGTATCACCGTTACCAATACCCCGGACGTGCTCACCGATGCTACTGCCGATTTGACGTGGGCGGTGTTGCTGGCGCTGGCACGGCATATCGTGAAGGGAGACACCTGGATCCGGACCGGCGACTGGCCTGGGTGGACGCCAACTCAACTGTTGGGCGCCGATGTCTCTGGCAAGACACTGGGCATTGTTGGCATGGGACGCATTGGCCAGGCTGTCGCGCAACGAGCGTCCGGATTTCGGATGCCCGTGATCTATGCAGGCCGTCATCGCGTCCCTGCCCCATCGGGTGTCATATGGGAATGGCAACCCCTTGATGCGGTCCTTGCGAAATCCGATTTTCTTTCGCTCCACGTCCCTCTCACCGATACGACTCGTCACCTGATCGGCCGACGCGAGCTGACCCTGATGAAACCAACCGCCTACCTGATCAACACATCCCGTGGACCGGTGATTGATGAGGTGGCGTTGGTGTCGGCGCTTGAGGCGCAAACGATCGCGGGCACTGGGCTGGATGTCTACGAACACGAACCGATGGTTTCTGCTAATTTGAGAGCTCTGCCGAATGTGGTTCTTCTTCCTCACCTCGGGTCGGCTACACTTGAGACGCGTGTAGGTATGGGGCTCATCTGCCTCGACAACATTGCAGCCGTGTTGGGAGGACGCCAGGCACCGAATCGAGTGAATTGAGGTGTGATTGAGAACGAGGATTGGACCCTACGAGGCGTACCGAAAGGCGATGTTCCCTCCCCTGTGTTTCCCCTTCAAGGCCACCAGTCGCTGTGGGACATCATGGAATGACGGAATCGACTCGAATGCGTGAGCGGCCTTCTCCCACAGTTCCTCTGTTTCATAGAGTAACCCCAACTCATAGCGAATGGCTTGCCCCTTAGCCCCTTGGCAACGAGGATCAGCCAAGACCGTTTCCAATCCAAGAATTGCCTGAGTGGGCTGATGCTCTTCCTTGAGACAGACCGCCGTCATGAGTGCCGAATCAAGATAGTAGGAGTCGCTGTTCATCGATACGTGAAATTCCTCCTTGGCTTCCTCATACAACCCCATGTTCTTGTACGCGACACCTAACGCATAGTGCGTCTCGTAGTCAGAAGCCGCCATCGGTTCCTTTACGGTCGCTGGTGGAGCCACGGCTGGTTTACTAGGAGCAGCTGATTCCACAGATGTTTGAACCGAGACGAGCTTGGGCGGCTGCGGAACAGGTGCCTGCGGGACTTCGGCCTTGCGCACTTCGCTCTTTTGTGCAGCGACTGGCTTTGCGACTGCTGGAGCTCCTGCCGGTTTGTTCTGCGGCGGATGCGAAGCCATCGGGGCTTCTGGTGCTACGTGTGGAGCTGGTGGAGTCTTGGCACTCGACCCAGGTGAGGCAGTGACCGATGGATGCCGAATATCTTGTCCATTAGGAGCTGCTTTCGACTCACTGGGGGTTTTCTGCGATCCACTGTCCTTGGCAAGAGGGTTGACGTCGTCGGGCTCCGTACCTGCCACCGAAAAGTGTTGGTCTTCCTTCATCCGACCGTTTGGACGGACTGCCTGAACACTGTCTGAATCAGCTCTCAGTGATTCACCCTCGGTTCGTAGGGACTCGACGTGGTTCAACGGTGCGCTCACAACAGACGCAGTCTGAACGGATTCACTCCGTTCGTCAGAGACCCCTCTCTTCATCTTTGTCGTCAGTCGATTCACGAACGCGTCATCGCTGGATAGCGATCGCACTTTTTCGAAGAGCTCCTCATGCAAACTTTCCATGCCGGGCTCTGGATGTTCAAGTAAGAGTTCGATGGCTTTTGCATACTGGATGGCGGCTCCCCCACCATTGCCTTGTTCTTCGAGGAGTTCTCCATTCAGCTCCAGTAACGGAACGGAGTTCGGGTCTGCGGACAAGAACTCCTGAATCAACGATTCGGCAAGTGTGAGGTCATGGGCCCGCAACGCGGCCCCAGCCAAGAAACGATACTCTCCCAGCGCCACTTGGACATCCCCGCGTTGCAAGTGCAACCGAGCCAGGAGTTGACAGACTTGGGGGTTCCCTGGTTCTCGTGTGAGCATTTGGTTCAGAATCGCTTCAGCGCCAGCATACTGTTTTTCGTCAATGCGACGAACGACCTCAGCCAAAAGGTCGACTGGTTCCGACGGTTTCTGTACCAGCACAGTGGATCCTGGTTTGACTGCCTTGGTCGATCCGGTTCCACCTTTCTTCAGGCTCTCCACGAATTGGGATGCCTCGTTGTTCGCAGGATCAATCCTAAGGACAGCGAGATACGCGTCTTTGGCCTCATCGTATCGTCCATGCGCTGATCGCTCACGGCCCAGCTGAAGATACACGGTGGTCGCTTCATCTTGCTGGTTTTCCTGGACACAGAGTTCGGCGACGCGCTGTTGTGCGTTGAGATTCGATGGATCGTGGAGGACGATCTTCCTGTACACTTCGAGCGCGTCTTTTCCGCGACGTTCTTTTAGGTAGTACTTTCCCAGCGTGAGGTAATCCTGGACCGCGCTGCTGATGAGTCCACGTTCAACATTCAAGTCGCCAAGGTGGCGATAGACCTCATATCGAGCCGGATCGTATTTCAGGACTTTTTTAAAGGCGGCAATGGCCTTGAGGGTCGCGCCTTCGGCTCGGAAAGCCGAGGCCGCCTGCAAGAATGTAGTAGCGGCTTCCCCTGAAGCGTTTCGTTTCAGTTGCAAATCACCGATCGTATTATGAATGGTGCCGTCGCCGGGGGAATCTGCGGCCAGTTTTTTCCATTCGGCTATGGCCGCTTCGTACTGTCCGCGGGATGCGAGGAGCTGTGCTTGTTGAAGAACTCGACTTCGATCCGGGGGCACAATAATACCTCCACGATCAGAACAACCAAACGCTAACAGTCGCAAGGAATTTTGTCTAGGAAATGGAAGAATCAGGCAGCACTTACTCGAGTAAAGGAGCTGGTCCTCCGATTTGGAGGACCAGCTCCTTTACTGAACAAAACGGAAGACGTGACGACTTATGATGCGGCGATCTCCGCCTTGAGCACATTGGACGCTTGAGGCCCCTTGGCTCCCTGCACGATCTCAAACTCAACGTTTTCACCTTCCTTGAGGGTCTTAAAGCCGTCTCCTTGTAATGCAGAGTAGTGGACAAAGACGTCTTCTCCGCTATCCAGCCGGATAAAGCCAAACCCTTTTCGATCGTTGAACCACTTGACCGTGCCTTTTGTCTTCACAGAATCCCTCCTTTTTTTCAACAACTACGACTGGTTACGTAGCGGCCCCACTCAACTAGGCGCATCAAAACTAACAATAAATTGTGTAAGAATTCGGTTGGTAGAAGGGACGGGAACCTGAAGGAGTGGTGCATCGCTCACGGAACCCATCTTGTGAGTGGAAAGTCGCGCTGCATGTAACATAGGCTTCAGGACCTGTCAAGCGAATCTTTGTGGAGGAGACTTTCTCCTGTGTTTACAGGCGAGAAGGACTTCCCTATAGTGATCACAACTTTTCCCATCCAGACATTCTGTGATCTTACGAACACTGCTCGATCGCTACATCTTTACGGAACTGCTCTCTCCGTTTGGTCTCAGTCTCGGTGCGCTGTGCTTTGTCATGTTGACCAGGGAGCTGTTGCGCCTTGTCGAACTGTTGGTGTCCAAGGGGGTCGGGTTCTGGGCGGTCCTCAAAGTGATTGCCATGCTGCTTCCATCCGGTCTCGTACTCACACTTCCGATTGCAGGGCTGATCGCCTCGGTGACGGCATTCGGCCGGTTGTCCTTTGACAAGGAATTGGTTGCCATGCGTGCGACCGGACTCAGTCTATTTCGGCTCTCGCAACCGGTCCTTCTGTTCTCCGTGTGTGTCTTTACGTTGACCTTGATCTTATCTCAATGGGGACAGCCGTGGAGCTCATTGAATCTCAAAAAGGTGGCGCTCAACCTGCTCAAAGATCAGCTTGTTCTGGCGTTGGAGCGAGGCACCTTCAATGAGCCGATTCCACGCATGATGATCTATGTTCCAGAAGGTGAGCCAGGCCGGCCGGCAGAGGGCATCTTTATCTCGGATGAACGTATGCCCGAAGAGCCTCGCGTCATCGTGGCGGAACAATACCACGTGTTTATGGATGCCGCCCATGCGCAGGTCGCACTTCAGCTGGTGAATGGAGTCATCCATAGCCGGCCGCGTCAGGTGGACCAGTATCAGCAGATTGCGTTTGCCCGTTACGATCTCAAGATCGATCTGAACCTCAGCAGCTATTCGGCGAGTGAAGAGCGCCCGTCTTATGAACAGATCATGGCTCGGCTAGCCGAGTCCGGCGGGAAGGATGCCGGCTCGCTTCGTCGTCTGATGGAATACTATAAAGATTTGGCTTTTCCGACCGCATCGCTTGTATTCTGTCTGCTCGGCGTGCCAGTCGGAATCGTCTCGAAGCGGTCCGGACGGGTCGGCGGGTTTGCTGTCGGTGTGGGTATCATCATCGCATTTTACATCCTGAATGTCGGGTGCGATTTTTTGGTGACGGCTCTGATTCTGCATCCCTTTGCGGGTGCGTGGCTGCCTAATATTATTTTCATCATCATTACGGTCGCACTGTTTTTACGGATGAGCAGGCAATAGCAGCATGACGATTCTTTTCCGGTACATCCTCCGCGAATACGCGAAAATCTTCGGGATGTGCTTTTCCGGTTTGGTGACCATCTATCTCGTGATCGACTTTTTCGAGAAGGTCCGCCGGTTCTTACGATATGAATCGGGAATCGTTCCAATCCTCACGTACTTTGCGCTGAAGATCCCCTCAATTTCGTTCCAAGTCGCGCCGTTCGCGATTTTGGTGGCAACCTTGTTGACACTTGGTCTGTTTGCGCGCAGTAATGAAATCACCGCCATGCGCAGCTGTGGGGTCAGTTTATTGTGGATGACTTCGCCTTTTTTCTTGTTTGCCACTGGCGTGTCTATGATTCTCTTTCTCTTCAGCTCGACCGTCATTCCGCTCGCGTCGGAAAAAGCCGAAGAAATCCGTGCGGTCCAGATCGAACAACGACCGGCTCCAGTCACCGTCAAAGCCACCCAACCATGGGCCCGTATCAGCTCCGACAGCCTCATTGAAGTCAATGAGATCGATGTCGCAGGAAAGACCGTTCGAGGAGTTCGAATCTTTCATTTTCGTCCGCCATTTGCACTCGATCGCATTACGGAAGCGGCTGAAGCCCGCTATACACCTCAAGGCTGGACCCTACTGAACGGGAACCATCGCAGGTTTCAATCGGACGAGACCGTAGAGCTGGCTCTATTTACGGAACACGCGATCAGCATGCCCTTGATTCCCGATGATTTCTCCTCCTCACTGGTGGGGAACTCAGAAACCATGACGTTTGGGGAAATCCAAAATTACCTCGCGCGTTTTCGGCATGAAGGATTCTCATTCGCCCGTCTGTTGACGGACTACTACAGCCGTGTGGCCTCCCCATTGGTCACGGTCGTGATGGTGCTCGTCGGTATTGCGTTGAGTTTGCGCCGGAGCGGGGTCCGAGGGGGCAGCATGGCCGTGGGTATCGGACAAGCGTTCATCATTGGGTTTTGCTATTGGACGACACATTCCGTCGCTATCGCACTCGGGCGAGGTGGCGCGTTGGCTCCCATGCTTGCTGGCTGGATGGCCAATACGCTGTTTCTCAGCTTCGGCCTCTATCTGTTACTCAAAGTTAGGCACTAAAGAGAGGTTTCCTAGTTGACTGTCCATCGGTCTTCCGGTAAGAAAGGCGCCGTGTGCGCCCATAAGGAGGGAGAAACATGGCCTCGCGCGTAGTCATTACCGGTCTCGGGGTGATTTCTCCCATCGGGATCGGCGTCAGTGAGTTTTGGAAGTCAGCCCTTGCGGGTCGCTCGGGGATTACTGCAATCCCTTCCCTGGGGTGGTTTCCGATGTCCGATTATCGTTCGCGGGTCGCCGGGCAGATCCACAATTTCTCACCAGAACAGTATTTAACAACGATGCAGGCAAGTCGCGTGGATCGGTACGCGCAATTCGCTTTAGTCTCCTCAAAAGAGGCACTCGCCGATGCCGATTTGAATATGGCCAAGGAGTCTCCCCATCGCGTTGGTGTCATTGTTGGAGCTGGCATGGGTGGGATGGTGATGGGCGAGCGTGAAATCTCACAGCTCTTTAAAACGCAACGACCGCATCGCGTCCACCCAAACTTTATTCCAACGATCACCCTCAATTCGGCGTCGGGTATCGTCGCAATGGCACACGGTGCCAAAGGCCCAAATTTGACGATCTCCACAGCCTGTTCCTCCAGTGCCCATGCCCTTGGCCAAGCCCTGCAAAGCATTCGTAGTGGCCAGGCCGATGTGATTATTGCCGTCGGAGCTGACGCGAGCATTACGCCCCTGGTGTTTGCCGGGTTCTGTTCCTTGCGTGCTCTCTCCAGTGAGTTTAACGATGCTCCAGAGCGAGCCTCACGTCCCTTTGATCGACTCCGGGACGGATTCGTCATGGGCGAAGGAGCTGCCACATTAGTGGTCGAGTCATGGGCCCATGCCAAGAAGCGGAAAGCGAGAGTCTATGCTGAACTCGTCGGCTATGCGGCCACCAGCGAAGCCTATCACATGGTCATCCCTCAGGAGGATGGTCAGGAAATCGCCACGACCATGAAGATCGGGCTCGACTCGGCCGGGATCAGGCCGGATCAGGTCGACTACATCAACGCGCACGCGACCTCTACGACGATCGGCGATGCCGTTGAGACCAAAGCTGTCAGGAGTCTATTTAAGAATCGCGCAGACAAAATTGCCATCAGTGCAACAAAATCGCTCATCGGCCATACCTTGGGAGCAGCTGGAGCGATCGGCGCGGTGGCCACGACTCTTTCAATCCATACCGGGCAAATCCATCCCACAGCGAACTACGAGGAACCGGACCCAGCCTGCCGCTTGGATGGGATCTCACGTGCTGTTCAAGAACGAAAGGTTCGGTACGCCCTCTTGAATGCCTTCGGATTCGGCAGTAACAATGCCACGGTCGTCTTTAAGAAATTTGTGGCATAACAACAGTTGAACGATATCGAGGGTCCCGTCGCAGCCGTCACATGCGAAGAGCCTCATTCCACTTGAAGGAGCACCTATAATGACTGAACGGATCGATCCTGCGGTTACCGCTAAAATCATTCAGGCCTTGGCCAGCTATCTCAAACGAGACCCCGCGTCGATTACTGAAGCTCATCATCTTCGTGATGACCTCGGCCTCGATTCGGTGGCGATCATCGAACTGCTGTTCGAGATCGAGGAACGATTCAAGCTCCAAATTCCAGACCAAGACCTTCCGGGTTTGAGTACCGTTGGTACCGTAGCGGCCTATGTCCAGCAACGGCTCGCTGAGTCGAAAACGGAGTCCAAGCCTGCATCGCCCAAGCCTGTGGCTGCTGCCAGCAAGTCGAAAGCAGCCAAGTCGACCAAGACCAAGATCAAGGCCAAGTCGACCAAGACAACCTCAGCCAAGTCCCCGTCTACTAAGAAAGCAGCTGCGGCAAAGTCCGTTATGGCCAGTAAATCGAAGAAGATCTCTTCCGGTAAATCTGGAAAGAAGAAAGTCACGGCCCGATGAGCAAACCACAACTACCCTCCCCAATCACATTGGCTCAAGTCCACGAGGTTGTTGGAGGGGTGATTCACGGAGACGACCAGACACCGATTTCCAGCTTAACAAGCCTCGGCGAAGCCGATCCACACGCCCTATCGTTTGTTGCCAACGAGAAAATGTCGAAGACAGTGGCCACTCTTCGCGTCGCGGCACTCCTGGTCCATCGGCATTTGCCCGATCTCGCCCTACCGCAAATCGTCGTTGATAATCCGCTGTTGGCCTTCGCACGCGTCGCACAGAAATTTTTCGTTCGCGTTCCTACGCCCCGTGGTATCGCTGAGTCTGTTACGCAAGGATCGGATGTGCAGATCGGAAGTGATCCTTCTCTCTGGCCATGCGTCACGCTGGGCGACCGCGTCATAATCGGCAATCGCGTCACGCTCTATCCGGGGGTCTTTATCGGATCGGATTCAAGGATTGGGGACGATTCCGTTCTCTATCCCAATGTCGTTGTTCGCGAGGGCTGCTCACTTGGGGCGCGAGTGATCGTGCACAGTGGAACCGTGATTGGAGCCGACGGGTTCGGATACGTCCAGCATCAAGGCCGACACCATAAGATCCCTCAACTCGGTGGTGTCGTCATTGAAGATGACGTTGAGCTGGGAGCGAATGTAACGGTTGACCGTGCGACATTCGGGTGGACCCTCATCAAGCAGGGCACCAAAGTCGACAATCTCGTCCAGATTGCCCACAATGTGACTGTGGGAGAGCACTGCATTCTGGTGGCGCAGGCTGGCATCGCAGGTAGTACCACCATCGGTCGTCACGTGATGATCGGTGGGCAAGCCGGGCTTTCCGACCATATTACCATCGGCGACCAGGTCATGATCGCCGCGCAATCAGGCGTCAATCGTAGCGTGGAATCGAACCAGATCGTCGGAGGCAGTCCTGCGATGGTACGTGAAAAAGCCCTGAGGGTTCAGGGCGTGATCTCCCACTTACCTGAGTTGAATCACCTCGTGCGAGAGTTGGAACAGCGCGTGGTCACGCTTGAAAATCAGCCCAAGAAGTCGGTGCGTCGGCCTGCACGATCAAAGGCGAGGCAGCCCAAGAAGAAATAGGTTCTTATTTCTTTACCTTGCCTAGCTTGATCACTCTTCTCCATAAGAACATCCTTGCCCAATAGTATCCCGCCCAGGGCATCAAGATCGCCGGCACGATGCTCACTCGTTCATAGGCAAATGCTGCAATGGTCCCTCCTATCAAGAGGAGGCCCCCAAGCAAATAGGCGAATGGAACGAACTGGCGTCCCGGATGCTCAATCGTTGTCGCGTCCGACCTCTTCTTGAGCGTTCCTCGTTGCCGACTTAAGCCTTCCCTCATGCGAGCAGCCAGAACTTCTGGAAACTCCCGTAAGAGATAGCGTTGGTAGAGTGTCTGCACCACCCCTAAGCCTATGCCTGACATGAACAATGCTGAACTTTGATAGAAGGTATCCCAGGAATAGCTGTCGGTGGCGAGCCATTGGTATCCCAGACCTCCAACTGCCCCGATCACACAGATCAGCCCGAGCAGACCGGATGGCATGAGGATGTAAGTTTTTACATACTCCTGGGCTTCCTGCATTGTTTGCTGCGGATGTTGAACGTTGATGAGTTTCGGCACGTGATTCCCTTCGCAATTGCCAATCTACCCAGAAGTCAGCGTATGCATTATAACCATCTAGATCTCCACAGCAAAGGGGAGAACGCAGGGGTGGCTCATTGATTTTAATCTGATGAACAGCGAGTAGACCACTCGTTCTTCCAGTAAAACTGTGTATCTTGTTGGCATTTCTGTGAATTACCCATACAAGGCCATCGAATGACCATCGTGAGCAATGTACTGTGATATTAAGTTGAGCCTTGCACAGGCAGGAAAGGGATGTCCGCTTGAAATATAAGACGGAACCGATTGTTCTTTCGAGCTGGATCGTGTCGGCAAGAACGAACGTTGCGGCTAGGAGGTAAAGCTCTGTTTGATGGAGGCCGGTCTCGAGTTCTCCTTAAAGCTTTACATATGCTGGTGAGATGGTCAATCACCGTTGGTAATCGTACTGCAAACAGGACCAAGACCTGGGTGTTTTCAGGATGTCCTCTTGGAGTTCACCACCCCTTGCAGTGTCAAGACAACCGCGTCGAGACTTTCGAGCAGCGACGTGAAGGAATCAGACGCAGCAATCGGCACAGCAGACATTGCCGGTTTCGGTGGTGGTCCTGAAAATGTGATCCGCCCGACTTCGGGTGGATTAAGAGTCTCCGCGATCGATACTAATGGCACGCTGGTCAAATCAATCTCACAAGAACCACTTCCCGTATGGTCTTGCTCATCATCCAGCCGTATAACTGGGCGAAGGGGATAGCTGCTATTCACTTTGGCCACGGTTCCTATTTCTCCGGTCGTCAATCGCACGGTAGTCCCAAGTGGGTATACCGAAAGTTGCTCGACGAGTGCCTTCAGAATTTCTCGAGGAAAGGCTCTTCGTTCAGCAACGAGAAGCTCCTTGACTGCCTCGTGGGGGAGCAGGCGACGGCGATAGGGACGCTCGCTCACCAATGCATCGAATACGTCGACCACTCCGACGATCAGAGCCATTTCACTAATCTCTCTTCCTGTCAGCCGATGAGGGTACCCTTGCCCATTGAAGCGTTCGTGAGCCTGACGGGTCAATTGCCCCAACCAGTGATACGCTGGCCCGCACTTCTCAACCACCTGATAGCCAAGCTCAGGATGCCCTTCGATTAGTGCCCGCTCTTCCTGAGTCAAACGGCCGGGCTTCGTGATCAAGGATTTCGGGACGGCAAATAGTCCAATATCATGAACAAAGCCCGCGAGTGCCAACCTGTGCAGCTCTTCCCCATAGTACCCGAGACCGATCCCGACCTTCGTTCCGAGTATGGCCACATTGATCAGATTCGTGATGAGTGGTGGCCCGGCCGGTCCTGCAAGTGCTTCCACCACGAGCTCATCGTTGCGCTGCAGCGATGACACGACATGTCCCGCAAGAGCTTCAAGTCGTTCGAGTGATATAGATCGATGCTCCTGAACAGCGGTCGCTATCTCCCCCACCGCCTGTCCTGCCTCGTGATACCAGTTTGTCACGACTCACCTCTGTGTCGTCATGGGTTTGCCGATGCAACAACTCGCCTGCGAAGCTTTCGACCATGCGTTCATCAAGGCAACGCCTCATGTGCGATTGTTTCGACTAATGAGCGTCCAATCTGAGGCGCTTCCGAAACACACCCGAAGTAGAGATATAAGTCTCAAAGCGAGTTGATCAATCGACATACACCGCGGTGCAATGGTAAATGGAGGAAATCGCACTCGGTGAAAATATCGGCGACTCGCCCCCAGCCGCAGCAAGACGCGCGAGGATATAGGCCTTTGTCTCGGCCCGATCCAAATAGTCAATATGGTGTTGAACGGCCACTCGCTGAGCAAGCTGAGGAATGCGCGCGATAGGCTCCCGCAGCTCCGGTTGTCCTACGAGCACGAGAGTGATGAGAAACCGGTCATTGAGTTGAAAGTTGTTGAGGAGGTGTAGTTCTTCAAACGAGCGGTCATGTTCGATCGCCAGGGCTTCATCCACCACCACAATCGTGTCGATGTTTCGATGGTAGTTGGCAAGTAGTTGATCGTTCAGACGACGCAACTGCTCCACACGTGTCCCGTGGGGATCTACTCCGAGCTGGAACAAGATCTCGCCGAGAAATTCATTCCCTGGGATAGTCGGACTCGAGACGAGTCCGATCTCATACCGAGATCGAGGAAGCTTGAGTATTACGGCACGACTGAGGAGTGTTTTCCCGCTTCCAATCTTCCCGGTCAGCATCACGATCCCTTTTCGGGCATGAATCCCATACAGCATTCGCTCCATGGCCGCTTCATGTTTGACCAATGGGACATAAAACTTTGGATCTGGCACATTTGCAAATGGGCGCAGACGCACCCCCCGATGAAGCTCGTAGACAGAATTCAGCGTCTCATCATGACTGTGTACCGCATCGGCAAGTGGCACTAGGAGGTCCATTTTATTTCAGTACTCCAGTCAGCATGGGGCTTTATGAAGCGCATGGCAAGACACGCTGTATTGCTACGCGCTCCATCCGTCCGTTGGCCGCCCATTCCTCAATCCCTTTTAGGCTCTGGTCCAACCGTGATTGGATGGCGTCATAGCGTGTGGCTCCCACGACCACGTGGTGCTGCGTGACGATTGTGAGGAAACTATGCAGCCCCATGAAAAACAGCATCGCATGGGAGGCATTGACCTGCTGAGCGGCAGACCATAACTGCGCGACACGTTCAACAGTGTTCTGCAAATCTGAGGACGGCGCACTAAGGGCGTTGCCACTAGTTTTAAGGGTCTGAATGATGGCCATCAGATGTGGAAGTTCTTGTTGAACGACATCCAGAAAGCCTTGCTCTTCCTCAGCAGACCGCTCAAGAAACTCATGGATGGACGACATATTGCATTGTTCAACCCCTCGCTCCATCAGCCCTTCCGCCTGGGCCAGCATCGTCTGAAGCAAATTACGATGGAATGCGTTGGACGAGATGTATTGATCTTGGAGTCCACGTAGTAATGTCAAAAACTCCTTCGTGGGGATCATCGTTGGCGGATCTTCGGAGGACGCTGAGACGTCGTCTGCCTCAAAGGTCACACCTGTTGCTCGGGTGAGGGCTCCATGAATGTGCCCCAGCTGTTTGCAGAGCGCGATGAAGTCATCCGTGGAGATTTGCGCGGAAGGGTCTTGAACCGCTTCCACAAAAGGAAGGGCTGAGAAACTCGCGCGCTCGACATCACTCAGATTGAGCGTGGCCGCAGACCCACCGAGGTTTGTGACACCAACCTTGATCGTCTGAGCCAAAGCATGATGGCGTTCGGAAGGGGGAGATTGCTGCAGCTCATCGAGGGCAACGTGAATTTGCTGAAGCCATTCCTGTGCCTCTTGAACGAACAGTTCAACTAGTTCTTTCTGGAACGCATCTTCAGTTTCAACGGACATCGGCGTTGGCCCTTTAGCAAGAATACGACCATGTAACCACTCCGGCTACCTGGATCAGGATTGCCCCCTCCCGCTTCCAAGTTGGGAGGCCAAGCTCGCAATCTCACCTAACTTGCGTGCCATTTCCTCGAGCCGTTTTGTGGCACTCTCGGCAGCTTGTTCGGCTTCGGTCACTCGTCGAGTGAGGGTTCCATTGCGATCTCGTTCTACGGTTAGAAGCCCTTCCATTTCCTGAACATTCATCGCAACTCGCTCTAATTCTTGAAGGTGTCCAACTGTCTCTGCCCCTTTTCGCCGTTCGGTCAACAGTTCAGCCTCGAGGTTCTGAAGTTTCTGATGAAGTTCAGTTGTCAGCTGTTCTGCAGCTGCAAGTCTTGCTTCTGCCTCTCGTGTCCTGGTCGATATCTGCTCTAATTCAGCCAATTGTTCCACGAGTTGCTCTGCAGCGGTCCGTTCAGCATGCAGAGTAGATTCCAGTTCCGCAATTCGAGCAGAAGATTTCTGCCAGAGCATGGCTTCCTCTTTGAATGCACCAACTGCATCCTGTTCCGCTTTCAGTGCTGCTTCCAGCTCGGGAATTGTAGATACTTGTTGCTCAACCTTGGCGAGTGTCTCCTGAAGCTCGTTGAGACGTGTGCGCTCGGCTGCCAACTGCACTTCACTAGTCTTGGCCTTGGCAAGGTGCTCCGAGGACTCGGACAGTCGTTTGCTGAGCTCTTCCGAGCGAGCCCGTTCCGCTTTCAGTGCTGCTTCTAGCTCAGGAATTCTTGATACTTGATGCTCGACCTTGGCGAGTGTCCCCTGAAGCTCGTTGAGACGTGCGCGCTCGGCTACCAACTGCACTTCACTAGTCTTGGCCCTGGCGAGCTGTTCCGAGGACTCGGACAGCCGTTTGGCGAGTTCTTCGGAACGAGCCCGTTCCATCCGTAACTGTTCTTCAATCTCTCTAGGTTTATGGACCTCCTGGTGCAGTCCCTGTGGCTGTTGCGTTGCCATCTGCATCGTCGATTCACCAACGGCCGCTACAGGGGCAGAAACGAGCCCAGCGGCGGAGGCTGGTGCTGCGTCCTGTCGTTTTGCTATTAACTCGAGGACTCGATCCTTGAGGGATGTACCTTGAAAAGGCTTCTTTAATACGCCATCGGCGCGGCAAGATTCGGCTTGTTTGGTCACTTCGTGGTTGACGATTCCAGAAATGAGCAGTACAGGCGTCGAGGCGAGGGTTGCATGTCCACGGACAAATGCGCACACTTCATACCCACTCTTATCCGGCATGATGACATCGGACACGACAACATCCGGCCGTTCCTTTGCTAAATAGGCCAGCGCTTCCTCTCCGTTTGCCGCAAGCGTGACGCCGAATCCAGCCTCGGTCAATAGTCGTTCAGCCACCTTACGAACTGCGATACTATCATCGGCTACTAAGATCTTCGGCATGCCTGCACCTTTCGCTCATCCCTGGATACAAGGAATCATCACTCAGTCGACCCTAGTTGTGATACCGAGAGAATCGGGATCTCATCCAGGCCATTGGTATAACTGCCGTCGGCCGGCAAATCTTTGCCGTGGTATGTTTGAAGCATGGCAGGGTCCAAAGTATGAAGGACTGGAATCTCTTCATCGATGCACATTGCCATCTCTCCGAGAGAATGCTTCACTCTCAGGCACAAGGGACTGCTCCCTTGCACCGTAAGACGAAGAGATGCGGCCAGGTCAAATACCGGTAACACCGTCTGTCCCTGACGAACGACTGATGTGATAAAGGGGGTTCGACCAGCGACCGGAATAGGTTCAGCCCACTGGGAAATGCCCGATACATCCACTGCCTTCACCGCCAATCGCCTCCCTCCCACAAAAAATACCAACAGCTGATATGATTGACGCGCCGTCCCCCGATGATGATTTTGACCAGTCCTCAGCATACCTGGCTATTCTTCACGGACATCTTCGGGGCCGCTACGAGTCGAGGAATGCCTCCTTGTCCCCCACTGTCCTCTACGCTCGCCACCTGCTCATCGAGAACCCAGCTTGTATTAAGCACCAACGCAATACTTTTTTCGAATAGGATCATGCCTCGGTACCAACGTCGCTCTGGTCCACAGAACTGCGGGGAAAGCGGCAGGACTTGAGAGGGATGGAGTTCTAGCCACCCCTGCACCGTGGTGACTCGAATGCTCCCCTGCACACCTCGCTCAGAAAGCAGCACAATACGGCTATGCGCTGAACCTTGATTATCCAATATTCTCAATCGATCAGCCAGATTGATGGCTCTATACACCAGGCCGTGAATCGTTGGATCGTCAGGGGATCCAACCTCTTCGAGCGTTAATACCCCCTGTATCGACTCGGCATCCAACGCTAGATACCGTGCGCCCAATAACACGATGAGAAATCGCGATGGAGCAGCTGGCGACGAAATTCTTGTCATTGGTTACTGGACGTCCAAGCCAAGACCGTTTTACTCATTCTCTGTAACAAGCCTCATTTCGTCAATCGATACGAGTATTTCCGCAAGGTTACTTGCGCAGCACGGGAGCCTTTCCAAGCCATCGTGCCACCTCCTGCAACAACATCCGTTCTTCTACCGGCTTGGCGATGTACGAATTAGCACCGAGGTTGATCGCCATCTGCCGATGCTTGTCTCGTGCCCTCGTTGTCATGATGACCACCGGCGTTTGTCTGGTTTCCGGGCGGCTTCTGAGAGCTTGAATGACTTCAAATCCGTTGAGCTTTGGCATTTCAAGATCGGTGAGGATCATCCGATAATTAGTCGTTGCTGCCTTTCGAAGTCCATCTTCTCCGTCAACTGCCGTATCAAAGGGATATCCGGCCAACTCCAACATCCTTCCTACGAACTTGCGAATGCTCAATGAATCGTCTATCAAGAGCAGGCGGGCCTCTTGCGGCTCATTCGACAATTGCTCTTGTGGTGGAGACTGCTTCGACAGCGGCGTGGTTTTGAAAAAGAGAGTGTGGGCAGCCGATTCCTTCAGCTCTCTCGTCGTCAACCGGTTTGGATCGAGAACAAGAACAACCCGTCCTTCTGGATCGATAGTCGCGCCTCCAAAACACGAATGCTCCAATACTTTCAGTGATCCAAGGCTCTTAATGACGATTTCTTGGCGGCCCAACAGTTCGTCGACGGCTAATCCCATGGTCGTCCCCGCTGTCTGAACGATCACCACGGGCATGGTCCAATCAACAACTCCCGGTTGTCGACGAAGGATGTTATGGAGAGAGTGTATTTCAATCATTTGTTCGTTGATCTGTAAGACTGTGCGATTACCTTCCTCGCGCACAGAGAAAGGTGTCGGCATCATGACTTCCTGGATGCTCGCGAGTGGAATCGCATATTTTTCAGTGCCGACTCGCACGAGCAACGCAGTTGCGATCAGGAGGGTGAGCGGAAGATGTAAGGTAAATTTGGTGCCAATACCGGGCTCAGATTCCACATCGATATGCCCGTTCATGCCTTCAACCACTCGTTTGACCACATCGAGTCCGACGCCTCGACCTGCTTGATCCCCCACCTTGTCGGCCGTGGAAAAGCCTGGCATGAAAATCAACTGCAGGACGTCCGTATCCGACATTGTTTGGATTTGGCGTAATTGCGCGCCTCCCATCTTGCCGGCTTTGGCTCGTATTTTCCACAAATCCAACCCTGCTCCATCGTCTTCCACTTCAATGATGACTGAATTCCCACGATGAGCCGCATGGAGGTAGACGGTTCCGACGGCCGGTTTACCCTTCGCGATTCGATCCGCTGCCGGCTCGATACCGTGATAGACAGCGTTCCTGACCAAATGTACCAATGGATCCACCAATCGTTCCACGATTCCAGTATCCACTTCGGTCTGCTCGCCCGATGTGACCAAGGACACTTCCTTGTTTGATGCTCTGGCGATTTCTCTGACCGCTCGACGAAACCTGGTGAAGGGTGTCCCAATCGGCACCATGCGGGCATGGGCGATTTCGTCTCGCATCACCAGCGTCAACTGTTGTAGTTGACTCATCTCGTCATGGGATCTTTGAATGGACTCATCCAGCTGCGACATCGATTCAGTGATATCGGCGGTGACTTCTCCAATACGCCGAGCCAAAATATTGAAATCGTCGTATTTGTCCAGCTCAAGGTTACCAAAATCGCTGAACGCGGGAAGGCCTTGACCAGCATGTGTAGTCGAACTACTCGGCGCCTCCTGATAGGTAAAGGTGTGTTTGTCGGCAAAGGATTGGACGGAATCCACCAAACGACTCTTGAATGTTAAGACTTGCTGTGATAGTTGCTCCAAGACGCGCAGTCGTTGTTCCAATCGGCCTCGTCCGATGACGAGCTCTCCGACGAGGTTCATCAGTCGCTCGAGTCGTACATAACTGACACGGATGACCTCACGTTCCTCTCCTGATTTCTCGTTTGGAAGGCTCTCTTCCTGCTGATGCGACTCGTCACTTCCGGACTGGTTTGTAGTCGTCGAACCAGTGGTGTCATGGAGTGCATGTGCCGCCGCCGTCTCGTTGGCGCTCCCCTGGTCCAATCGTCTGAGCTCAGTTCGCGCCGCATCGAAGCGGTGCCTCGTATCATCCACCTTAGTGAGATCTCTGCGCATGAGTACTCGTACGACATCAATGGCGCGAAGTATCAGATCAGTATGCCCCGGCAACACTTGGAGACTACCGTCTCGTACCGCTCCCATGAAGTCTTCGACATGATGGACAAGATCGCCAATTGACTGAAATCCAACGGTATAGGCGGATCCCTTCAAGGTGTGTGCGCTTCTAAATAGCTGATTGATCAGTTCCTGGTTGTGCGGGTCTCCATCTAGTCGTAGAAGATTGGCTTCCAATAGCTCCAGATATTCTTGCGCCTCAGGGATAAAGTAGGAGAGCACTTCGGGATCCAAATCTGGAATGACGTACCGGTCAGATAAATGTGCGATTGGGGCTTCTAGGTTAACAACGGGCTCAGGCTGGAGGGAATGCGAGCTAGGCATTTGGGTGTCGTAGGAGTGAGTGGCTGGTGGAGGCTGAGTAGCAGTACCTTCAAACACCTGGGTGAGGCGATTGAGAAGCAGTGGTATACCCTGCTGGAGTTGCGGCAGGCTCGCTGGTTCACGTTGGAGAATAAGCCGAATCAATTCAGCGGCCTTCGCCATCAGGTCAAGAATGTTATGACTGAGAGGAAGGTGTTTTTCGTGAACCTCAACCAAGTAATCTTCTATTGGACGAGCAATATCCCCAATGACTTGATAGCCCACGGTGTAAGCCGACCCCTTCAGGGTGTGTGCCGCACGAAAGAGCCGATAGATCGAGTCTTCCGCATCCCGTTTCGATCGAAGCGCGAGAATCAACTCATCTATGGTACTGAGATACTCCTCAGCTTCGGGAATGAAGTAGGATAAGATTTCAGCATCGAGTTCAGGGAGCACGTAATTCTCATTGGCTGTTGTCACAGAGGACAGGGATGCTGTCGCGTTGCCTATTCCTTCTTCGTGTTGTTTGATCGAAGTCCAACAACGGGCTACGGCTTCTACATCCTCAGCGCCGCCTTGCCCGATCTTTCGAACGATTCCCTGAAGGCTCTGCGTAATGTTCCGCATCAAGTCAACGGTTTGATCCCATTGAGCCATCGGAGTCGGCGTCACTTGCTCAAGGAGTGTTTCCATATGTTCAGCGAGCTGAGCGACTCCACTGAAGCCGTAGAGGGCAGCCGCTCCGCAAATACGGTGGGCGATAATGTATTGGTCGGTAAGTTCCTGAGGGCCAGGAACTCGACCGTCAGAAGGATGTAAGGCTTTGGTCAGGGCATCCAACCCATCCGATGCTTCAAGCACAAAGATGCTGATGAGGTTCTGCCTATCAAACTCCGAGCTCATCGGTCCCTCGCTACACCAAAAGGCTCTCCTCGCCCAGCGGATGAGGGAGATGCTCAGGCCAGTTTAAACTGCGACACTGACGTCGTCAGACCTTCAGCCAACGTCACCATATCTTCGACCGTTGCACGAGCCGAGTCGGTGGCCTTTTGCGTGGCCACGGCACCTCCGGTAAAGTCCTTGATCGACCGACCGACTTGATCGGTCGACACCGTTTGGTCTGCCGCTGCTGCCGCAATGCTTTGGGCAAGTTCCGCCGACCGTTGCGCAATCGTCGAAATATCCTTAAACACATCGCCTGTGCGCAAGGCCGAAGCCGATCCGGCCTCGACTGTCTGAGTTTCATGTTCCATAGCAACGACCGCATGTTGCGTTTCGCTCTGGATGACTTTCACCAAGTCCGCGATCTCACGTGTCGCCTGTGTCGAGCTTTCCGCGAGCTTCCGCACTTGATCGGCGACGACTCCGAAGCGCGCTCCGGCCTCACCGGCACCAGCGGCCTCGATCGCAGCGTTAAGGGCTAGCAAATTGGTCTGATTGGCGATATCTCTGATTGTCGAGACGATTTGCGAAATTTCTAATGAACGATCGCCAAGCCCTTTGATCTGCTTTGACATTCGTTGAACTGCCAATTGAATGCGTTGCATGTCATTGACAGTTTCTTGCACTGCGAGCCGGCCGTCTTCAGTAGCCTTTAGGACTTGGCGAGCTGCGTCGGACGAGGCTCCTGCGGTCTCCGTCACTTGACGCATTGAGGACGCCAGCTGTTCGACCGCGCCGAGCGCCTTGATCGATTCGTCAGCTTGGTGCCTGGCGGTTCCAGCCATCTGGCCCGCATTGTCTCGCAACTTACTCGCTGAGCTATTGACACGTTCAGCTGCCTGACGAACGTGTTTCATCAACTGTGAAAAGCGCTGAATCATGAGATTGAATCCGTCTGCCAGATTTCCAAACATATCGGCCGTCACTTCACCGCGCTTGGTCAAATCTCCTTTCCCGACATCGGATACCAACACAAGAAACTGCACCAGTTGTTTTTGCATCTTGTCACGCTCTTCTTCAGTCGAGACCAGCGCTGTGATTCGATCCAACATGATATTGAACGCTTTGGCCATATGCCCAACTTCATCGTCGCTTTCAAGTCTTGCGCGGGCCAATAAATTCCCAGCGGCTGCCTGTGTCGCAACATCGGCTACATGAATGATGTCTCTCACAATGCTGCGTGCAAGAAAATAGCCAATTGCGATGGCCAAGAGGAGTGCCACGGCTGCTCCGCCGAGCATGACCTTAGTAAGGTAAATGGCCAGGCTCTGCCCGCTATCATTTAATTCGCTTGCGAAGTCCCGAATGAGCTGCGCTACACCTTGGAAACGCCATGTCGACCTTCCGTGCCATAGCGCCACCTCAGTGGATAACACCATAGCCCCCAGTTCTCTCATCGACTGTCTTTGTTCATCCGTGAGCGAGGAGTCAAAGCTATCGTTCAATGCTCCCACTGCGCTTTCAGCCGACGCAAAGTATTCTTTCAATGTAAAAATGAGGACATCCAACTCTTGCCCGTCGCGACGGCCATCCACCGTCTCGTGTGTTGCGGACGGCCGATACGTCTCAAGCGGCGCCAGGGTGCGCCTCTTCAATTCAGCGAGAGGAATGATGGCCTCATCGAAATCACTTTTTTGTCTTTGGTCCACAACGCTCAACAACGCATTGTGATAGAGACTGAGGTTGGTGCTGCTCACGGCAACATGAGAAACCCCCACTGTTGATTCGTCATAAATGGAACTCAGCTGGCTCTTCATTTGGCGGAGGCCCATCAAACCGATCAGACCAATAGCCATCATGCCGACAATGATGATGGAAAACCCTATCAAGATCTTGTGCAGAGCTTTCAGGTCTTTAAACCATGCCCGAGGCGACCAGTTCCATGTCTTTCTAGAGTTCGCCATGACGCTCCTCCTGCTCACGATTCAAGATAGGACATACCTTTTTGGACATCATCGTTCCTCATTATGATGGTAGGGCTTCTGGTCAGTGGCTGTCTCTGCTATGGATGCCACTAACCGGGACAGTTCTAATATCGCACTCAGCTGATGTTCGGTTTTGAAGAATGCCGAGATCATGGGGCGTCGTGTGGCTTCAGGATGAGTCGAGGGAGCGACTAGATCATCTAACTGGATGGTGCGAATTTCTGGTACATCTTCGATCAGGATGCCGACCTGTTGTGTGCCCTGACGAATCAACACTGCATATTTCGGCATCACGGAGCTGGACACGCCTAATGTAGCCCTTACATCTGCAAGGGGAATGATGGTTCCGCGTAGATTGGTAATACCGACCAGCGCAGCAGGCATTCCAGGTACAGGCGTAATCGACTCGGGTTCGAAGATCTCGCGAACCTGGCGTAAATCGATAGCGAAGGTTTCGTCTCCCAATGCGACGAGACACACCTTCAAAGACTGGGTGGATTTGGCCTCTTCCGGGACTGAGTCTGAATGCAGTTGCGGAAACTCACCTATGGGAATCATCGTTTCGAGACCCCGCGCAGTATCGGCTCTTAGCTCAGTGCGTGCTTCACAGCATGCAAGAGCTCCTCTGCTTTGAAGGGTTTCACCACGTGTCCGTTCGCCCCCTGTTGCTGCCCCCAGAACTTATCGCTTTCTTGACCTTTGGAGGTGCAGAGCACGATCGGAATGTTTTTGAAACGAGCATCGGTTTTAAGATCCCTGCACGCCTGAAATCCATTTCGGCCTGGCATCACCACGTCCAAGACGATGAGGTCCGGCTTTTCCGAGACGACCTTGTCCTCTAAACCATCCGCATTGGAGAATGAGACAACGGTGTGTTGAGCAGCCTTCAGATACGACTCGATCAGTTGCAGTTCCGCGTACGAGTCATCGACAACCATAATTTTGCTCATAAACCATTTCCTCTCTCTTTCAAGAAAGATTCATGCTGTTTTTGATTCGATAATCCGGCTTTGGCAATGTGACTTAGCTACCAGTCTTGGAGGACAATATGTCTCTGGCTTGAGTGCCCCAATGAACCGGTCCACGACCTCAGCTTCTTCTCATATCGTGACAGAGGATACGGTTCCTAAGATTACGGCACAGAAACAGCCCCTTCGAAAGGCACCGTTTTCTACCCTTCAAGACCGATTGATACTGCTCTCATGGAGTGTAGCGACTTGTTGCTGGTTGGCAAGAAAACGCTGAATATCAACATCCTCGTTGGGTATGGTGGACGTTGATGCGAAGGCCAGAGTCTGTATTGAGTATGAAGATGACGAATGCTGGAAAGGCTATGTCATCGGAGAAGACAAGACAGATCGGCGTTGCGGGATAAATGATCAGCCCACCGATCGAGCTCACCCTGCGAACGAGCGGTAACCGACTTCGAGGTATGACTATCGAGAGGTAGAAGTCTTTCCTCTCACGAGCGCGATTGAGCCAGGTACGACGCAAACCAGGCTCATCAAACACTCCATGAATGTACGTTCCCCACACAAGACCGTCGTGCCAAATAGCTCCATCGAACTCTTCTTTTTGCATAGCAGTCGACTGGTGATCGTCCTCACTCAGGACGGAAGAACGGTGAACTCCACGACAGGCCAATTCACGAGATCCCATTTTCTGAGATTGACCTCGGCTGCACTGCTCGCCCCCTCAATTACCATCACCTCATACTGCCTCGACAGCCGTGCATAGTTTTCTTTCAAGATCGACCAGAGACGTGATCGGCTATCGCGATATGTCGAAGCCTCTTGCTTGGCGAGCACCTTACCGAGAACGACGACCTGAGAACATCGATCGGATTCCGGTTTGAGGAAGACGGGATTCATATCAACATGTGGAGGAAGTCCGCAGGCCTCGGCTTGCAGCGCTTGCGCCCGTCCGATCTCAAGCCAATCCGGCGTGACGAATGAATTCAGAGACATATTTTGAGCTTTGAATGGGGCCACGCGAACACCTGTGCGGTGGAGCCATCGGCAGATCCCGGCCGTGATCAAACTTTTCCCTACGTCCGATCCCGTTCCAAGGACTGCAAATGCCCGTGCCGTCATTGACACGACTCCCGCCAAGCCTTCGCTTTCGTTAAGCCGCGAGTCATACAGTTGGTCACGGCGCGTCCAACAAGCGCTCCGATCTCTGTATGGGTTCCGCTATAGATGTGCGAGGGACCTTGTCCCTGTAGCTGACAAGCGATCACGACCGCATCCGTACCGGTTCCAGTCGCTGCAAGACTGCTCTGGCAACTGGGCACCACATGATCGCGCAAAACGCCAGTCTTGGCCTCAGTGGCAACTTGCACCACACCGACCATCGCGGCAGAAGAGAGGCTACCGTTTGTGATGAGAATGAGATTGATCGTGCCTGGCTTGCCCGGTCTGTTACGATGAGAATGTTGAGGTGGCCATTCTCCGGCACAGACGGCATTCGTCACACCAACTGTCGCAAAACATTCCACCCAGAGCCCATCCAAAGCAGCTCGCGCCATCACTAGCTGTGTCATAGGTACAGCCGTCATGAGTCCAACGGTGCGTGCGCGGATGCCAAGTCGAGAAGCCACCTTTCGCAGGAAGTGGCCGGGATCTGTGAAGGGTTTAGACTGATCCTCGATCGCCGAGGGATGTGCCTCAACCTGATGATTGAGGACATAGGAAGCCAGCGTGAGCCCTCCCCCTTGTGGCGCAGAGGAAAGCACCCGTCTCCGACCTTCAAGGTTGATGACCAGTGTCTGCCCCATCACTTGATAGCTGGTGCGGACTCGTGTGGAAGTGCCTTTCATCATGAGACGCCTTGGAGGAGCAGTCGAGATATGGTCCGAACGATCCGGTCATTGTCTTGAACAGTCCGCACTGCGAGTCTGATGGAACGTGAGTTTGTGCCAGGCACGGACGAACAGTCTCGAATCAACAGGCCTGTGCTTCGCAATTGTTTGGTCATGTCACGTGCCTGCCAGCCACGAGGCAATTCAACAAGGAAGTAATTTGCGTGTGTCGGCATCACAACGCAGCCGGGCAAGGCCACCAGCAATGCTCGCAACCGTTCACGCTCTCGCGCCATGAATTGCAAACTCTTGCGCGCATGTGCCGCATCGTTCACGGCAGCGAGCGCGGCTACTTGCCCCATTGCGCTCACTGACCACGGCGGAAGCTGCCATTGTAGTTGTCGAGCGGTGATACGGGTTGCCACTGCATATCCTACTCGCAGCCCCGGCAGGGCATAGAATTTGGTCATGCTGCGCAAGACTACGACATGCGACCAAGCGGCCGCATGCGGCAGGACAGATCGCTCTGGACAATAGTCGGCAAATGCTTCGTCGATCACTAGCCAGAGCCCTCGCCGGCGGGTAGCCTTCGCTAACCGTGCAACATCGTCGGCTGAGCAGGCTTGTCCCGTCGGACTGTTGGGATGACAGAGCACGACGCCATCAATAGAACGACCATCATGCCGGCCTGCTTCCATGACATGGCAAAGACGGTCGATTGGGATGGCATACTGATCGCTTCGCTCAGCAAAGAGCGCCATGGCCTGTCCTCCAGCTCGCACCATTGCGGCAGCATATTCGGAAAAGGTGGGCTGAACGACAAGGAGCCGATGAATCCCCAGTGCGCGAGGGAGCGCCTCAATCAACTCTGTGGAACCGTTACCAACTACGATCTGTTCAGGATCAATACGCCAGAATGTGGCCAATGCCTGCCGCAGATCCCAACAGTTGGGATCTGGATAATGACTCAACAGATGTCTGGACGTGGCGATGGCTTTCCAGACTTGTGGAGAGGGCCCTAGTGGGTTGATGCTGGCGCTGAAATCAAGAATCTCGGTAGGGTCACGTTTCAGTTCTCGTGCAGCACTGTAGATATCCCCACCATGCACGCGTGCCCTCAGACGAGCCATTTGATCCCCACCGCCAGAATGACCCCCAGCCCCGAAGCTGCCACCATGATGGTTGCCGCCAACGTCATGTCTCTTGGCTCTGCGCTCCGCCCCTCTACACCAAGGATAGGACGGTCGTGCGCAATTCCATCGTAGAAGTTGGTGCCTCCCAACCGTATTCCCAAGATCCCGGCCATCGCTGCTTCAGGCCTGCCACTATTGGGACTGGGGTGGAGACTTCCATCTCGCTGAAACACTCTCCATCCGTTGCGAATCCGTTCCAGCTCTTGAGTAATGAGACCTGCACCCAGGAGAAGCAGCACTGCCGAAAGCCGGGCAGGAATCCAGTTCACCAGATCATCAAGCCGAGCCGATGCCCAGCCAAGATAGGCATAGCGCTCATCACGATGGCCGATCATGGAATCCAATGTATTGACGGCCTTGTACGCCAAGGCCAATGGGGCCCCTCCGACCGCCAGATACAACAACGGCGCAATCACACCGTCTGACACACTTTCTGCGACCGTTTCCACCGTCGCACGAGCTACCTCGGATTCGGAAAGCTCCGCCGTGTCCCTCCCCACGATCATGGCCACAGCTCCACGGGCAGCAGGAAGATCACCGGCTTGGAGCGGATCATCCACCGCACGGGCATGATCCCATAGGTCTCGTGCGGCGAGAGTGGTTGAGGCCAATCCAATCGACAGGGCTGATCCCAGCCACCCTGCTAAGTGCTCAGCCTCTTGAATTATGACAGCGCCGAGACAATAGGCCATAATCGGGAACCCTCCAGCCAGACAAATCCCTACCATCCGAAGGCTGGTGTTACTTCGACAGATGTTTCGGACCCGGTGATCGAGCCATGCAATGCACTGGCCCATTATACGGACTGGATGAGGCAACCAGCGAGGATCACCACATATCCCGTCAAGTGCAGAAGCGATAAGGAGTTCGCCGCCGGTCATGGTAACCGGAGCAAGAGTGGAACGAGTAACAGGAAGAGGATTTCAATCACTTCATTCATAGCCCCAAGCGTATCCCCAGTGATCCCACCGAACCAGCTACGGCAGGCTGACCAGCCAACGAGTACGATTGGAGCGCCAGCGAGGAGGATCAGGCATGCACCAACCGCCCCAAAGCCTCCTGCCAGAGCAATCGTCAAGACTACCGTGGATATGGCCACGTGTCGCCATGACAGATGAGTGAGGAACGGCGCTGCCAATCCTCCTTCCGATCTGGCATAGGGCGAAATCCACGCCAGCATGACCATCGCCCAACGTCCCATTGCCGGCATGCAGAGTACGGCGGGGAGCCGCAACTCAAGCGGCAGAGCCATCAATCCCGCATACCGAAGAATCAGTGAGAGAGAAAGTCCTGTCGCGCCGATCGCACCGATACGGGGATCGCGCATGATCGAAAGCCGCTCAGCCGGTGTACGCCCTCCCGCCAATCCATCTAAGGTGTCAGCCAACCCGTCCTGATGAAGCCCTCGCGTCAACAGCACCAAGAGGATAATCAGCAGCACATTCACGACTGTCGGTGAGAGAATTGCCGTCAATCCAAAGTCCACAACGATGAGCCCACCGCCGATCAGCAAGCCAATGATGGGATACCAAGCCATCGATGCGGCTAGTTCTGGCGCGGTTGGCTCGTGGTGAGTTCGGCTCAACGGAATCGTCGTCAGAAAGTGCCAGGCAAAGATAAATGGACGGGCCACAGTTCCCATCGTTACACCTTGTCAGATACGCCTGCTTCATCAAAGGTTGCCATCTCCGTATAGATCTTGATTGCGGCACAGACCAAATCCATTCCCAAACAAGCCCCCGTGCCCTCGCCAAGACGCAAGTCAAGATCCAACAGCGGTTTCAATCTCAGATGGTCCAAGACCACGCGATGGCCCTGCTCGACCGAGCGATGGGAGGCGATGAGATACTCACGACACAAGGGCTGAAGCCCGACGGCAATCAATGCCGCCGCCCCAGCAATGAACCCATCCAGCACGACAGGCACCCGGGCTGCCGCCGTACCAAGTATCACACCCACTAATCCAGCGATCTCCAGCCCGCCAACTTTCCTCAGAACATCGAGTGGATCCATCATGTCGGGACGATGCAGTTCGAGTGCCCGCTCAATCACGGCTATCTTATGCTGACGACTGGACTCGTCGATGCCGGTCCCGCATCCGGTTACATCGGCCACAGGCCGACCGGTCATCGCCGCAGTAATAGCGGCACTGGGTGTCGTATTGCCAATACCCATCTCACCGGTGCCGATCAGGCCAATCCCCTCTCGCACGACTTCTGTCGCCAGTTCAACTCCGATCATCACAGCCTGCTCTGCTTGGCTGCGTGTCATCGCCGATTCCACCGCCAGATTGTTCGTACCCTTCATAACTTTCCGAGCAAGCAGACCGGGCACAGCGTCGAACTCATAATCGACACCGATGTCCACCACTCGCACATCCACGCCGGCATGCCTTGCCAACACATTCACGCCAGCCCCACCCCGCAGAAAGTTCAAGACCATTTGGGGGGTAACCTCCCGAGGATAGGCACTCACCCCTTCCAAAGTCACTCCGTGATCAGCGGCAAAAGTAAAGACTACGCCGCGTGGAACATTCGGCTTCACTTCACCGGTGATGGAGACGTAGGACGCCGCCAATTCTTCCAGGCGCCCGAGACTGCCGAGCGGTTTGGTCAGCCGATCCAATCTGGCTTGTGCCTTTCCACGGAGACTAATATCGACCGGCTGAATACGACGGCACAGGTCCTGTATCGACATGACGGCTCCTCTAGTTACTTCAAGCGAAGCGATAGTCCGCTCACGATCAGATGCACTTCATCCACTCCAGCGGCAATCTGCTGGTTCACCCGTCCGGCAAGATCGCGAAACGCACGTGTTGTAGGCTCAGCCGGAACCAGCCCAAACCCCAACTCATTACTGACGATGACCACTCTAGCCGCTGCAGTCCGCATCCGTTGCACCAGCGTTCCAGCTCGGGTGAGAATGACTGATTCAGTGAGGCCGGTTCCAACCAAATTACTCAACCACAATGTGACGCAATCGAAGAGAATTGTCTGGTACCGAGGACCCTGTTTGGCAAACCATGCCTCCACTTCGAGCGGCGCTTCAACGGTCTCCCAATCCGCCGAGCGTGTGGCCTGGTGTCGAGCGATGCGTGCCGCCATTTCACCATCCAACCCTTGCCCCGTTGCAACGAATGCGCGCGGCCCTCGGGATCCGGCTAACTTGAGTGCGGCCTCACTTTTCCCAGACGACGCTCCGCCAAGCACAAGAATAATACGCCCCTTGGCTCGTCGCGTCGGCCGGCGGTTACTTGGCTTTCTTGGCGACATCACGTTCCCATAAGAATTCAGGCTCGTCCTGCGTCTTGGAAACCCACCGAGCCAGCACGAACAACGCATCACTCAACCGATTGACGAACTTGATGATCGTCGAATCGACTGGCTCCGCTTTTGAGAGCGCCACACACAACCGTTCAGCGCGGCGACAAACCGTCCGAGCCTGGTGCAAAAACCCTGAAACTTTTCCGCCTCCCGGCAGGATGAATTCTTTCAGCGGCTCCAAATCTTTTTGGCACCGATCCATCAGTTTTTCTAACCGTGTGACGTCCTTCGCCGCGACCTGTGGCATATTCTTGAAGGTTTGTCCCGGGGCCGTCGCCAGAATGCTGCCCACATCGAATAATTTGTTCTGTACCCAACGTAGCTCGTCTTCAAGTGCTGCGGCAGCTGAATACTCGTCCACAACATCGGTATTCATCACCCTCACCACACCGATCGACGCATTCAACTCATCAATCGTGCCGTAGGCTTCAACCCGCAGACTGTCTTTCCACACCTGTTGTCCGCCGGCCAGTCTGGTTTTTCCCGCGTCCCCTGTTCTTGTGTAGACCTTGGTGATGCGCATCCCCATCCCCTCTCTTGTCATGAATCCGATTGCCCCATGACTCGTCGTGAATTAATTGGCCAACTGGAATCCGACTCCGCCATCCGGCTGCTTCTAGATCCGGTCGGTCTTCAAACTTGGATACATAGCCGAGGCAGAGATAGGCAAGGATCGTCACCGAGTGAGGTACGCCGATCACTTGTTTGAGCTTCTTGTGATCTAAAATACTGACCCAACCGACGCCAATGCCCTCGGCCCTCGCGGCTAACCAGAGATTCTGAACGGCGCAACAGGTGCTGTACAAGTCTGTTGCGCGCACCGTGGAGCGGCCAAGCACGTTCGGCCCCCCGCGCTTCCGGCTACAGGTAATGCATAGATTGATCGGCGCTTCTTCGATGCCCTCCAGCTTCAACTGCCGGTACAATGCCCCCTTGGTGCCTGCATACCGGACAGACGCTTTGGTATTCGCCTCGACGAAGAGGTCCTTCACCGTGCGCTTCGTGGCACGATTGCGGATGACCACGAAATCCCACGGCTGCATAAATCCCACCGATCCTGCATGATGTGCCGCCGTCAGCAGCCTCATCATCACCGCATCTGGAATCGGCGTCGGCGTAAAATTCCGGCGCACATCTCGCCGTTCAAAAATCGCACGATAGACCGCTTCCCGCTCAGCGTTGGAGAATCGGCCATTGGTTCGCATTAATGCCTCGCTCGATCGCCCTGGTTATGGTTAGTCAAATTGCGCTGAGGCTTCAGCTCACCTGCTGCGATTTTTTCTAAACAATGAGAACAGAGACAATCCTCATACCGCGCCCCAATCCAATCCATTTGTGCCTCGGTAATGCCGAGCTTGCCACACCAGCACTGGTATCCGCCACACTCGAAGTCGTGCCCGCAGCGCTCGCAGGTCTTCTGAACCGGCCCTCTCAAAATTCCACTCCCGGTTGCGCCTTAATGCCATTTCGGAAGGGATGCTTCACTTGTTTCATTTCCGTTACAAGGTCGGCTTCTTCCAAAAGCTCCGCTGGCCCCCCTCTGCCGGTGATCACCGCATGCTGCATCGGTGGACGGTTGCGCAGTACCGGCAGTACATCATCCAGCTGGACATAGCCGTGCTTCAGCGCGATATTGAACTCGTCGAGGACCACCATGGCATAGGAGGGATCGCTGAGAAACTCACAGACCTTTGCCCAAGCTTGTTGAGCAAAGTGCGTGTCCCGCTCCCGATCCTGCGTCTCCCAGGTATAGCCTTCACCCATTCGGAGAAATGTTACCTGATCACCAAACGACTTCAACGCCCGCTCTTCCGCGGTGTCAATAGCTCCTTTGATAAATTGGACCACTGCGACCTTCCAGCCATGCCCGATGCAGCGCAACACCATCCCCAGCGCGGCGGTCGTCTTGCCCTTGCCGGCACCGGTGTAGACAATCAAGAGCCCCTTCTCCTGTTTCGCTTCTGCAATGCGCCGATCAACCGAGGCCTTGAGACGCTCCATCTTTGCTGTATGCTCGTTCGGTTCAACCATCACACACCTTTGATGTTCACAGCAAAGCCAAGCAAGATCACGGCCTTCTGTGCGTGAAAAAATCTTTGTGAGTATAGAGCGTGCCTCTGAACACCCACAACCCATCCGTGAGACTCACTGGGGCTCTAGGTTGTACCACTAAACCAGAGGTTTCTGCCTTCGTGGCTCCATGCAATTCCGTGCGCTACCGGATAACCAAGGACTTCGGCGACTCATAGTGACGAGCCTGGCAATCCCCAGATACACACCGGACAAGCTAAACAGGAATCCAGCTCCGCAGAGCCCTAAAAGTACCATTCTCCGCTGCCGGTCATGTTCCAAGAAAAATGGAACATCCCAGCTATGCAGACCATGAAATAGCCATCGATATATTCTTCCGCTAGAGTTCATGAGCTCCATCAGCCGGCCTGTGTTCATATCGATGTGAATCCACGTCTGTTCCGGGTCATCCAAGACAATTCGCAATCCTGAAAGTGGACGAGGATTATGAATTGTACTGTAATAATAGAGATCCCCTTGGGGGATATCGCTTCGATCTAACTGTTGAGCTGACATCACCAGCTTTGCCGCTTCAGCTAGTGTATCGAGCGTAAATTTCGACGCAGGGGCCCGAACCCAGTCGGCGCTCATTACCACTTGCTGCTCGGAATCTGAGCGGAAGACATAGTAGCTCGCACCTCCGACTTTACTGAGCAGGATCTCTTTGACTGGAGCATCAAGCTGGAGATGCCGCATGGCATCTCCTAGCGGAACGCCAATATCTTCAGGCACCAACATTCCACCCATGAAGCGTTGCCGCTGCTCCATTGTTGGCTCACTACGCGAGAACCATCGGCCGTGATCCATCGAGAGTAGGCCACTGAAAAGCCATAGACACACCACAGCTCCAATGGCCATCCCCCCCAGGTGATGCCACCGTTTAATTCCTATAAATTGGCTATGCAGACGTTGTCCTTGACTGTGAAGAACATGCTGAATGCCTAGGACAAGCCCGGAGACAGCCGTGATGAGACCAGCAGCAGCCAACCACCAAACTGTTTGATCCCACAGGACCCAATGCCGTCGGAGCATTGGTAAATAGAGCCAGTGAGTGATAGCCCCAAGAGTACTCCACTGCCGTTCGAACGCCGTCGTATCCATGACCAGTTCCCCGGTTGTTGAGGACAGATACAACTCTGTTCCCTTCGCATCATGCAGCTGGACCTTCCTCAGCGGTCGATGTGGATCGAATCGCTGGTGAACCGTCCATCGGTCGTCTCGTAACATTTCAACCGTTGAATCAACACCAAACGTGTGTCCATGTTGCATAGTCTGGACTGCGTCATGTTGCGTGATCTCTGATAGCGGCTCACCCTGATCTGCCCACAGTCCCTTCAGCGTACCGTCTAGGAAATGGATCACGTAGACCGGTCGACCGGAGGCCATGAACAGACGTACCTGCTCGACCGCTTGAGGCAGCTCAACCTGATTCCAGATTAACTCCAGCGGCACACAGCAGTGATCCAACTGGAGTGGCTCCAGCCATTGAAAGCGCTCTTCTTCGTTCAGGTTTGGATAGGGAACAAAGAGCAACACCGCACCTGATCCGAACCATATCGTGACGAGTAACGCGAGGCACGTCCCAAGTACTCGATGAACACTTCTGATGCCGGCACGAATCCACATCATTTCATGCTCAACTTAGAAGCGCGCGGTGAGCATGACTTCCATCGTCCGAGGGGCGCCGAGCAAGACCTGGCTGGGATAGAACGGATCGGCCCAGAGCGCATAGGTCTTGTCTGCCAGGTTTCGCCCCCGGATGGTGAGTGCGAACTGCTTATACGGAATCGTGACCCAGACATCCGCTGTGGTGTAGCTGTGCAGACGCACCGCATTGGCATTGTCCGCAAAGCGTGGGCCCACATAGCGGAACGAAGCGCCTAGGTCGAATGGCATGACGAACGGCACCCGGTACTGACTCCACAGATTGGCTACCGTCTGCGGCACGTTCGGCGGCCGATTGCCATCGTGCGAAACCACATTCCCGCCAGTCTGCTCGGCGAAGTCCTCAAACTCTGCTGACAGAAACATCAGGTTCCCTTGGATCCGCCACGCGTCCGTCGGGCGCACGGCCGCACTCAGCTCAAAGCCCTTGGAGGTCTGCCGTCCCGCGTTCTCTGCCGTGGTCAAAGTGGTTTGGGTCAAGATGTTCTTCCGGAAGATATCGAAGTAGGCCACAGTCCATTCCGCCCGATTATTCCAGAGACTCTGCTTCAGGCCGACCTCCCACTGCGCGCCGGTGGCCAGGTCGAAGTTCTCCGCCGCCCGCACGAGGAATATGTTCGTACCGACAGGATCCGCCGCTGTCGCATAGTGCCCATACAGCGTCAGAGTCGGAAGCAGGTCATACACAGCGCCGACGCGCCAGGTGACCGGTTGAAAGTCTCGCTCAAAACTGGCCGCCGTATTGAACACCCCCGCGTTGTTGAACAGCTTCCGGTTGAGGTCGATATGGTCAAACCGCATCCCGCCGACCAGTTTCAACGAATCGGTCACGCTGAATTGGTTCTCCGCGAAGATGGCGGTCGTGGTGATGGTGGACCGCTGTTCTGCCGAGACGATTGGCCCGAAGGAGCCGGTGGGAATCCCCAAGGGGTCCACGCTGTCTCCTCCGCTGAAGAAGCTTGGGCGATTCAGGTGGAGGTGGCTGAAATCCACGCCGACGACGAATCGATTCTTATGGGCGAAGAGCGATTCATTGACCTGCATCTCCAGCCGGTCTCCCAGGATGTATTGATCATGCTGGACGAAGAACCGATCCCGGTCGATCAACAGGGTCCCAGGGTTGAATTGGTAGGTCTCGGCATTCTGCCAGTCCCGTCCGGCCCAATAGTAGTAGCCCTGATTGCGAATCTGGATGGTGTCGGTTGGCTGCCAGTTCGCTTTGAGTTTGGCCCAGTAGGTCGTGGAACTCATGTTGGCATCGACGACGTTGAAGTTCTGACGGAGGATGCGCGCATCGAGGGTCCGCCCATCCCGTGTCGAGACAACATCGGGGACGGCGGAGGCCCCGGCGAAACTCCCAGGAACCAGCGGGGTGCCCCAGTAGGGGACGCTGCGGTCATGGCTGACGTCGAACGACAGTTCGAAATTCAAGCGTGACGTCGCGTCATAGAGCAAGGCGCTGGTCATGTTCCAATAGGTGTAGGGCGTGCGTTGGACGCCGCTGAAGCTGTCGGACGTCTGATAGCTTAGATCGACGCGATAGTGGAGGTTATCCCAGCGCAGAGGGCCGCCACTCCCAGCTGCCGCACGCAGGGTGTTGAAGGTCCCGTATGACAACAGCGCATCCACAGTGACCTGATCACTCCGCACCGGCCGCTTGGTGACGAAGTTGATGGCCCCGCCGAGCGCGCCTTCGCCATAGAGGACGGAGGCGGGGCCCTTGAGGATTTCGATGCGCTCCAGGTTCCAGGTGTCTCGAGGCCGGGAGGTCATCGAGGCGGGTCCGATCATCAGCCCGTCGTAGAGCAACCGGAGTTGATTGTTGGTGAAGCCTCGCATGGAGAAGTTGGCGGGATTGCCCGGGGAGTCGCCCACGGTCACGCCGGTGGCCCCTTCCACGGCTTCGGAGATCGTCCGTAGTCCTCGCTCCTGCAACAACGTCTGATCCACGATTTCGACGCTGGCGGGAATCTCCCGTATCGAGAGCCCCAGCCGACTCGCCGAGGGATTCGGCTGGCCCAGATGCAACGTGCCCGTGTCTTGAGGTTTAATCGACGATCCGATCACGGTCACTTGCGGAACTTGTACGACTTCATGACTCTCAATTTCACGATCTTGAGCACTGACGGCAGAAGGCATAACACTCAAAACAATTGCGAGTGCGTAAATAAGGCCACGACACATGGGCATTCCCCTTTTGTTCTCGAAAGGTTGGTCGGAATGTTCCCGTACCCAGGTCTCCTGACTCTCGGCTCCCCCTACTCTCTGCGCCTTCCCATCCGTATAGACAGTGGCTGAGTGCAGATTTCGTCCCCGATTACAGTTGCGGACCAGTGGCGGACTTTCACCGCGCTTCCCTTGAGTACGTGGACGATCAATTCACTGATATAGAGTTTCCGTTATGAAATCCTCCTTTTCGTTATGCTATCCGGATCTTGGCCTTCACCAAGGCCGACACAAAGGCTAACAAGACCGCGCCGAGCACAAGAATTGTGAGACCAAGATCGCTAATGGGCAGTGCAAACGATGTCGGTTGGAGCAGTTTGATGATCCCAACGAAGTAGGCCAACCCCACAACAGTCAGCGTTATCATCCGATTGCCCTGGATGGCCATCGTAGTGGCAGCCAGATACATCCGCCTGACGATCAGTCCATTAATCGAGTCTGTGACGACCATTCCCATGCTGAAGGCCACTCCGATGAGCAGTGCGCCGAACAGGCCATAGCCCATCGTGCCCGCAAGAGCCCAGGCCGACATCTGACTGGCAGTCTCAAACCCCAGTCCGAACAACGCACCAATCGGCACCGCGCTCATCGGATGTGTGACATTGAAGAAACGCCTGGGCAACAAATGGCCGATGACGCCGTGGCTCAGCACCGCTGATCCAGTCGGCACCGTAAGCACTCGCGCCAAATTCAACGACCCGATGACAAATAGGAGGCCGGCCGACAAGACCCCGCTGACCTGCAACACAGAGTCATTAAAGGATTGCAAATAGTCGGCCGCGAGAGCGATCGCCGTTGCAATCAATAAGACTGTCACTGCGTGCCCAAACGCGAACCACGTGCCCACCCACCGGCTCAGCTTTGGATGTCGATCCACCGACGCCCTCGTCATACCGTCGATGGCGGTGAGGTGGTCGGGATCGGCCCCATGGCTTAACCCCAATGCGCAGGCGAGACCGAGTAAGGGCCAGAGAGTACCGTCAGCTGGATTCATAGGACTCTTTGGCAATTGCCCATTTCAAAGGAAAGTCATGCTGCATGGTTCACATAGGAGAAACTGGAGAGAGGCCCGTGAGACGCCCGAGCATTTCGCAATCGAGATGCTCACGCACCACGGCTTCTAGCCGGTCATACTCAGCCTGCTTCGTGGGGATGCGTGGAATCGTGGTACATGTAGGGAGACCTTTACGGGTACGCAGAAACGAAAGAGTCCGGTCCCTGATCACCTCATTCTCAAACAGGCCATGCAACATAGTGCCGACCACCATCCCGTCGCCGCTGAGGGCTCCATCCCCGCGCCGCTCCACACGGCCATTTCGCAACCGTATGTCAAACAAGCTCGTCCGTTCGTTCCTCAGCTCCACCATGCCCATATGGATTTCATATCCCTGAATCTCTTCTTCGACCACCGTTCCATTGGTGAGAAACGAGGGCTGCGCCACGCGAGCACGAACTTGTGCGGTAACCTTTTCGCGTTCGAAGTGCGTCTGCAAGGCAAGCAGCCCCAACCCACGTACGTGGGCTTCCATCGATTCGACCCCATGGGGATCACTGATGCTTTCCCCAAGCATTTGACAGCCGCCACAAATCCCAACGATCGGTTTCCCTTCACGAGCGCGGGCCTCGATCGCGTTTGCGATACCAGATGTGCGAAGCCAGGACAGGTCAGACGCGGTATTTTTTGACCCTGGCAGGATCACCAGATCTGCCTCTTGTATCGTGTCAGGCTGATTGACGAATCGAACAACGACGCCTGGCTCGTGTTCCAGAGCTTCAACATCGTCGTAGTTGGAAATGCGAGGCAACCGCACCACCACGATATCTAGTTCCTTCTGCGATGGTTTGGGACGAGCCATGCGGTCTTCAAGTGAGACGGAATCTTCATCAGCAATACGAAGGTCTTGAATAAACGGCAGGACGCCCAACACGGGTTTGCCAGTGCGTGCGGTGAGAAAATCGAGCCCCGGCGTAAGCAGCGTCTGATCTCCGCGGAACTTATTCACGACAAACGCCGCAATTCTGGCTCGTTCGTCTGGATCAAGCAGTTCCATCGTTCCGACAAATGCCGCAAATACCCCGCCGCGATCGATATCCCCCACGAGCAGCACTGGCGCATCCGCCAACTTGGCCACGTGCATATTCACGATGTCGCGAGACTTCAAATTGATCTCAGCCGGACTCCCTGCCCCTTCGATCACGACCAGGTCATAGTCGGTACGGAGTCGCGTGAGTGAATTTGCGATCACGTCTGACAGACGGGGCTTGTACTCGTGATACTCGGCGGCTGTCATGCTGCCGATCAATTTGCCGAGCACCACCACCTGGCTTCGCCGATCACCTTCCGGCTTAAGAAGGATCGGATTCATATCGACCGTAGCCACGATCCCTGAGGCCTCGGCCTGTACGGCTTGCGCCCGACCGATCTCCAGACCGTCGGCTGTGACCGCTGAGTTGAGCGCCATGTTCTGCGACTTGAATGGAGCGACCCTGAGCCCCTCACGGCGGAAGAATCGACAGAGGGCTGTGACCAGGAGACTTTTCCCAGCCGAAGAGGTGGTCCCCTGAACCATGATCGTGGGTGCAAGACCTTTCACCGAACTCTCCTCGCATGCGTAGTACAGGCTTGCACGAACCCCTGAACCAGGAGAGGATTTGAAGCCCAATGGGCATGGATATAGGAACCCAGCGTATTGCCACGGCGATAGCCCTCCCCAAAGGGCTCCCCGCCACGTCGACGACACACGTTGTAGGTGCGCTCGACGTCCGGCGAAAGGTGAAAGTCTGAATAGCGAAATTGATGGCCGCGAAATCGCAGACCTGCTGGACCAAGCAGCGTGTTTTCCTTCGTCTCGACCTCGACATATCCCAGCGCCTGCAGGCGATCTTTCATCTCTGCTTCACCAGGAATGAGCCCCACCATCGGATACAGCGTGCGATCGAGCGTTCGAATGCCGCTGGATAAATACATGAGACCGCCACATTCGCCATAGATAGGTCCTTGCATCTCTGCAAACGATGCCACGTCTGTGCGCATGCTCTGGTTCCGAGACAGACCTTCGGCATGGACCTCCGGATACCCGCCTCCGAAATAGAGACCATCCACATCGGGCAAATGCGCATCATGAATGGGGGAGAATCGAACAAGCTCCGCGCCAAGACTCTCAAGACGGCGGAGGTTGTCGTCGTAATAGAAGTGAAAGGCTTCGTCAAAGGCGAGGCCGATTCGGCACCGTACCCCTTCCGTAACAGTTTGTTCCATCGCGTGAGTTTCGGGGAGAGCCGGCGCGGCATGAGCCAGTGCTATGATGGCATCGATATCGCACCACTCGCTCACTCGATCGCCCCAGGCTACGAAGACGTTTTCCGACACCGTTATACGATCGGCGCTATGCAGTCCCAGATGCCGATCTGCAAAAGCCAAGGAGGATTCCTTGGGAAGTCCACCCATAACGGGAGGTGAACCCTCCGTCGCTTTGCGGAGTAAATCCAGATGCCCACGGCTGCCGACTCGATTGCAGATCAGTCCCGCAACCTGAAGATCGACATCGAAAGTTGAAAACCCTCGGGCCAATGCTGCAACACTGCGGGCCATACCCCCTGTGTCGCAGACAAGCAGTACCGGTGCCTGTAGCCACTTCGCGATCTCAGCGGTTGACCCTTCGTCACTCGTCGGTGACGCGCCATCAAAAAGACCCATCACGCCTTCGAGGAGTGCGATATCAGCCCCTTGCGTTGCACGTGTGAACGTCGAGAGAACCGCATCACGCCCCATCATCCATCCATCCAGATTGTGACATGGCGCATCGGCTGCACGAACGTGATAGGTCGGGTCGAGGTAGTCCGGACCACATTTGAAGACAGCCACGCGCAGTCCCCTTGCACGCAATGCCCGAACAAGACCAACCATGACTGTCGTCTTGCCGACATTACTAGACGTCCCTGCAATAACAAGTCGTGGGATCTTCAGCATTCCATATCCTTATGAGTCGAGAACGGACCTAGCAATGGATCTCACATTCAATTCTGGCTTTACGAAGGAATATCGTCGTAGTTCAAAGACCCAGGAACATCATGATCCGTCACAATCTCTTCATCATCGTCACAACAAGAGATACCAACGATGCGACGCTGTCTTCCTCAGCCCGAACCACAGACTGAGCCCCACATTGACGCGCCGCGGCTTCGGTCTGTGGCCCAATAGCCGCCATCGGCACCCTCAATAGAGCCTGACCGAAATCACCTGACAGGACAGTGCGAGCCGCAGAGGAGCTGGGCAGCACCACAAGATCGATCGGCGGCAACGATGCAGTGGGCATCCGGTGAACATAACGGTAGACAGCGATCGTCTCGACTTCTGCACCAATTTTCATGAGTTCGTGCTGCAAGTTCGGCCGGCCACCCTCTGCTGTCACCAAAAGAAATTGTCCCTTCTGAAGAAACATCCCATGCTCGACGAGCGCCTCTTGACAGGCACCACGCACAACAAGCGTGACTGGAATGCCATGTCGGGACAGGGCCTGCGCAGCCGCCATCCCCACTGCGATCACCGGCACGTTGAACGTGGGTGTGTGCGAGACCACCGTGTCGACACCGGTGGCACATCCAAAGACAATGCCGTTGAATTCCTGGAGACGCGCAAGGGTCGCTTCGATGGGAGCACGTCCCTCGGAGGGCACTACCTCGACCTCGGGCATTTCCAAGACCTCGGCTCCGAGCGTACGAAGGTCTGCGGCCAGTGGAGATCGGCCTGGACGTGCACGCGCAACCAGCAGCCGCCGACCAGCCAGCGGACTTTGTTCAAGCCAGGCGATCCGCTCACGCAGCGCGACAACTTCACCCACGATGACGAGCGCTGGAATCGTCAGGTCGACATGTTGTGTCTTGTCCGCGAGAGACGACAACGTACCAACAATGACATGTTGATGTGGCGTGGTGGCGGACGCGATATAGGCTGCGGGAGTGTCGGCCGAGCGGCCTGCTTGAATCAGACGCTGAAGACTTGCGGATAGCTTTCTCGCTGCCATAAACAAGACCAACGTACCTGTGCCGGAGGCAGCCTTGGACCAGTCGGTGAAACTGTCCCGATTCCCATCGACATCATGGCCACTCATGAAGGTCACATCGGAGGCATGGAGTCGATGCGTCAGCGGGATGCCGGCATAGGCCGCCGCACCGAGCGCGGCTGACACACCAGGGACGATCGTACAGGGGATGCCGGCTTCTGCCAGTTCCTCTGCCTCTTCCCCACCTCTTCCGAAAATGAATGGATCGCCTGCCTTCAAGCGCACCACCGTACGACCCGCTTTGGCGCGAGCCATCACCTCAGGATGGAGTCGATAGGAGGTCACTCCTGTACCATGGCGTCGTCCAACCGGTAGTAACTCTGTTTCTGGTCTAACAAGTGAAAGGATGGCCGGAGAGACCAGTTTGTCGTAAGCCACCACGTCAGCGGCGCGCAGCAATTCCAGCGCTCGGACAGTGAGCAGCCCAGGATCGCCTGGTCCTGCCCCAACCAGATAGACCATGCCTCTTTGAAGTCTTGGCTCAGTCGACACGCGGATTTCCTGGTTTCTTCGCGGCAGGTTCACCCTTTCTGAACCGGTGGGTAAACTCCGGATCGTACAACCGCGAATTCGCAAACTCGGTTGCCGTCAGCACACGCCCCACCAACACCATCGAAGTCGAGTTGAGCTTGGCCGCCTTGGCCTTGTCGGCGATATCCGCCAGGGTCCCGGTCACGATCACCTGATCGGGCCAGGAGGCTTTATGGACGATGGCCACAGGACAATCGGCTCCATACGACGGAGTCAGATCACGGACAACATCCTTGAGCAGGGTGATGCTCAGGAACAAGGCCAAGGTCGCGTGATGCTTTGCGAGGTCTTCCAGTTTTTCCCCAGCTGGCATTGAGGTCCGTCCCTCTGCCCTGGTCAGGATCACTGTCTGAGACAATTCTGGGAGGGTCAGTTCACGGCCCAGCGCTGCCGCTGCCGCAGTGAAGGACGAGACACCGGGAATAATCTCATAGCCAATCCCCAGCTCCATCAGCCGGCGCATCTGTTCTGCGGTGGACCCAAAGATCATCGGATCGCCGGTATGGACTCGCGCCACATCCTGGTCCGCATCGCGGGCTGCCACGATCACCTCGACAATCTGTTCGAGCGTCATCCCTGATGAATTCATCACCGTGGCATCCGGCCTGGCATGGGCAATGACTTCTTTGGGGACCAGCGAGCCTGTGTAGAGCACCACGGGACAGGAGGCGATCAACTCCGCTCCGCGCAGCGTGAGAAGTTTTGGGTCACCCGGACCTGCCCCAATAATATAGACACGCATCAGAACTCCTTTACGTACACTTCAACACGGTCTCTCGCACAATGTGCCAAATCTCTGCCGGGATCTCTCCCAGCCACTGCGCATTGATTGTGCCACCTGATACAGCGCGATCCTCCTGTTTGGGGTCGGTCACTAGCCGCCAGAGACGATCGCTCACTGAGCCATTCCGCTGAATCACGAAGCGATCGACCAGTAGTCGAGCCAGGGCTTCTCCCTCGACAGTCATCCTTAGGGATGGTTGCGGTATCTGAACCGGGCGAAGAGGCGAGAGCCTAATAAAGGGCCGTTCCATAGCGTTGATCACGCCAGGACTCTCGAACCCCACTGCGACGAAATCGCACGGTTCCTTGGGATTGCCCACCAGAAAGAACTGTCCTCCAGTCTCAGCCAAAATGGCTCCGGCTAACCGTCCGACCAGCGCCATCAGTCCATCTCCGAGACAGGAGGCACAACCAGCGAGAACCCCGGCCTCTGACCAGGAAGAACGGCGCCATCAAAACTGTACTTGTTCGTATAGCCGCGCGGAGTCACCATGTATCCCTCGAACATGAAGGTATTGCTCGACCCGATGATGACGGTAGTCAACATCCCGATCTCGTAATCTAGAAATGTATCCAGATTGGTCAGAACGACCTGTTCCATATCGCGATACGCGCTCTTTACGAGGGCTACCGGCGTCTTCCCCTCGCGGTGACGCCGAATAATCGCCTGAGCATCCACAATCTGTCTCGTGCGCCGGCCGCTGGCCGGGTTATAGAGACCAATCACAAAATCCGCACTGGCCGCTGCTTCGATCCGCTTCTCGATGACAGACCAGGGGGTCAGCAGATCCGACAGCGAGATCGAGCACGAATCGTGGACCAACGGTGCACCGACTAGGGACGCGCAAGAGTTAAGCGCAGTCATCCCTGGAATGAGTCGCAACTCCGGTGAGTCGCCCTTCTTCCAACCCATTTCTTTTAGAACCTGAAAGACCAAGCCGGCCATCCCATAAACCCCCGCGTCCCCGGAGGAGATTAACGACACCGTTGCACCGTCTCTCGCCCGTTCAATGGCGGCCCGTGCACGACCGATTTCCTCTGTCATTCCGGTCTTGACGATCTCTTTTCCTTCAAGAAGATGACGGACGAGCTTGATATAGGTGGTATAGCCGACTACGAGCTGTGACTCGGCGATGGCCTTCAAGGCGGCAGGAGTCGCATGGTCTTGCGCACCTGGCCCGATGCCCACCACGTAGAGAATTCCTTTTGAATCGTTCATAGACTGACCACCTCCACTTGCCGTTTTGCAAAGGTCCGCCGCGCCACAGCCAGGGTCATTGATCGTCCCGCTCCTGGTTCCGTATAAATCTGTTTGGGCACGAGGAGTTCATCCGCCCCTGCCGCAAGCAATGCAGCCGGCTCCGACACCCCGCGCGAACCGACATGCTGTTTCACCTTCTCGGATGGATTTTGAATGCCCGGCACCACGTCCAGTTGTTCCGGCGAATAGGTGCGCAAAGGCCAGCCATATTTCTCGCTCAAGGCCAGCAAGGCAACCTCGTCCTTCTTTACGTCGATGGTCGCCAGCTCTTTGACCGACTTGGGGGAAAGGCCCTGCTTCGCTAAAATGGTCAGGACTCCCCGATCCACCAGATCGGAAGCCGTGCCCCTGTCACAACCGATCCCGAGTACGAGACTCTTCGGACGATAGATGACAGCGTTCTTCCAATGGGCCGGATGAGACAAGCCGATCTCACGGTCCGTCGCGACCAAGAGGATTTCAAACGCCTCCGGGTCCACTCCCTCCAGCGAGGTGACGTAACGGACTCCCTCTGGCAAGGGCTTCCCGGCAGGCCACCAGTCAGGCTCTCCCGTTTCTTGTACAAACAGCACCTTGGTCGCATTCACCACTGCAGCACAACCTCTCGTCACATTGCGATCCATGTCATCGAGAGTCCAGCCCAGGTCGCGTCCTAGGATATCCACGGTCAGGGTCCCGATCGCATCAGACGCGGTCGTCACCACCGACTGCGCGCCCAACGCGGCCGCAATCCGATCGGTAAAGCTATTCCCGCGGCCAACGTGACCGGAGAGCACACAGATTGAGAACCGGGCCGCGTCATCGATGCAGACCACCGCTGGATCAACCTTCTTACTCTTCAAGAGAGGCGCAATCATGCGAACGACCGCTCCAATACTGATGATAAAGACATGGCAATCATAGGCCGTAAACGTCTCGATTAAGGTCGGGCCCATCGGAAGCGGCAAGCGTCGTGCACCGGCCGGTGCCGAGGCGATCAGCTTCTCTGACACAAAGAGGTCGGCGCCTATGTCGGTGCCTATAAGGTGCGGCAGCAAACGAGACGCGATCGCAATCCCGTGCTTCGTAATGGCATAGACGGCGAACGTCTTGCGATCAACGGTCATGCCTCAGACCCTCTCGTCGCTAATTTCGACATCGCCGGTACCAAGCCGGCAAGGAGCCCACTACGCTCCTTGCGCGACACGATAATCATCGCGAAACAATCGCCCCGCTCGGTCTGAATCGTGCGGATATCCTGGACGACCCGCTGTTCCGCCATCGTGGCCTTCGACACATAAACCGCCCGATCGGTCAAGCCCTGTTGGTCCAATGCTTCGACCACCTTGGGAATCTCTGTCCCCATCTTCATCAAGACGACGGTGTCGAACATCTCCAGGACCTGGCTCAGATCTTCTACTCCATAACTAGCAGGGAGGATGGCAATCCGTTCTTGTCCATCTGCCAAGGGAATGCCAGTCACGGAAGGCACGGCCATGATCGACGAGACGCCTGGAACGACTTCGATGCGGATCCCCGGCCAGCGCAGTGGGGCTTCTCGACGCAGATAAATGAACGTACTAAAGAGCGAGGGATCTCCTTCTGTCGCAAACGCCACCGACAAGCCCTTCTCCAGACGTTCCCCGATGGCGGTAAAGGCGACATCCCACGCCGGACGAAGGCGCTCAGGATCCTTGTTCATCGGAAACGTCAAAAAGATGCGTTCTTGTCCTGGAACGTCACCCAACGTCGGCTTGAGAATCTTCCAGGCCATCGACTCTCCGTAATCGGAGCTGCGAGGTAGCGCGAGAACCTGCGCCTGTTTCAACACGTTCAGCGCGCGCAGCGTAATCAGATCCGGTGCGCCTGGACCGACGCCGACTCCATATAACGTTCCGTAATTCATGAGACCACTCCTGCCTGGCTGGGCTTCTCGACCGCAAAAATTTGAATAGGATTCAGAGATTCGTACCGCAGATAATGGGCCAAAGGTTCAGCACGCGAGATTTGGAGCAAGGTGACATCCGGCACCAATCCCCGCTTACGAAATGTCTGATACGTCTCCGCGACATTCTCCAAGGTAATGGCATTGACGACGAGACGTCCACCTGGTTGCAGGCGCTCCATGACGACATCAATGATCTCCTCCATACTTCCCTTGCTGCCACCGATAAAGACCGCATCCGGTGCCTCCAGACCAGTCAGCGCCTCCGGCGCTCGACCGGCGATGACTCGCACATTGTCGACCGCATGGGTCAAGAGATTTTCCCGGCAGATCTGAACACCTTCAGGATCAACCTCGATCGCATAGACCACCCCCTTGGGTGCGAGTAAGGCCGCCTCAATTGCTACAGAACCAGAACCAGCCCCAATGTCCCAGACCACACTGTCCGGCCTGATTCCCATCGCAGCCAACGACAAGAGCCGCACTTCGCGCTTTGTAATGAGACCTTTCTTCGGCATCCGCTTCGCGAACTGATCTTCGTGAAAAAACGGAATGGTGCAGGGCATGCGCCAAGACGAATTGGAACGGACAAGTAAGAGCACATTGAGTGGGCCGATGTCCTGGCAGAGGGCCAGATCTTTCACGTCGAATCGCCGCACCCGTTCATCCGGTCCAGCAAGATTTTCACAGACCCACGCCTCCCAGGCCGTCTCTCCATGCTCGACCATGCGCTGGGCTAAGACCGATGGGGAGTTCTTGTCATCGGTGAAGATCGCCACCTTGGTTTGCCCCTTGAGCTTGGTGAGAAATCCCTCGGATGAGCGGCCATGCAAGGAGAAAAACGCGGCGTCATCCCACTTCAAGCCGGCTCGAGCAAAGGCCCATTGCATCGAACTGGGCTGAGGCAGCACCTCGACATGCTCGGCGCCCAGCCGTGCGATCACCAGACTGCCGATGCCAAAAAATAAGGGATCGCCGGACGCCACCACACAGACATTCTGTTCCTCTGCCAGTTCCGCCACCCGATCAAGCACCGACGACACACCACCCTTGAGGACGATCCTCTCGCCCTGAAATTGCGGAAAGAACTCAAGATGGCGATCGCCACCGACAAGTACCCCCGCCTTCATCACCGCGTTCACTGCACGGCTCGTCAGACTCGCACAGCCGTCATCCCCAATCCCGACCAAGGTAATGGTCCGCCGAAGACTCATGCTGGCGCCTTTGCCGAGAGGAGCAGCAACGCATGAATGATCGCGACGGCAATGGGACTGCCCCCCTTTCGGCCACGGGCCACGATAGAGGGAGTCGAGAGTTCCAGCGTGACCTCTTTCGACTCAGCCGCCGACACGAATCCAACTGGGACGCCAATGATGAGCGCCGGCTTCGCTCCCTCCTCACGAATCAAGCGAGCCACCTCCAGCAATGCGGTAGGGGCATTGCCGATGGCCACCACTGCGCCATCGAGGACATTCAGGCGATGCGCTTTTCTCATGGCTTCAATCGCGCGTGTCGAATTGTTGGTCTTGGCCGTGAGGATGACATCGTCGTCCGAAATGAACGAATGGACCTTGCAGCCGTAAGAAGAGAGTCGCTCCTCGTTCAGGCCGGCAGAAATCATCTTCACATCGACCAGGAGCGGACAGCCCCCTTGAAGTGCCGTCACACCAGCTCGCACCGCCTCAGAGTGGAACCGCATGAGCGTCTTAAACTCGAAGTCCGCCGTGGCATGAATTACTCGACGCACCACTTCCCATTCGTCCGAGCTGAACTCGTGCGGACCTGCCTCCTGGTCGATGATGGCGAAGCTTCCATCCTCAATGCTCCGTCCGAGTGCCGTCATCTGTCTCATATCATTCATGTGTGAACCTCCGGATAACGACCGAGCAAGGCCCCGCCGAAGTCGACAAGACTGGCCTCCACAAACAACTTCCCACCAGCATGGCGCTGACACTGTTCAGCCACTTTTTTGCAAATCAGCGACGTGATGCAGACGAGACCAGCCTCGCGGCACAATTCCAATACATGCCGGGCAGTATTGGCCTGACGGATGGCCGCCACTAATTCGTCAGGCGCGGACAGCTCGGCTGCCAGCGACGCTAGAAACTCCATATCCACTTCCGATCCGGCGGCATGTGTCTGCATCTTGCCATTGGCCATCTTTGAGAGTTTCCCCATCATCCCGACGATGATAGCTCTCGTAACCCCTCGCTTCGCACATTGCTTCACGCCAATACCGATGAAGTCGCCAACCTGAATGAAGGCCTGTTCAGGCAATCGCGGATAGAGGGCCATCGCATATTGTTCCGACTTGCCACCGGTCGTGAACACCAGTTCGCACAAACCCCCAACCGCTGCGACATCGATCTCCTGCATCACGCTCGCTTTGAACGCCGCCGTGGAATAGGGCCTCACGATGCCCGTCGTGCCAAGGATCGAGATACCGCCCAAGAGTCCAAGACGGGCGTTGGTCGTCTTCTTCGCCATCTCCTCGCCATCCGGCACCGTGATCGTGACGATGGCGCCGGCATAGGGACTGCCGACGAGCTCTTCTTCAACCATCTCTGTAATATTTCGACTTGGGACCGGGTTAATCGCAGGCCCATCAATCTTCAGTCCCAACCCGGCCTTGGTGACTCTGGCCACACCAGAGCCTCCTCTGAGCTCGATACCAGGTTCGGTACGGAGCTCGACTTCTGCAATCAGTTCGGCGCCATGTGTGCAATCAGGATCGTCGCCAGCATCCTTAATGACGCTGCAGATTGCGCGCTCGTCCAGACGCTCGCAGCGTGCAAGCGCGAACGTGACATGCGACCGATTCGGCAATGTTGTTTCAATCTCAGACAGCATGGAGCCCTGCACCAAACAACGGGTCGCAGCCTTAGCCGCAGCCGCCGCGCAGGCGCCGGTGGTAAACCCAGTGCGCAGGCCCTTTCGATCTTTTGGCGGTGCGCTCTTGTCCATCGGTCATGTCCCCGCACACTCCGCCAGACATCCAAATCGTTCACAGATCTGTGTCGCACGGTCAGGGCTATAATTCTCAGCTCGCGCCGGGTTCGTGCCTCTGAACGTCACACGGCAGAATAGAACCCCACCTGGTCCTACGAGCTCAAGCGCCGCATTGGCTTCGTCTTCGTGCCGGTATGTCAACTTGCTCCCCTCTTCGATCTTGAGATGTACATGGGTCTTCCCCTCTTCGCCAAGCGTGACCCACTCGGCCCCCTGTCGCAGAGTTACGAGACCATGAACCTCAGCAATTGCACCGGACGAACGGACGATGACGCTCGTATCCCCGTACGCAAGCGCTGCTTCCAGCGCTGAGAGAATCTGCTCCTGTCCGGTCATGCGGATTTCTTCGGCATATTAAAAAACGATTCGACCTGGTCCTTCCCCACGGCTACTCCGGCAATGACCAGATCATCGAACAACACCTGATTGACGGCTCCATCGCCTGCGATAAAGATCTGTCCAAGATCGCCGCGCAATTGCTCCTCACGGAGAATGGCTCTGGCTTCTGGAATCCGGTCTGGATGACCGACCTCAGGAATCGCTGCAATTCTCACCTCGCCACAGGCTGCGGGAATCTGATTCTTCACGAACTCTTCCGGAAGGAAATACTCTGCTGAGGCTCGCAGCCAGATGAGTACCGTCTGAGGCAGCAGCGGCGCAAAGCGAGTGGCGCGCACAAGCCCCAGTGCGGCGGTAATCCCTGTATCCGTTGCCAGAATCAACGTCCTCCCAGAGGTCTCCTCTCTCGGAACAAACTTCCCCCAGGGTCCGCTGAACGAAACATCTGTTCCTACTGCAAGCCCATGTACAAAGGCGGATCCCAGTCCATCGGGAATGCGTTTCACTGCAAGCTGGAAGCGACGTTGTTCCGCATCACTGGTCAGGAGCGAGTACGCGCGCTTGACGGCCTTGCCGCTCGGCAAGACCATTCGACTATCGAGGATCAGATACTGTCCGCCGACAAATCCCAACGGTTCGGTTGCCAACAGATCGAGCAGCAGGGTATCGGGCCCCAGCCTCTCGGTGTTCATCACTTGGGCAGTCTTCGCAACAGCCATCGCCACTACTCCGCCGGATAGATCTCGTGGACAAAATCATGCATTTCATCAAGGTCACGGTAGAACTGTGTCAGGCTCCCGATCTGATGGGTCAGATCGAGATCGACCTTTTTCGTGAGGACCACGAGCGTGCGTAGGTACGGAAGCTTGGGGTCATCAGCGCGCGTTGCCGACACACGTTGCTCAAGTGCGGCAACCGCACCTTCATAATACTGTTTGAGCGATGCCAGATCCCTCGCCACACACATGGAACGAATCGGGCCTGGCTGATCGGCCCCGACACCGAGTTCAGCCAGCTCATGCTGCCGCTCAGCTTCGTTCTTCACCCCTAATACTTCCATCAAGCCCAGCCGAAGCCCTGCGATTTCATGACAGGCCATTGTGAATCCTCCGTTACTGCATGATGTTGTCAACTAGGCGACTGACGAGCCGATCACTGAGTAGATGCTCATCGATCAATTCTTTCGCATCCGTTTCTTTCACACCGCGATACCACACACCATCCGGGTACACCGCGACCGTGGGGCCCTCTCCACACCGGCCCATACAGGAGGTCTTCGTCACTCGAATCTCTTTCTCGCGGCCGGTTGCCTTCAGGAGGCGACGTAATATCGCAATCAACGTAATACTCCCCGCGTCAGCACAATCAGCGTTTCCACAGATCAACACATGCTTACTCAGCGGCCGATGGGCATGCACATGTGGCATGGCCTGCGTATGGGTGAACCCATGTCGCAGACTCCAGAGCAGCGCCGTAAGGCCGCCCACCTGCTTAGTCACGGCGGACACCGGCACACGATATTGGCAGGTATCACAGGGGAGCGGACGTGCTCCTTCCATGGCCTGTGAGAGACGCTCGTCCATCACACTGAACAAGAGCTCATGACTTCCCAGATGTGGCATCAGCTCGGTCTTGATCCAAGGATACCGAGCTTGAAATGAATCCACCTGCTCACGAATCTTCGCAATCAACCGTCCGCCAAAGAGCAGGTATGGAATGACAACAATCCGTTTGGGACGCGCACGCGCAATCAGCTCGACCGTCTCTTCCAAGCGTGGTCGCGCGATACCGATGAAGCAGGGCATGACCCACCCGAACTCACGCCCTTCGGCAAGGAGACGAACGACTTTACAGAAGTCACCGTTCGCATCAGGGTCGCTTGCACCACGGCCCACAACCACAACGGCCGTGTTCGCAGCTTCAGCGGCACCTTCCAGTGCCGTTTGTGCACGTAGGAAGGCCAGCTCGATAAGATTGGGATGGACGCCCAGAGCATTGGTGACGGTAAACCGGACCGTAGGAAAATCCTCCCGTACCTGAGAGAGCGCAAGAGGAATATCGTTCTTGACATGTCCTGCCGCAAAAAGGAACAGGGGCAGCACAACCACGGAATCGACTCGCTGAGCCAATTCACGAAGAGCGGTGACTAACGACGGACTGGCCAGCTCCACATAGCCGTGCACCACGTGAAGATCGGGATGCGTCGCACGATAGGTCGCGACGACCGATTCGAACTCCATATTTGCACTGGGATCGCGGCTTCCGTGCCCGACGATGAGTAACCCTGTACTCATGCCGGTTCTCTCGAGTTATGTGATGTGAAGAGGACAATATCGCTGGAATCAGTCGCCCGCTGATCCCATAACGTCGAGGGCATAAAAAAACCTCCGTTCCCATGCGTGGAACAAGAGGTCACATGCCAAATTAGGCAGGAGAGCTCCTCCGTTACCACGCGGAGAAACAGTTATGTAGCACCTCGGATAGGTCTCCTGGCTCATGGGTTCAGAAGGTTGGACCTTCACCGCGTCCCCTGGCCTTCCCCAACGAGTTCGTTGAGTGGCGTACATCGGGGTCGCTTCCCACTTACAGTGGCGGGACCGCGCCGGTTTTTCACCGGACTTCCCTGTTATGCCCTTTCGGGCATCCGAGAGGCTATGCAGTTATGTTGTGCGCTACTTACGCTAGCGTAGCTGCTCTGTCAATCTTTAAATCACGGTGTCTATAGCGATCGTAGTCTTTCCAATCAGCTGTGCGCCCCAATGATCAGAAATTACAGTAGATGTGAACTCATCGGATGTTACAACGGCAGCTCGTAATTTGCCTTAATGCCACCAAAGATCGATAAACTCGGCGTCCCAAAATTGAGCAATTCTTCATATCGCGCATTGAATGCGTTCTCAATCCGCCCATAGACCTGGATCTGCTTGATCACATCATATGAGAGCGATCCACTTACTACATGAAACGAATCCATCTCTGCCAGAGGGAAGGCATTGGTTCGAGACCCCACATAGCGATAATCCAGCGTCAAGCGCAATGGGTCGATAGGTTGCAGCGTGAATCCTGCACTTGCCGAATCCACCGGCCACTGCGGAAGACGCGCCCCAACATTTTGCGACAAGTCACGGGTCATCGTTCGTGTGTACTGACCGTGTATCTCCAACCATTTCAACACCTGTGCGCTGATCGAAACCTCATAGCCTTTACTCTGGGCTTGGCCAATATTGGTAAGCCCGATAACAGGCGGGGCGAATACAAATTGAATTAGATTGGTATAGTGATTCCAGAAGTATCCCCCACTGAGCTTGATTCTCCCGTCAAAAAAACTTTGATCGATGCCGATATCCATGCTTTTGCTCTTCTCTGGTTTCAAGTCAGGCATCGGCGTCGGAAATGACGGGTCAACGAAGAACAGCTGATTCATCGTTGGCGTTCGAAACCCTGTCGCATAACTCGCACGTATCTTTGTGCCAGTTTCTTTGATCAAATAACCGCCGGTCACTCGATACGTTGTCGCATCGCCAAATGCATTGTAACTATCATGGCGCCCTCCTGCGGTGAGGAATAGCCTGTCCTTGATGTTGAGCTGCGCTTGCGCAAACCCCGCGTGGGAGGAAAGAATCTTGTTGCTTGGGTTGAAAAAATTATTCGGATTCTCTCCTTGCTCCTCACGGAATTGGTAACCAACCGTAATCAATAAAGGATCCCAGAACTTGAAATTGTTCTGCCATTCCAACCTTCGGTTCACAACCTCTAACTGAAATCGAAACGGGAAAAAGCAATTGGCCGAAAAGCAATTTGGGTCCGGCACCATTGCTTCTCCGGTGACAAGATTTCGTCCGACCGGCCCACTGTTCTGAAGGCTTTTGGACGTATTCTGAGACAAGGTCAGTTTCTGAGTCCACCAACTGGTAAGAGGTTGTTCATAGCTCCCACTGAGCATGAGATTCCGAGAACGGGCATGCGAGCCAAAAATGTCAGCGGGGGAAGCCGCTGCGTCTCCAGCGAGCCCATCGAATGCTGTACTTGCATCCCACCAACGGAGACTGAAATCCAATCGCCCGTCTTTGGGAAGTTGCACACCAATCCTGGTTGAAACCTGCATATTGTGATGGCCATCTCGTTCCGTTGCCCCACGCCGATAGTTGATGGCGGAAAAACTGCTCGTATCCCAACGGGAAATAGACAATGAGAAATCGACAGGCCCCTTGGCACCGGTGACACTCCCTCCTTCTCTGAAGGACGCGTAGGATCCATATTCCATAAAGCCGCTGACGGCTGGTCGGCCTCGACCTTTCTTGGTCGTAATATGGACGACTCCACCGATCGCATCAGCACCCCAGAGCATGCTTTGCGCTCCGCGAAGGATTTCGATCTGTTCGATGTTCTCTGTTGTCAGATTGGCAAAATCGAAAGCACCCGTGGCAGGATCATTGACAATGGCTCCATCAATCAGCACTAACGTATGCTCGGCCTTACCTCCACGAATCCGCACATTGGCACTCGTCCCTGGCCCACCATTAGAAAAGACAGCCACGCCTTGAGCCAACCTAAGCGCATCCACCACCGTCTTAATGTTCCTTTTCTCAAGCTCTTCCCCTTTAATCACTTCCACAGCACTCGTAACCTGCTTGGCTGATATCGGAGTTTTGGTTGCGCTGACGATGACGTCAGGAGCTTCAAGGTCAGGCTTGTCGGCCATGACAACTTCTTGAGCCAAGGAGGGATCGGCAAGAAGAGCGATCGAGAGAATGACGGCACATGCAGACAGAACACAACGAACTGAGAACCGCGACATGAAAACCTCCCTTTGACTCGAAGGGTGTCTATCGTCCCGGCAGTTGGGTTTCCTGACTTGCGGATCACAGCTTCTCTGCGCCTTCCCATGTGCCGAGGCACACAGTGGCATCCGGCAGAGTCACTCCCCGCTTACAGTGGCGGCACCGTGATGGAGTTGCACCATCTTCCCCGTCGCTGACGGTATGACCTAACGAATCCCTCTCGAATGATTATTCTGCACCAGACGACTTCTGCAGGAGAGCGGTACATTCTCATCCTGCTCACTTCAGATTGCCTTGGCCACTCCTCTTGGTGGCTCACCATCATCATAATCAGCCGGTGTGCTAATTCCGGATAGAGTCGATCGAGTATCGTGAAGAGCGCGGTACCATGCGATCCAAATGTGAGTCGAACGTGAGAACAGCAGCGCGCTCGGACGTATGTGCGAGCAATCGCACACCGTCCTTCACAACTAAGCTCAGCGCCTTCCAGAAGTCCAACGTCATTTCTGTGCCGGTTCGGTTACAGACAATCAATGGGAGCTCTGCAACGGGCGACCAGGGAGCGTGATCCGAGGTAATCCGGAACTCGGATGTCGATCAACTAACACACGACATCGGTACACGGATTCCAACACCTCCGGCTCAATGACCTCACCCGGGCCACCAAGTCGTACGATCTGTCCACGATCCAGCAACAGAATTCTGTCGCAGTACTGGCTCACCAGATTCAAATCATGGGACACCAGGACAACCGTTAAACCACCCTCATCTCGTAACCGGCGTAACACCGAGCAGATTTCAACCTGATGTTGCAGATCGAGAAATGCGGTCGGTTCGTCCAACAGCAAGACTTTTGGAGTCTGGGCAAGTGCTCGAGCAATCACGGTCCGCTGCCGTTCACCACCAGAAAGGTCAGTCACCGACCGGTGAGCCAAATGGACAATATCCATCGTCATCATCGCCTGTTCCGCGATAGCCATGTCTTCTCGGCTTTCCCATCCAAATCCACTACTAATCCATCGGTCCCGAGACTGATGGGGGAATCGACCCATCAGTACGCTTTCAGCCACAGTAAAGGGAAAGAGCATCTGTGAATCTTGTGGAACAACTCCAACGACGCAGGCGACTTCCCGTTGAGCCTTCGCCGAGAGATCCTGTCCGAATAGGGAGATATAGCCTTGCTGAGGAGTCATCAGTCGCGCCAGTACTTTCAGTAAGGAGGTTTTCCCGGATCCGTTCGGGCCAACCACACCCAGCACCTCGCCTTCTTGCACGTGAAAGGAAATGTTATCCAGAATCCATCTGCTCGCCGGTGACTCGTTCGACTGATAACGGAACCGAACAGACTGAATATCGTACGCATGAGCTTGTGCTAGGAGAGGAATTGAGTCACTGCTCATCATTCCTATAGCTCGATGTTGACTCGTCCCACTCATGCCAAGCGATCCTTTCGCCAGAGCAAGATATAGACAAAGAACGGTCCGCCAGCCAGAGCGGTGATAATACCGACCGGAATCTCCGTCGGTGCGATTAGTGTCCGGGCTACCGTATCGGCACCCATCAGGAAGGTGCCTCCAACTAGCGCTGATGCGGGAAGCAGTAGTCGATGATCGGCACCGATGACCAACCGCACGGCGTGGGGAACGACCATCCCGATAAAGCCGATCATTCCGCTGACAGACACCACCGCTCCCGTCACCAATGCCGACAAGACAAACAGGGACCGCTTCGCCTGCTCTGTATCGATACCGAGTGTGCGGGCAGACTCTTCTCCCAAGGCTAAGATGTTGAGGACGCGCATTTGACTGAAGAGTAGGAAGAGGCCAATCGATAGATAGATCATGAGCCCAACCAAGCTACCGTAGGTGGGAGCGGTGAGTGTTCCCATCAACCAGGCCATCATTCCATACGACCGATTTGGATCGAGGATCGATGTAATAAACATAATCAACGCGGAAAAGATGGCGTTGAGAATCACCCCGGTCAACAACAGACTGTGGATGGGTAACTGTCCATACGTAGTAGCCATTCGATAGATCACGGCGAGTGCCACGAGGCCTCCGACAAATCCACAGGCGGGCAGCGCAGTTTCCGCAAGAAAAGTGGTTCCTACCCCGAACAAGATTCCCACCGCAGTTCCAAGCGCGGCACCGCTGGAGACACCCAGCACATAGGGATCAGCCAACGGATTCCGTAACAGTGCCTGCAAGGCAACTCCCACGGAAGCCAGGGAGCAGCCCACCAAAAATCCCAGCAAGATGCGTGGCAGTCGCACCTGCAGCAAAATGGTTCTCGCAATATCCGATGTCCCCTCAGTGCGGTCCCTGTCGCTGGCCATGTCACCCAACACGCGCAAGACCTCCCCATACGCAATCGGTTGGGCACCGAAGTGGAGACAGATCAGGCCCACCGCAATGGCCGTGAGGCTAAGAACTCCAAGTATCGCCATCCAGCGTGAGTTCGTGAGGATCGAGCCTTGAGAGACCATTCGGCCAGGTTCGTGGGATAAGATCTCCGTACAGGACCCAGGCTCAACCGTGGTTGAAAGCTGTTTCAAGAAATTCTCACGGATGACGTGCACCATCATTGGAACCGAACACTTCCGGATGGATGGCTCGGGCCAGTTGTTCTAACCCATCAACGACGCGGGGCCCAGGACGATTCAAGAGGCTCGATGAGACCTCATGGAAACGCTCATGTTTCACGGCAGAAAGCGAGTCCCATCGACGCCACTGCTGTTGCTCGCTGCGTGGCACCGCTTCCACTTCTCCGCTTGGGAAAATCAACACCTCCGGATCTTCCTTGAGCACGGTCTCCATGCTCAGTCTCGGATAGGCGTCGCTCGCCTGTGTCGCAATGTTCATCCCTCCTGCCACACCGATCATCTGATGGATGAAACTTCCAGGCCCCACGGTAATCAACGGCTGACTATTGAGGACGTATAGAACGCGTTTGGCGGGCAAGGTCTCAACCTTGCGTTTGATTGCTGCGAGATGTTCCCGGATGTGCTGATTTACCGCGCTGGCTGCCGAAACCTTCTCGAACATTTGTCCCAACGTATGAATCTGAAGCGGGATATCCTCCAGGGTGTGCGCATCAAGTACGAACACAGGAATCTTGAATTGCTCAAGCTTCACCTGCAGGTCTGGACGAAGAAAGTCCCTGGGTGCCAATACTAATTCCGGCCTCAATGCAAGAATGACTTCCACACTGGGATTGGCATACCCGACCTTGGCTTTAGACTTCGCAGTAGCAGGATAGTCACAAAATTCCGTGACACCAACAACCTGTCCCTCCAATCCGAGCGAGAACAGCATTTCGGTAATACTCGGAGCTAGCGATACGATACGAGCCGGTGGCTTGGCCAAATAGATTCGATGCCCGGCATCATCTACAAAGGATCGTGACGAGACATGGGCCATGAATGGCATGCCGGTCAGGATGCCCTGCTGTCGTCGCTTCATCTCACCATACTCTCCTTGCCCACTCTCAGCTGCCAGCGCACAAAACACCGACAGCACCACCGTGAGCACGGGGATGACAGGGTGATATCGGTGCCATCGTGTCAAAAGAAAAAATCCCCAAGGCCTGAACAGACCTTGAGGATTGCACCCGCTTCTTCATCCTCACACGTTCCCCAGCCCTCGAGGGAACGACAGTCAATGCTCCGAGCAGGTCTTCTGGCTCATGGTTCACCCTACTCCCCGTGCCTTCCCATCTTGTGAAAAGCTCTCCGCGACTCGCCTTCAGCTTATAGCGCAATGCTGACGGCTGATACTCGTAGCTTCTCAGACAGTGGCGTCGACGGGTTTCGTCCCCATTTACAGCGGCGGGACCGCGAGGGAGTTGCACCCTCTTCCCTTACTCTGGAGTTATACTGGCAGCACAATAGGAGAGGGCAGCAAAACTTGTCAAGCTCAGTTAGAGCCGCAGAGGCTCATCCCGTTACTCAGGACTATTCTCTTTTTGCTCATGAACGTACACCTCGTGCTTGTGACCATTCATGCAGCTGTGGTAATATCACCCGATTTTCACCAGGTTCATTTCGTTAAGAAGGAGAACGACCGTGGCATGGATGTGTGAGATTTGCCAAAAGAAGCCTGTATCGGGCAACAATGTGAGTCACGCGAACAACAAAACCAAGCGAGTGTTCAACCCTAATCTTCAAACTGTTCGTGCAGTGGTGGATGGGAGTCATAAGCGTATCCGCGTCTGTACGCGCTGTTTGCGTTCTGGATTAGTCCAAAAAGCGGTCTAACGGCGCTTCCCTCTTCACGCGCAAATTACGGCGCCCTCCAGAGAATCCGGCCACCGCGCTCAACCAATTTGATGACCGATGGATCATCAGGGGAGAGGGTTAGAGTGCGGTTGCCGTCTTTGCTCATGAGTACAAGCCCGACTTCTCCATTCGCGTCCAACCCGAGACCGGCTCGGGCTTTCCCTTTAGCGTCAAGCAGCAAAAACTCCTCGGCATGCACTCCATTAGCTTTCTGCGCGCCAACCAACGTTGGTGAAAGTAACTGAGTACTCAGCACGCCGCCAACGATTCCACCAAGAAACGCAGCGACACAAAGCACAATCATCTGTTTGTGCATCACGACTGGTCCTTTCATGAAATTGAAAAAGCAACCGAACGGTACAGGAGAATCCTAGGCGAGATGCACGCCAACGGCAACTGTTGTAAGCAATATCAAAACAGTCGTTGGGTCAGAGAAGACATTGTGTGAAACATGAAACTGGATCTACTCTGAGACAACTGATTTTGGAAGCGGATCTCAACAAAACCATTACTCCAGATGGGGTTCGGTAGCATTGAACTATCCTGCTCCCCTTGAAATTGAGACCACCTCTACGACATGGTCCTGAGTGG
>ERZ1292625.433-Hain-H41-01um-R1-433-length-64563-cov-33_pt1 | contig 64563 bp, 87 predicted proteins | sample MGYA00564400_ERZ1292625 | MGnify/ENA primary metagenome ERZ1292625 (study PRJEB36523, sample SAMEA6512639) | groundwater metagenome | collected 2019-01-08 | study: AquaDiva: Metagenomics assemblies of 32 groundwater samples | reverse complement strand
CACAAGCGGCAGATGGATTTGCCCAGCGTGAGGAGCAACAAAGACAGGATTTTGGACGAGGCAGTGGCGCTGGGCTTGCACAAGCGGCCCCAGCCACAGAACTACAACCCCGAAGAGACTGAGGAGAGTGAAATGCACGTGAGCGAGAAGAAAGTAGGCGTCCTGCTGACCTCGATGGGTCTGCCGGACGTGGAGAACTGGTCCATAAGCAAGTTGACCAAGGCGGTGAACGACATCGCCACGGTCACGGCCGGGGCCAACCTGCCTGAGGATAAGGGCCTGCGGATGCTGTACAAGAGCATCCGCCGGGCCAACGAGGAGGGCAAGAAGATTTCGGTCGGCGAGGTGTCTGCGGAGCCGGCTGGTAAGCCGGGCAAGGGCAAGTCCGCTACTGAGAAGACGAAGCCGGGCAAGCCGGCTGGCAGTGCAGGTGGAATCGATAGGTTTGGGTCACGGCTTGGCAGTGACGCAGCAAAGTTCAACTCTTTGTTGAGCAGCAAACCGAAAACGATGAAGGAGATCATGGAGGAGGGAGGGTTCGGGAGTACGTTCTACAACCATGCAAGAAAACTGGTTGAGGGGGGGTATGTGGTCAAGGATGGGAAGGGATTCAAATTGGCGAAGGTGAAGTAATTGAATAGAGGGTGAGGATGATTGTCATCCTCACCCTCTATTATTTGCTGGGGGAAGTGATGCCGTTGCTGGATCAGAAAAAAAGCTTGGCGAAAGATCTTCGCCGGTCGTGCATGCGAAATCGGTTGGCGGCAACTACTCTATCTGCTCATTACATCGCCCCACCATTCAGCGTATTTGACTCTCGCCAGGGTTACTGGCAGGCCCGCAAGAGACAATGGATGTCGTTAGGAATTCAAAGCGAGTTGGGGCGGGGGGCAAATCTGTTGGTTACTGGTGATGGTAGCGTGATGAACGGTACTAGTGACTGGGCAGGTAATCGTGGGTCAAAGGTATCACCGGGGGGACAGCCCCGACCGGCAATGCGTTTGGGCAAGGACGGCCGTACCCGTCTCCGCGACGGGTACGGCCGTCCTACAGATTCTGCCGCTCAGGGGACGGGAACAAGTATTTTCGATCCAGTACTCTGCGAGCTGATCTACCGCTGGTTCTGTCCGAAGGGCGGACGAATTATTGACCCATTCGCAGGTGGTTCTGTTCGGGGCGTGACTGCTGCTGTGTTAGGTGCATATTACACCGGAATCGATTTGAGCGAGGCACAGGTCCATGCGAATCGTATACAGGCGAAATCCATAGTACCCGACAACCTGCCAAATTGGGTAACTGGCGACTCACTCGATGTCCGTAAGTTGGCGGGCAACGTCAAGTATGATTTGATATTTTCGTGCCCCCCTTACTTCGACCTGGAACAATACAGTGACCACCCCGCTGACCTGTCGAATATGTCCCCCGACGAATTCTTGGCGGTTTACCGAAAGATTGTGAAGCGGGTGGTTTCGCTGTTGAAGGACGACCGTTTTGCTTGTTTCGTAGTGGGTAACGTGCGGGGAAGAGACCACTACTATCGGAATCTGCCATTGGAAACCGTCCATGCTTTTGAGGACGCTGGCTGTCGATTGTACAACGATGCAATTATGCTAACCGCAATTGGTAGTCTGCCCTTACGGGTTAGAAGGCAATTTGACTCCAACCGCAAGTTGGGAATGACCCACCAGTCGGTGCTGGTGTTTTGTAAGGGCGATTATGCAAGTGCTGCCGCTGCTTCCATTGGGTCAGAGACGAATGGGTAAAAGTAATGGGAAGGTTTAGGAGGCACCCCGTGCAACCTGATATGGGGTGCCTCGTGGCGAATTGACTGAATACAACCGCCCACGCTGGAGGAGTTTATGAATCCGCGTAATCCGACAACCAGAAAAATACGCCACCGCACGAAGCAATACATCCCGAAGGACGAGAAGCGAATGCAGCTTTTTTGGAATGTGGGGGCGTGATGGGACTCGTTCAGCAACTATGTCATCGCGAAGAAGCAATGCGGGGCAAGACCATCACTGCGTTGAAGAAATCCAAGGCGGGACGAAACGAGTTGGTTGCTCTGTTTGGGGGAGTTGAGAACCTTCCTACATCGGACATGCGAATTCGTCGGGTAGAAGCACGGCGGGACGATGAAATTGCGAAATCTCGTGGCTATGATGATACATCGAAGCACTTCAACAAAAGTCGTGATGATCGCCTGTCAAAACTAGAACGATCAGCCTACTTATGTAGTGGGAAGGGCTGTCAAGCCGGAGCTTTATCACGGTTTCCACAGAATATAGGCCGTTCGATGGTGTTGCTTTACTCCGAGCCGGGCGACACTGTGGTTGATCCGTTTGCGGGGCACAACAGTCGGATGGAATTGACCATCCGGGCCGGGCGGAACTACATCGGTTGTGACCTATCTGCGGAATTCATGACATTCAACCAAAAGCGGGCGGAGCACCTGCGGCAGGAGTATCCCTTTCTGTCTATCGATTTGCATCATGGGGACTCACGCTCCTTGCCAGTGAAGAAAAGAACTGGCGATTTCACTATCACTTCTCCTCCCTACTACGATATTGAGCATTACGGTGACGAGCCGGAGCAATTGGGTAAGGCGAAGACTTACGTGGAATTCCTGGGTGGACTCGGGCAGGTGATGCAGGAGAATTACCGGGTGCTCAAGCCGGGGGCTTACGCAATGTGGTTTGTGAACGACTTCCGCCGCAGGGGGAAGTTTCACACTTATCACGTAGACACGATGCGACTCGGGGAGGATGCTGGCTTCGTCATTCACGATTTGCTGGTGGTGGATTTGGGGAACAGTATTCGTGATTGTTTCACCAACCAGATTATCACCAGTCGAATCCTCCCGAAACGACATGAGTACGGCATCGTCTTCCGAAAGCCTGAACGGAAGCGGGTACAATAATCTAACACAAACCCTTTCTCAATTCCAAGGAGGGCGAAAGCCGTGCTGGTTCTGTCCAGAAAACCGGATGAGCACATTCTGATCGGTGACGACATCAAAATCACCATCTGCGAGATTACGGGTGGTAAGGTCAAAGTTGGGGTAACTGCCCCCAGAAACATCACCGTGGTTCGCGGAGAACTGGTTACGAAACAACAGCAGGAAGGGAGCAAAAGCGAGTGAGCACTACAACGCAGAAAATCAGCCGGGAGGATTTACTCAAATCTTTGGAGGGAGTTGAGCCTGGCCTGAGCAAGAAAGCAATCATCGAACAATCAGACTGCCTGATCTTCGGGGGCGGCCGGGTCCAGGCGTTCAACGACGAAGTGTACTGCGACGGTCCCTGCCCACTGAACGGCGACGTGGCCGGGGCGGTGCCGGCCGTCAAGTTCTTGGAGATCATGCGGAAGCTGGAGCAGGAGGAGTTGGAAGTCGCTTTGGGTGAAGGTGTCCTGACGTTCAAGGGCAAGGGGGCTGAGCGGTTCAAGGTCCGCATGGAGGCCGAGGTCACACTGCCCGTGGGGGAGGTGGAGAAGCCCAGGGGCTTCCAGCCCCTGCACCCGGATTTCTGCGAGGCGGTGGCGGCGGTGGGCCAGTGTGCCAGCCGGGACCAGAGTCGATTCAGCTTGACCTGCGTCCACCTGCACCCGAAGTGGATTGAGGCCCTGGACGACATGCAGCTGGCCCGCTGGCGGCTGCCCACCGGCCTGGCCGCCCCGGTGCTGGTGCGGCAGAGCAGCATCCGGCATCTGAAGCAGCTGGGCATGACCGAGTTCGCCGAGGGGGAGGGCTGGCTCCATTTCCGCACCAAGAAGGCCGGCCTGCGGCTGTCCTGCCGCCGTTATGTCGAGGAGTTCCCGGACCTGGATGAAATTCTGAAGAAGCTGGGCGACGGGGAACAGGCCCAGCTGCCCAAGGGGCTGGCGGAAGCAGCGGACAAGGCCGCCGTGTTCAGCTCTGAGAACCCGGACGCCAACTTGGTGCGGATCATCCTGACACCCAACCAGGGGGGCCGGGTCCGCGTCCGTGGTATGGGCCTGTCCGGTGAATACACCAAGCCCCTCAAGGCCAAGTATGCCGGTCCCCGCACCGAGTTCCTGATGCCGCCCCAGATTCTCGGTGAGTTGTGCAAAAAGCACAGCGAGGTCACGGTAGGGGCCGGTAAGGTGTGGGCGAAAGCCGGTCATCTGGTTTACCTTGCTTGTACAGTAACACCAGATGACGGGCGTGAAGAACCCGAACAGTAAACCTTACAAGATCACCTACACGCTTGAGCAGGTGATCCAGGCTTTTTGGGTCAAGGTTGTTGTCCGCCCTGCACTGTGGTGCCAGATGACAGCGAGCAGTTGCAAGAAGTAGGTAGTGAGTGATGAAATTCGCAGATGTGCCCGCGGGCGGCAGATTCAAGCATTGTGGTCTGACCTATATGAAGATCACTCCGGTCTGGGTTGGCACAGGACTTCTTCAACCCCCTGCTAATGCCATTCGCGAGGGCCTGTTCCTGGGCAAGTTCCGGCGGACCACCTGGTCGTTTTTCCACGGCAGTATTGAGGTAGAGGAAGTCGATGAGCAGTGAAGAAGCATTGGACAGGCGGGAGGCAAGAACCTGGACCGAGCGGATGGGCAGTCACCTGGCTGACACCGTCTCTGCTGGGGAGCGAGCCGGAGCGGAGTATTTCACGGACCTGTTGGAGGCCGCTGGGGAGCTGAAGGCCGTGCGGTTGAAGGTGCTGCTGGGTCGTTGCTATGAGTTGATCGCCAAAAGCAAAGTGGACAACGAAACAGTCAGTCCGGATCATGGTTTCTTGGACGAAATCCTTGCGGAGCTGAAATGATGCTGGGCATTCCCACCTACCGCCTGGAGTTCACGGAGATCAAGCCGGTCTGGGTATTCCCCGTGGATCGCTTCACCACTTACGAAGTTAAGGACGAGCGGTGGGCCAGGGTGCTGCGGTACGGCCGCGAGGAGCCGCGGCGGGTGACTACCGTGATTCCGGCTGGGGTGATCCTAGAGAGCGGGCTGGACGGCATCACGTTCAAGGCCATCGGGCCGCTTCAGACCAAAACGGAGATGATTTGATGGCAAACAATGCAAAGGTTTATCGTTATTCGGTGGAGTTGAGGAAACGCAAGGGATCATCGCCTGATGCCGCTGGCCCTGTGACTGTGGTCGCAGGCTACGCCACCATCGACAGCCGTGGCAATCTGTATTTCACCACCAAAGGCGGTCAGGGTGCCGTTATTGCCGCTTTCCATGATGGCTCCTGGCTTTCTGTCAGCCGTGAAGAGGTTCTTGTTTGATGGTGGCCGGGTTCTTCACAGCCGGCGGTCCCCTGACCATGGCTGCCCCCCGGCGGAGAGAGCCTGGACTGACCCCCAAATGCGGGGCCTGCAAGCTCCACCTGGGGTGTCAGCATGGCAAGATGCCAGTTTGGGGCGAGGGCCGGCGGGGCGTACTGGTCATGGGTGAAGCCCCCGGACGGGAAGAAGATGACCAGAACCGGCCCTTCGTGGGCCAGGCCGGCCGCCTGCTCCGCAAGTGCCTGAACCGGATCGACGTGGACATGTGTCGTGATTGCTGGACTACCAACAGTTTGATTTGCCGACCCCCTAAGAACCGCACCCCCACGGACAAGGAGATTGAATACTGCCGCCCGAATGTCATCAATGTCATCCGGGAGCACCAGCCCGCAGTCATCATCTTGCTGGGCGGGACTGCGGTCAACTCTCTGCTGGGGTGGCTGTGGGCCGAGGAGCCGGGCGGAATCGGCCGCTGGGCTGGCTACAGGATTCCGAGTCAGAAGCTGAACGCCTGGGTATGCTCCGCGTGGCACCCCAGCTACGTCGCCCGCAGCGAGGGCAAGCGGGATTACGGCCTGATGGAACGAACGCTGACGGAGCACCTGGCCGCGGCCTTCGCCCTGGAGGGCCGGCCTTGGAACCCGGTGCCGGATTACCGCTCACGGGTGCGGGTGCTTCTGGATCCGGAAGAAGCGGGGCGGGCAGTGCAGCGGCTGGTGAAGACCGCCACCGGGCCGGTGGCCTGGGACATCGAGACCGACCGGATCAAACCGGATCATCCGGACGCCTTCATCTGGTCCTGCTCGATGTGTGCCGGTGGGGGGTCGATCAGCTACCCATGGCACGGGGCGGCGAGAGAAGCCACGCTGGAGTTCCTGAAGAGTAACGTGCCCAAGATCGGGTTCAATGCCCGGTTCGAGACCCGCTGGATTTTGGCCAAGCATGGGTTCATGGTCCGCAACTGGTGCCACGACGGCATGCTTGCCGCCCACGTGCTGGACAACCGGGCCAAGACCAAGGGGCTGAGTTTTCAGGCATTTGCCCGGCTGGGATTCGACGCCTGGGACGGGACCGTGTCGCCGTATCTGCGGTCCAAGGGCGGTGGCAACACCCCCAACCGCATTCGGGAGTGCCCGCTGCCGGAGCTGCTTCTTTATGGCGGCCTTGATAGTCTTCTTGAGTATGAAATAGCCATGATCCAATCCAAAGAACTGGGAATCGATTTGATGGGAGGGCAGAAATGACCAAGCGTGAATTGCTGGCTGACCCCAACAGCTGCTGGAACCGGGCCGCAGACGATGAGCCGGTGTTCGTGCTGCTGGGTCGTGATGTCGCTGCCCCGGTTGCCATCAGTGCCTGGATCGCTCGGCGGCTGAACCGGGGCAACAAGTACGGTGATGCTCAACTGCTGGATGCCGAGGCCGTGGCCGACGCCATGGTGGCCTGGCAGAAGGCCCGCGAGATTGAGGCGGCGTCCCATGTTGGCGATTGAGGACAAGTGACATGAGCGTTGGAAAAACCAAGAGCGGGGAGAAAACGGTGCAGTGCTTCGGGTGCGGACGCCATTACACTCCTCGCCGCTGGATCCTGGGGAAGAGAGTTTGTCATTGCAACAAGGCCGGAGCATTGGGCAAGCGTGTGTCCGGTCTTCGTGTGCTGAGATAGGGAGTGACTCATGTTGACGATTGAAGACCGTGATGCGATCCGGGGCATCGTTCGGGGAGAGGTTGCAGAGGCTATGGCAGTGCTGGCCAGAGAGCTGGAGTTGGAGTGGAGCAAGCGGCGGAAAGAGATGGAGTCTATTGCCACCCGTGCCGCAATGATTCCGCCGGTCGTTGGGGTAAAATAAACGGCAGCCCAAGCAAAGGAGACCGAACCATGTGCGGAAACTTGAACAAACGGCCCGTGGGCAGGTGCAGTCAGTGCGGCGGGGTCGTCAGCATCCCCCCCGTTTTCTGGAGTGTCATGCGGCCCGTGCCCAGCTGCGAACGCTGCGGGGCGGTGCTGGACGAAGCTCATAGCCTGCCCGTTGTGCCTACCATGCCGGTGCGGAAATACCGACGCAAGCGGCAGCTGGCCGCCCGGCCGGTGGTGCGGCTGGATTACCCGCCGGACATGAGAATACCCCTGTTGATGAAGAAACCCCGAGTGGCCCCGCTGACGGTGGACGATGGGTTCGGGCGGTACAGTGATGACATGCTGACGGGGGACTAGCCACAGCAGCAATGGGAAAAGGCCGTAAGGGGAGGAAACGATGAGCATGGAAATCACCCTGACATCCCAGATCACGGTGCGGTTGGTCCAGCAAGCGGGTGGGGATCACATGATTGTGGCCGCCGCCAAGGTGAGCACCAGCGGAGAGGAGGCTGCCAAATTCGCAGTCCCCTGCCCGATTCACCCGCCTGATCATCCCGATTTTGACAACTGCGTTGAGAATGAAGGGGTCAAGGCGAACTACGGCTTGATTCGTTACCTGATGCAGCACCGACATGGCTCGGTATTTGAACATGGGTTGATGACCTTCTTTGTCCATGCTCCCATCTTCGTCTGGCGGGAGTGGCATCGTCATCGGATCGGTTTCGCCTACTCCGACTACGGTATGGATGAGGGTCTGGGTCAGTCTTTCAATGAAGAGAGCGGAAGGTACAAGCAGCTCGATCCTGTGTTCTACGTCCCGACTCGCAACCGTCCGATGATGAAGGTGGACGGTTGGAAGCCTGGGAGGCCGAAGTTTGAGCGGTGCGAATCAGAGACGGTTTTCAAAGACCTGTACTACGGTCTGAGAAGGTCTTATGAATTGGCGTATCGGACTTACGAGGACAATCTCTCTATGGGCATCGATCCCGGCCTAGCTCGTGATTGCCTGCCCGTGGGTATCTACTCTTCCTGCTGGGTCACTACGAATCCTAGAGCCTTGATGCACTTCTTGTCTTTACGAACGCACGAGCCGGAGGCGAAGGCGGTCAGCTACCCTCTGCACGAAATCGAGGTTGCGGCCCGTCAGTGCGAGGAGTTGTTCAAAGTCGGTTGGCCGCTGACACACCGGGCGTTCTGCGAGTGCGGTCGGGTGGCCCCCTGAAGGAGGGTTTTGCGATGATCGAGATGGCGGCATTGTTGGCGGCAGTAGGTCTGGGTTTGTTGATTGTAATTGGCTGCTGGAGCGGGCCTACCACAAGCGGCTGAAGGAGCGGTTCGAGCGAATGTGGGAGGGATCGCGATGACCGTTACCACTCGCATCAAACCACCAACCCGCAGAAAGAACCGGACTCAGAAGGTGAAGCTGGAAGGCCAGACTTTCTATGCCTGCTTCGGCGAGTATGAAAACGGCACTTTGGCGGAAGTGTTTCTTGATGCCTCAAAACAAGGCACCTTCGTTCGGGGCATCATGGATGCTCTGGCCCGCGTTCTGTCCGTTTCGCTCCAGTGTGGCACCCCGGTGGCTGAACTGGTGGGAGCACTCCGCACATTGAACTTTCCTCCCCAAGGATTTGTCCAAGGTTCGTCCGTGGGCGAGGCATCCAGCGTGGTGGATTGGCTGGCCCAAGAGATCGAGGCCACATACCCGACGCCGGAGAGAGTCTGATGCAGGGACCGAAACCCAGACCGGCGGTGCGCTCACCTGAAGAGCGGAATGCATTGGTCGAGGCTCACATGGACGTGACCCGGCGGGTGGTGGCTCATCTATGGCCCTCCCGATCTTCGGTGCGGCGGCTGGGATGGAACGCGGCTGTGCAGGAGGCCCTGGTTGTCCTCATGCGGGCCGCAGAGATCTGGCAGGAGCGTCCGGGAGCATGCTTCCGTTCTTACGCCTTCAAGTGTTGCGTCAAGGCCCTGCCCGGCATCGCCCGACGAGACCGGCTGTGGGTCAAGCGGTGGGGTGCGTTGGGACACCTGCCAGTGTTTACCGGGTGCGAGGACTGGCAGGCAGGAAAGAGCACGCGGGATTTCCATGAGGACCATGAGGCCCGCGGCGCAAGGTTGGAGGAAACCCGTCGCCGCGTCCGGCGGGTGCTGGACCGGATGCCCGCGGGGATTGAGCGGGATTGGCTGGAGCTGCGGCTGGGGGGGTTGACGTATCATGAGGCGTGGGTCATGCTGGGCCGACCCCGGCGGACGGCGGAGTCCATCGGAACCGGGGCATTGAAAATGGCCCGCGAGTTGGCAAGAGTGGAGGCTGCTTGATGTTGCTGAACGACAAAGCGATCCGCGATCTGTGCCTGGGTGAGGAGTATGAAGATTGGCAACCCACGGAGGATGGGCTGCGGATGAAATGTATCAAGGACCGACATCCTTGCCTAGCCCCCATGATTACACCGTTCTCTGAGGCTGTCAGTGGCAACGGGGTTATCTCCTATGGTCTCTCGCATGCGGGCTACGACCTGCGACTGGGGCCGGAGATTCTGGTGTTTAAGAATAGCTTCATGGACGCGGTGGACCCGAAGGCGTTCGGTGATTTAGCCTACCGGCGGCGGATGTTTGACCGACTGTTCTATCCACATGGTTTTGACTTGCCTGAGGATGATGGGCATCTATACACAGAGATGAATGGCAGCACGATGCTGATTCCGCCGCACGGTTATATCTTGGGTCGGAGTCATGAATACCTTCGCATTCCCAGACATCTCAAAGGTCGCTGCACCGGAAAGAGTACGCTGGCCAGGGCGGGAATCATCGTGAATCTGACCCCGCTGGAACCCGGCTGGTCAGGATACCTCACGCTGGAGATCGCGAACGCGACTCCCTGCCCGGCTAAAATCTACGTGGGTGAAGGAATATGCCAGATGGAGCTGGAGTTGCTGATAGCTCCGCCGGAGAGGGATTATGGTGACAAAAAAGGCCAATATCAGGGGCAGACTGGCGTGACTCCTGCTCGGGTGAAAGAGTAGACCTGTGCGAATAAAGCCGACTACCAAGGATGCGTTCAACCTCCTGATGCAGGGCAGCCTCGTCCTGGCCCGGATGGAAGCAGCAGGCATATCCATTGATGAGGCGTACCTGGAAGCGACTTCCGCCAAGGTGGGCCGCCGGATCACCCGGTTGGCCACGGAGCTGAAGCGGGACGAGGTCTGGCGAACCTGGCGGAAGCGGTTCGGGGAGAAGGCCCTGCTGACCAGCGACCAGCAGCTGACCACAGTCCTGTTCGACGTGCTCAAGCACCCCTACCCGGAGGGGGAGGAGTGGCGGACGGGCACGGGCCGCTACCGGGCCGACGAGGAGATGATCGGTCGCCTCAAGTTGCCGTTCTGCAAAACCTGGCGGCGGCTGAAGAAGCTCCAACGGCTCCGGGGCACCTACCTGAACGGGATCAAGCGTGAGGTAGTCAACGGTCGCGTTCACCCCAGTATCAACCTCCACACGGTGGAGACATACCGATCAAGTGCTTCTGATCCGAACATTCAGAATCAGTACAACCGCGACCCGGAGATGAAAGATTTACTCCGCAAGTGTTATGTCCCGTCACCAGGTTGTGTTTTGGTCGAGGTTGATTTCTCGACCATCGAAGTGAGGATTTCGTGTGCGTTGCACCGAGACCCGACGTTAATGGAGTACATGCGGGATGAGACCAAGGACATGCACCGGGACACGGCCGCGGAGCTGTACGACCTGCCGGTCGCGTTCCTGATTGAGCACAAGGACTGGGCCAAGAAGGGACCGCGGGATTGGGCCAAGAATCGCTTTGTGTTCCCCCAGTTCTACGGCTCCGTCTGGTTCCAATGTGCCCCACACCTGTGGGAGCCGGTGGCCGCCGGTGCCCTGATGCCGGACGGCAAGACTACGGTGCGGGAGCATTTGAAATCAACAGGAGTGAAGCGGTTGGGCCGCTGCACGGCCGGGCAAGACCCAGAATCAGGCACGTTCGGGGAGCGGGTGCGTGAGGTCGAGCGGAGTTTCTGGGACGTGCGTTTTCCCGTCTACACGGCCTGGAAGCGCAAAACCTACGACCGCTATCTGGAGAAGGGCTACATCGATACGCTGACCGGGTTCCGCCTGGCCGGGCATTACCGCCGCAACGAGGTTTTGAATTCGGATATTCAAGGTTGCCTTGCGGGACCATCCCGAGTGCTGACCTCTGGTGGATGGATACCAATCAAAGAACTGGTAGACAAGCATGTTCAAGTATGGACCGGATTCAGATGGGCAGATGCAGTCGGGATGGACCGTGGCAGATGCCAGCGGGCGATAATCCGCTTGAGTTCGGGCCTCATGATCCGTTGCGACACCCGACATAAGCTGAAGAACGAGATGGACGAGTGGGTTGATTTCGAGAACCTCAAGGTGGGGGATTGGGTGGCCTTGTCAAACCACGGCAAGTATCTGGAAGCGTCAGAGGACATGAACTGGTGGTTCGTGTTCGGATTCATCATTGGCGACGGATGCATCAGTTCTCGGGAACGGCGGAACGTGACCATCACCGTGGGCAGGAAGAAGCGGGGGATTCTGGAGAAGATCAAGGAGTTCTTGGTCGCCCAGGGGTACAAGGATGGGGGATACGGCGGGGTGCATTGGAGGGTGATTCCCCCCAGCGGCAACAAGAACGAGAAGTATTGCCTGTACACGCAAAACGCGGAGTTGGCTGCATTCCTGGAGTCAAATGGGTTTGTTTTCGGCTGGAAGTCTAGGACGAAGCGGCTCCCGGATTCAGTATGGACCGCATCTCCGCAGGAGCAACGCGATTTCATGGAGGGGTTGTGGTTGTCGGATGGCTGCCGGGGTCCGCTGATGGAGAAGAATCTGCACATGTCCGCCCGGAAATTACAATGGGATGTGCAGCGTCTCTGCTCCGCCATTGGATTCGATTCAATTCAGACAGACTACCGGCTGAAATTTCATTGGCGGACTGAAGGAGCAAGACCGACGCGGAAGTTCCCGGCTGCCGCACTGACTCGGTTGGCGAACGGGGTTCGTCGCGAGAACTACAAAAACGGGATGCGGTATGTGGTAGAGAATAGGACTTACTTGCTCGCAAAAAAGGGGGTTGATCCTACGCAGAGTATGGCGGAGAGGATTATCAAGAACAACATGACGGACAAGCCTCCGGTATATCGCTATGACTGGATTGAATCCATCAAGGTGCTGGATTATGAGGAAACTACCTACACCATGTCCGTCGATGATCCGCTCCATCAGTTCGTCGCGGACGGGGTGCTGCACAAGAACTCCAGCTTCCACTGCCTGCTTTGGTCACTGATCGAGATCATCAACAACGAGTTGAGGCGGCGGCGGATGAAAGCCTGGCTGGTGGCGGAAATCCATGATGCACTTTTGGCGGACGTGCCCCGCAAGGAAGTGCAGACCTTCCTGGACATCTGCCACGAGGTCATGACGGAGCGACTGCCCAAAGCCTGGCGGTGGATCAACGTGCCGATCACCACAGAGTCCGAGGTGTGTGAGGAGAACTGGGCTGGCAAGGTGCAATGGACAAAACAAAACGGGATGTGGAAACCGAAGTAGGGTGGGATGGGTAGAATAGCAGCATGATTGAATATGCGGAGTTTCTCCAATCCAAATTGCCGGAACGAAAATTGCACGGCTTCAGGCCGCTGTGGCTGCCGGCCTGCTTGTTCGATTTCCAGCGTGAGCTGACCGAGTGGGCGATCCGCATGGGCCGGTGTGCCCTGTTCGAGGGGTGCGGTCTGGGCAAGTCGATTCAGGAGTTGGTCTGGGCGGAGAATATCATTCGCAGAACTAACGGCAACGTGCTGTTGCTGACTCCATTGGCAGTAGGACCGCAGATGGTTCAGGAGGGGGAGAAGTTTGGCATCCAGGTGACGCGGACGCGGAACGGCAAAGTCCACCGAGGCATCAACGTCACCAACTACCAACAGCTCAGTAAGTATTCGCCACATGATTTCGCAGCGGTGGTCGCGGATGAGTGCTTTCCGGCCGGAACTCTTGTTGATACCGTTGCCTTTGATAATGTTTTAACGCGGACGTATATTGAAGATGTTCAACCGGGAGACAGGATAATCAATGCCGGCGGGGTCGATCATGTACAAACGACTCGGAAAAGACAAGTCAAGCGGGCGGTTCGTATCATTGCCGGAGCCTCTTCATTTACCTGTAGCGAGAATCATCCATTCTTTACCGTGCATGGATGGAGACTCGCATGCGATCTACAATCCGGCGATTTCCTGGTGGAAACAGGAACGGCAATGTGCTTGGTGCGGAGTGACATTCCGCCCGAAGCGGTCTGCTCAAGGAATGCAGAGATTTTGCGGAACATCTTGCTCAGCGAGATGGCGGATGAATTCTCCAGAGCACAAAGCCAAGGTACATACACCGAAGACCTTCGCCAAGATCAAGGCCGCCGGAAAGAAGTGGCGAGCAACTCATCCAGAGGAATGGGCTATCAGTATAGAGAGAATTCGCAATCTGAATCCGATGGCGAATCAATCATCTGTGCAGAAGATGATCGACACGAAGACGATGAATGGGACGTTACGGCAATGGAAAGGCGAACGGGGCGGGAATGGCAAAGGGCCAACGAAACCGGAGATGATCCTGATAGCGGCGTTGGGAGACGGTTGGAGGCCGCTGGTCATCCCGACAAAAACAAATCGAGGGTCTGGACTGCCAACGCATTACAAGATCGATGTTGGGAATGCACGGAGGAAGATAGCGATAGAGGCAGATGGCTTCTCTCATCGTCGCCGGAAGGATCAAGACAAGAGGAAGGACGATTTCCTGGCTTCATGCGGGTGGACAGTATTGAGGTTCTCGAATCGACTGATTCTCGACTGGATAAATACAGGGATGCCGATGGGGCACTTTATTTCTACGACCTTGAGGCATCACGGCATCCGAGTTTTAGCGTTAACGGAATCTTAGTTCATAATAGCAGTGCAATCAAGGCAGCTGATGGCATGACCCGGAAACTGGTGACGGAGTTTCTCAGCAAGGTAAAGTACCGTCTGCTGGCCACGGCTACGCCGGCCCCCAATGATTTCATGGAGCTGGGCACGTCCTCCGAAGCCCTGGGGGTGATGGGCCGCAACAGCATGCTCGGGATGTTTTTCACCAACGATGGGGAGTCTACTCAGCAATGGAGACTCAAGGGGTACGCCAAGAAGCGTTTTTGGCAGTGGGTGTCATCCTGGGCCAGGGCGGTGCGGATGCCTTCCGACCTGGGTTTCCCGGACGGCAAGTTCAGGCTACCGCCGTTGGAGGTAAAACAGCATGTGATTCCCAGCAAGCGGCGAGGGTTGCTACCAGAGTTGGCAAAGACCCTGAACGAGCAGCGGGCGGCAAAGCGAACCTCCTTGCGGGAGCGGTGCGAGATGGTGGTGAAGGTGCTCCCAAGAGACCGTCCTGCCGTCGCTTGGTGTCAGTTGAACGCGGAGGGGGACTTGCTGACGATGGTGCTGCCGGACGCGGTACAAGTGGCCGGCAGCGATTCGGATGAGGAGAAAGAGGAGAAGCTGACTGCGTTCGGGCTGGGACAAATCCGGGTGCTCGTCAGCAAGCCCGTCATCTCCGCGTTTGGACTCAACTGGCAGCACTGTGCTGACGTGGCCTACTTCCCGGACCACTCCCACGAGCGGGCCTATCAAGCCATCCGTCGCTGCTGGCGGTTTGGGCAGAAGAACCCCGTGACCTGGAACTTGATCTACAGTGAAGCGGAGCAGCTGGTGGTGTCCAACATGCTCCGCAAAGAGCGGCAGTCGGATGAGTTGTACGCTGGCATTGTCCGACACATGACGGACGCGGTGCAGGAGACGAAGAGGGAACCAACAAGTACAAACGGAAAGGCGGAGATGCCATCGTGGCTGTTGGGGGATTTGGGATGAGCAGAACTCAACTGGAGATGTATGACACTCCCCAGGAGAAGAAAGACAAGTACCTGGGATACATCGACCGCAGCATCAAGAAGTTTGAGTTTTACTGCGAGCAAAAGGATTATGAGTGGGTGGCTGCCGCGTTGAAATTGTGGCGAAAGCGGCTGGGGGTAAGCACCAACACGGACGTAATTTTGCACTTGCTCAAGCAGATTGAAGGGTTGTCCCATGCAGACAGTGAGGTTGAAGAAAAGGCAGGATTGCGGCCATCTAATCGGAAAAGAACCAAGTGATTCCGAGTACGATTTCGTGATTGACCCTCCGGTAAAGATAGTCCGAAACAATGGGGGTCTTACGGATTCTATGTTGGGGGTGTATCTAAGGCTACCGCCGCATGTGTTGAAAACCATGAGGCACATCGCGGAGCACGCGAAAACGACCAAAGGGTTGCGGACCTACGGGCTGCCCATGAACTCTGCCATCTTTGGAGCATTGCCCCGGATCGAAATACGCCAGAATTACTGCCGCTTGACCAGGAACTCGGTAGAGCAGCGGGAATTGATGGCGGTAGTGTTGGATTTAGCTGGTGACATTGCGGAGTTGTACCGGAAGCATCTGCCTGGGGAGTACAGCCGGCATTTGAAGATGTCCGTGCGAGATGTACTGACGGAGTGGCTGCTGCCGGAAACGCCGTTCAGTACCGTGAATTTCAATCTCAATCATGCCATCCGCTATCACCGGGACCGGGCCAACCAAAAGGGAGTCATGTCCAACGTCATCATCACGAGGCGGAACGCGGAGGGCGGGTTGCTGGTGCTCCCGGAATATCGGGTAGCCCTGAGGCAGGGGGACGGTGCCCTCATCATCTTTGATGGACAGGCCGTAGTGCATGGCGTGACCCCGATCCGGTTCGGAGAGGATGGTTACCGGTGCTCTGTGGTGTTCTATACGCTGGGTGGCATGAAGAATTGCTACCCTTACGCAGAGGAATTTGAACGGGCCAAAACCGACCGTACTAGGATTGAAGACGAGTACCGTACGGGACTTTCCAGGGAATCCATCCGCCGGTCGGTGAAGCTGATGGATGCTGCTATCGTGAAAAGGAATAAACGTGAGAAAGCCTAACAAGCGGGTGGCAGTGCTCATCAGTGGTGGCATGGACAGCGTAACCATGTACTACCTGCTGCAACGCAAGGGGTATGAGACTCTGCCTATCTACATTGATTACGGGCAGAGGGTGATGGTCAGTGAGATGCGAACGTTGACCGCATTGGGAATCACGCCGACCGTGTTTGAATGCAAGATGGAGGATGTGTACATTAACAGGTTTCGAGGCTTGAAGCCGCTTCGCAATCTGATGTTTGTGGTGAAAACTGCGGCCTGGGCGTACTTGAACCGGACTCCGTACCTTGCGGTGGGATGCACCAAGGGGGATGGTGCCCTCATCCCGGACATGGATGGGGAGTTTTTTGCCAAGGTATCTGATGTGTTGACCGTAGGATTGGCGAAGAAAATGACCATACTCACGCCGTTGGCGAACAAGACCAAAACGGAAATCATGTTGCTGGCGAACAAGATAGGATTGGACATTCGACGAACTTGGTCCTGCTTTCTCCCTGGCAAAGAGCAATGCGGCAAATGCAAATCCTGCAAACGAATGCTGAATGCGATAGAGGAAGCCCAGCAAATTAAGAGGAAGGTGAAAGAGTACGCATGAGCAAGTCAATTATCACTGACCGCTGGGCCGTTTACCACGGCGACTGCGTCACTACGCTGAAGGGAGTACCGAGCGAATCGATAGGAATGTCGATCTACTCCCCGCCGTTCTGGTCCATGTACACCTATTCCGACGATCCGGCGGATTTGGCCAACAGCAAGACCTACGCGGAATTCCTGGAGCACTACGGCTACCTGGCGGAGCAGCTCCACCGCCTGATGCTGCCGGGCCGGGTGGTGGCGGTCCACTGCATGGACATGCCCACCTACAAGCGGAGCGGGGAGGAGATCGGCCTGCGGGACTTCCCCGGCGATCTGATCCGCATCCATGAGCAGCATGGCTTCATCTACCATGCTCGCGTGTGCATCTGGAAAGACCCGCTGCTGGCGGCGGTGCGGACCAAGGCCATCGGCCTGGCTCACAAACAGATCGTCAAAGACTCTTCAGTCTGCCGTACTGGCATCCCGGACTACCTGCTGGCATTCCGCAAGAAGGGGGAGAACCCCAAGCCGATCCAACATCCTCGTGGCTTGCGGGAGTATCCAGGCGGGCGGCCCGTGCCGGCGAACCTGGACCGGCACTTCCTGAACGTGATGGACACCCAAACCATGGAGAAGAACCCCTATGACTCCCGGAAGGACAAGCGGAGCCACTGGATTTGGCAGCAGATCGCCAGCCCGGTCTGGTTCGACATCAGACAGACCCGGACGCTCCAGTACAGAGGCGGACGCCAGCAGGAGGATGAGCGTCATATTTGTCTCGCAAGGGACAGTCGTGTACTGACCAAGGAGAGGGGTTATGTGCCGATCCAGGAAGTGCGGGTAGGGGAGCACTCCCTTACCCATATGGGCAGATGGCGTCGGGTTACGGCGGTGCAAAGGACGGGCGTGAAATCAGTGGTGACTGTCCATGCCCAAGGAGTCCCTGGATTGACCTTGACCCCGGATCATAAACTGTGGGCGAGGAAATCTGATTGGGTACGGGCGAGGGATGGAGCTGAGCGGGTGAACCCCGGATGGATCGAATCCAAAGATTCCCTCGGAGCGTACCTCAATTTGAAATTACCGGAGCCTGCTCTTGTCACCGCTGGTGATGCTGATCACTGGTGGATAGTCGGCCGTTGGCTTGCTGATGGTTTTTGGGACAGTCGTAGGGGGGTCCATATCAGTTCAGGTGAGTCAAAGTTGAAGGCAACCTTGGAGAAGTTGGGGGATCATGCCGGCTTCCGATTCTTTACTGGCACCGCTTGGGATATTCGATTATCTGATGCGGATGGCTTCATACGCAAGGCACTCGCCGGTTGCGGTGAATATGCTCATGGTAAACACCTGCCGGTTGAAGCGTACTCCTTGCCACAAGAGCAAGCGAAATTGCTCGTCGATGGCTACTTGTCTGGAGATGGTCATTGGGTTCAAGGAAGGAAAAGATGGATGGCTTCCAGCGTGAGCCGTGATTTGCTGCTCGGGATGGCTTTGTTGATCCAAAGAGCTTACGGAGCAGTAGTGAGTATTCACCCAGGACGGCCAGAACAGGAAAGGGAGATTTTGGGAAGGAGAGTTCAGTGTCGGCAGGAGTGGGTGTTGTCATTTGACTTGCCGACGGGCCGACAAAAAAAGCCGTTTATTCTGGAAGATGGAGCGTGGAAGAAGGTGCGAAGCATAGAGGATTCTGGAAGGGCGGAGACTTGGAACATCCGGATCAAGGAGGATGAGAGCTTTACGGCAGAAGGATGTATAGTCAAGAACTGCCCACTCCAGCGGGATGTTATCGACCGCTGCCTGATGCTATGGAGCATGGAGGACGATGTGGTGCTCAGCCCCTTTGCCGGGATCGGTTCGGAAATCCATGAGGCCGTACGGCTGGGCCGGCGAGGGTTGGGTGTGGAGTTGAAGCGGAGCTATTTCCGCATGATGCTCCGCAACCTGCAATCACTGGACCGCAAGCGGGAGGCATCCCTCACATGAGCAAGCACTTGAGCCTCAGCCAGGCTGAGGAATTGTTGGTGCGACTGTACCGGGAGCAGGAGCGAACGGTGGACCACCTGCCCTACACGGATGAGTTCGAGGCCATGTTCAGACAGCTCTGCAACCGGGCAGCGGCAGCCCTGAGTGAACATCAGGTCTGGGAGATGTTGATCTACCTGCGGAAGGCCGGGCGGTTGGACAACAAGGAGAAGCTGCGGGAGGCCGGAAGGAAGGTGCCCCTCGCCGGAGGCGGCCTGCTGGGGATGCTCAAATGATCCTTATCATCTGCGGATCGAGAGTGTTTGATGACCCGGAGTTCCTCTTCCGGAAGCTGGACAGCCTGACGCGGAAATTGGACAAGAAGAAACTAACCATCGTGACGGGGGCCCAGCGGAGCAAGGCCCCGGACGGTCACTGGCACGGGGCCGATTTCTTTGCTGAGAAGTGGGCCAAGGAGAACTGGTGCAACCTGCTCCGGTTCCACGCTGACTGGCAAAAACACGGAAAAGCGGCCGGCCCCATCAGGAACACGGAGATGCTGGAGGAGAGTGGGGCCACGGTCCTGGTGGCTTTCAGGGCGGACGGTCCCAGTCCCGGCACGGATGATGTGGTGACCAAGGCACGGAAGAAGGGCCTGAAAGTGATCGTGGTAAAGTGCAAGGCGAGGGGGAATTGATGAAAGCCGTTTGTGCCTGGGGTGAAGGCCCTGATGTGCTGCTGGTGCTGGAAGGCACGCCGGTCATGCTCTATGAAAATCCGGTTGATCTGGACAGGGCAGTCCACGGCTACGTCCGCCAGGGATCGATTGAACTGACCGCGGATGAAGCGGAGCAGTTGGCGGATGAACTGCTGCTAAGGGTGAAGCAAGCCCGTGAACTGGGTACTAGTTACGGTGCCTATGCCAAAGCAGAACAGGAAGCATTGGAATGATCCGAAGAAGGGGAACTTATGCAAAACCACATCTTGAAAGAATGGCATGACGACGGATGCTGGCCCACGGAGGAAGAAGTTGCCTTGATGGATGCTGCCTACCATGAGTGGAAGGCAGAATTGAATCAAGCTGTTTTGGATGGGGATGAGGAGTGGGCGGCGGAATTGCGGGAGATGGGAAAATAAGCGAACCAAGGCGAAGGAGAACAGGCGATGATTGAGAAGGTCCGTTGTGCTGGCTGCGGGGGTGATGTTAGTTCAAGGGACCGCTTCGCATTCACGTTGGCCTTTGAGCGGCATCGCTGGTGCCATCAGTGCTTGCACAGTCACGATGATGGTAAGCGATCATGGTCCTTCTGTTCAGCCTTGTGTGTGCTGAAGCACGTCCGGGTCTGCATGAACTGCACCGGCAGCGGGCAGGTGTCGCAGATTGAGGGAGAGGACATGAGCCGGGAGGCGTATCCGTGCTCCCGCTGCGGAGGGATCGGACTGGAAACCCACAGATAACGGAGACACGACGATGGAAGCAAATGAGAAAAACGGGCAGCGGCAGATTGACCTCTACAAGAAACACCGCCCGACCCGGTTCAAGGATCTGGTGGGCCAGCCTCAGGCGGTGGCCCAGCTGGAGGAGTGGCTGTCCAACGGCCGGGTGCCCAACGCGGTGCTTTTCACGGGTGGTTCCGGGGTCGGCAAGACGACGGCGGCCCGCATCCTGGCTCACAGGTTGGGTTGTACTTCACGTTCAGATTGCCAGGAAATCAATGTGGCGGAGAGTCGAGGTATCGATGCGATCAGAGACATCATGGATCGGATGTGGCTTGCCCCAATGTCAGGCAGCGGCTACCGAGTGTGGATTCTGGACGAGTGCGCAAAACTCACATCTGATGCTCAAGGGGCTGCGTTGAAGATGCTGGAAGATGGTCCGTCCCATGCTCGTTTTTTCTTATGTACTACCGATCCCCAGAAATTGCTCAAGACCGTTATTACCCGCTGTGCCGTGCTTTCCTTTCGGGCACTGACTGAGGGAGAGCTTGAGGTCGTACTGGACGGGGTGATTGCCAAGGAAAACGTCCGCGTGCCGGAGTCCGTGCGGAACCGGATCGCGGAGGTGGCTGATGGCAGTGCCCGCAAGGCCATCGTACTGTTCCAGCAGATCATGGGCCTGGCCTCTGAGGCTGAGCAGCTGGATGCAGTGCAGCGTTCGGACTCCCGCCGGCAGGCCATCGACCTGGCTCGTGCCCTGATGGACCCCAAGACTCCGTGGCTCAAGGTGGCTGAAATTCTGAACGGGGTGGACGAGGAGCCAGAGTCCCTGCGGCGGATGATTTTGGCGTACTACAACCGCGTATTGCTTGGAGGGGGAGCCAAGGCCAACCGGGCTGCCGAGCTGATCTCTCGCTTCATGTATCACTATTTTGACAGTGGGAGGGCAGGATTGGTCCTGTCCTGCTGGGAATCGCTGCGGTCGAAATAACTACCTACCCGAAAAGGGTATAATAGTTACGTTCGCCTGCAACTAACCAGTCAACAGGAGACGAGCGATGGAAACGAACACGGCGGAAGCGGTGCCCGAGCAGAGCGTCAACGGAATGCCGAATCCTGACCCGGATGCACCCCGGAACAAAACCCAGCTCATCGTCCGCATCATCGAGGCGGAGATGGCTCAAGACGGCAAGGTGGACAACCAGCGGGTGCTGACGCTGGCCCGTTTCCAGGGGCCGCAGTTTGAACCGACCATGCGGGACGTGCAGCAGATGGCCAGCCGCATCCGCCGGGAACGAGGACTGCATGACAAGGTGCTGAGCGAGCGGATGCGGCAGTACGGCCGGGGGCGAGACAACCCCGCCAAAAAGACAAAGGACTACCGGACTGCCAACGCGGCCAAGGCACGCGAGGCAAAAGCTGCCAAGCTCCGCTGGAGTAAGGAGAAGGCCGGGCAGGGGGTGGCCCCGGTCCCGGCATCGTTCAACCAAATGCAGCTGCTGTCCGCCAGGTCGTTCCTGGCGGCCTGCGGCAACGACGCGGCCACGGCAGCCGCGTGCCTGGAAACCGTGAAATCCCTGACCCTGTAGCGGAGACGATGACCATGAACAGCAATCAGATTTTCGCGGAGCTGGTGGACCTCCGCAACAAGGCCGGCAAGACGGTCTACCACCGCCTGACCTTGGCCCGTGATCTTTTGGTGGACCGGGACTGGGTTTGTGACGTGGCCCGTGGCGGCGGGGATGAGTCCCGCGCCCTGGACCGGCTGGAGGAGGAATGCTTCGGCGACCTTTATGGTGCCCTGTCCCTGCCCCAGCTCCTCGAAGTCCTGCACCACGTCCCGGATGAGGCCGTCTGGAAGCGGAACAAGTACAACCTCAAGCGGATGTGGGAGGAAATGCGGCTGGCGGCCCAGGGACCGCCAGTGGTGGTGCAGCGGCCGGCTCCGCAGGATGAGCTGTCCGTACTGAAGGCAGAGAACCGGGAGCTGCGGCAGCAGATCAAGTTGCTCACCCAGGAGAACGGCAAACTCCGCCGCATGATCCAGCGAATCCGCCAAGACGTGGGCGAATTGCAGACAGTATAGTGTGAGAACACTCCCCGGACGGCCGCCCCGCTAGGCCCGAGGGCGAAGGCAGTACCAGGCAGCCGAGAGTTGACGTAAGGGCAGGCTAGGTGTGGTCAACCCCGCACATGAGAACCCGGTGAAGTATGCTAAGTCGGAGTGCCTCTGAAAAGGCACGCGAGAAACCCTGCCCCGTTCTGTCTGGGTGTAATCAAAGCCGGGCAACTACCTTGAGAGTGCCGGACTCGAAAGAGCAAAGGCACCCCTTTACCAATGGGAACTGCCAGGATTGGTACGATGTGCTTGGCGGGCGGTAGGCCGAAGTACAAGGTGCTCTGGTTTCGGGCGATGAGGAACGCCGCTTGCCGTCCGGGGAGTTTTTGAATTTCTGCTTTCTACCTCTTAGTCTCGGGAATGAAAAGGTGGCTGTTAATGAGGCTGGACCCCATGCCACCCGAGAGCAGAAACCGGTTCATGGCCAAGCTGCAACGGGAAGCTGGATTCAGCGTGCCAGCTGTGTCACCGGAGAAGAAATTGAACAGGGAAGAGGACATTCCTTTCTAAGGGGTAAAATGAGCTACAACATCAATTCTTCCGAGTACCTCTCCGGCGGCCCGCTGAAGATCAGCCGGGGCAAAGCCAGGGAAATCCTGGATGAGATCGGGTGGGACGAAGGCAGCGGGGAGATTGCTGAGTGCAACTTCCTGGACGAACTCGATCTGAATCCCAAGCTGGATCAGGACGAGCTGCTGGAAATCAAAAGCCCTTGGTGGAGTGGTGAGCATTCCGGCGGCACCTACGGCGTGTTACAGAAGCGGGTGCTGCCCCATACGAAAGGCACTGCAATCATCCTGTTCACCTGGGAGGGCGGGGACTCCCGGACTGCCTTGCGGGTTGCGGACGGCAAGGTTACGGACAAGAAGGTGAAGGTGACGGCAGATGAATAACGCAATCCCCGAAGACTTCGAGTTCCATCAAATCAACAAGCACAAGCTGGACGATGAATGGGAGCTTCAGCCGAAACTGTACCGACACTACGCAGAGAAGCTGGCGGATGCTGAGCGAGACCATCGCCTAGCCGAGACTGCCCTGGAGCTGGTCGAGGCCGAGGTCGAGCTGGACATTCGCAAGGATACCGTGAGTGCCGGTCTGGAGAAGGGCACCGAGGGGGAGATCAAGAAGGCGGTTGTCATCAACAAGACGGTCTGCCAATCCAAGCGCAAGGAGATCGACGCCCGCCACCGGGTGGATGTGCTCAAGGCCGCCGTGCGGACCCTGGAGCACCGGAAGGCGGGAATACAAGATTTGGTGCAGCTTTGGATGGCAAGTTATTTCGCTAAACCAAGGATTAAGGGGGATGATGGAGAAAAGATGGAGAATCGCAAAGTGGATCGTGCGTTCAGGGCGAAAGGGACTAGAAGAAATGATGAAGCTGATTAGGTACAGACCGCTAGATTTATTGGCTGATCCTGGTTGCTATCGAGTAAGCAAGAATGGATCAGTATGGAGTTGCAAGTCCGGTCGATGGATAAAGTTGAGCCCTAGTCCAAACGACAAATGGGGTTATCTGGTTGTCGGATTGCAGAAAAACGGTAAGGGTCGATTATGGCTGGTTCATCACCTAGTTTTACTAGCTTTCATCGGCCCCTGCCCGCCAGGGATGCAATGCCGGCACCTGAACGGCAAGCCCTGGGACAACCGGCTGGAGAACCTCTGTTGGGGAACTCCGGCTGAGGATGCTGAAGACAAACGGCGGCATGGTACGTTGTTGAACGGCGAGAAAATAGCCAATGCAAAGCTCAATAGGCGTTCTGTTGAACGCCTGTGCCGTATGTGGATGAAAGGCGAGTATTTGTTTAGTGATCTCGCCTTAATTTTTAGGGTTACTGAAGCCAACATCAGGGCCGTGATTTATGGAAAATCATGGGTTCACGTAACACAAAAAATCAGCGGATTCGTTCGCCCAAAACCTGGGAAAGCAGGAGGGGACCATACATCAAAGCAATACAGGATTCGTAGAAAGCAAGAACACCGCCTGTTTCTTGCAAGCTACTTCTCCAAACCCAGGGCCGGGGAGGATGGACGGGTCATGGAGGAACGCAAGATTGACCAGGCGTTCAAACCCCGCCGCAGGGTTGGTGGATAAAATAGGGGCGGAGGTGGCAAATGGACCTGACCGCAAAGTGGAGCATTAACGAGCTGGTTGAGCGGATGCACCTGATCCGGGACCGCGAGGAAATTGAGCTGCGGAAGTTCTGTGAGAACCCCACGCAATTGGATTTCGCCTGGATGCTGACCGACCGTTACTGGCGATGCCTGCTGCATTTGTGCAACTACGATCACACCGTGGACGGCAACGGGATCAAGTACGAGATCACCGAAGTGATCCAAAGCATCGATGATTTGATGTCCAAGGAATTCAAAAAGGCGACCGGACACGAGTATGTGCCCACTGGCGTTCGTTACCACATCTATTCGCGAGAAAATCAACCAACACTATCCCAGCAACTGAAAGAGGAGGACTAAGCACATGGCAGACCGACGAGAACGTGAGCAGCGTGAGGGCAAGCGGATGTCGGCCAAGGACTGGGCTGACAAGCAGGAGAAGGGCGGGGCCAAGATCCACTTCAAGCTGCCCGACGGGGTGGAGGAGTACAAGCTGGAGACCGGCACCCACCGGGTGGATTTCTTGTCCTTCGCGGCGGGGCCGCACAACAAGCGAGCAGATGAGGGCTTCGAGCATTATGAGTGTCAGTATGCGGCCCACCGCATCGAGGGGCCGGACGGCCGCAAGGGGCTGTTCAACTGCCGCTTCGAGTGCTTCGGGATGCCGTGCCCGGCCTGCAAGCTTCGCAACAGCCGCGACGTGGACAAGGAGGTGAGCAAAAGCCTGATGCCCCAGACCCGCCACCTGTGGCTCCTCAACGACGAGCCTGGCAAGACCAAAAAGGTCAGGTCCAAGGTGCTGGACACGGGGCACTTCAACCGCGGCGTTGGTTTCGGGGAGCTGATGATCGACGCCATCAACATCTGCAAGGGCGATCCGTTCGCCCTGGTGGGTGGCATGACCGCTGTCCTGACCGTCAAGGAGCAGACCGCCCCGTTCGGCAAGTTCAACGCCGTAACCCGCATCGATTTCGAGCAGCGGGATTACGACTACCCGGCGGACCTATGGAACACGATGCCTTGCCTGGATGCCATGCTGGTGGACGCCGGGATCAAGGCCATGCGGCGGCTGCTGGAGCAGGACGAGGAAATCGGTGATGAGGAAGAGAGATCCCGCCGTACCGCACCGGATGAAGAGGATAATGATGTTCCCTCAAGCAGCCGGTCAACCCGCAGTGGTCGGAGGGCGGACCCCGACGAGGATGATGATGAGGACGCAACGGCGGCTCGCAACGGCAAGCCCACCCGGAAGGGCAAGGCTGAGCCGACCGCAACCGAGCTGGGCATCGAGGCCGGCATGAAGGTCGAGCACGCGGGCGAGGTCTGGACCGTCATCAAGGTCAGCGGGGACGGCACCAGTCTGACCCTGGAGGATGCGGAAGACAACGAGAAACGGGGGGTGGGACCGGAGGAAGTGACCCTGGCGAAGAAGGGGGGCAAGAAGCCGGTTCGGGCGGCAGAACCAGATGACGAAGATGAAGCCCCTCCGGCCAAGGTCCAGGGCAAGCCTGGCAAGAAGCGGCCGGTTGCGGAAGAGGACGATGAGGATGACCCGGATGCTGCCGATGACGGTGATGAGGACGACGAGGACGATCCAGACGAGGATTCCGATCTGGACGATGAGGACGACGAAGAGGCAAAGGAATCAGCCCGCAAGCCTGCCAAGAAGCCGGCCCGGCGGTGACAGTTGCGGATTGTTTCCGGGCCGGGGTCGATTACACTACCACACTCCTAACCGGTTTTCCGCGAGCAAGTTCCGGTCTAGCGGTGACAGAGATTAGAGGCGAGTCTCGTTTCCTGGGGGCGGGGCTGGCCACACCGGTGGCCTAGCTGTGTGGGCGGGCAGTTCGCTGCCGCCCCGCCCTTTTCAACTTTTTCAGGTGAGGCCAACCCATGCCGGAATCTGAAGAGCGGCCCCGCTTTCCTGTGCGGCTGCAAATTCAAAAGTATTCAGGTATCCATGATGATTGGTACTGGTCCACGTTGTGTATCGTGTATGATGTGGAGTCCATGAGGCTGCTCCAGCAGTGGATACCGGAAACCATCATCCGCAAGGAGGCGCCGGCATGATCGTGGCAGGAATCACCCCACCGGGAGGTTGGAATTCAGGGAGGGCAACGTTTGTTCACAACGGCATGCGGATTTGCTGTGGGGTGGCGACTCTGTTCGACAACGGCTGCATCTATCTCACGGCGGGAGGCAGCAACATCTTCAACTACCGCGTCTGGTGCTGCCGGGGCGAGCCGTGGTGGGATGACCGTGACATGAAATTTGCCCATGCAACGGTACATCGAATGATCTGGCAACTGGAGGAGAAGCTGGGCAAGGCCCTGACTTTCACGCTGCCCCCGGACGTGGTGGCGGAGATCAGGACAGCCCGTGCGGCCAAGTACCAGGGGGAGGGGATTTGACGTGGAGCCATTGGGCGGACCATGGGACACACCGCCAGAGCACGTCAACGAGAAGAGCGTCAAATTCTGGCTGGATGCGGACCTGACCCGCTACGCCGCAAGGAAGAGCCTGACATCAGTGCGGGTGTACTTCGCCGAGGAACCGGACGGCCAGCGGATCAGGCTGATCGTAGATTCAGGTGATCTGGTGTATGCAAGCCAAAATCTTGAAGCGGTAGCCTGTCGGCTGGACGTGATGTCGTTTCTGATAGCCGGGGGCAATGGAGAGGGGATTTGAAATGCCGAGAAATCAACCAGCGGTCAACAGTGCCGTGGTGCTTGCAAGGTTCCTGGACTGCGAGGGGTTCACCGATTACACGGCGGCCCAAATCAAGCGGTACTGGCTCCGAAACTGCAAGAACCCGAGGCTTGCTCCCCGGTTGAAGAGAATTCGCCAGGCGTTCTCCGAACTGGTGAAAGCCAAACTGTCCGCGGCCGACCGACTGGTGCTGGGCAAGATGATGGCGGTCCATGCCCGGATGAACTTCGATACTGGGCTGCGGATGGGATTGACCGCGTTTCTGAACGGGGCCAGGATCAACGAGGAGCAAGCACCATGACTGCTAAGGCCAGCGGTGCCGTAATTATTGACTATATCAATCACCGGGGTGAATGCAGAGAGCGAAGAATACTCCCGCAATCGTTGCTCTGGTATCCTGATGGGACTGAGTGACACAAAGATCCGCAGTGGGTTCTCTGGGCGGTGGACTTGGAGCCTACCGGAAGCGAGCTGAGGCCAATTAAGGGTTTCGCCATGTCCGGCATCCACGGCTGGAAAACAGAGGGAATCAAGTGACCACTGAGATCAAGAAACTGAAAGAAAAGCTGCTGGCCAGGACTGCCCTACCCGCCGTGGACTGGGATCGGGGGCTGTCCACTGGTTCAACCCTGCTCAACCTCGCTTGTTCTGGTCGCCCAACAGTAGGGTTATTGCCGGGTCATTTTTACATGCTCGTCGGGGATTCACAAGCTGGAAAGACCTGGGTTGGCCGGCAAATTCTGGCCGAGGCGGCGGCCAACCCCGTTTACAAGAATCACCGTCTGATTCACACCAACCCGGAGCGGGGGGCGTTGATGGAGGTCCGCCGCTACTTCGGGGCCAAGCTGGCCGCCCGCCTGGAGGAGCCGGAGCCGCCGGTCACGCTGGAGGCGTACTACGATTGGCTGGATGGCCTTGTCAAATCAGGCAAGTCGTTCGTGAATGTGCTGGATAGCGAGGATGCTCTGGTGAGCGAGGCCCAGCTCAAGAAGCGGGCCTGCAACAAGAAGGCCCGCCGGGACGAAGATGGCAGAGTAAAGGGGAGTTATGGGGATGGCAAGGCGGTTGTCAACAGCAGCTCCCTCCGGCTGGCCCACAGCGGCCTGGCCAAATCCGGCAGCATCTTGGTGATGATAAAGCAGACGCGGGACAATATCGGCTTCAATGCCACCTTCAACCCCAAGACACGCAGCGGGGGAAGGGCACTGACGTTTTATGCCACGTTGGAACTGTGGTTCAGCCTCAGGGGTAAAATACGGAAGAACGTGCTGGGCAAGTCCCGCACGGTAGGCAGCTATCTGCGGGTGCAGGTGAAGAAGAACCGCATCGACGGTAATGACGCCGAAGTGGTGCTGCCGTTCTACAAGAAGTACGGTATTGACGACCTGGGGGCCATGATTGATTTCCTGGTGGATGAGCGGCACTGGACAGGCAAGGGCAACGCGGACGACAAGAAGGTCAAGAGCATTACCGCCCCGGAGTTCGGTTTCGAGGGTCCGCCCGAGAAGTTGGCCCGCCAGATTGAGGAAGCCGGACAGGAACAGAAGCTGCGGATGCTGACCGCCCAGCTCTGGCGGGACATCCAGGATGCCTGTGCCCTTGCGAGGAAGCCACGATACGAATGAGGTTTTTGACAGGAGACGGGCATGTTCAGTTCGCAGTTGAATCTGGTGTGGGATGACATCCAGAGTGAGGATGTCATCTACCTGAGTGTGATGTGCAAGGCATGCGGTTGTTCATCAGTCAGGGTAAAGGGGACGGGAAGGAATGCCAACAGAGGGTATCTCTACGCCAGGGCAATTGTGACTTTGCTTGACCTTATGGTCAACGACGGTGAGGCAGGGTGCGAGAAATGCCGGTTCGCGGTCAGGCATATCGTAAGCAGCACATTTTTTCGTGATTCCATTACCTCGCCATCCAAGTTGTTTGCCTATGATCTCCCCAAATACAGGGTCTACGACGAACCCCTTACCAAGTATGCACCAACGCGAGGTGAGTGCCGCCATTGCAGGAGAACCATTGGCTTGGTGTGCCGCGGTATCTGCTGTACATGCTGGCGGACTCCGGGGGTGAAGGAAAAGTACCGGCCCTACAAGAGGGGGGTCAAGCCGAAGGTCAGCAACGGAGACATGCCAAGAGAGGATGAAGTTCGCCCGACTGTCAGTGTTTCTGACGGAGAGGATAGACTTGTGCAAATGGCTGTCTCCGTGGCAGAGGCCGTTTCTCCTGCGGGAAGTGAATCTCTGGTGAGTGTGGCATGGATGGGGGTGAAAGAAGCGTGGGACGAAGGAATTCGTGATGAAGAGAAATTGAGGGAGCGGGCGAAAAAGCACATCAAGATGCACTACAAAACTGATTCTGATTTCAGATCAGGAGGGAACGGCCAACGGCATGGCCCTCCAGAAAGGTGAGGCATGTCAGCCGTTGACCATTCGGGTGCGGACGGCCGGGGGGATGAGTTCTTACAAGATCGACCGCTGGGAGTAGTGATCTTATGACCGAACGGCAGAAGGAGAAAAGGCTTTACGGGGCTGCTCTACTCCGTGCGTTATATCGACATCACAGGCGGCTAATTGCTACCCTGATAAGGGAACAGAAGCGGACTTGTGAAATATTCGCCAAGCGTTACCCCGACCTACGACACCCGGACCCTGATTGGCGTAAGTAATGTCCATGAGAACCTGGCTCCTGATTGATTCGATGTGTCTGCTCCACCGGGCCCGCCACACCACGGGTCGGCTGGAGTTCGGGGGCAATCCCACCGGCGTGACCTACGGCTTCCTTCGCCAGGTCAAGGCCCTCCAGTCCCGCTTCCAGACCCGCTGCGTGGCCTTTGCGTTTGAGGGTCGGGGCAGCCTGCGGCGGGAGGTCTGCAAGGCGTACAAGGCCAAACGCAAACCGGAACCACGGTTTTGCGGGAACTGCCAGGACTTGCTTCGCAGAGGAACGATGACGTTGGAGCAGTGTGATTCATGCCGGGAAGCGGATCATGCTGACGCAATTACCTACGCGGCCTTCAAAAAGCAGGTGCGGGCCTTGCGGGAGGAGCACCTGCCTGCCCTGGGCCATCACAACGTTTTTTGGGAAGACGGATTTGAAGCAGACGATGTGCTGGCCAGCCTGGTCCTGCACAGCCTGCGAGAGGGCGATGAAGCGGTTATTGTCAGCAGCGATCACGACCTCTACCAGCTGATCGACGGGAGCCGGGTAAGTCTTTGGCTCCCCCACAAGAAAGAGCGGTATGATGCCGTCAACTTGTACGACCAATACCGCATCAGGCCGGCGTACTGGCCGCAGGTGATGGCACTGGCTGGCTGCTCCGGTGACGGAGTGGTTGGGATGACGGGTGTAGGCATCAAGACCGCAATCAAGTTTTTCACCGGGACGTTGTCCGCCAAGAAGACTGACAAAATAGGGCCTGGTGTGGCCGCGATGCTACTGCGGAATCTGCCGCTGGTATCGCTGCCTTTCCCCGGCTGCCCCACGTTCTGGCTGCGGGAGGATGACTGCACGGCCGGCAAATGGCGGGCGGTGTGCAAGCAGCTGGGATTCGACTCACTGCTGGGCGATTGGTAGGCCAGTTTGCAAACCGTCGCCTGATGTTTTATAGTAAAGCAACGGGGATCAGGAGTGCCAAACAGAAGTTACAAAGGCAGGCGGCTTGAGATCGAAATGGCCGGCCGCTTCTCTTTGTGGTGGTCGAACGGTGAGCATGATGATTTGATTTGGCACGTCCACGACAGCGGGGGACGTGCCACCCGGCGGGCCGCCAAGGGGAAATCTACGAAGAACGCCCACGGCGATCTCTGTGCCACCGATCACGCAGTCCAACCGTTCTTTGACCTGTTCGTGGTTGAGATCAAGCGGGGCTACCCGGACGCGACCGTGCATGCCCTGCTGGATCAATCCAGGGCGGCCAAAGAGCAAACCTACACTGCCTGGGTCGCCCAGGCAGCAGAATCCAGCAAGGCGGCCAAGACCCCCTACTGGATGCTGATTCACCGCAGGGACCGCCGGCAGGTGTTGGTCGTGGTGCCGGATGCTTTCGCTGCCGACCTGGAGAAGCATGCAAATGTCAGCCTGGAAGACCTGGAGCAGGAGGGTCATCCGGTATGCCGGCTCTACTGCCCGTCAACTCATCTCAGCTACCTGTGGATCGTGCTGCTGGATAATTTCCTGAATCATGTGTTGCCGGAGCACATTGCTGCGTTGCATGCCGGCCGCAGCCATCGTTGATCTGCGCTCTCACAAAAGGAGAAACCCGTGAATGTGAACAAGGCGGAACGATCTCTGCTGGAGCGGATAAGTCAGTGCACCTGTGCGATGGAACGTATCCGCCGCCGGCTGGCGTCCGGCCGCACCAGTTGGTACGGTCCCGAGCGGCTGTGGGTGCGGCTACAGCAGGTCGCGGCACGGCAGAAGCGGCTGCTTCAAGAGCGCGACCTGCTGGTGCAGCAGTGGACCCCGCTGGTCCATCACGTCGCCGGGAAGTTCAAGGCGGCCAACCCGTCGCTGTGCTACGATGATTTGGTGTCTGCGGGTCTGATTGGGCTGATCCTGGCCGCGGAGCGGTTTCGCATCAGTGGGGATGCGGGCATAAAGACCTTCGCGTACCGTGGCATCTGGCAGCACATGGTGAAGGAGTGCGGGGCTCAGGCCCCAGCCGGTCTTCCACGGGATGCGCATCTGGAGCATGCCGGCGGGGAGGAGGATGATCTCATCACATCGGTGCCTGACCACCGTGGACTCTGCCCCGAATATGAGTCTGACCAGGTGACTGAACTGCACATCAGGCTGGCAGAGCTGCCTTACCGTTGCCGGCAGGCGGTCAAGGCCCGTTGGCTGGACCCGGACGTGGGGGAACAGACGCTGAGGGACGCGGCCGCTGATCTGGGGCTGCCCACCTCCACCGTTGCCGACCTGGTGAAGGTGGGGGAGAGCAAGCTGCGGCAGGCGTTCGGGGTGAAGGTGCCAGCATGAGCAGTGCAAAAGGATGAATCCCAATGATCCTCCATTGTGACGTGATTGTGGAATGCGACGGGTGCGGCGAGGAAGTCAACTTCACGGTTGACACCCCGAATCAAGGGTTTGGCCCGGACCAGTTGAAGCATGCTCTTCGCGGAGATGACTGGGAACTCCGCCACACGTCGCAAGGCATCAAAACGCTTTGCCCAGCCTGCAACGGGGATCAATGATGACCGACGAACCACAGGCAGTTCGCAAGACCAGAAACTTCGCCGACGTGATCCGGGCCAAGCTCGCGGCTGATCCGGAGTTGGCAGCGGAAGTTGAGGCACTCATGGAGGACCAAGCTCCGTTTATCGAGGAGATCAACCGACTGCATTTGCGGATAAGCCGGATGACCAGGATGGAAAAACGGGCTGAAGTTCTGCCTGATTACGGGGTGATCCCTACCTGCGATGTTCTGAACATCTGCCAGGCATTGCACAAGGACAGCATGCAGGCAGATGATCCGGTGCTGGTCCATAGCGAGTACGTTCGCTTTCTCAGGGTCTGCCTGGAGACCTGGGAACCTAATCAACATGTCAGCAGATATGATGAGGCGGTTCGCCGGGTAGTAGAGGCGGTCCTGCGGGAGCAAAATCCATGAAACTCCGCCTGGCCAAGAAGATCATGAAGACTATGGGAACTCCCCGCGAAGGGGCTTACCCGGATGGCAAGCTCAGGGCCGCTTGCCGCCGGTACGAGCGGACCCGGTCGGCCAAGGAAGCGAATGCCCTGTGGAACGAGATAATGGTTGTGCTGACCCCGGAAATCCGGGAGATGATGCATTCAAGACTCGTTGTAATCCAAGCCCTCCGGGACGCCGGCTTTGCTTGAGCAACTCATTCTCCGTGAATTCCAGTGTCACCGCCGGCTGGTGGTTGATCTAAACCATTCTGTAGTGGTGCTAACAGGAAGCAGCGATGCCGGAAAAAGTACAGTCATCAGGAGCATCAAATGGCTGGCAACCAATCGTCCTGCCGGAACCGGATTCATACACCGAGGTGGTGAAACAGATGAAGGACGAACTGCTTCGGCACATCTTCACGTCGATGGGCGTGCTGTCAAGCGTGTACGGGGCAAGGGACGGAATGCTTACCGGATTGACGGGCGGTCCCTCAAGGCGTTCGGGGCCGGCGTCCCGGAGCCGGTGGAACGGCTGCTCAATTTAGGTTCGATCAATTTCGCCGGTCAGCACGATTCAACCTTCCTGTTCTCCCTCTCTCCCGGCGAATGTGCCAGGGCACTGAACGAGGTCATCAACCTCTCAGAGATCGACCGGGTCCAAACCCGGCTGGCAGCGGAACTTCGCAAGGCCAGAGCCACGGCCGAGGTCTGCGAGGCCCGGCTGGGGGAGGTCCGCACCCGCCGGGATGCCCTGGCTTGGGTGCCGGATGCTGCGACGGCGTATGCCGCCGTGGAGGCCCGGTTTGCCGTCGTGGACTCGCTGCGGGAGCGGGTAGGGGGTATTTCCCACCTGCTGGAGAGATCGCAAGCCACACGCGAGATTTTCCGTGTTGCCGGGGGTGCCCTGCCGGTCCTTGCCAGGGTTCTGGAGCTGGGGAAGCGGGTGCAACCCCTCAGGCAACAGGTTATTTTATTAGCGAATCTAATACAGCAGGCAGCTGAGGCCCAAAAGGTAATACTTCGTAGTAACCGGGAAGCCGACACCATGGCCGCTCGCCTGGCCGCCGTGCCCCGCTGCCCCGTCTGCGGCTCGCCAAAAAAACTTTGACTATTTGGTCAGAAAATCCCAATCAGGGCTTGCTTTTTTGTAACGCGGGGCTACAATTAGGGGGTAAGGCAAACAACCCTGGCGAGCCACACCGGCCCGCCGCAACCAAGGAGATGAGATGAACGCGACCGAAACTGTGGTAGTCGTCCCATTTGTCAATTTCCCTGAGCCGGAAGGGCGGCGGGAGGATCGGGCCGCCGCCGGGCGGCTGATCGAGTTTCTCGAGTCCCGTGGTCTCCCCACGGGACTCGCCGTCGCCATGGCGACGGCGGTGCAGAAAAACTGCACCGACGCCGACTGGGTGAGGCGGCGGCTGGCGTAGCCCCCGAGGAGGAGCCGTGCGGGGATGCCCAGTCCCTGCACCTCCCTATCGGCCTTGGGCAGAGGCAGCGGAATGAGTAAAGTGTCGGCGACCAGCAACAACGTACTGCCCCTGGTCTCTGATGGGAATCATGAGGATCGACCGCTCCTGACGGGTGGAACGGAGTCGAGGTGCGGCGGGCCAGGGCAATCTTTTTATGGTTTTTCCGACTTTCCTGTGGGTGAAAAATAGGCTTCCGTGCTTCCTCAGCGTTCTAAAATACCTAGAAATCAAGCGTTTCCACGGGATACAGGTCTAGGCCGCCGCAGTGAAAGTAGATGGCGATCTTCAAGTGCTCGCGATTGCGGAAGCCGTAAGCGTTTTTTTGAGTGTCTGGATCTTTGAATTCAAGCCCTCGCTGGTGGCATTAGTGATGCGATGATCGAAGTACGTCAGCACGTTCGCCAGGTTGCGTTTGATCATCTTCGCCACGCGCACGATCGGCGGCAGGCGCGAATGCGTTGCCCAGAAGTACCAGTGCTTCCAATGCCGAAGGCCCCAGCCGCGACGCTGATAATTCCACAAGTCGCGCAGGTCTTCCTTGAGGGTCCAGGCCCGGCCCGTCTTCAGATGCAGCGCCCGCAACTGCGCGAACCATTTCTGGTGACGCTCCGGCAGATTTTCTTCCGAGAACAGCCAGAGATACTTGGTGCGTGTGAGCGTGTCATCTCCCTCCGCCAGCAACCGCCGATGTTCTGCTTTGCGGACGTCGTCCACCGCCTTGGTCATGTGCTTCATGATGTGGAAGCGATCGAACACCACCTTCGACTCCGCTCCGGGAACGTACGCGGACGTCGAGGCCAGGAATGGCTCCCACATGTCCATCGCCACTGCCTCAATGCCCGCCAATTCCTCCGAAGAGAGAGAGGCATAGTAGGCGTCCAAACTGCTTTGCTTGCGGTCATCCGCGATGAATTCCACCGTGCCTCGATCCAGATCGCACACCAACGTGACGTACTGATGCCCCTTGGCGACCGCCTTCTCATCCACGCCCAACCGAGGGATGATGCACCGTTGTTTGGCCTTCCTGCCGCGCTCGACGGCGCGCTCCATCAGCTGCCAGGCCTCGTCCCAACTGATTCGCAGCAGGCGAGCGGCTCCCAAGACATCGGCTTCGAGAAGGACAGCGATGGCGTGCCTTTCAAAGGCACGGCTGAAACGCGCGCCGGGCAAGGCCCAAGGAAGGAGTACCTGACGAACACCATGAAATAAGCAAGCCACTCGGGGAATGCGCGCGTGCAGCCAAGTGATGTACGAGCCGTGATCGAGATGCCGCCAACGTCGCAATGGCACATGGTCGTAGAGTGGCAGAACGGCCGCGCACTCCGGACAGCGAAAGCGTGCCTTGCTTCGATGACGAAGAGCGACGTCGATGACTTCCTCGGCGGAGAATAGGGTTACGCTTTCGACAAGCCAAGGTCTCGGCAACGCCAGCAACTTGGTGAAGACATCGACATCGCGCATGGTGCTTACTCCTTCGTTGTGCCCATGCGTACACTATAATTTACCCACACGAAAGTCCGATGAACCCATTTTTCAAGGCCAGTCAGGTTGAGGCAACCGGACGCAAGGGCACCTATGTCACCAAGCTGGGCGGCGTCGGGCTGGCCTACGACATCGCGGACGCGGCCCGGTCCTGCCCGCTGGTGGTGAAATCCGGCGGGAACGGCTTTTACTATCCGGTCGAAGACCTGGACACGTTCGTGGTGGACGGCGGGGCCGGCTACAGGGCAGCCATCCGCAAGTTGATGCTGCCCCCGGCATACAAGGCGTGATTTCAAGCAACCCCAAGACAGGAGACGAAACCATGAAATTCGTACATGACGACGGCGGGCGGGGAGCAGCGGATTGCCCAGCGATGCGTGTACGGGTACTACGTCAAGGAGCCAGTGTGATGAAACTTCCGCGCAAAAATGAAACCGTGATTATTGCTGGACCGTCTGGAGAAACAGCGACCTTGCGGCGTTGCAATTCCGGGACCGATTGGGTGCTCGTGAAGGATGGGTTTCACCGTGCTCGCTTCGGCAATGCGGCTGAGATCAGACAGGACATCGCCGCATTCCAAGAAACCGGAGCACTACCACGCTCTTCCTGCCGAGGTTGGGCGTGAGGTGATCCAGCCCCTGGAGAATCAAACAATGAAAAACGGCTACCTGGAACCATGCGACCGTGACGCCTTCCTGGATTTCCCGCCGCCGGCCGCACCGGAGCCGGGTCGGATCACCTGCCTCAAGTGCCAGGGCCACGGCGGCTGGAACCTGCGGGTCAACGCCTACGGGTTCCCCATCCCCAACACGCCGGAGAACAGGCACAAGTACACCCATTTCAGGGCCGGTTGCGACAACTGCAACGGCTGGGGCGTGGTCCCGGTGGAGCAGGAGGATCACATCCATGAGTGGGTGCGAACGGGGAACGCGGGCAACTGTCTGCACGTCTACCGCTGCGAGAGTTGCAGGGCGGAGCAGATCGTGGATTCGAGTGATTGAAAGGAGATAAGTCATGACGAAGCATGCGATTGAAATCAGAGTGGGAGACAGGGTACGTTTCGTGGGTCCGGTCTACGGCTTCCCTGCAGAGGGGCCTTGCATCGGGCAGGTCGGGACGGTGACTGAGCAGACGGGGTACTGGGTACAACCGGCCGGGAAGGCCCGCTATGAGTTGATTGCCGTAGCGTTTGACGGTGACAGGAAGCCATCAGTGGTGGATCTAACTCGCGTTGAACTGCTGGAAGTGGCATGATGAAGGAACAAACGCAGAACGAACCTCGGCTGGTCGCCGTCTGCGTGGCCGACCTGCACCTGTCCAGCAAGCCCCCGGCGGCTCGGAGTGTCGAAGCGGACTGGCTCAGGGTGCAGGCCAGCTACCTGGACCAGCTCCGCCGCTTGGCCGTGTCCCCTACCGGGGAGCAGCGGGTGCCCGTGATCATCCCTGGTGATTTCTTCGACAAGGCGACTGCCGGGCCGGAGGTCATTAACCTGGCCCTGGCCCATTTGCCCCACTGCCACGGGGTGTGGGGGAATCACGATTTGCCAAATCACGATCCCAAGCAGCTACGGCGATCAGCCTTCTGGACCTTGGTGAAGGCTGGCAAGGTGACGATGCTGTCACCGGACGCACCCGTCGAAGTCCAGGGCGGGGGCACGGTGTTGCGTCTGCATGGCTTCCCGTTTGGCAGCACGGTGACTCCGCTGCGGGAGCCACACGATCTGGCTCTGGAAGTTGCGGTGGTTCATGCCTACATCTGGACGAAGGCAACCGGCTACGCGGGTGCCCCGTCGGATCAGCACCGCAACCGCTGGCTGAACCGGCTGACCGGATACGACGCGGCTTTTTTCGGGGACAACCACAAGTCGTTCACGTTTACTCCTAAGAAGGGAGCTGGCCCAACCCTGTGCAATCTGGGCGGGTTCATGCGGAGGAAAATCGATGAGATGGATCACCGCCCGTCCGCCGGTTTGCTGTACAGCGACGGCTCCGTGAAAAGACATTACTTCGACGTGAGTCAGGACCAGTTCATCAACGGGGACAAGCTGCGGAAGGTCACCTCCGGCGACAGCTTCAGTGTGTTCCTGGAATCCCTGGCGGAGTTGGGTGATGCCGCGATTGACTTCGCGGAGCGGGTTCGCCGTGCCCTGGATCAGGAGAAGGTGGACCCGGAAGTCAGGCGGCTGATCCTGGGCATCTTGGATGACGCGGCCGGGTAAAATACATGGGGGCGTGGTCGGGGGAGAATACATGGTAAGGTTCATTTCGTTGCTGGTGCTGTTCATCCTGGCAATGCTGTTCCGGCTGACTGAGTGGCATCCGCTGATGACGGCCTACTGGGTGGCTTCGTTTGGCATGTTCGCGGCCTTCATCGCTGCTGCGTTGCGTGACCGAACCTGGGCGGCGGCTGCGTGCTGGACCGTCGCTGCCGTGGGCGGGACGCTGAATGCCACAGTGAGTATTACCAACGGCGGCATGCCCGTGGCGGATTCCTGCCTGGAAGGCATGGGAGGGCCGCTGGGGCCGTGGTGGAAGCCGGCCAGCGAGTGCAGTCACTTCCTGTGGCTGGGAGACAACTATTGGGGAACGAGCATCGGGGATTTCATTGTTCTGGTCGCCGTCGCGATTGCTTTGATCCAACTCGGTATCGTGCTGAGGAACTGGAAATGATTGATCTGCTGAAGCAGTTTTGGTGCGCCCTGTTCGGCCACCGTTCCCCGCAGAGCTTCTGGGTGCGGGACGACCACGGGGCCGTGCGGCTGGACTACTGCCCCCGCTGCGAGACCGTTCTGAGCGGCGACGTGGAGGATGTCGCCGGTTCGGTTTGCCGGTTGCGGGTAAAATAAGGCAGGAAGCGATCAACAGCCTGCCTGTGTACCGGGTGCAGAAATGACCGCTGAGCAGTACCTGGAACTGAAGCAGCAGGAAGAGCAGCTCCGAAGAGAAGCCGACCGGGGCCGGGGTGCCCTGGACCAGCTCCGCTCCCGCCTCAAGGCCGAGCACGGGGTTGAAGATGAGAAGGCTGCGTTAGTTCTGCTGAAGAAGCTGAAACGGGAGCTGGCGAAGGCGGAACAAGAGGCGGATGTGACCCTGGCGGAGTTCGAGCGGGAGTGGGGCGACAAGCTGAAAAAGGACAACCTATGAGCCTGCTTAATTTCACTGTCTGCTGCGACTGGCCCGGCTGCGGTGCATCCGTCTGCATGTCCAACTACCCGGAAGCGTTTCGTGATTGTGACTGGGCCGCCCGTTACCTGATAAGCGTGGGTGGCAACCACCTCTGCTCGGAGCACCGCTACAAGACATGGACGGAGCTGGATCGAGTAGTGAAACCGAACTGCAAAAGGAGAACAAAATCATGAAGACTGAACCGAAGCTCGGGGAGATCATCACGGGGGATGCCCAGCGGGATGCAATCCACGTTGCGGTGTGTCCGGTGGTGGCGGGTGAAGATTTGAACCCCTCGGAGAGGGTGATCCTTGACAAGGCAGGGTTGGCCTATGAGCGGCATGTGGGCGGGCCGCCCCCAGCCGGCATCGTGGACCCGTACTTGGAAGATTGCGTGCTGAAAGGCCAACGCTTCTGGCTGTGCCTGTTCCCCGGCACCGTCACTTCGCTCCGGCATCATTGGACCCATCCCTCATTCGAGGAAGTGCTCCGGGGCGAGCCTGGACCGGCTGACGCGGACAGAGCGGCTTCAGAGAGGTGGCTCCGGGACTACGCGGCCCGAGTGAGCTGCTATGATGATTCAGAGACGGCCTACCGTAACATGTTGGCGGGATTGCAACGTGGCGAGCTGTTCTACTACGGTAGTGACTTGCACTCATTCGATGAGGTAGAACAGCCGGACGAACTTCAGTACCATGCGAGCATCATTTTGGGAAGGCCCATCAACCTCAGCAGCTTCTCATCGTTTTCCTGCTCATGCTGACTCCAAGCAATTTCCGCCGCCGGCTGGATTCCCTGTCGGCGGGCCACCGCTTGGCCCGGCTGGGCGTGAAACGGGAGAAGCAGGCACTCGCTGAGGCCAGGGAGCGTGCGGAGCATACCCTGATCGCCCAGCGGCTGGTACAGGAGGTTGCAGAGAGAATCCAGTCCGAGGCCCATCAGAAAATCGCCTCGGTGGTCACGCATTGCCTCAAGTCCGTGTTCGGCCCGGAGGGCTACGAGTTTAGGATCAACTTTGTGAAGGCGCGTGGGAAGACCGAGGCCCATCTTCAGTTTGTGCGAGGCGGGGTGGTGATTGAAGACCCCCTGAACGAGGCAGGGGGTGGGGTGATCGACATTGCAGCATTCGCCCTGCGGATTGCATGTCTCTCTTTGGGAGTGCCCCGGCGGCGAAAGCTGCTTGTTCTCGACGAACCGTTTCGATTCGTTCATGGGGAGGCCAACCGGGAGCGGGCCGCATCTCTGCTGGAGACCCTGGCGGCGGACCTGGGGGTGCAGATCATCCTGGCGACGGGATTGGAATGGCTCAAGATCGGGAAGATCGTGGAAATAGGAGGGCAGAACGATGATGATTGAGGTGACGGCTGCGGATATCCGCAAGGGCAAACGAAGCGATTATCACTTCTGTCCAGTTGCCTTGGCAATCAACCGGCAAACGGGGATCACCAGCTGTGTTGATGATAAATGGCTTGAACTGTACCTGCCAGGTCGGTTCCCCGATACCTTCAAGGTGCTCCCCCGGTCAGTTAGGCGGTTTATCCGCAAATTTGACAAGCATGGCAGGAAAGCGGTTGAGCCGTTCAGCTTCCGCCTGCCTTTCCGCAAAAGCGAGCTGCTGAAAGCACAAACCGGCCCCCTGGGTTAGGGTATAACCCAGGGGCCTTTTTCATGCCAATGCTGGCCGGAACCCTGCCACTTTTCTGAACACCTTCCGGTGTGCAGTTTTTGACCCTCTAACGCGGAGTACCGTCCAACACCAAATTCCTTTACTTCCAGCGTTGGCGAAGCTGAGTGCTTCCTGCTCCGTCACCCCATCGTACTCGTAATACCCATCCTCCAAATATTTCACGATCAGCTTGTCCTCGCCGGCCAAGAATTGAGCACTTTCCACATTGCTGGAACTGACCTCCAGCACCTTCCTCCGGTAGAGGAACGCCTCCACGTCATTGCTGGAGATGCCCCACTGGGAGCCGGTGCCCGCCTTACCCTTGCCGGCCTGGCCTGCGGGCAGCTTCTTTGGGGCTGGTTTCCTGCCCCCATCGTAGGGCCGATCAGTCAGGAATGATGCCATAGTTGTTACCCCTTCACCAATCGAAATCCTTCGCTGATGACCGTTGCGTTGCCGCTGTCCCTGCGCTCCACCTTGTAATAGTACGCGCCTGTGGCCAGTCCCCCACTCACATCGAAGCGGCCCAGGCTGACCACAAATCGCCCCTCCGGCCCGTTGGTCACGTTGATGCCGGAGACGTTGTTGAATCCGCTGGCGGCTGACTTGGTGATGAGGCCGCTGACGGAGCCGGAGACGGATTGTTGCCTTTTCCAAAGAGAAAATTGCAAACTCCATCCAGATATATTGGCAGCGGGGGCCAGCCCCACGGTTAGACTACCATCTTCGAACGAACCCAGCGAAAAGTCGGTCTGAACGGGCATGTTTTGCCTCCTGTTACCATTTTACCCAAATAACCGGCCCCGGAAAACGTATAACTAAAGGGGAAAGGGTTTTCAGGAGGGTTCCAATGTTGTTACGTTGTGTTTTACTCGCGTTCATTATCATCCTGCTTATCTTGTCTACGCTGTCAATTTATTGCCCCGCCCCGCACCCGCACGGGCCGCCGGCCTCCCCGGAAGAAATACTCAACAATCTGGACATCACCCTCGGGGCTGTCGAGTCCTCCGTGCGGGGTCTGCCGCCGGGGCAAGTGCCTGAGGATCGCTGCCGCTGGCTCGACGGTCTGCGGGAGGCCCGCCGCGAGCTGCTGGAAAAGCATCCGCACCTAAAGTAGCGCCTTCCACCGGCCGATTGGACATTCCGTTGTGGCCATTTCTAGTTTTCCTGGTGTATCGATAGTACCAAAAAACCATGAAGTTACCCTGAGATAGCACCCGCATTTTCCGCACCGCTCCCGCCCTTCTTCCGTGATTTTGTGCTCGCATGCATCGCACAAAGCCTTGCGGTTGTTCAATTCTTCCTGAGGCGTTCGGGGGCGTCCGGCGGCCGCCCACTTGAGCATTTCTGCTACGAACGTCTGCACCTGGACGGCGGCCGCCGGCACAGCCGTTGCAGAGGTAGATTCCTCAGGGTGGTCGCACAAGTAGCAGTTGCGGCAAAGCTCACCAAACACCCCGAGTGGACCGTGGTTGAGCTTCGGTGAGCGGCAGACATAGTGACCATTCTCGGTCGGCTCACCCCGCCAGCGGCACAGTGGCAGTTCGATCATGCGGGCACCAGGGTCACGGTGAGCGGCCAGTTGCAATGCGGAGATTGAACTTCAAATCTGGGCATAACGTTCATGTCCAGGCAATTCCAATTTGCCACCAACGTGCGATAAAAAGCACTTCCCAATCCCACAATGCCGGGCAAGTCCAAATCCCAGTGCGTGCTCTCACAAACCAAAACATACTCCGAGTTTGCCCCGCAGAATCCCTCAGTGTCAAACCCAACCCATATGCACAACCCCTGCTGCTTGAACAAGAGGATGCTGAGATTGTAGCCATTGCATTCACCGCAGGTGTTGTTTGTCACTCCTGTGATGGTGAGTCTCCAGCGGCTCGGGAACGAACTGCATCCGCAGCATGGGGTTGTGCAGGTGAGCATGTCCGTCAGGATCGGCGTTACCGTCACCGTGGCCGGCCAGTTGCTGCACACGTCATGCCCGAATTCCCGCACCAGGGTATTCGGTCCCGTGCAGTTCCACTCACTCACCGGGAGTCTGTACTCGGCCAGGGTGCCGTTGGCATCGACTGTCAGTGCCCAATAACTCCCTCGACAAGACAAGTTGATGTGAGCAGGAAATCCGCACAAAGTCCCCCCCGTGGGAGAAGTCCAGTTGCACGTTGCTTCCTTGGTCAGCGTAAAGGTGTTGTTCAAATGGACGCAGTCAGCACACGTACCGTTCCCGATCCCGGCCAGGGTGAGCATCCAGCGGCATGGTAGGACAGTGCAACCACAGCAGGGGCAAGTCCCTCCGCAAATGCTTCCCCCGCAGCAGCAGGTTCCGATCATTTCGGACATCTGCCCACCCCTGCTGCTTCCAACAGTGCCATATACACTTCCGGTTCGCTGGTCATCTCAAACGCTACTCCGATGCTGGGACAGATTGCCTGCCACCGCAGCGTTCCCGTTTTGCTGAACAGAATACTGTTGTGGTGACGACCACAACGACAGCATTTATCCACATCTAACATCAGTATGAACGGCTCAGACATATTGCCCCGGTATGTGGTCTTTGATGAGACCATGCCGCACCGGGAAGCCAAGCCAGGTTCGTTGGATCAACTGAGTGCCCTGGCATTCATACTTGAAGAACGGCCCCACGGTGCCGGTGAAGCCCTCTGTTTCCACCAAAGCATCACAGTCTGTGCCACCCACGTCCACCTTGAAATCCTGAGAATCAAAGGTGATGCTGATGGTGTACTGACTTTTTTTGACATCCCCTTCGTTGATGTCCAGGGGCCGGGCGATTTCCACATCGCCTTCGTCAACAGGTGTGGTCACTTCCCAAGAGCACTTGGGCTTGAAGACGATCCGCTTGACATTCTCAACCTTTTCTGATGCGGTCCCTTCCTGCTTTTCTACGGTCAGGAGGCGGGTGACGTAGGTCTCGCGGGTTTCTGGGACGTGAGTGAATTGCCAGCACCAGGTCGGGTCGAGGGTCACCTTCATGAGCGGGGCCATCTCGACGGTACTGGTCCCGGAGAGTCGCGTCTCAACCGAGACCATCAGGTCAAAGTCCTTGGTGGTGTACACATCGCGGGAAATATCACTGCCTTCCTGATACGCCCCCGTCTTGGTGCATTCGTAGATCTCGGCATCCCAAAGGCTGACGAAGTTGTTGGCGTCACGAAGCCAGCGGTACTGAGGTGGGAGGGTGTTCTGGATCTTGCCATCCGGCATCTTCTCCTGGAGCAGGCCGCTGTAGTAGCCGTCCTTGTTCGGGAGCGGATGCAGCACCCGCATGAAGCTGAAGTCGTCCCCGCCACCCGCAGTTTGGTTGATGAGATACACCGGGGCAGCCCCTTGTCCATCAGCGGTGATGCCCCGGCTGAATCCGGCGAACTGCCCATCATAGTATCGATTTGCCGTCACCCCCAGACTGTTGCGTTCCACCAGCCAACAGGTCTCACGGTTGATGAGGGTGCTGTCCGTGGGCCGGTAGATGTAAACTTCACCAGAGTAATGACGTACCCCACCCAGCAGTGTGCCGACAGCGTTGGCGATGCGCACCGTTTGCGTCTGAGGTACGACTTCCACGCCTTGGATGCCGCCACTGGTGGCGTGCTGCGGGAAGCAGTGACTCATCTTGCCCAGCGTGACCAGATTGGCGTTCCAGACGGTGTCTGGGAATTGCCAAATTACGCTTTCACCGGCCGGATGAGCAAACGCCAGTGAGCGGTCCAGTTCACGGAAAACAACGGTGAGCGGCTGATTGTAAAACCCACTGGTGCCCTCGCAGAGCACGATCTCTTCGCGGGGACCACCACTGCTCAACTTGGCCTTCCAGCGGTGCTCGGTGGGCAGATTGTTGATTGAAACCAAATCCATCAGTGTCTGCGTTGCGGTCATCGCCGCCCTGAGCGTGGTCTGCACGGCGTAACCGGACAGGGAATCTTGCCACGCCTGGGCCACCGTCTTGCCGCCAATGCCGGCCATCTGATTGTGGTAGCCGCTCATGGGCGGCGTACCGTGCTGCATCTCCGGGATCACCGCGTTCCAGGGTGCCCGCATGACCCGCGTGGTGGCCTGCCGCTTGCTGCCGTACCAACTCCAAAGAATGTCGTGAAACCCCTCGGGAATCCAGTGGTAGGTGCCAGGGTAGCTCTCGTCCAGGGCCTCCGCCGCCTGCCAGTTCCAGTAGTCCGCGGCCAGCTGCATGGACATGAAGCGCAGGCCGGAGATGTTGACCGGGTTGGTGGGAGCGACCCCGCCGGACAGGTTGGCCTCCAGGTTGAACAGGGCCTTGGCCGTGGTGCTGACGGTATGGACAGAGCCAGGCACGCCCACCAGCCCCGAGTTGGGGTACAGATCGCGCCCCAGCAGGTTCCCCGCGAAGATCTGATTGCCGCTGGTCAGCGGCACATCCACCGCGTAGACGCCACCGTAGGGCTCCTCGTGCCAGCTGGACGGGCGGGGGTTCTTGTTCCGCAGGTTGACCAAGTGAGGCACCGGATCGTTTCCGAGGATGTACATGGGGAAGGTGACGCTGACTTTCTCCGCCACCACAGCGTTGCGAGTCGTCTCCGTCGGGCCGACCGGCAGTTTGGTGATGCCCGAGACAAACAGCTCACCCCCTGCGGTGCGGGACAGCTTGGTAGCGTTGCCGCGGTTGTCCTTGGCGACCGTCTGACTCTCCAGGGCATGGAGGAACTTGAACTGTCCGCCTGCCGCCGCCCGCAGCAGGCGGATCACGGTGTCGCCCACGTTGAAGGCGGCAGCATCCATGAAGACGGCCGCATTGCCGTTGTCGCTCCAGAACGGGCTATCGACCTCCGGCCCCAGACCGTAGCGGGCGTCCGGTAGGTCGATGTTCTGCACCGGCAGGAACAGGGCCCGCTGACACTGGTTGATGACATCGTTCCAGAGCGTGTTCTTGGTGATCTTGAGGGTCACGGAGCGGTACTGCCAGTAGTATCGCTCGTCTACCAACGTCACCAGATACAGACCATCGAACTGCCCACCGTGCTCGGCCAGCGGCCGCGGGGGCAGCATGAACATCTCAGTCCGCAGCCGGTACGGTTCTTCAATCACTCCGGTCAGGAGACGCACCACTGGATCGGTGTGTGGGGAGATGAACCCCGGCCCCAGCGGCTCCGCCTGCATGACAAACGTGTCCGACCGGTAGCCCCCCGTAGCTTTCAGCATGAATTTGACCTGGCTGCTGGTGGCCAAGCCGCGGAACACGGACCATCGGGAGGCGGTGGAGGGATAAAACCATTCTCCAAGTCTTATTGAGGGATTGGGCCATTTTGCCCCTCTCCACCTTCTGGCCAGTGAATCTTGATGATCGGAATAGGCATCCGGGTAGGAAAAATCAGACAGGTACTTAAACGGCAACAGTCGATCCAGCTCCTCGCACAGGTCTGCCAGTGGTTGGTACTTGCGGGGCGGGAGCTGATCAGCTGCCTCAATCTCATGCGGCTTCGGGCCGGCGGCACGCACCACCCTGGCTTCGTTGAGCACGAAGGGGATGCCGGCGAACGTCAATTCCAATGGTGCCAGTTGTGCCACGTTGCATCATCCAATCAATATCTTGCGGTGCCTTGCAAATTGCTGCATCAATGGTACAGTCAGTGCCCGATCTATGTCCCACCCTTTGCTCAACCTGCGGCGCAAAAGGGGCTGAGGTATGCAATACACGGAGGCCCACTGAGAGATGGTTTTTGTCTCACCCTTGTAGCTTATTTTGGTTGAATTACTCCGATTGTTTGCCTGTTCTTTCCGGGTAGCCCAGCGGCAGTTGCCCGGCTCGTAGTTCCCGTCATTATCGATGCGGTCAATGGTGTGTTGATTTGTCGGTCCCCTCCCCATGTCCTTGAGGAACAGCCGGAACGATCCCCGCCAACGCTTGCAAACACTGATTCCCCGTGCCCCGTAGTTCGGATAACTAGGACTGGTAGAAGTATGGCAGCGGTAGATGATGTTCCTCCATATGCCATGCTCACGGGTGTGACTTTTGCCATGCGTAGTTTGCCTTTCAACTAGCTTTTTACGCCCTTTTTGAAGATGTTCGTCTCGCCAGCAGCCACATGACACCGTGTTTCCCATCTGTAGCTTTTGTCCACCTATGATTTTCCTGCTGCCGCATTGACAGATACACAACCACCTCGCTTGTCCGTGTTTGTTGACTCCGGCAAACGAGATAACCTCAAGCCTACCGAATTTTCTGTTGGTCAAGTTGATTACTGGCATTGTTCTCTCCCGCCGTTGGTTTTTTGATCCTCCTAACAATAAAGTTAACCGATAAGCATGTCAACATCAAGAGATCAATGAGTCTGGAATTTGATTTCCGCGGATCGGGACGATGATCTCGTTCTGCTCGAACAGCGGATAGAACAACCGGAACAGCAGGGTCTGAAACGTGTTCAGGCTGCCGCCGCTGCGGCTGTTGGTGCAGGTGATTGTGGCCAAGTCATTGTTCTTGGCCGGCACGCTCCCTGAGTGGACCCCCACCCAGGGGCCGCCGGTGTAGACCTGATTGGCCAGCCCCAGCCCGCCCAGATCGAAGTAGACGCTGCGGCCGTTAGTCAGGGCGTTGCCGGTCGGGTGCCGCATCCGCCAATAGAGCGTGCTGGGCAGGACCAGCGGGGTGCGGACCATGAGGCGGAACGGCCTGTATGGTATGGCCAGGGTGGTCAAATCAATGGTCAAGCTGTTGGCGATGCCGGGAATGCCTGCATCGTTGACCACGTTGCCGTTTACATCCACCAGATCGATGGTCCACTGACCCGCAGCGGCCGCGGTCCCATCACTGCGGGCCCAGATGCAGAAACTGTACTGTGACAGCGGCTCCAGGCTGCCACCGGTGCCCAGGGTGCTATCCCCAAACTTCTGCCGAAGCTGCGTCAAAACGGGATTACTTTGTGAATCCAATCCGCCGGTGATCCGCAGGGCCTTGCCACCCTGAAACACCAAAGAGGTTTCCTCGAAGATGTGGGTGCCGGCGGTCCCTGTCACCCGCTCCCACTTGTCCGGGATGTTGGCCGTGAAGGCGTCAAATCCCGAGTTGGCCAGGATGTTGCCCCCGCCGTTGCTGGACCGTCCGTCGATGCTGGTGCCGCTGACCTGACCGTCGCTGCCCAGCGGCCAGTCGAAGGCGAACGGGTCCGTCTGCTTGCCCACACCCTTAACCGTGTAGCCCTCCTGGAACTGAGTGCCTCCGCCGGTGAACGAATCCCCTGTGATGACCACGTCCAGGGTCTCGGCATACTGGTTTTCGTAGAGCACCCCGTCGGAAGGCCGCCGGACACTGGTGACCACCGCCCCGTTGCCCGGAGTCAGGGCCCGGTCTTTCTGGCTGAAGAAAGTGGCGGGGTTGCCGCCGATGGTGTTGGCCGTGGCGGCAATGCTGTCATGGCCCCGCACCCCGAATTCTTGAGTGTTGAGCTGCCGCAGAAACTCATCGACCGAGTCCAGAGTGGCCAGCTGCTGGAGAGTTTGGGCCAGGCGGGGATTGGCCCGGTAGACGATGCGGTTGAGGGTTTGCTCGGCCAGACTTTGCATGGCCGAGCCACCAGTCACGCCGTTGAGAATGCTGACCCAGGCCGCTCCGATGAGGGCCTGCACGTCTGGCTCACTCACGAACTGACCGACCAGTGAAGCCGGTCCTCCGGTGGGGGGGTTTCCTCCCACGAGATTGGTCACCTGGCTGGCCTGGTAGCTGCGGATCTGGCTGAGGGCCAGGCCCATCTTGCCCAGTCTAGGGAAAGATGTTCCCGTTGGCAGAAGTGAAATCTATGTTTGCCACGAGTTCTCCTTTCTAAGTATATTTCCACTTTTTGTAGTGAACTACATTGTGAATCCAGACCGAACTCCGTTTGAACTTTCTTGCCAAGTCCACTTGTTTGTAGTTTCCGGTCGCGTAAAGCCTTCTGATCTTGCGGACTATATCGTTGGTTGCTGATGCCTGGTAGTTGTCCTGGCCGTGTTTGATTCTCCCATTCCTGATGGCATCTTGTGCGTTGTCCTTGATGTTTCCCCAGTACAAATTGATTAGGCGGTCATCCGTGCTGATGTCGTTCCAATGCAATGCTTGGCCCCCCAACGGTCGTGGCCCAACAAAAGCGGTTAGCATCAGCGTTGATATCAGTTGCATCACGACAGTTCCTTCTTTCGCAAGGCCAACTATCCGATATTTTTTGTTGGTATTTTTTGATTTCCACATCAATCCAGGTTTCAAAATCCGTTCCCGCACCCGCCTGGTCCCGCAGCCGTTTCTTGCTCGTCTCTCCAGTGATTTTACTCTACCCAACGTTGACACTTGATACAGCCCCTCGAAACCTACTACATCTTTCCAAATTTCGTTATGGTCGATCATAACAGACCTCCTTTCTGTTATTAACCTATTAAACTTACATTGGTAATACTACCCCAATATTTCCATTTGCGGAAGTAAAATCTATGTTCGCCATGATTCAACTCAATCGATGATGTTGTGCTTCAGGCTCGTAGTCCGCACCCGCCGGTTGAAGACATTCTTGATGTTGGGCAAGCGGGGCACAGTCACGTTGTCCACAGTTAGCAGGGCCGGCTTACGGTGGCCGTAGACGTAGGTGCCTGACAGCCTCCACAGTGGTGTCACCCCATCGGCCAGCATGGTAAAGTTAGCGGCCTCATAATGATCGTCCAGCAATACCCAGTTTGTTTCTGGTATGAATGACAGCGTCCCCCTCAGACCCAACCCAACGGCAATAATAAGCCGCGGGTCCGGGATGTCCGGCTGAGTCTGAGTCCGTGCCGCAGTCCAATCGGCAATCCACAGCAATGTGGGCATGGCCAGCTGCACAAATGCCACAGTGCCATTCATCGCCGGGGTCGTTTCGGGGCTGGTCACGGGCATCATGTAGATGTGACGGTCTTTCTCATAGTGGCTCCGCACTTCGTAGTCCGTGTAGATTTCGTCCGGGGCTCCGACGAACCTGGCGTCCTGGTCGTTCTCCTTAATGAAGCCGGCAGCCGTCGCGGCGGCCCCACCCACAATGGCACCAATAATATTGGGTCTGTGCGGCATCAGTCCTCCAGGGTCTTGCCGGCCTGGCCGGGCAGCATGCCGGCGTTCATCTGAACACGTTTCGATTCCAAAGTAGAAGGCGGATTGTCTGTCCACCGCGAAAGCCCCGGTCCCATCTTAGTCGTACCCAGGCTGGGGTCATAGTAGGCAGCTGCTTGCAGCAGCAGGCCAGCGGTGCCCCTCTCTTTGTAGGGAGGCACGTTGGCGATGTCAGAACCCACTTCGCTGAGAGGTGTGGCAGTGGTCATGCCCACAAAACCAGCCAGCCCGTAGTAGCGCTTGTCCACCTGCTGGAACTGCCCACGGATAAGCACCTCCACGTTGTTGGCATAGAGGCCGCGGCGGATGGTGGCCCCTTGCAGAAGTACGAAGGGGGTGCCTGTCGGGGGGAATTCAATGTTTAAATCACGACCACGGGCCCGGATGGTCTCCATGGCTACCGTGACCGCAGCCCGGATAAGATCTGTTTGCTTCGATGTTTTGGCCCCCTTCAGGTGGACCTGCACCTCACCGAACCGCTTCACGCCGTTGCTCAGCACTGTTTCGGAGTAGTAACCGTCCGCCTCGTAAGCCGGTGACGGTGGCAGCTTGTACTCTTCCTGGTCCACCATCTGGTATTGGACGGACAGCCCATCCGCAGATTGGGTGAAGCGGCGGCTTTTGCGGGTGAATCCGTGGGGAATGGACAGCACGGCGAAGTCTGTGCTGAACTGATGTGCGATGGCCCCGCTCATGTTGTCACTGCGGATCATGTACGTCCCCTCGCGGGTGCGAGTACTGTAGTCGCAGTTGTCGATTTCTACCGTCTCCGTCCAACGGTTCCACAGGACCGGGTTGCCCTCCTGGTTTCTGAGAGGCAGCGTGATTTCTCCGGGGAGGACCAGCCGCTCCCAGTGGTTGGCGATGATGCGATAGCTGAACCAGAACGTCTCCGCCGTGAGTTGCGTGATGTTGCAGTATTGAGGCTTGGGGCCGTTCATGGCATCCACGGTCCCAGGTAAGTTGGATTGCGGACGGGGGATCAATTCAACCCTGTTCACCTTGAAGGACAATGCTTTGCGGGGCTTCATCAGCTTGGCCCGCATGATCTGCATGATCTCCGCCGTGTCCGGCGGGCGGGTAAAGGTGTGAGTGGGAAAAAGCGTCCCCAGATAGGCGACGTTGATGATACCATCCACCTCGATGTCGTACTTTGTGCAAACCCAGTCCGTGTCCGCCTGCTTGTCATAAACTACCTCCTGGTTGAACTGGGTAGTCATCGGGTACGGCAGTGTCACACCATTATAGACGAGTGCTGACATGATTAACTACCTGAACCTCGCCGGGCGTCCCTGGTCCTGCAAGTCCTTCTGCCATTGTTGCACACCCCGCTCCCATTCTCCCAAGGCCATCTCAGCCCCCTTCTCCTTGTTGGACCAACTGTTGATCCAGTCTGCAATGAAGTCAAGTCGTTTCAGGATCGGGTTGGCCACCTCATTGATTAACACAGCAAACAACTTGTTCTGGAGGTTCCCAACCGCGTCACCCCACTTACTGGTCGATTCAGCCAAGCCACTCTTGGCCTCAGCCAGATCCTTGGACGTGCCAGCCCGCCGCTCACCACGCTTTGCAGACAGGGTAATGTCACGAGCCTCCTGCTCAGCCTGTATCCCAGCCATGGAGGCGGAGAACTCTGCAAATTGCATGTTGGCACTGTAGAGTCGTTCACTCCACTGCTGGAGCCGGTCCACACCCTTGAAGGCCACGTCACCCAGCTTGGTCAGGGCCTCGATGGACTTGCCCACCACCGGCACCAGGCTGGCAATGCCGCCGATCCCTTTCAATGTGTCCCCCGCCGCCCCGATGCCACCCCCCATACCGTGGGTTGCAACAGGAGCCGTATTGGCCCCCGCAAAACTACTCACTGCTCCCCCCACCTGCTTCTTGAGCTTGTCCCACCAGGACGGCTCCTTGGGTTCCTCTTTTGGGGGTGGTTGATTGATCGTGATGTTGTCGATGATCTCTTGAAAGCCATCTTGAAGCTGGTCCAGAAGGTTCTGCACCCAGGAGTCCGTGTCCGGCAAGTCTGCCGACTGTCCGAACGTCAGGGCCTGCATGGGCGAGCCGCCGCCAACCTTGTCCATCTTGCGGTCGATGGACTGAGCGGCAGCCACCAATGTTTGCATCAGCCCGCAGTAATCGCAGTCCTTCGGGTTGTCTGGCTGAGCAACCAGTGATCGACCGCCCCCGCCGGGCTGGAGCTTGCCGTCGATGGACTGGACCAGCTGGCGGAATATGTTGGCCAGCTCAAGGCCCCGCTCACCTTGGCCAGCGGGCACCAGGGCGGTGGATTGCTGCGGGGGCTGGGCACCTCCCGCACCCATGATCGCGTCGAGCAGATCATTCTGGCGGAGAACGGAGGATGGAGGGGGCATCGCCTGGGTCGGCTGCCCCATGGCCGCGTCCAGGGCGTCGTTCGGACGGAAATCGGCAGGGGTGGCGTGCCCCGCAAGCTGTTGACCGGCGGAGGCGGATTTCCGGCGGAGCTGGTCCGTGATGGAGGATGAAGAGAGGACTTCCACCAGCCGCTCATCCAGCCGCTGCGTGTCGTAGATTTGTTGCGCTGCCGGCATTCCCTACCCTCCCTTGGCCGCCCGGAATTTGGCCTTCAAGAGCAACGCCTCGCCCTCCCCATCCGCGATGGCCTTGAAGTAATCGTCGCCCGGCTCGATCACCCCGAGGGCGACTCCGGCTCCGAAGGCGACAGCGGCTGCTCTCCGGTAGAATGTGCGCTTGCGGTTGAGCCAGATTCCGAAGGTTTCTCCGTAGGAGGGTTTGCGTCCGAGGAGTTCGCGGAAACCGCCGCCGGACTCTCCGACAAGGTCGCAAACGATCTCAAGTTTTTTTTTAACTCGGCACAGTACAGGAGGAAGTGGTCCAGCAGGCCCACCGTCTCGTACTCCGTCAGACCCCCTGCGGCCAGCGGTTCCACCTGAAAGATGCTGCGAATCTGTTCCAGCATCTTGGCGTGGGCATTCCCGGCATCCTTCATGGGGCTGTTGGCCACCTTGATGTTGATGGACAGCTCGGGGCCCACGTCCATCATCCGGCGGTAAAGGAGCATGGGATCGTCCGCTACTTCCTTTTTTCCGTCCCAAAACTTGTAGATTTGCCGCTCGACCGGATGGTACAAATCATAACGGCCCCGGCGCTGGAACAAGTTTTTCAGCCATGCAAACACAATCACCGTCCTTCTGCTACTCAGGCTCAAGTCCCGTGACCGCAGCACGCCGCCAAACCTCTACCGTAGGTGCGACTGCCGTGCCGGCCCCGGCCCCGGCCCCGTAGGGATCAGCAACCCCGCTGATAATGACCGGGACCGGGATGGCCCGGAAGGTGGCCTGCACCAGGCTCCGCTCCACCCCGATGGGCCATTGCACGGGGGGGCCGGTCATGTATACGGTCGGGAAGTACCACGGCAGGGCACCGCCGCCCGCGATGGGGGCGGTCAGGTACAGCTCGATCAGGTTGTTGGCCGTTGAGGCGATGGTGTTGTTGCCCCTCAGGCGAGTGCCGGCCCGGACCATGCGACCTGCTGTAGCGGCACCCCCCATCGAACTGCGGAGGCATGCGTCCAAAACGGCGGCATCGAGATGCACCAGGGTCATGGTGATCTGGGCCTCCGCCAGCATCCACTGCACGTCCATCGGTGGGCCGTTCTTGCCACCCCAGGCATCCACCTGAATGTCCAGATGATTGAACTTGGGGGTCACAACCACCGAATCAGAACACAGCCCCAGGTTCGCGACCGCAGCTCCAACCGCCCCCCCACGGGCCCGTACCAGGACTTCGCCGTTGATGTAGATGTCGCGTGCCATGTTTCGAATCCTCTAGGAGGGGATGTTGATTCGCTGCCACAACTGAATACCCGAGCACAAAATCTCCCGGTTGCTGCTTCCGTGGAACTGGTACGGGACCGCCTGCCAGTTCAGCACCACCGCCTGGGCCTGTACTCCCACGGGATACAGGGCGGGCTGCTCCGCCAGGTAGGCTGACGGGAAGTACCACGGCTCGCCCACCGAGGTTCGCAATCCCAGGCTGATGAAGTGATTGCCGCTGGCCATCAGAGCCAGGTTGTTGCTCAGCAACCGCCCACCGGGGGCCAACCGCCCGAACGTGTCCACATCGTAAACCCCGCCACCCATGGACTCCATCAAGCAGGCGTTCAGCACATCCCGGTCGAAGTGGATCAGCGTCATGCTGATCTTGACTTCGTGGGCGTTGACCATTACCTCGGGCGGGGTCTCCCCGAAATCGTCGCTGCGAATACCCTGGTGCCGAAACACGGGGGCTACCTGAATCGAGTCGCTGGCCAACCCGAGTTCATGAAGTTGTCCGTCCGTAGCAACCACCCCGGACAGGGCCAAGGCACCGTTGCCTTTGACCTCCACTATGCACTCGCCGGGAATCTGGATGTCACGGGGCATAAACTAGAACCCAGCTTGGCCCACGCGGCTCACCGCCGGCACTAGGAGCAGGCAGCGGACGTGGGAGTGAGTGTCGAACAACTTCTTCTCGATGGTAGTGGTTGACTCCGGTTGCCAAAAATTCCCTTTTTCCTTGCCGACCAGCTGCTCGATTCGGTCGGCCGGATTGAGGTAATTGATTCCAACCCGCTGAAGCTCGCTGTCCGGTATGTGCCAGACCGTTTCGTGGTCCACACTCATGTCCCCGTCCAGCGTCTGGCCGCCCTTCGGAATCGATGATCTGCGGCACTCATGAAGAACGTAGACTGTCACCGTCCCTTGCTGCTGATCGTCACCCCGTTTCAGCAAGCGGATTTTCTCCAGCATTCCTCCGTAGAGAAATCTGTGAAAATGCATGCAATTATCTCTATTCAGCGGCATCCATCAGCTACCATTTGAAGTTTCTGAAGCTCCATATCAGCGGCTTCACCAGGACAAACAACGCTGAGTTTTGTGAGGTAATCACAGAAATGGACCGCTCCTCTGCCATTTCCTACCCGCGTTTGTGGAACTCAATCAACTTTTGCTCTAATGCAACTGCGTCTCCAAGCTCACGGCACCAGACTACCAACGTTTTGAATCCGTACTCCGCAAACGCGGCCTTTCTCCCGTTTTCCGTACACCTGACCGGGACTTCCCACCTGCAACACCGCGGGTCATGATAAACCTCACCGAACAACTCAACGATTTTCTTTTGGCCGTTGGTGTTGATGAAGTCTGGATTCAACCCACCAATCATCACCACACCGTCCCCCACGAACTTGTATTCACCTGGGAACAGTTGATCCAACACGGAGGACAGCTTTACTTCAAACTTGTTGGGGCATTCCCTCTTGCCCCCTTTGCAATTCTTCCTGGTGTTCTTCATCCGCCGTTGGAGTAAATCCGTAGTCGCTAGAAGGTGCTTCATCGTTCGTGAGGTCTTTTCCCTGACGTGCTCGGGAATGATCTTGCCTTTTTGGACCAGGGAAATTTTCCTCTTCGTTTCCTCACTCCGTGGGCCATACTTCCGGCCGCGGTGAGCCTCTGACATCTTTGCTTTGGTAACATCGCTGTGCTTCTTCCCTAAGAAGGCCGTTCGGGCTTTCTGTTTTAGTTCTTCTGAAAGCGGTACACCCCGCTTCAAACTCGGCCTTCCCTTCATCGCTTCAGATTGTTTTCTGCGTTGTTCTGCTGATCGTTTTTTGCCTCTCCACCAATTGGGTTTGCCCCGAATAGCCTCAGCAGCTTTCTTCTGAGCTTCTAGGGTTTGTGCCAGTAGTGCCGGATTGTTTTTCCTGGCCGCTGATATATTTGCACAGTGGGCCGCTGATTTAGGTTTGCCCTTCCGGCTGCAAGAACCACACAGTTTGTTCTCCCTATCTGCCCGCAGCAGGAATACTTCCGCTTTGTAGCAAATGGTTCTCCTGCATTTGGGGCAGGTTCTGGTCAGTTGAGTTTCTTCAATCATTACCATCTTAAATTCCGAAACGACCAGATCATTGGTTTTACAAGCACAAAAAGTGCTGATTTTTGCGAGGTTATGATACTTAGGCTCCTCTCCTCATACGACTCGCTCCCCAGCTCCACACCCAGCGGCCAAACGTAGTTGAGCCGGGCCACCAGCAGGTTGGCCGCCATCCGGAGCTGGGCCGGCAGAGAGTCCACGGTGTAGCCAGCGGTGTAAACGACCTTCACGTTGCCGTTGGCCTGCCCGATGAACGGCGACAGGAGGCCCCGCTGCCGCACGGACGGTTTGTCCCAGTAGGCGTTGAGCCGCACCAGAATCCCGCTTCGGCTGCGGCCCTCCTCGCCGGGGTCCAAACGCAGAGCGAAGTCATCACCGTAGACCAGCTCCGTGGTGGCTGTGTCGAAGCTCCCGCTGGTGCTCCCCCAGTTGCCGTTGCTGTCCGCGAACACCTGGACCGTCGGAGTGGTGTACACCGGGCGGGACCGCAGCAGCAGGTTCTGGGTGCCCGTCCCATCGTAATACTCCGTCCGGGCCTTCAGGTCGAAGCCCGGACGGTTCAGCCACTCGCCCAGCCACTCCCCGACCACGGTGTTCAGGATCAGCAGCTTGGAATCTTGGGCGGTGTTGCCGGGGTCCAGGCCCAGCAGCACCTTGATTTCGAGAAGATCGCTCCACAACACAATCCACCTCCTCTGGGTGCCCTGGGAGGTCCGTTCCCAGGGCAGGTCCGCCAGGGACCGAGGGAGGAAAACTACACTGAGACCGAACCGCTTCCGGGAGCGAGGCTGAATCCACCGCCGGAGCCGATCGTTCGCTTGTTGCTGATAAAACCAGCCGCCCCCAAGAAGTTGGTGACGCTGGCGTTGCCGGAAGTCAACAGGAGGCGGCCGTAGCGGTGCGGCCGTTGGAAGCTGGCGAACACGATGCTGCCACTGGCCAGCAGCGGAGCGGCATCCGCCGGGGCGTTCAGCCCGTTGTTGCCACTCACCCAGGCGATGCCGCTGTTGACCCACCACGTGCCGCCGCTGGAGATGAAACCCCCGATGGGGAAGCTCCCCGCCGGATAGCCGCTGGTCGGGTCCGTGAAATCCCCGGAGGCCGTGCCGTCGGCAGTCTGCACCAGGACCGGAATCGGGCCGGACATGCCCAGCGTGTTGGCCAACCAGAGGTTGCAGTTGGTGTCTGCGTGCATCAGGTCCACAATGATTCCGACGTTGGTCACATCGCCGGACACAGGGGCCAGCAGTGAGCGTCGGTACTCGCACGTCTGGCCCAAATCAACGACTAACGATGCTGAGAAGCGGCGGGTACGGTGGAAACGGGCCAGCCGCTTCCGCTGCTTGCGGGTGAGGTCCAGTCGGGGATTGATGCCCCCGCCGACCGCGATCAGGTGAAGTTCTTCGTTCTGCATGGCTATCAAGGCTCCTTGAATCAGGTGAAAGATCAAACCACCAAGCGGCCGGGAGCCGCGTTAGCCGGTCACAATGAGATTATCGATCCAAGCGAAGGCGGCGTCGTGTCTCGCGGCGATGTCAGCCGAAAGGATACCCCGAACCCACGTCTGGTCGTTCGTGAAACTAGTATCGCCTTGCGTCGTGCTGGCGAACTCGATGGCCCCGAACATGCCGATGAGCAAGTCGGACCACATGCCAGCCACGATGTAGGACAGATCACTGCGGGTGCCTTTGGCACGGACCTGGGAGACCTGGGTGCTTTTGGTCACGGGGAAGCCACCCAGGGCAGGCTTGGCTGAGGCGTCACCCGGCTCGCGGATGGCGTTGAACAGGAACATGCCCTGCTTGTCACCCTGACCCACCGCATCAGCCCGCATCTGGAGGTAGCGATACCACGTCTTGGGCCGCATGATCCAACCTTCCATCTCGGCATTGCTCTCCTCGATAGCCGCGATCATGCGGTAGATGTCCTCACCCACCAACTCGTCGCCGTTAACGTTGGGCTTCTTGCTCGTCACCACATTGATGTTGGGCAGGTTGATGACGCCGCGGGGCCGGGTGTCGCTGCCCGCCCCCTCCAGGCCGGCCAAATCCAGGCCCAGGGCCAGCGACTTGGTCATGTCATCCCGCATCAGGGCCTCGGCAGCCGGAGATGCGAAGCGGATCAGCTCATTGGGGGCGATGATTCGCACGGCCAGCTTCTTGGCCTGGAGCGTCACCTCACCCGTGCCAGGGGTGCTGTCCGGGATCGGGGCCGACTCGCCGACCCAGTAGGTGGTGCTGGCCCCGGTCTGGCGAGGGTACTTGATGCGTCCCTGCGGGGGCAGGGGCACCGTGCGGGCACCAGCGTTGACCAGGGCCTCCTTGTTACGGAGCAGCTCGATCAGCTCCCCCTGCTCCGGGGGGGCGACCAGGGAACCGCCGGTGAACTCGTTGAGCCAGGACAGGGCCTTGCTCCGGTAGCCGGGGGCGTCCAGCATCTTGCGGCTGATCCACTCCCGCTCGTCCGGGTCGTAGCCCTCCGTGCCGTAATGCACCAGGGACTTCATCTCGCGGCGGAAGCCGGAGTCAATAATGTCCACCGGCATGTAGCTGGTGGCCAGGGGGGCCAGGAAGCGGTGCAGGCCGGTGTTGCCGCTGCCCCGGTATTCGTACTGGCCCTCGAAGCACTTCGCCAGGCGGTTGTGGATGTCCAGCTCCACCTTGGCAGAATCCTTGTTGCACACCCCGGTGAGCAGGCCCAGCATCTTCATGAAGCTGAAGCCGCGGGAGGTAAGCGGGTCTTCGCCGGCCCGCCAGTTGGGGTTCCCGAACACGTCGCTGGCCTTGGTGCCCCCGGCCGGCGTCTTGGCCAGCTGGTCCACCAGGCGGTTCATTGACTTGGTGAGGGTGCTGATGCCCTCGGCGTTCTTCAGGCCGATCTCTTCCAATCGGTCCACGGTTACTGCTGCCATCGTTGTACCTCACACTTTAGAATCCCCGTGCTCATAGCATACGGGAGGATTGCCCTTGTTTTTCGCCACATTTACGTTAAACTATCTCCAGTGCTTAAATCTTTTTGCTACCGTTTGTATCCAACCAAAAAGCAGGAGAAACTTCTGCTTCATCAGTTGGATGAATGTCGCTGGGTTTACAACCACTTTCTTGAAGTCCGCAAAACAGCGCATGAGCAAACCAAAAAATCCCCTGGTTTGTATGCTCAGCAAGCTGAACTTGTTAGCCTCAAGGGAGTTCGCCCTTCCTTGCGAAACGTCTATAGTCAAGTCCTGCAAAATGTTGCTGTTCGTATCGATTTGGCTTTTCAAGCGTTCTACCGTAGACTCAAGGCCGGTGAGAATCCTGGGTTTCCTAGATTCAAAGGGCAGGGTCGCTATGACTCCATGACCTTTCCACAAATCCAGCACGGGTATGAACTTCGCGGTCGTTACTTGCACTTGTCCAAGGTGGGCACAATCAAAGTCGTTCTTCACAGAGAACTGGAAGGCAAACCCAAAACATGCACGGTCAAACGGAGTAGCACAGGCAAATGGTACGCCTGCTTCGTTTGCGAAGTTGCTCAACCCAAACCGTTGAAGCGGAGCAAAGAAGAAATCGGAATTGATGTCGGTCTGTCCATTTTTGCTACCCTGTCCAACGGAGAGCAAATCAAGCGTAAGAGATTCTTCAAGGCTGATGAAAAAGCCCTGGCTAAAGCTCAACGAAAATTCCAAAAAGAAACCAAAGGCACTCTGGAGCGTAGGCGGCGGGGTAGGGTTGTCTGTTGCATTCATGAGCGGATTGCCAACCGTCGCAAGAACTTCGCCCATCAAACTGCCCGCAAACTTGTCAACCGTTTTGGATTCATCGCGGTCGAAGACCTTGAAGTAAACCGCATGGTTCACAACCGTTGTTTGTCCAAATCGATTTCCGACGCGGCCTGGTCGCTGTTTTTCACCTTGCTGTTCGTCAAGGCTGCAAGCGCCGGGCGGACTATTGTCAAGGTAAACCCGGCGTACACCAGCCAAACATGCAGCAAGTGTGGACACCGGCAGAAGATGCCGCTTTCGAGGCGGATCTACCGTTGTCCCTGCTGTCAGCTTGTTCTGAATCGAGATCATAACGCTGCTCGGAACATCCTGAAACTCGGGTTGGGGCAACAACCCGTGGGTCCAATCCCTAGAAGCCCCCGGCATTAGCCGGGGGAATTGCCACCTCATGGGTAAGGTGGTCAAATCGGCCCACCCCACGAGGAGGGTGCCGAAACACGTTGCAAAACAAAAACGGGGGCCGACGGACTCGATTGGTCCATCAGCCCCCGATAAAGGCTGCGTCGTGTTATCGGCACGTCTCAGCGGATAGCTACTTCCGCCTATGCCCCTTCTCTGCTGCTGACGGCCCCGCTGACCGCCAGCCCCCGTCGGAAACATTCCTCCGCGCTAGGCCGTTGGCTGGAGCCGACTGGCCAGGCGTTCAATGGTCTTGGAGAGGTTGAAGATCATCTCGCCCTGCTCCTTGTACGTCTGAAACACGCTGCTCAGGGCTTTCTCGCCCTTGCCGTTGGTTTTCTCTTTGTCCTCATCGTCAGCCGATTTCTCCCCCATCTCGCCCGGCTCCACGGCCGCCGTCTCCTCAGGCTTGGGATCGTCAACCGGGCCTTCCTCCGGCTGCTCGCCGCCGTTGGCCAGATCGTTCAGGGCCTTGGCGTGCTGACCGGCCCGCTCGCGGTGGGGATCGCCGAAATCGTTGGTTTGGGACAGCTCCTTGAAAAACTTGCTGGCCCCCATGAGGCAGTTCTTGTGAGCCGGTTCGTTGGCCTCTTCCTCCGCCCACTCCTCGGAATCAGGCATGGCTTTCTTTTTCTTCTTGCCAGGATTTGGGTATTCTTCCCAATCATGCTCTTCCGACATACGGGCAGCGGCGGCACGTCGTTCACCCGGCTTGTCCCATCCACCACCAGCAGAATCACGGGCTTTGGTTGCTCCCGCACCCGGCTCGAACTCGGCGGGCGGTACTTCGTTCTCAGGGTCTTCCAGGGCGTCGTGGGCCTCATCCAGCTGGTACATGCCCTCCAGCGTTTTGTGGTAGTGGTAGGACTTGAACTTGTCCTCCTCCCCGAACTCGCTCTCGGGCTGGGCCAGACCGCCCAGGTAGCTGCCGGCCTCACCTACCTTGCTCAGCTCCTTGTCGCCCAGCACAGAACCGGCGGCGTAGCCGATGCCGGCCGCAACCAGAGGAGCGATCTTCTCGCCAGTCTGTCCCATGCAGGTGCAAGGATCGTTGCTGCACTCAGGGCACATAGCCTTCCGCTTGCCGTTCAAGTTCTTTTGGCAGGTGCAGTCCGCCTTGCCGCAGCCGGGGCAGACGCCCTTGGCCTTGCCGTTAGGCAGGGACTTGTGCTTGGCCCGGAGCCGTTTCTGCTCAGTTCGCAGGGCCTTCTCGTCCTTCTCCTTGTCCTCCTCCACCAGATCGTCCGGGAAGCTCTCACCACTGTCCGCCCCCACGGCCGCGTCATCCATGGTGTCCGCGTCCTTTGCCTCCGTGCCTTCAGCAGGCTCCGTGTCCGCCGTCTCCTCGACCAAATCGTCCGCGATCTCACCGGCCTCGTCCTCGGTCAGGTCTTTCTCTTCACCCTCATCTTCCAGATCTTCCGTGCCCTCCAGCGGGGGCAGGTCTTTGTGGTGCTTGCTCCACATCTTCTCCGTGTCACCCAAGAACTTCTCGATGGTGCCCAGGTGGCTGGTGAAGTGCTTCTTGAACTCTTCGTGCTCCAGCGGTCCCAGCTGGGCGTCGTAGTCCCGCAGTGCGTCGGAGTGGTGCTTGTGCCAGGCCCTTGCCAGCTGGGCTGAGTACGGCTCCTGATCCGGCGTTGTATCGGAATCAGTGTCCTGGTCGTCCAGGGCCTTGGTCTTCACAGTATCAGACATGTGCTTCTCCGTTTTGCCGTTCAGTGATTTGCCTTTCGGCAACATCATATGTGAAAGGAAGCTGCTGTTGATTTTCCATTTTCCGCCTGGCATTTCGTCATATTTCACGGGAACACCAGCGAACAAAACGAAAGCGTAGCCATCATCCAGATTTACTTCACCAAGCCTAACATCACCTTTCCCTAAATCATGAGCGGCTTCTTTCAAAATGGCTTGCCTAACATGGTCAGGAACAGCCTTCGCTCCCATCACACCCTCCAAACTTTTCACCCGACCGAACGTCTTGGCCACCCCGTCGATCACGTCGTCGCTGCCGGTCAGTCGCACCTTCTCCAAATCGCCGTGACTGCCCACCCGCTCGGCCTTCAACCCCTTGGCGGCGGCCTCCTGTTTCAGCCGATCCAGGTCTTTGGCCCGGACGTAGACCAGGCTGCTGCCTGGGCTGGACTTCCGCAGCCGGCGGCGGAGCGTCTTAACCGAGCGGTACTTCCGGCGGACCTCGCCCAGGGGCAGGGACTTGGTGCCGGCGAGTGGCAGGGATTTCATGCTGCCGTACTTCTTGCCGGTTTCCTGCTCCCACTGGTCCTTGAGTTCGCGGTAGCGGATTTCAGCCCGTTGCGTCTCCATGTTGTTTTCGCCGTACTGCTGCAAGGCCCGTTGGTACTTGGTGGCAGCCTCGTCCACTTCCCGCTTTTTGAGGGCTTTGGTCTGCACCACACTCGCTAGGGATTTGCCCTTGGTACTTGCAGCCAGTTCAGATTCACGGGCGTTGATGTGGCCGCCGCTTGCCAGTGAAACAACGTAAACCCACCCATCGCTGCCTTGTGCCCGATTTTCTACTTTGCCTTCGGATGATGTCCCGGAATCTTCTTCCTTGATGGCTACTTTCTGGCCGATAGAGAATTTGGCTGTGGCTTTCGTTTGCATCACACCCTCCAGGGACTTCCGCACCTGATTGGGGCTGGCGTCGAACTCCACCCCTTCCGCGTTTCGCAGCCGCAGTGTCACCAGCCCGGAGCCTTCTTCGTCCCAATCCACCACGGTCAGCCGGTCACCGGGCTTGGCAGCCGCCCCCCGCTGTCCGCCCCCCAGGTCGCGTCCTAGCCCGCCGCCCAGCCAGGCACGGGCAGTTACTGAATCGCCGGGCTTCAGCTTGCCCAGCAGGGCCACGTCGCCGCTCGTGTAGGACAGGCCGGCGGGATCGCGGGGCCGGCCGGCAGTGCGGGAGTAGGCTTTGTACTTTCGTCGCAGGGCTTTCATACCCTTCTGGGGACCGCCGGCCCGGTTCTCGGCCGCCTGCTCAGCAACGGTTAGCAGAAAGTTTTGTACGTCACTGGCCGTCTTGCCCTCGACCCAATATTGAGGGCCTGTTCCGGTAACGGTCACGCTGAACTGCTTGGCAATTTCTAACAGTTTCTGAATAGGGCCTTTGTACTTGAATTTCTCTTGCATCAGACCTTTACTCTCATACCCACCCGTTACCACCGCCTTCTTCTCCGGGGCATAGGGCTGAAGCGACTTGACGAAGTATTCGCACGGGGGACGGCCCGCGATGGCCGGCATGGCCAGCATCTTGCGGACAGTGTCACCGTTGGCCGGCAGGACCACCAGACTGCCCTCCAGCATGAGCACGCTGATGAGATGCAGGCCCTTCGGGGTGCCGGTTTCGTAGTCAGGGTACAGCTCCTTCGCGTGTTTCACCTGATAGCCAATGCTCCCCGCCCGGATGTACCGCTTGGCGGCCATGTCGAACAGCTGCTCGCAGAACAGGGCGTGCTCGAACTCCTGTCCCTTGCTGACCACCCCAGTCCCGTCGCTGCGGATGCCCTTGCCCTGGTAGAAAAAAGCCAGCAGCTTGGCAACCTTGCTCACGGGGTCGATGTCCACCGTGTAAGCCCCGGACTCCGGGTCTTGGGCCACGGCCACCGGCAGCTGGATGGTTTTGCCGTGATCGAAAAGTACAAGCGGATTCCGCTGATGCCGGCTGGTGTCGATGCCAGTCACTTCCAGCAAATCACCAACCCCGTCGCGTCGTTTGCCGTCCGCGAACGGAATGGTCAGTGACATCCGCTTCTCATCGATGCTGGGCCAATCATCTGATTGGAAGTCAAAATCGAGTCCGAACTGGCCGCTGCCGTCAGTGAGTGGGTACGCGAACTTGGTTTTGTCCAAGTCTTTCCGCTGCCCAATAAGTTCAGCAAAGTTGAGTTCGCTCATACCAAACCCTCTACCCGCCAGGGGCTGTTTCGGGTAGAATACGCGGGGCTAGGGATTGCAACCTGAAGAGCGGAATCCAGACCGCCTGCCCCGTTTCTTACTCTGGAAGTCTTCACTGGAGAAGACCTATGGCAAAGCGAAACCCTTCGACCGCGAAACGGCTCAATGAGCGAATTCAACGGCACCCCGACGGCAGCAAAGAACGCTGGCGGGATGTGTCGGGTTATGTTGGTTTCTACCGAGTGAGCGACTGTGGCCGAGTGAAATCGCTCACGAGAATCATAATCAAAAAGAACAGATGGGGATCTGTCAGTCCTTTTAGAATCAAATCCCGAATTCTGAAGCAAGTCCCCAGTGGAGGATACTTGATCGTTTCCCTTCATGATGAGAATGGGATACAGGTTACTCAGTCCATTCATACGCTGATTCTTCAGACCTTCGTTGGCCCCTGCCCGGATGGAATGGAGTGCCGGCACTTCCCTGATCGTGATGCCACCAACAATAGACTGAGTAACATTCAATGGGGGACATACAGCGAAAACACACAAGACAAAATAGTGCATGGTACTCAGTACAGCGGAGATCGTTGTCATTTTGCCAAGCTGACTGAGGCCAAAGTAAGGCGAATCAGAATTCTTCACCGTTCCGGTCAAAAAACCATCTCCCAATTGGTTAGCATGTTCAGCACTAACTGGACCACCATCTACCGTGTTGTTAGAAACAAAACCTGGAAGCATATTCCCTAAATCCGTGGCAACTTGCTCCCGGCGGCCAGCATAATGAGTTTCAACTGACCTGCATTTTGTAACCCTAGTTCACACGTCGCTAGCAAATCCGCAGTCGAATCAACCAACGGAGCCAACTTCTCCAAGAACGCCACGACATCCAAAAGACTGTCACGGAATTTCTCTTCCGGGGTCTGCTTCTGATCCATCCTGTCATCCCTCCCTGAGAAACTATACCCGGAACCGGGGTTTTAGGTCCGGG
>ERZ1292625.431-Hain-H41-01um-R1-431-length-64608-cov-6_pt1 | contig 64608 bp, 66 predicted proteins | sample MGYA00564400_ERZ1292625 | MGnify/ENA primary metagenome ERZ1292625 (study PRJEB36523, sample SAMEA6512639) | groundwater metagenome | collected 2019-01-08 | study: AquaDiva: Metagenomics assemblies of 32 groundwater samples | reverse complement strand
ATTGCTCGGTTTCAATACATAGAAAAGCTTCACCAAATTTTCTGCGTTCTTGTCCATTAAGATCCCCACCGTCGATTAAAGCTTCCCTGAGACCTCCTCTGTAATAAACACTTTCAAAATAAGTGATTATTTCTTCTGGTGCTTTGTAGTGAGTACTGTTTAGCAAGGTGTAAACTCTATTGTTTCTTCGTTCTATCCATCTGGAAACATTGTCTATTTGCTTTTTTTCAGCATCTGTTGGTTCAGAGCCATTTGTTTTAAAAGCTGAGTGGAGTGCTTGTCTTACCTCACTACCTACGATTTCCTCTGCAGTCATACAAAGATTTGCTTGTTTTTCAAATTCTGTCATTTGAAGTCTTATACATCAATAAAATCCAAAAGTAAATATGGCGCTATTAAATAAGCAGTCAAGACTTGACAATGCCAACGACAATTGGTAAATTTCCTATAGTCACAAATAATATGGCAAAAGTAACTTCCAGCAAAATTAATTTAAGACCTGCTGCCGGATATATCTTAATTGAGCCAGTTAGTGCCCAAACCCAAACTGTTTCAGGAATTTATCTTCCAGACTCTGCTAGTGAGAAACCTCAAAAGGGAACTGTAATCGCAATTGGAGATGTAGAAGTAACAGAAAAAGGTACAAAAGCTTCTCCTGTGAAACCTGCAGATGTTGTAATTTATAAAAAATGGGGTGGAAATGAAGTAAAAATGAATGGTAAAGATTATCTATTTGTAAAATTTGAAGATATATTAGCAACGGAGATTCAACTATGATAGTAGAAGGTTTTAGAGGTATATTGATGAAAAACAGGGAGAATTTTCTTGATCGTAATCCTGATTATTCTTCACCAGAGGCAACGGCGGCTGTTGCACTAGATTCATATCGGGAGAACCTTGCAAACCTTTTTACAAGTGGAAAAATAAAAGGAATGGAAAAAATGTATTTAGATGAAATCGGTAGGAGAGCTAAACTTATTCAGAATTCTGTTGCTTATGAACGGTTTGGAGAGTACTGGGATCAAGTAGTTAGATCTTTTCAGTTGGGAAAGTTTGATTTAGAATCAGAGGACTAAAATGGCAAAAATAGAAGGATTTAGAGAAAGACTTGTAACCAATAGAGAAGTATGGATGAAGCAACATCCAGATTATTCTTCACCAGAAGCAACCGCAGCTGTGGCAATGGACTCTGCTCTTGAAGCAGTTTTTGATTTAGGATTTTCTAATCAAGCAAAGGAAATAATTAAGAATGGTGAACTTTTGAGGCGAAACAATCTAATTTCAAATACGGCCGCATATGAGCGTTTTGGAACTTGGTGGAAAAAAGTTATAGAAGAATTCAAGTCAAGCGAGTTGGGAGATAAATAAAATGAGCAAACAATTAAAATTTGGGGATGAAGCACGAAAATCATTACTTATTGGTGTAGAAACTGTTGCAAAAGCAGTTGTGACTACACTTGGACCAAAGGGTAGAAACGTTGCTTTGGACAAAAAGTGGGGAGCTCCAGCCATTGTTCATGATGGGGTATCTGTTGCCAAAGAAATTGAACTATCAGATCCATATGAAAATATGGGAGCACAGATTGTTAAGGAAGCAGCCAGCAAAACTAACGATAATGCAGGAGATGGAACAACAACTTCAACCTTGCTTGCATATGTAATAAGCAAAGCAGGACTCAAAAATGTGACTGCTGGAACAAACCCCATGATTATGAAGAAGGGGATTGAGCTGGCAGTGGCTGAGGTAATGAAAGAATTGAAAAGAATTGCCAAACCAATTAAAGGTAGTGAAGAAATAACTCAAGTTGCTACAGTTTCAGCAGGGGACGCTTCAATCGGAACTAAAATTGCTGAGGCTTTAGAAAAGGTTGGCAAAGATGGAGTTGTAACCGTTGAAGAAGGTAAGGGACTGGATATTGAAATTGAATACAAACAAGGCATGGAGTTTGACCGGGGTTATGCTTCTGCTTACTTTGTAACCAATGCCGACAGAATGGAATCTGACATGGATGATCCATATATTTTATTAACTGACAAAAAGATTTCCTCCATTGCCGATTTGCTTCCTTTTTTGGAAAAATTTGTAAAGGTAAGTAAAACCTTAGTTGTTATTGCTGATGAAATTGAAGGTGAAGCTTTGACAACTCTGGTTGTCAACAAACTTCGTGGAACATTCAATGTTTTAGCAATTAAAGCCCCTGGATTTGGCGATCGCAGGAAAGAAATGTTGGCCGATATTGCCACTTTGACTGGAGCAACTGTGGTTAGTGAAGATACAGGGGCAACATTTGAATCAGTTGAGGTTGCTGATTTGGGCAGGGCAGAGAAGGTTTGGTCTGACAAGGATAATACCAGAATTATTGGTGGAAAAGGGGACAAGAAACAGATAGAAACCAGGGTTAAAATGATTAGAAATCAAATTACAGAAACAAAATCTGATTTTGACCGCGAAAAGTTACAAGAACGCCTTGCCAAAATTGCTGGGGGAGTGGCAGTAATAAATGTTGGTGCTGCAACTGAAATTGAACTTAATGAAAAGAAAGAACGCGTAAAAGATGCCGTTGGGGCAACTAAAGCTGCAGTTGAGGAAGGTATTGTGCCAGGTGGTGGAGTAGCGCTTTTGAAAGCCAGAAAAGTACTTGAAAAGTTAACCAGTCAAGTGAAAGATGAGCAAATTGGTATTCAAATGGTCTATGATTCCTTGGGTGAACCACTTAGATGGTTAGTCAAAAATGCTGGGGAAGATGAGGGTTATATTGCCAGAATCGTCGAAGAATCAAAAGAAGTGGATTTTGGCTATAACGTTTTGACAAACGAATTTGGATCAATGATTAAATTTGGAATTTTGGATCCTTTGAAAGTGACTAGATCTGCTTTGCAAAATGCAGCCAGTGTGGCAATGATGATTTTAACCACCGAGGCCTTAGTTACTGACCTGCCTGAAAAGAAAGAAAATACTCCAACAATGCCTGGTGGTATGCCAGGAGGAATGGACTTCTAAAGGTCAATCAACTAAAATAAATCTATATGGATGATAATGAAAAGAAAAGAATAATTCCTGTTGTTGTTGAACAAGATGGGGAGGTTGATAGTATTATTTCTGAAGAAGCAAAAGACAATAATGGTTTTGAAGAGGTGAAAGCACCAGATATTGGAATAATGCCGTCTTCTCCTATGGAATCTGAGAGGAAAAAGGGTAGTAAGTTAACTTTTGTTTTAGTAATGATTTTAGTGGCCCTAGTGGTAGCTTTGTTAGTTGGCGGAGTATATGTTTATACCCAAGGAACCACCGACTCAACCCCATTAGACCCCACCCCACTGGCAACCCAAATACCAACAGATGAAACTCAACCAAGTCCAACACCAGAAGAAAAGGTTGATGTCAGTAAATTAAAAGTTAACATTTTAAACGGTAGTGGAAAAATAGGGGAGGCAGGAAAAGTTAAGACAGCTATTGAAAAAGAAGGTTTTAAAGTTGCTGCAACTGGAAATGCTGCAACTTTTGATTTTGAAGAAACCGTAATTGCCGTTAAAGAAGGTGTTTCAGATTCAGTCGTTGACATGCTTAAAAATGCTTTATCTGATACCTATAAGATTGAAGTTGGAGAGAACCTTAAGACCACAAGTAGTTTCGACATAGTTATTACTGTTGGTTCAAAGTAAACTTCAAAGATGTGGAAAAAAGCCCAAGACTTTCTTTCTAAAGATAAAATCATTGGTTCCCTAATTAAAAAATATGGTTCCTGTCAAATAGCCATTAGACATCATGACAACTATTTTATTGATTTGGTTGACGCTATTGTTAGCCAACAGTTATCCATTAAGGCTGCAGCCACAATTTACAAAAGATTAACTGACAAACTAAGTGGAGATATAACCCCACAAAACATACTTGCCTTACAAGACCAGGAAATACGCGATTGTGGAATTTCATGGGCTAAAATTAAATACATTAAGGATCTATCACAAAGAACACTTGATGGCAGACTTAAAGCAAATGAATTGGACAAACTAACCGATGAAGAAGTTTCCAGAGAATTAACAGCTGTAAGGGGTATTGGTCAATGGACTGCTGACATGTTTTTGATGTTTACCTTGGCTCGTGCTGATGTATTTCCAATTGGTGATTTGGGTATTAGAAATGGCTTAAGAAAACTATTAAACAATCAAGAACTAAACCAAGAACAAATGGTGGAAATGTCTCAGAGTTGGAAACCTTACAGAACAGTTGCTAGTTGGTATATTTGGAAATCACTCGACAATACCTAGCGACAAAAGGTTAGTTTTGAGGAATAACTTTCAAAGGGTCAATCGTCTTTCCGTTTTGTCTAACCTCCAAATGTAAATGAGATCCAGTGGATCTACCGGTTGAACCCATCAAACCAATAGTTTGGTCAACAGTTACATGATCGCCTTCTTTTACAAACACTTTGGACAAATGGGCATATAGGGAAGTGGCTCCATTTCCGTGATCAATAATAACATGGTTACCATATGAGACTCTGGAATAGATAACTGAAATTACAGCCCCGTCTTTAATTGGTGTAACTGCATCTCCGGTTTCTCCATCCAAATCTACTCCTTGGTGTGCAAACCAATATCTTTGGGTCAACTTCAAAATTTTAACTGGAAGTCTAGTACCTTCAATATTGGTAACCAATGGTCCTTGTGCTTGCTTAATAATTATTGGCGTGCTGTTAGGCAAACTGGCAGCAGTAGTAGTCGCTGGAACAACTGATGTGGCCACGATTGCTAAGGCAATATTTGACCCCAATATTTTCTTGATATTTTTGTGTTCAAAAATATGTCTAAATACCCTGGACACCTTGTTTCCTGAGCGTACATGCCTAAGCTCTGTAAGGCAACTGATGAGGTGTTTTTTATGCAATGAGGCATCTGTCCTGCTCTTGCTTAATTTAAGCTCTGAGCGGCGTCTGATGGGTAGTTGTAAGATGATTTTACTCATGGTTCCTCGGGGTTAACCGAGGCTTTTTCACCCCTCTAGCCGAGGCTAGAACAGTGGATACTCTTTTGGCTTTCACGCTAAAAAAGCATCAAAAAACTCTCGTTTATATCTAATTTAGCTTTAGGCTGCATTAGACGAGAGTGGGAGTAGTATAGGTGGGAAGGTTGAGAATGTCAAGTATTATGGGACATAAAAGACGGCTTTTGGCCTGCAAACTTAGACAGTCTTCTGTCCCATATTTTGGGCATTATTTTGCCAAATTGGACTACTATTTTATTTGGAGACCTGGATGGGAGTCGAACCCATTTAAGCGGTTTTGCAGACCGATCTTTGACCGTTCAAGCACCAGGTCTTAACTTGATTATTTTATCACACAAATTGGATTTTAAGGCTGAGCAGGAATAAGCCAAGTAACAAATAATAACTACATTGTGCGACTCAGACATATTTGTTATTGTAAATGATCTTTGTTAAGCTTGGACTTCTAAATGGAAAAAATACAAAATCTGATTCTTACCGTTTTGATTGTTGTCTTGCTTGTTTTGAGTGTGTTTTTGCTTAATAAATTTATCTTGGTTAAGACCTCTTTTGTCAGCGTTAATTCTTCAGTTGCCTCTTCAGTTTTTTTGGATAATAAGTTTAAAGGCCAGACTCCTATAAAAATCAAGGTTAACACTGGAGTTTCTCAGTTAAAGGTTGTTGCCAATGCAAATACTTTCGTTCCTTTTGAGACCAGTATTGATGTTTACCCAAACACCACTTCTTTGGTGAATATAGTTTTTGCCCAAGGAGCAAATGCCAGCAATGTAGTTTACTTTGATAGGTCTGATACATCTGAGCCTCAAGTATCAATTGTTTCAACCCCAAACCTGTCAAAAATAGAGATTGATGGCCAAGTTAGAGGTTTCAGTCCTGTAAAGACAATCTTGAGTCCAGGAAAACATACCATTGAATCCGAATTTGTCGGTTACGAAAATCAAAATGTAGAAATTGATGTCAAACCAGGACTTAGAACTGTAGTTTTATTTTCATTGGCAGTTGATACTGCATTTATTCCTATTGCTTCTGCTAGTCCAGTCCCCAGCTCTTCACCTGTTGCCTTGGCTGCCAAACAAGTTCAGATATTAGATACTCCAACGGGATTTTTAAAAGTCAGACAAGATCCAAGTTCTTCATCCACGGAATTAGGCCAAGTAAACGTTGGTGAAACTTATAAATATCTAGAATCAAACCAAGATAACAGTTGGCACAAAATAGAATTCAACAATTCCTTTGGTTGGGTATCAGGCCAGTATTCAAAAGTAGTTGAAGAATAATCTCTTGTTTAAATTGAAAAGTTGGAAGCACCGCTGTACAGGATCCAAACTACCATTAGTACCCAAATGCCAACTGAGGTAACCAAAGGGATGTCTGTTAAGAGTACCTTTTCTGGAGCTTCTGACTTACCTCCAAAGATTAAGCTCTGGTATCGCATAATCGCAAAGATAGTAACAGGTATTGTGGCCATCAGAAGTTTGTTAATTGTGGTGGTTTTGGACAATTCTGCTAAAAATAACCATAAGTTTGCATTGGCCTTAGGGCTTTCAAAGAAAGTAAATAACGCCCAACTCATCCAAGCTGCATTACCAAACATGGTTACGTAGGAATTGAGTAGTTCTGTTGGATACTTTTGCAAGCTTTCGCGGGTTTTTGCACCATCAACAATTTGCAGTTCTGCGCGCCTTTTTCCAGAAGCTAGAAACAAAGCAACGGAGATGACGCACAGCAGAAACCAAACTGACAAATGAGCATCAATTATAAATGCTCCAGCGTAAACTCGAATTACAAATCCAGAAGCGATGATTAGAATATCGATAATTGGTAGGTGTTTCAAAAACAAAGTGTATAAAACCTGGAGTACCAGGTAACCAATTATTAAAGTAAACAAAAGATGGGAAATAATTTCAGCCAAGATTAAACCCACAAACAATACTATAAACATTTCCAAGATTGCATATTCGACTGACAGTTTCCCACTGGCAATTGGTCTATTTTTCTTTATAGGGTGTAACCTGTCTCTTTTAACATCCAATAAATCGTTAAAAATGTAGGTTGCACTGGTAATAAAATTAAAAGCCACGAATGCCCAGACAACTTTAGTAAATGACAGAGGATTGTCTAATTGGCCTGAGAAAATCAAAGCAGCAAACAAAGCCAAATTCTTTGTCCAGTGAGTTGGTCTTAAGGCTTTGATGGCTGGAATAACAGGAAATATATCGTTCATTTTTTATTTAATTTATATTTAATATGCAAAGCTTTCAGATTATTTTTATTGGTAACCCAAAGTAAAAAACCCGCCAAAGCAACTGCAACTCCTACAATTGTATATAGTTTGTTCTTGGCATTCAAATTTATCGCTAAGATTGCTAGGACAAAAGTAATCGCCCAGTAAAAGCCAGACACTTGAAGTTTTGACCATCCCAGGTCAAGAAGTTTGTGATGCAAATGTCTTCTATCTCCCCAGACAGGTGACTCACCAGAGGCAATTCTTCTAATAAGTACATACCCTGTATCAATTAAAGGTACTGCTAAAACAACTGCCAATGTTCCTACTTTTGCAGTCGCTAAGATTGACAAGATTGCTAATAAGTAACCTGCTAGGTTAGACCCGCCAAATCCAGGCATTATTTTTTGTGGGTAAGCATTCCAAGGAAGAAATCCTAAGAATGAACCCGCAGTAATTAAAGCTAAAATAATAACTGGCCATTGGGTAATGTCAGCACTAAATCCTAAAGAAATAATTGCTACAGCGAAAGCCGCAATGGTAATTACTCCTGGCAGTTGGCCATCAACTCCTTTAGCTCCAAAGTTAATAAAGTTCATGAGGGTCACAATCCAAACCAGAGCAAACAAATCAGACAATACCCAGATACTTTTTTGATCTCCGAATAAATTAAAAACTATTTGTGGATGAGACAAATCAATAATTCCACCAGTTAAGGGATTTGTAACAAAAGCAATTCCAATCCCTGCTGCTATCGGAATAGATACTGCTGCGAATTGAATTCCAAGTCGTAAGTAGGGATTCAAGTTCCATTTATCATCAGCCAGACCCATAACAACCAAGATGATTGCCCCAACCAAAATTCCAATTAGATGTTTATCCAGAGGTAGGAAGATTAAGGCTGGAAGAATAACACCAATAAACAAAGCTAAACCTCCAGCTCGAGGAGTTGGAACGGTGTGAATTACTTTGATGTGTTTGTTTTTCTTGGGGTCATCAATAAGTCCTGCTTTCCAAGCAAATTTAATGACCAATGGTGTCGACAAAAAAGAGGCTAAGACTGCAGTTACAAAAACAACGATCCAGTTACTCATATTAAAAGCTCCCTATCAAAAGACTAATCTTTAGAACTGTTATAAAAGATAGTGAACAAATAGCAACGGTTATATATAGCAGTGCTTTCTGAGAAAAACTCTCTTTGAGTGTTTTTATTAAGATAATATTAATGAGGGTAATTATTTCAGAAACTGCAAAGGGAACTGTTAAGAAAATCTTAGGTACTAGCTGATCTTCACCTTTGGGCAAGCCATAAAGAAGTGGAACCACAGGGGGCAATTTATTTTGAATTATTAATACTGCCAGAATGCCTAGTAAGTTTATAATTAAAAAGCTGATTAAAGTTTTTTTGTAGGCAAAATTAAAATTTAAGATTTTTTTCATTATCTGATTAGAGCATAAATTTTAACATTGTCAATTTGCTCTACAGGAATGTAATATTGCTCCACAAAATTCGTTAGTGCGGGGAAGGGTTTCGTTTCAGGAGTGAAGATAACAAATTTCGGAGGCTGGGTAGATATGCTTTTCATTACTTGCTCAGGAGTTGAAAAGTCAGAGATGTGATAACCGGCTACATACTTTAGAGGAGGAAATCTTTTTGAGATAGCATAGATTGGTGTCCCATCTCCCCAGACCAAGACTTTGTCTGTTGGTTTGCTGGATTTGACTAGAAACTCAGCTACTTTGTAATTTCTGGCAGTATTGCCGTCAAATTCATTAAAGTATTGTTGCTTATTGGTTATTCCTGTGCTGAATTTGATAAACCTTTGATATTGGGTAATTGGGCTGTAATAGTAAAAATTGTACACCACAGGTACTAAGACAACTAAGGTTAAAGCAATGATTGAATACATTTGTTCGATGGTTTTTGAAGCTACTAAAATACCAATAAAAATACAAGTACTGGCGAGTGCTTGAATAAGGTAGTGTGGGTAAGGGCGTTCTGACAAAGTAACTCCAAATAAAGAAATGACTAACCAAACAGTCACAAAAATAAATTGTTTGGATAATTTGTTTCTTTTCCAAAATAAGATTGCGAATCCCAAAAGTACAATTAATCCACGGATGATTAGTGGTAGATTGCGAATAAAGAAGGGTTGTTGAATATCTCCCGGTCTAAAGGAAGACAGGTAGCCAATGTTTTGCATGAATGCTGCTAACCAATATTCAACCAATGCTCCACGTAAATAATACCAACCAAAACTTAGGAGAATTGGTATGCTGAAACCAAGTAAGACAATTGAGAATTTTTTGACTATTTTTAGTAATGTTTGAAAATTAAGCTCGGCTGTTAATAACCAATAGACTAAAATCACACCCATATCAATTGCAGCTGGGAGTTTAAAAAGGGCTGCGATAGAAAACAGTACCCCGCTGACAAAAAGATTTTTAAAAGTGGCTGTTTTAGATAATAGAAGCCAAAAACCAATAATTATTGGGCCGATGAAAAAAAGTTCTGCATTGGCAATATTACCCTCCAGAATTGGAAGTGTGGTCAAAGCTGCAAAGAAAAACGTTGAAATCTTTTGCAATCGACTATTTTTAGGAAATAAATGCCGCACCAATTTCCAGAAATAATAAATGGTAACTAAATTCCAGAAAGCCAAAATTACTTTAAACCAGAAAAGGTTTCCCGCTATTGCTGCTGTAAGGTAAAGAAGAGGAGGTTTATTGTCATGAAGGTCTTTGTAAAGAGTCAATCCCTGGCGGATGCCATTACCCAAAACCAGATAAATCATTTCATCTCCATATGAATAGGCTTCAAAAAAACTTGGAATGCGAAACAAGAAGACAACACCAAACAACCACTCGAGCCAAACTGGGGTATCAATTTTGGAGATAATCTTGTTCCAAAGAGCCTTCACACTTTAAGTATATTTTGTTATCACCTGATAGGCAAACGCTGCATCCAGACAAAATGTAAATTGCCATAAGTTTTTTGTTCTTGAACCTTAAATCCTAAGAATTTTTCTTCAAGTTGTTGATTGGATTTGAAAGTTATTACACCTATCCTTTTAGCAGATTTAGGAATTTCGGAAATAAAATCTGATTCTTCCATTAAAGCTGTTCCAACAAAGTAAGGCAGTTGACTCCCTGTTGGTTTGTAGATTGGAGCGACAAAACCATAATATTTTGATTCCCAAAGTTTGTGACTGCCGGCATCTTCATTTATAAGAATGTCTGTTGGTTGTTGAGTTTGTTTAACATAAGTTGCTAATTGTTTGAACGGTAATTTTGTAGGATGGAAAAATAAGTAACCGCTGGCAAAAATGTAAGCTGTAAATACAACGACTAACCAAAGCTTGGTGAGATTTGTTTTTTGAGAGACAAAAAGCAGGATTCCAGCTGGAATAGTGTACAGCAGGTATCTATCAAAAAATATTGAGGAGAACTTTTGTGAAATAATCCAAGTGGCTGCGATTGGAAACACCAGCCATAGTCCTAAAAAGACAGATACTTCTTTCTTCTTAGACCAATTTCTAAAAAGAAACAACAATATTCCAACACTGAAGAATTTGATTAATAACATGCCAAAATCTTTGAGTGTTGGTGTTCCCAGCCAAAAACCTCCACCGACCATCTTTGTTTGGTTGTACAGAGGAACAAGCCAAGGTGAATACAAAAGCCCAATTGCCAGAAAACTTTTAAACATCGCCAAAGCTGTTTTTTGTTGGCCTTTTAAAAATTGGATAATCATCCACAATCCTTGAACAAAGACAGCAAAAATGGCAAAGTGGTGGGTATAAAGTGCAAGGGTAGTTGCTAATATATACAATGGCCATTTTTTGGCGATGAAAAAATACATTGAAGCAGTTACTGTCATGGCTAGTAAAGAATACATCCTTCCCTCAAAAGCATAGAAAAAGAAAAATGGATTAATGGCAGTCAAAACTGCGGCTAAAATTCCTGTTTTGTAGTCCCAGTAATGTTTGCCAATTTTGTAGACAAATAAACAGGCGATTAGAAAAAACACGAATGATAGACTTCTGATTGAGATTTCACTGGTGCCAATTATTTTGAACCAAAAATGCTCTATTAGATTATAAAGTGGTGGTGAAGTGTCGCGGCTAATAATTGAGAAAATCTGGTCTACTGGTTTCATGGAAAGAATTGCAGAAAAGCCTTCATCTCCCCATAAACTGGCAGTAAATTGGTTCATGTATTTATATTACACTTTTTCAGTAACCCTGTATTCCATCACGCCCCATGCGACTTGAAAATTCGCAAGAATTGAAACAAAGCAGGTAAGAGATATAATACCGGTCACACTTTCTCTGTGACCCGGTATTCTATATATTTTCCCAGCATCAGTCGGGTATGAGCATCAAGTCCTGGAAGAGCGGAAAAGAAAAATCCAGCAACTGGCATAAGGATAAATTCAAAGGGAATAAGCAGTTTCCTCAAAGGTGAAAAAGTTTTTGGAGCTGGGGGTTTGTAAACATTGTCAATAAATAATGTGACCACAAAAAACAAAAGTGAAATAGTAAGTACCAATGCTGAAACTTTTGGAACCATGTAACCCAAAGCCGTTCTACCAAAAGCGGGATTCAAAAGTGTGGGAAGTGTTAAGCCAATAGTAACTAAAAACCAATTGACTGGCCACATAAAATGAGACCACATGGCGTACCACAACCTGGTGGTTTTATCCCAGAAAGGTACATTCTTTTTTGAAAAATAATATCTAATCCACCAGGGAATATCGGAAGCCCCGTAAGCCCATCTTTTTAATTGTTCATATTGGTTTTTAAGAGTTTTGATTAAAGAATCAGATTGAGCAGCGTCGGCAAAAAGGGGCAAATATAGAGGTTCTACTTCAATTCCACCACCAGTTTCATATAAAGCTTTAAAGAAGATCCCCCAATCTTCAGGAATTTTGTCGGCATCCCAATATCCGGCTGCGTGCAATAGATTGAAGGATAACGAATAGTTTTGGGCATTTATCAACCTGTCTTTTCTGGCAATTAAAGAAAGGTTCCAAATAGACATTAAAGTGTTTGGCACACGAGTAATGGCAGGAAGTTCCCAAATGTTGTTATAAAACATAACAATCGGTTGCCAGAAGGATTTATAACGCCTGGGGTTGTCTAGAAATTTATATGTTAAACAAGCAAAGTGGTTGGGGTGATATTTATGATCTGAGTCGCAACTGGTAACCACTGCATAATCCATGTCAATTTTTCCTGAGTCGACAAATTCCTTTCGTGCTGCTATTGCAGCAAAGCGCTCATTGGAAGCTTTTCCGCGTACTTCGTCAGGAGTCAGCCAATGGGCAGTGACGAAAAAATTTGCAAAAGTATTTTTGTATTTTTTTGTCAATGCGTTCACTAGTGGCAATCTTACTTCGTCTGGCACCCTGGCTTCTGTGGCTAACACGACAGTTATTTGTTTAAGGGAAAGTGTTTGTTTGGCAATTGACTCTACAGTTCTCTCAAGAATATGGAATGGTTCGTTAACCATGGGGATAATGACAAAATGATGTACCTTTTCATAATCTGGAAAGGCTTTTATTTCTCCTGCCCAGTCAAATTTTTCAGATGCTTGGATCCGGAAATGTGATACAGTTGCCGAAATAGCCACATTTAAAGATTGATAAAACCAATATAAGTTAAAAAATAAAATTGTGTAAGCCACCGCATTGGGCATAACCAAAATTCCCCAATAGGGAAAAAGAATTAAATTCCAGGAAACAAAACCAGGAAGTATTTCCAGAAGACGTTGAACTAGTCTTGTTTTTGACATTGGCAGGGTATTATATACCTATTGTAACCTTGGGAAAAGCGGACTGGAAGAAGCGATTTTTCCTCCGGCAAACTGTTTTTCAACTTTTTCAGCCGTTTCAGGTAAGAATGGTCTTAAGTTGTTGGCAATTTGCCTGATTCTGCCAACCAACTCCTGCAGCACCTCCTGCAGGGTGACACCTTGCAGGTTCCATGGCTTTTTATCATCTAAATATTTATCAGCTTCAGATATTTTTCCCCAAATGTACTCTAATGCTTTATCAAATCTAAACTCTTCCAAATGTTTTTTCACTTCACCTTCAGGGTGAGACCCTGAAGGTTGTATCTTTGGAAATTCAAAGCCACTATTCTCAGCCAGCTTTGCAACTCTGGAAACAAGATTTCCCAGGCCATTTGCAAGATCTGCATTGTACTTTATTATTAATTGTTCCCAGGTTACATCTGAATCATTGTCGTAGGGGAAATTGGCAAGAATTAAGTATCTTGCACCATCTACTCCGAATTTTTCAACAAGCTGTTTTGGAGTAATAATGTTCCCCTTTGATTTACTGATTTTTTCTCCGCCGATCATTAAAAATCCATGGACAAAAGAACCAGAAAATACAGAATAGCCAGCAGCTAAAAGCATTGCTGGCCAAATTGTATTGTGAAACCAGTTAATATCTTTTCCAAGAAGATGCCAGCTGTTGCTCCAAAAATCTTCTGGCTTTTTGGTTATTTCAAGTGACGACCTATAATTTATCAAAGCCTCGATCCATACGTAGATAACCTGTCTCGGGTCATCAGGGAATTCTACACCCCAACTCACTTTCTCTTTTGGGCGGGAGATACTAAAATCTTCAACTTTGCCAGACAGACGCGAAATAATTTCTGCCTTCTTGTTCTCAGGAATAATTTTGATGGTATTATCCTCAATAAGTTTCTTTACCTGGCCAGCGTATTTGGAAAGTTTGAAAAAATAGTTCTCTTCCTCTATTTCTATCACTTGGTCTGGTCTGTGCAAAGGACAATACCCTTCTTTGTTTAAATCAGACAAAGTTAAAAATTTCTCACAGCCATTGCAATATTTGCCTTTATATTTCGCCTTATATACATCCCCGTTTTTAACCATTTCGCGAATAAAATCTTGAGCAATTTTTTCGTGTTTGGGATTGGTTGTTCTTACAAAATAATCGTAACTAATATTTGTTAAATCAAAGTCTTGTTTCCATTGCTCCGCTCTTTTGTCTGTGTAATCTTTAATGGTGTTAGAAGTAAAGCCGTCTTTAACAGCTGCTTGTTCAACTGTGGTGCCGTGCTCATCTAGTCCTGTGGTGAAGAAAACATTTTCATCACCTAAAAGTAGGCGTTGATATCTGGCAAGTACGTCGGCGGCAGTAGTAGTTAGAAAATGACCAACATGAGCCAGACCGTTTGCATAATAAATGGGAGTGGTGATATAGAATTTTTTGTCCATATTTGTATTTTACCCTTTCTAAATGTAAAAAACCTCCTTTCGGAGGCCTCCAAGTTACTTTTTATACTCTTAATCCTCCCTGAAACCAACTTTTTGCATTACATCCGCTATTGTAAAAGCTGAAGCTGCAATTGAAGCAATGGCGGTGGTTCTATCTGTTAACCTGTCATTTAGCCCGGAAGTTTCTGCTCTATATAATGGTTCATCTTCAACTCCATAGCGATATATTTGAAAATTTCCCTCGGATGTATAGACAAAGGCACTACCACCGTTTTGAGTTATTCTTGCTCCTTCTTGGGCAATTTTTTCTAAAGCTCTAACTATGGATACACCAGCAGTTGGCCTAAAGGGGTTTTCTGGTGTTCCTTCACCAGAAAAAAGTATTTGTTCTTTTCTCTCAACTACCATTTGCGTGAATTAAAGCACTATAGGTGGAAGTTGTCAAACTTCATTTTTTTAACTCTTTAGTTTCAGGACCTTGAAGACATGGATGGTCATAGCAGTCAAAAGCTTGCGAAACTATTGCTCTTGTCTCTTCATCTAATCTGGCTAAGTTATTTAATGATAGTACAATTTTAATTACGCCTTCAGGGGTTGTGTTTATAGACACAAAATCACCTTCTTGTATACAATTGTGATTTTCTAACAAAGGGACACGGTAAATTATTGCGCCTGTTCGCGTTTGATCTCCCGAACCAAGGTTAATTTCTATATAGGGATTATTTTCGAGTCTAACGATTCTATTTACAAAAGCTAGATGATCTCCTCTGTATAATCTTTCAAAAACAGCCTGCGTTCTCTCGCTCATTTTTTGACCATCCCCTTTATTTTTTCACTCCACTTGTTTGCCCACTCTTCTGCTTCTAAATCTTTAATGGCCAATTTCATTCCCGATGTGTTCAGTGTTTCTTGGACTGTGGCAATGGTAGCGTTGGACACTTTTAAATTATCTTTAATATTGTTATAACTTCTACCCTTTTTAAGCCAGTAGGCAATTGCCAGCCTTTTTGCAAAAGTTTCAAGTTCGGTAGTGTTTAAAAAATCATTAAGGAAAACCAAGGTTTGTTGTGGATCTTTAAAATTAGTTAGTGTTTGGGCAAGTTCCCAAACAATTTGCTTTTTTAGTGATTCATTTAGTTTTTTTACTGAGATCCTCATCGTGAAGCTATCTTACCTTGGAAAGGTGAATATTTCAATCGAAATTACAATCCCAATTATTAAGATAAAATTAAGTAGGCTCCCCATACCAAAATACCTTAAGAATAGAAAAAGGATTAGCGCCAACGAATAAAGAAAGGATCTTTTTTTGTTTTTTAACAAAACCAGGCAAGTTGTGAATATGTTTATGAAAACAATTACAAAAAATACTGGGACAGCTATTTGCATTTGAGGATCAATAAACAAAACTAAGATTACAGCAAATACCCAGCCAAGCAGGGCAATAAAAATTGCAGGAAGGTTAGAACTAGTTTTCATTTGATACAATCATATTACTATGGAATTGACCACTATTTTAATAGTCCTTATTTTTGCACTATTACTAATAGTTGTATTTTTACTTTCAAAAAAACAAAAACCTTCAGGAGAGTTAATGGAGGTAATTAAGATGCTCCAAATGGGAAGTAAAGAAGACAGAAGAGTATTAATGGAGAATCTGTCTCAAAACACCCAGTTTCTTAATGAGCGATTAGATAATGCAGCCAAGATAATGGGTGAAGTACAAAGAAACTTGGGAGAGATGAGTGAAGTTGGCAGAGGTATAAAGACACTGCAGGAGTTTTTGCAGTCACCAAAATTACGAGGCGGGCTTGGGGAACAGGTATTAAAAGACATGATCGGTCAAACATTCCCTAAGAATGCTTTTCATTTGCAATATGCTTTCAAGTCTGGAGTTAAAGTTGATGCCGTTTTAAAAACAGAGGCTGGAATGTTATGTATTGACTCAAAGTTTCCAATGGAAAACTTCAACTTAATGATTAAAGGTGAGACTGAAATTGATAGGGCTCGAGCAAAACGAGAATTTATTTCTGATGTTAAAAAACATGTTTCTGATATTTCCCAAAAATACATTTTGCCAGAAGAAGGAACGATGGATTTTGCGTTAATGTATATCCCTTCGGAAACTGTCTACTATGAAATTGCCAATACCCAGGAGATTACTGATTTTGCCAGGAGACTGCGAGTGTACCCGGTTTCCCCAAATACCTTATATGCCCATCTTCAGGTGTTGCTCCTTTCCTTTGAAGGAAAAGAGCTGGAATCAAAGTCAAAAGAAGTGTTTAAGTTATTGCGTGCAATTCAAAAAGACTATTCAAAAGTAGAAGAAAATCTAAATACTTTACAAAAACATCTTAATAATGCTTTCAATATGATGTCGACGGTTTACACTTCCTTTACACAACTTGGACAGAAAGTGTCTTCCAGTAATTCACTTACTTCAGGACTTGTTGACAAAGAAAAAATAGAGATCTAAGTGTTGGTATTGTTCTCGTTCTGATTTTTATAATAAATTTTGGTAAAATCCACAAATGAGCACATATACTGTTGAGAGTCAAGTAAAGATTGTTAGTTGGCTAGACTTATTAAAAGGGAATGCAACATCTGCAGGAAACTTATAAAGAAGGCTTTTGAGCAACAACCAACACAAAAAATTAATTCCATCTGAAGGTGGTTTTATTGGTGTATCTGAGTTGATAGGAACTGGTAAATTGACAATAGAACTTAACATCGCAGAACGAAAAAATACACCAGCCGAAGTCGTGGGTGTTATAGAACAAACAAATGAGTTGTGTATTAGGTATTTCAGCCCTGCAATTATGGGTGATGCTTATATATTTCTTACTCCATATAGAATTATTGATAAATTCGAATACGTCAGGGTTAACAACAAACCTTTGCTATAATGAGTCTTGTGAATAATCCTTCAGAAAAGAAACTCAATGCAGAACAAGTAGCTGCAGTTACACACATAGATGGACCTCTTCTTATTATTGCTGGTGCTGGAACTGGTAAGACCACAGTTATTACTGAAAGAATTAAATTTTTAATTGCAAACAATCACGCCACCCCAGACCAAATACTTGCCTTAACTTTTACTGAGAAGGCTTCTGACGAAATGGAAGAAAGAATAGATGAAGCTCTTCCTTATGGTTACACCCAAATGTGGATTTCAACATTCCATTCTTTTTGTGACAAGGTATTGCGAGCCCAAGCACTGCATATTGGTCTTGACCCAAAGTTTTCTTTAATGACTACTGCTTCGCAAATACAATTTATTAGAATGCACCTTTTTGAATTTGAATTAGATTATTTCAGACCTTTGGGAAATCCAAATAAATTTATTGGAGGATTGTTGCAACATTTTTCCAGACTTCAAGATGAGGATGTTTTGGCTGATAATTATTTGGCTTGGGCAAATAAAAAACAGAAAAAATTATCTAAAAGTTCTAGTGAAGAGAAAATCTTAGAAAATAAAAAGTGGTTAGAACTAGCCAAAGCCTACAAAAAATACGATGATTTGAAAATTGCTAATGGGGTAATGGATTATGGAGATTTAATTTCCAAGACCCTGCTTCTTTTTAGAAACAGAAAAAATGTTTTGGTGGAATATAGAAACAAATTTAAATATGTTTTAGTCGATGAGTTTCAAGACACTAATATTGCTCAATATGAATTAGCGAAGCTTTTAGTTGGAGGAAAAGCCAACATAACAGTCGTCCTTGACGATGATCAAGCTGTCTACAAATGGCGGGGAGCAGCCATCTCGAATGCTTTACAATTTTCGAAAGACTATCCAACTTCTCAGAAAATATCTTTGGTCAAAAATTACAGATCTGCTCAGAAAATCTTGGATGCTGCGTATAAATTGATTCAAAACAATAACCCTGACCGCTTGGAAGTTTCTCAAAACATAAACAAAAAACTTGTAGCTGACAACAAGAAGCTTAATGGAGAAATATCTTTCTTACATTTGAACAGAGTTGAAAATGAAGCAGAGGAAGTTGCTAAGAAAATTGTTGAATTAACTAACGATGGTGATTTTTCTTTCAAAGATATTGCAATTTTAGTACGGGCAAATAATCACTCAGAAGCTTTTATGAAAACATTTGATAGACACGGGATTCCATATCAATTTTTAGGACCAGGAAAACTTTTCAAACAAGCTGAGATAGTTGATTTAATCGCCTATCTAAAAGTGTTAGTTAACTACGAAGACTCAGTTTCTTTTTACCGACTTTTAACCAGTGATTTTTTAAATTTATCTGGCAAGGATTTGGTGGCAATTGGCAATACTGCCAGAAAGGAAAATTTAAGCTTCTATGAAGTTATTAAAAACGTCGATATTCTAAATATTTCTAAAGACAGTAAACAGAAACTAAAAAAGTTAATTGAGGTACTTGATAAACATATCGAATTGTCAAAAAAAGAAACAGCCGGTCAGATTGCTTACTTTTTCTTACAAGATATGGGAATTCTTACCCAACTTCTAAATCCAGAGGAAGAGGCGGCACAAAATCGAGCTCTCAATATCACTAAGTTTTTTGAAAAGTTAAAAACATATGAGGTGGACCACCAAACGGCCAATGTTCCCGAAGTGATAGATTGGATTGATTTATCTTCTGAAATTGGTGAGTCCCCACTTGCTGCAGATGTTGATTGGAGTGAAGTAAATGCAGTTAATATTTTAACCGTTCATGGCAGTAAGGGATTGGAATTTCCAATTGTCTTTTTGGTTAACTTGGTTAGTCAAAGATTTCCTTCAACCCAACGACATGAGCAAATTCCAATTCCTGAGGAATTAATTAAAGAAATACTTCCTCAGGGAGATCATCATCTTCAAGAAGAAAGACGGCTTTTCTATGTAGGAATGACCCGGGCAAAACAGAAATTGTTTTTAACGGCTGCCTTGTTTTATGGAGAGGGAAAACGAGACAAAAAACTTTCACCGTTTATTTACGAGGCTCTTGACCAAAAAACATTTGAACAAACAGTAAAGCAAAAGTCTGATAAAAAGACTAATTTTTCTGATTTCGAAAAGATTGAAAACCTTTCAAATTCTCAAGAAAGACAACACCTTAGTATAAACTACTTGTCTCACTCACAGATTGAAACTTTTCAAACCTGTCCTTTGCATTACAAATTGAAATACATTGTCAAAGTTCCAACTCCTCAGACTGCATCCCAAAGTTTTGGAACTTCAATGCATGCTGCTATGAAGAACTTCTACGAAGTGGTTAAAAGGGGAGAAAAACCGACTCAAATATTATTACATGACCTTTTAAAACAAAATTGGATTAAACAGGGTTACACCAGCAAGGCTCACGAAAAAGAATTTTTTGAGAAAGGGAAAAGTTATCTTACTGGATATTTGGAAAAAGAATTCAATAAAGATAGGCTACCTATTTTGATGGAAGAGAAATTTGTTCTCCCACTTGAGTCTAGTAGACCATTAAAGATTGGTGGAATAATTGACCGAGTTGATGTCTTACCAGATGGCAACATTGAAATCGTTGACTACAAAACCGGGGCAACAGTTCCCAGTCAAAAAGATGTGGACAAAAATTCTCAGCTGTCGTTTTATGCTTTGGCTGCAACGACTCTGAATCAACATTCCTTTAACAAAGACCCAAAGCAAGTAAAGTTGTCGCTTTATTATTTTGAAAATCAGCAAAAAATTTCAACACTAAGAACAAAAGAAGATCTATTAAGGGCAAAAGCAGAAATATTAAATATACGAGATGAAATACAGAATTCAGATTTTAAATGCAACCATAACTACTTTTGTGCCAACTGTGAATTTGCAATGTTTTGCAATTCAGACTGATTCAACTTCAATGTCAGGCAAGAGTAAATCATAAATGCTTAAGCTCCCCTTTACTGGAATTGGATGTTTAATAACCCTTAGATTTCTTAAAAACCAACTGTGTGCTTTTGGATAGATTTTGATACAAGCTTTTTGTTCATCTTTTATTTGCATTGGGGCAATGTCGTAAACCTCAACGATACACAATGCTTTTCCAAAAGGTTCAATTTTAGGATTTTGGGAAGAACAGATAACTAAATCTCCTCGATATTTAGTCTGCCATTTTCTGGTCTCAATACTTTTTTGTCCAGAACAGATAAGGTTTGCGTATGGTTGTTTCAAGGATATTGCTTTCCATGTTCTAGCTTTTATTTTTTTCCATCCCATTCCTGGTAAAATCTATCTAGAAATTGCTCCATATATTTATGTCTTCCTTGAGCCATTCTCTTTGCTGATTTAGTGTTCATTAAGTTTTTTAAAAGTAATAACTTTTCATAGAAATGATTTATTGTTGGTGTTACATTGTTTTTATATTGTTCTGCTGTTGTGTGAAAATCTGGTTTTATATCCGGGTTGTGCATCTCTCTTCCTTTATGTCCTCCGTATGCAAATGTTCTTGCGATGCCAATAGCTCCTATTGCATCTAATCTGTCGGCATCTTGCATAACTTTTCCTTCTAAAGTTTTCATTTCTGTTTTCACCCCCGCACCTTTAAATGAACTTGTGGCTACAATATTACAAACATGATCAACGACTTGTGAATCAACATTTAAACTTTCTAGCCAAACTCTTGATGCTCTTGCTCCTGCATCTTCGTCACCATCATTGAATTTCCAATCAGCTATGTCATGCAGAAGTGATGCGAGTTCTACAACAAACATATCAGCATTTTCTTCTTTTCCTATTGTCTTTGCTGTAGACCATACTCTATATACATGCCACCAATCATGACCCGACCCTTCACCTGAAAGAGTCTTTTTTACGTAATCTTTTGTCTTTTTAATAATCTCTCTTTTGTTCATTTGCCTATTGTAAATCTAAAGTAGGTTTTTGTAAAACATCCAGGGTATTCAATTTCTTTTCCTCCAAAAGTCTTTTTAAATTTAGAAAACCCTAACCAAGACTTAAGAGGAAATCGCTCGTCATATATACCTTCAAAATCAAAAGTTTTTAATTTCTTCTTTTTTGCCAATTTAATTGCCTCCCAAGTAATTAATGTTGGAGCGTGGAGTTTTTTACCTTTTTTACTTGCTGCAGCATACATATAGTAAGCAATTTCTTGTGTTTGTGGCATGAGAATACCTGCTAACATTTCTCCATTTTTGTAAGCAATTAAAAGATCAGTTTTTTTGTCAAATGCTTTGTACATTTTTACTATATTTTCTTTTTGCGACCAGAAATTAAAAATACTTCCTTCCACATTTTTACTCCAAAAAATTGCAAAAGCAGTTATGTCAGTCGATTTTTTTATTATCACTCCATTTCTTTTAGCAATTTTTATGTTATATCTTGTTTTAGCTTTCATTTGTTTAAGAAGTGCCTCTTCTGTAAGCTTTAAGTCTATGTGGATTGTTTTACTTGGCAAGTAGGGAGAGTTGCTTTTTGTAAAATTGTTGGAGGATAATAGTTTATGATTAGATTGGGTCTGGGCGGCGGAGGTTAAGTCCGGTTCAAGAATAATTTTAAAAGCTTTTTTCTTTTCTAAATTCCTAAACAGAGAAGGGGTTATGTTTTTTGGTCGTTGGACTTTTATAAATTTTCCAAGAATCGGGATTTGTTTTGAAAAACAGTAGACTCCAGCATTTTTTTCAACATGCCAACCAATTGACTGCATATATTTTGCATAGCGAGGTGTTTGACGAAGATCTGTCATCTGCCGATTTTAGCTCTTAAGCGTAGTAGTTTCCATCTTATTGTTTCTGCAAATCTGTAGATCCAGTAAAGGGGTTTGTTGATGACCAAATCCCAAGTTCCTAAAAATTCAACAACTTGGGGATTGTAGCCCTCTTTAAACTTGGTGAAACCTTTGTTTTCTTCCCTACCCCAGAGATCAAAAGTTGTTAGATTGTGTTTTTTACCAAATTTAATTGCTTCCCACATCATTAAATTGTTGGCCATTACTTGTTTATATTTATCGGTTGAGCCACCATATGGGTAATATAAAAATCCATCATATGTGAACACCACCCAAGTCGTTATTATTTCACCGTTGTATTTAGCAGCTAAGATGTGAGCAATACCAGCTTTGCTTAGAATTTTCCACATTAACTGATGGTATCTTTTGGTGTGAGAGAAAAAGCCTTGTCTGGCTGTTGTTTCGCGGTGAAGTTTCCAATATTCTTCAAAAGATGTGTCAGAATTATCTTCCTTAACTGTTACTCCGTGTTTTTGTGCAACACGAATGTTGTAACGAGTTTTTTGAGAGAAAGACTTTAACAGTTCTTCTTCAGACGGGGTTAAGTCAATCCAAAAGGTTGAAGGTGTAAAAAGAGTTTTACCAGTAGTTGCTCCCCAACTTTTTAGTTTTTTGATGATGCTTTCATCTTTTTTTACATTTGGTTCAAGTTTTATAAATATAAGGTTATTTTTCCTCCCAATATCTTTTAAATAGTCGACCATTTCTTTGGTTGGAGTTGGTCCTTTGATGAACATCCCAATTTTGAATTTAGTTAAGGGAATTTTATGAAGGGTTAAATAGCCATATAGAGTTTTTAATATCTCATTTCCCCATTGTTTTCTAAATTCTGCCCATTGGGGAGATTGAAGTGGGTGAGTATTTTTTTTCATTACTTATTTTACATCAATAGTAATCTCCATTGGTTACTCGGTATGCTCCATCTTCTGAATCAATCAGCTCTTGAGGAATATCGATGAGGAAACGACTTGGTGGATTGCTGGTTTTTTGGCCAAAGAAGAGTCTGTTGCCTGCAAAAGTTAAATAGAGAATCTCTTTTGCGCGAGTTATGCCAACATATGCAAGCCGTCTTTCTTCTTCAAGTTGGGAACTGTCAAATAAAGATCTGGAGTGAGGGAATATTCCTTCTTCCATACCAACCATAAAGACAACCGGGAATTCCAAACCCTTTGCAGCGTGCAGAGTCATGAGTGTGATTTTGTCATGTTCATTGTTTGTCGTAAGAACTAAATTTCCCTTGGAATTTTGTTCTGCTTCAACAAGAGCAACACTTTCTAAAAACTCAGCCAGTATTGGAAACTGAAGAGCAACAGATCTTAATTCTTTAATGTTTTCCAGTCTCTGTAAATTTTCTTCTGATTCTTTTTCAAACAGTTTCAAATACTCAATTTTAGCCAACATGGCATCCATTATTTCAAGAGTTGTATAGGTAGATAAATCTCCCCCTAAAGATTGGCTGAATTCTAAAAACTTCTCATGTTTTTTCTTGCCAATTTTTTCAGATCTTTTGGTGCTTACTTTATCTTTAGGATTAGAAAGAAGACGCAAGTAAGAAATAATATCCTTGACTTCCTTTCTGTCATAGAATTTTACTCCACCCACCAAGGTGTAAGGAATGGCTTGGTGAATAAGGGCTTCTTCCAAAACACGCGATTGAGCATTGGTTCTATAGAGGATGGCAATTGAAGTGTAATCAAAACCTTGGCGTTTTAACTTTTGAATTTCTTCAACTACAAACGTTGCCTCGTCAAAACCGTTTCTAGCGCGAAACATCTTTATTCTTTCTCCTTGGCCATTTTGGGTCCAAAGTTTCAAGATTGGGTGATTGGTATTTTTAGAGATAACCGAATTAGCAGCATCAAGAATAACTTGGGTGGATCGGTAATTTTGTTCCAAATTAATGATTTTTATTTTTGGATAATCTTTAGATAGATAATTGATGTTTTTGTAATCTGCTCCTCGCCAACTATATATTGATTGAGAAGCGTCTCCAACTGCAGTTATGTTTTCATTTTCCCCCACTAACAATTTGGCTAATTTGTATTGAATTTTATTTGTGTCCTGCCATTCGTCGACAAAGATATGGAATAAATTATTTTGCCATTTATTAAGTACCTCTGGAACATCTTGTAATAATTGAACTCCTTTGGTAAGCAAATCATCAAAATCAAGGGATTGGGAATCGCTTAGATACTTTTGATATTCGTTATAAACCTTGAAAACTACTTGATCAAATTCGCTTTTGGCAAATTCTGAATATTGCAGCGGAGTGATCATTTGGTTTTTGGCTTCTGAAATTTGATTGGCAATTGACCCTGGGTTGTAGGAGTCGGTTGAGAGATTAAACTTTTCTAAAATATCTTTAACAGCCTCTTTTTTGTCTGATTCATCGTAAATGACAAATGATTTATCAATACCTATTTTTTCTCCATCAATTCTTAAAAGTTTTACACAAAATGAGTGAAAAGTTCCGGCATAGGGCGTAAAGTCAGCAGTTTCAGCAGATGCAGCCAGGAGTTCTTTGATTCTGTTTTTCATCTCGTGACTCGCATGATTAGTGAATGTAAGTAGGAGAACATTTTTGTTACCAATTTTTCCAGAAGAAATCATGTTTGCGGCTCTGTATGTTAGGACTTTTGTTTTACCACTTCCAGCACCCGCAAGCACGAGCAAAGATCCACCTTCGTATAATACTGCCTCTTTTTGCTGAGGATTCAAATTTTTTATGTCAAGCATTGTGTGCCCCTCCTTCAATGAATTTGATGTATTTTCTGTTCATATATATTGTTGCGTTTTTATATAAATACCTAAAAAGTATTAAAGAATCTCTGTGGCCTAAAGTTATTGAATAATAATACCTATCTTTTTTTGGTGTTAGAACTTTCGAAACATTTCCTTTGAATTCTGGACATATGTGTTTAATATTTTTATAAATATAATTTGCCATTTTTACACTTGCACTATACCACTCAGAAACTATACTGTTACTTCTTTTGTTGACATAAACTGATCCATCTCCATCAAAGAATCCTCTTAAATAATGGCTGATATATGCCTTAGGAATTTGGGGAGGAGTTAAGGTTAAACTTTTCCTCTCGGTTATTTTAAGTTTAATTAAATCGTTAAAAATAATTTTATTTGATACTCTAAACTGGTAAGAAACTTTTCCGTTCCATCTACTCCTTTCCATTATGGGTGAAGAAGAGTTGAGTGTATTTATAATTTTTTTAATAACATCCTTATCGTCACTTGCAATCTGTAACATATGTGCTCGGCCGTGTCGAGAAATATTTCCATCCGCTGAGATGAATCCTAATATGTAAGCCATTTCAGAGTTCCATTTTTTAAAGAAGTTTGAATTTATTTGATACTTTTTGATCTTTTGTTGAAATGGCAATTTTCTTACCTTAGATTGAATTGCAGTTGGTGTTCTGTTAATTGTTTTTCCCATTTGCTTATATGTAAGTTTGCCAATGTTTAATCTAACAAACTCAATTTCGTCTTTGGTCCACAATGGCGGAGCTTTACTTGATAGTACTGGTGTGAGATTTTGCATTATTTTCGGATGTGTTTAATTATAGTTATTGTACATATTAAATACAAATAAATTGTCGTAGTTATTTTTGTATTGAACTTTTAATGATAAAATGGAGTTTGCCATGGATACTAGTCATGATACCAAGAAACTGAGTAAAAGTAAGCTTGTGTTTTCTAAATTGAAAAGAAAATTTTTAAAAAACATTTGGTTTGCCAGATCGGTTATTATATTGCTTGTTTTAGTAGTCCTTTTTGTTAGTGGAATAGGTGTTGGAAAGTTGCTTTCTGGGACACCTTTGGCCAGATATATGACTCTTGCCAGCGATTTTGCGTTCCTGCCTGCTACAAATCTAGCTTCTATTAGTGGAAAAACAAATATTGCAGTTCTAGGTAAAGGTGGACAAGGCCATGATGCGCCAGATTTAACCGACACCGTTATGTTTGCCTCAATTGACTTAATCAACCCCAAAATTCAATTAGTATCATTCCCAAGAGACATTTGGGTTCCAGATTTACGTGCCAAATTAAATAGTGCCTATTATTGGGGAAACCAAAAACAAGAAAATGGTGGCTTACCACTAGCCAAGTCAACGATTGAACAAATCACCGGTCAACCTGTTCACTATGCAGTCGTAATTGATTTTTCAGGTTTCAAAGACATCATTGATAATATGGGAGGAATTGAAGTTTATGTAGAAAATAGTTTCATTGATCAGGAGTTCCCAATTCCGGGAAAGGAAAATGACTTATGTGGTGGCGATAAAACTTTTGCTTGTAGATATGAATCAATTGAGTTTAAACAGGGGTTGCAAAAAATGGACGGTGAAACAGCTCTCAAGTTTGTTAGATCACGGCATGCTGATGGTGACGAGGGCACAGACATTGCCAGATCAGCCAGACAACAAAGTGTCATTTCTGCCATGAAAGCAAAACTCTTGAGTAAAGACATCTTGTTCCATCCTGCGAAAGTTTTGGCTGTTGCCAATGCAGTCAGAAGCTCGATTGAAACTGATTTAACTGATTCAAACTTAGTAGTTTTAGCAAGAGTAGTCTTTTTTGCTAAAGACAATTTGACGACGTATGTTTTACCCCAAGAACTATTACAAGTGCCGGCGATTACTTCAAAACATGATTATCAGTATGTGTTTGTCCCAACGGCAGGAACATGGGAAGATGTTCATAAATGGGTTAAAGCAAACTTCTAAAAGGTTACCCAACCGAATTTATTAATCCAGAGTACTCCCCAGGTGTTTACCAATACACTTACGAAAAGAAATAGCCAGTGGTGCCACTTAACCCCTGTTTTTGCAACCCCTTTAATTGTAAGAAAAATTAGGAAAGGATAGAAGTCGACTGCAAACCTGTATCCAAATTGTGCCCAGCCAGTACCTCCATGGGAAGCAACGATTAAAAACACAAGAAAAATTGAGACCCAAGCAAGAAGGTTAATTTTATCTTTTAGATGCGCGAAGAATGCATATATGAAAGCCGGGGTTGTTATCCAAATAGCCAGTCCTGCCCAAGATGGTTGGATGAAGGGAAATTTATCTAAAATTTTGGGAAAAGTCCAAAACATGGCTTTAATGTTGTTGGGTATATAAATAGGATTGGCAACGCCATGAATGAACCAGGGCCGGTTCTCTTCACCTAAGAGTTTGGGGAGAATAAAATAGGCTTGATCGAGAATGGTTCCAAAACGAATGAAGTTGTAATAAAAGTTGAACAATATAAATGGCAAAACCCCCAGTCCCAACAGGAAATATTTTTTAAACCAATCCTTGCCAAAAAGAACATATAAGAAAAATGGAAAGGCAATAATCGTGTGAATACGAGACAAAAATGCCGCTCCCAAGAATACTCCAATAACAAATGGACGCTTTTTATTTAAGGATTCATAGATCGCAATCATCATAAAGAAAGCTGCAGAAATTTGGCCCAGATACCAAGATGAGCCAACTGAAGACAAAAACCACATTATTGTCCCCACACTGGCTAATAGTCCCGACCAAACTGCTAGCTTAGTATCTTTTTTAGTTGTCCATGAAATTAAAATTGTTATGGCAACAATGCCTGCACCAAATAAATGAGCTAAATATTGTTGGTGGAAACTTTGTTGGAACACTAACCTGAATGGAATTGCAGCAATTGCTGGCATTGGTGGATAAACAACATAGAATTTTTTAGGTCCAGCTGGAATTAATTCTGACAACCAAGGAGGTCCTTCTTGTAGATAATATTTTCCTTGAACAAAAGAGTCTGAAAGTCGGGTAAAATAATCATAAGGAGTATTACCTGCAGAGGTAAAAAGATAAATCGCAAAGCTGAGTATAAACCCTGCTACCGCGATTAATTTTATTTTTGTTATTAATTTCATGTTTATCAATTATATATTTTTAATTATTGGTTTTGGGTATGCGTTATTCTTGCCTGGTTTTGTTTTTGTCGAAGCTTTTTATCACAAGCTCCCTGGAATTCAAAAAATACAATTATATTTACTAGTTAGTATCATTGTTTCCAGTTTCCTCGCCTATTTTCTAGGAGTCATATTTGGATTTAGTCGATTATCTTTAATCTTAGGATTAATATTAACAACCATTTGTCTTGTTTGGGTAGTCTGGATTAGAAAAGTGCGTCTACACAATCTAAAAAAGGAATTAGGGGTTATTGTATTTTCTTTGTTTGTTTACTTTATTTTTTTAGTAGCTTTATATCCGGCGATCTTTAAACCTCTCAATGGTCAATTTGTAATGAGTGGTCCCAATTGGCAAGACACTGCTATGCATATGTCAATCATCGAATCAATTGCCCAAGGGAACTTTCCTCCGCAGGCGCCATACTTTAGCGGCGTGCCACTTTCTTACTATTATTTTGTAGATTTTCATTCAGCTATTATTAATACTTTCTTTGGTCAATTCTTCCCCCGAGTTTTGGTATACATCAATCCTTTCTTTGCGATGGTGTTCTTTTTGTCCATGTATAACTTAAGTTTCCACCTGACAAAGAATAAACGACTTGCCATTGTTGCAGCTTTCTTGACTGTATTTTTCTCGAATCTTGGTTTTGTGGATTTTCTAAAAGATTTGAGTAATGGAATGAGTATTAAAACACTTCTTACTACTCAAGGGTATGGGTATGAAGATATTTTTCAAATGGTTCCAATGTCTAATTACTTTTTACAAAACAGGCCAATGATGTTTGGGCTACCAGCAATAGCAACTGTAATTCTATACCTTTTTAAATTTTTCGAAGAAAAAAATTTAAAGTATGCAATTGTAATCAGTATTGTTATGGCCGCCTTGTACAAGTTTCAATTATTTGGTCTCTTGGTATGTATAGTGTCAATCCTAATTGCAAGTGGTGTGTATTTTTTAGCTAAGAAATCAACACTCAAGCAAACTATTAAATTTATTTTCATATGTTTTTCGTTTTTGATCTGTCTTTTTCTAATTTTCCCAAACCCACAAATTGGTCAAAGAGATCTGATAGCCATGTTTTCTGAATCATTCAAATGGGGAAGATGGCAAGAACATTCAGCACTTTGGTACATGCAATTTACTTTCTTAAATTTTGGACCAACCTTTGTGTTGGCCACTATATCAGTCATTTCAAAAAAGGTATTTAAAAATATCAATTTAATAGTTATTTACATCATAATGGCTACCTTATTTACGATTCCACTTCTTATGACCTTCACAATTTATGCTTCAGATATGTTTAAATTTTTTTATTACATGATCGTTTTTGTAGCCATTTTATTTGTTGTTTTTGTCTCGACATTTCCTAAAAAATTATTACCAATCATGGTGACTGTTTTATTAATTGTTTCTACTTTTACTTCATTTTTAAATTTAACTTGGAGCTACTTAAATAAAAGTGCGGGTTATTCACAAGCAGATTATCAGGTCGGTATTTGGATAAGGGAAAACACTCTCCAAAAGTCAGTTTTTATTGAATTGCCGAAAGTTCACAGTCCTGCGGCTGATATTGGTGGAAGATTGAGAATAATTTCATATATTACCTGGCCACACTCACATGGATTTAATGTTGGAGACGATAATGTGTTTTCTAGAAGGGATGATGTCGAGTATGTATATAAAACTGGTGACTTTACACCGGCTGTAAAAAAATACCAGGCAAAGTACATTTTCTTGGGGTCAGATGAGAAGACTACATATCCAGCTGCCCAAGCCTTTTTTGATACAAACCAAAATCTCAAAAAAGTATATAATTCGGGTACTATAAAAATATATGAAATTCTTGACTAAGTACAAAGACATCGTCTCACTTCTACTTTTAGGTCTTGCCCTAAGACTTTTATTGGCAAGTTTTGGAACCCTATTTTTGGATCAAAACACATTCATTGCTTGGAGTGATAGATTAGTGAACATTGGTTTTGGTAATTTTTATGATGCTTGGAGTGACTATTTACCAGGCTATTTATATGTTTTGTGGGTGTTGGCAAAAATTAAACATCTTATTCCCATCGACCCAATAGTGCTATATAAACTTCCAGCCGTCTTGGCCGATATCTTGACCGGCTTTTTCATTTTTAAAATTGTTAAACAGAAAAAGGGAAGTAAGTGGGCAATTGTCGTCTCGAGTTTATACACTTTTAACCCAGCCATTTTTGCTAATTCGTCTTTATGGGGGCAAGTTGATTCTTTGACAGCCTTGTTTTCTGTAATGGCAATTTACTTTACAAGTACAAATTGGCTTTTGTCAGCAATATTCTTGGCCTTGGGTGCACTGGTTAAACCACAGGCTGGATTTGTTGCCATCGTGATTTTGTTTATCATGCTTAAAAATAAATGGAAAGCGTGGAAAATAACTACCTACATATTAGTTGCGGCAGGAACATTTGTCTCGGGGTTTCTTCCTTTTGCTGCCGGAAGAAATATTTTAAGTTTTATTTTGGAAAGACTAGCAGCCACGGCAAATCAGTATCCATATACAAGCATTAATGCCTTTAACTTTTGGGGAGTAGTTGGTTTTTGGCGACCAGACAATGCAGGTGTAGTATCTTTGCAACTCATTGGAATATTGCTGGCTGTTTGGGTGAGTGTTTTGCCCGTGTTAATTTTGATAGTTAAGAAAAAAGATGAACAAGGTTTTGTTTATCGCCTTTTGGCAATTCTTCTTCTTTCAAGTTTTGTATTTTTAACCCGGATGCACGAGCGTCACTTAATGCCAGCTCTGGCACCTTTGGCCGTATCGGTTGCCTTTATTCCTTCTTTGATTATTCCTTATATTGGTTTATCGGTAATCTACTTGGCAAACTTGCGTTTCGCTTTTGTCTGGATAACCCAAAACTTTGATTCTATTTTTCCTGCTGAAATTTTAACGCTGTTTTCATTTTTGAGTGTGGTTTTTTTGTCTTTAGTTATTTTTCCACTGCCAAAAAAGATCTTTGGCTTTTTTGACAAAATTATAAAAGACAAAAGCTTTAAAGAAGTAGATCTTCAATTGCCAAAACTAAATCTTTCAAAAAAGAATTCAAAATTAATTCTCATTGCAATTTTAGTTTTTGCTTTCACCACAAGATTGTTATTTTTAAACTCACCTCAAAAAGAATATTTTGATGAGGTATACCATGCGTTCACAGCCAGAACGATGCTGCATGGAGATGTTAAAGCTTGGGAGTGGTGGAACACTCCACCTGAAGGATTTGCTTACGAATGGACTCACCCGCCACTTGCCAAACTTGCGATGTGGGGGTCGATGGCTGTTTTTGGCGAAAATTCTTTTGCTTGGAGATTGCCCGAAGCAATAGCTGGAACACTGGCAATATTTGTTGTTTACTTGCTGGGTAAAAAAATCTTTAACGATGAAGTCGCCGCCTTGCTGTCTGCCTTTGTGCTGTCACTGGATGGCTTAATGCTGGTGATGAGTAGGATTGGTATGAATGACAGTTATTTTATTTTGTTTGCTTTACTAACAATTTATTTATTTCTTGCAGACAAAAATCTGTTGTCAGCTGTTCTTTTGGGATTGGCAGCTGCTTCCAAATGGACAACTTTGTGGGTGTTACCAATTTTGTTTGTAGCTCATTTTGTTTTTAAGAAAAAACTAAAGTTAAGCTATGTGGGATACATTGTTCTACCAGTGATTATTTATTTGGCGGCATATATTCCATTTTTTACTAGTGGCCATACATTTGATCAGTTTTTCAATGTTGATACATTTGTTAGATGTACTTTTAAAGATGTATCTGCGGGCTGCTCAGGAGCGTTTGGAGTACAACAACAGATGTGGTGGTATCATACTAACCTTAAAGCCACTCATGCATACAGTTCCAATCCCCTTAGTTGGCCACTTTTAATTCGACCTATTTGGCTGTATACCTCGGGAAAAGTGGGCGACACGGTTGCTAACATTTATGCTATGGGCAACCCAATTGTTTTTTGGGTAGGACTTGTCAGTGTGTTTGTGACTGGCTATTGGGCAATAGTAACAAAAAGCAAAAAGTTAGGCTTTGTTGTTTTTTGTTACTTGGTTTTATTTCTTCCTTGGGCGCTTAGTCCCAGAATTATGTTTTTGTATCACTATTTGCCTGCTATTCCATTTTTAAGTATGGCAACAGGTTTTGTATTAAGAAAATATCCAAAGAATATTTGGGCATATTCAGTAGTGTGTTTAATTGTGTTTATCTACTTTTTCCCTCACTGGGCAGGAATACAAATTCCTGTGTGGTTGGATAACTCCTATTACTGGATTGATAAATGGAGATAACTTTATAGTGCTAGCAATAATGCTCCAAGCAGAAGTAGTATTCCTGCAGCGCCTCCAATTAAAGTTGGGGCTGAGATACCTGCATTTGGCAACTCTGGAGCAGCTGTTGCAGACCCAGTTGGAGTTGGAGAGGCTATCGCACAAGTACAGTCAGTCTCATTGGTACAACTTTGATTTCGGCAAGAACCAGCGTTACACACAAGTCCACTTGAACAGTCAGTATTGGTGGAGCAGGTGTTATTACAACTTACTGGACTGGCAGTTGGGGTGGCAGTGGGTGTTGCGGTAGGTGTTGGTGTAGGAGTAGAACCGTTACATACGCAGTCTGTTTCAGTATCGCACTGAGTATTTCTACACATTCCACTAACACATTCATTATCTCCTGCACATTGGATATCTTCACTACAGGCATTATTACAAGCGACTGGTGTAGCTGTTGGACTGGCAGTTGGGGTAGCAATATTGAAAGTTACTTCCTGACAAGCGATAATTTCGGTATTACAGGTGTAGTTAAGAGTCAAAACTAAATCTTCTTGTAATTTACAATCAGTTGTTGGATCACCATCTCCAATTACTACTGCCCCAAAAGTGTGACCAGTAAGACCGGTGTTCAAAAGAGTGGCCAAATTTTGTTTGGAAAGACTAATGTTAACAAGTGGAGTTTTTGATCCATTTGAATGATTCAAAGTATATGGAGCTTCACACGTGTTACCAATACAAATAATTTTTGTTCCAGCAATTTGGCTATTTTGATCAGTGTTTTTTACTTTTGCCCAATCAAACACAGACCCTATTCCACCAAGGGGGGAAACAATTGTATTTGTCCCAGCCAAAACTTTATTATCAAGCGTGACAAGTAAAGTGTCATCATAAAGATATGTTTGAGGAGCAACTAGAGAATTGACTGACCCGCCGGTTAGTTCACAGTTTAGTAAATCAAAATTACTTGTCTTTGCTATTCTTGCTCGCGCGTCGCCCTCATTTCTGCTCAAGTTATCTGCTTGATTCCAAGGACATTGGTCAGTTGTGAATTTTGGTAACACTACTGTTTGGCTTCTTGTATATGTTGGTGCTCCAGATGCTTCTTGAGCAGCAGGTTTAGAACTTGGCACATTAGGAGCAACTGATTGATCACGCAATTGATATAGTCTAATGGCGGTAAACACAGCCAGACCGGTTAAAATTACGGTTACTGTCAAAATTATAATTGTTAGTAAGTTTTTTCTTAAGTAAGTTTGCATAAGTTTATATCCAGATATCTAATGTTACATGATGTAACTGAGCACTGACACTGAATGTTGTTGCATCGGTTGGAATCGTATATTCATCATAAAATTCTTGTGTATTTGGTTTCTTTTGTGTGACTGCATCTCTAGTTGTTCCGTTAATGATAAATCTTGCTTGATCAAAAGCTGCATCTGGGTTTCCTGAAACTGAAACTCTGATTACGTCACCGGCTTTAAGAGTGGCTAGGTCGGCTGCAGTCAAAATGTTCCATTCAGTGTCATATATGGTTATTGCTCGGCATTGAGCAATCTCTGGTGGAAGAGTGGGGGTTGCTGTAGGTGTTGGCGTTGCTGCCGTATCTGTAGGTGTTGGTTCAATAGTTGTTGATAGATTAAAACCCAACTTACAATCACTACCATCTTTTTGTTTATTGATCCACCTGTCTTTAGCCTGATGATGTACTGCCCCCTTAATGTTAAATGATGTAATTCCTTCTGGAATTGTATAATCAAGAGCGAAACCAATACCTGCCTCCCTGTCATACGAAGTCTCACGCTCTCCGCCGTTAATTGTAAACCTACCCCGGTTGTAATCTCTGCCGGTTGGTTGGCCTTTGATACCAAAAGTAACTACATCGCCAGCAACAAGACTGCTTAGAGCATTGTTGCCCAATTGATTACCAGCAGAATCAAAAGCTTTAACGTCATCACACCACTCGGTAATTTCGCCACCAGGAGGGCTGGTTGGAGTCGTTCCTCCACCACACAAAGCAGAATTACCACCAGTAAGTGTTCCAGTTGTACAGTGTTGGACACCTGGTTCTGCTGAAGTGTCTGTGCAGGTATAACAAACCACACCATCCCAATTAGTGTTTCCTGCGAAGGACTCAGTTGAGCCTTCTGTTTGTCCACTGCCGTCTATATTTAGACATTCGTTTGTTGTGGTTGCTACCCAACAATAATTATTAGGGTCGCATCCTCCTGGAGGACACATAACAGCGGCAGCCGACGCCTTTGATTTTTCTGTTGGTTTTGGATTAGTAATTATTCCAACTCCAACTACTCCTGCTACTACTAAAACAAGCAAACCCATGAAAGCACCAATTAATCTTCCATTTCCACTTCCTTGTTTTGGATACGTTGGAATAAATGATGGCTCAACCACATCTGTTGCGTTTGGACCAGAAGAAGTCAGATCGCCATTTATAACTGGAGGTGGAGGAGGAGGAACGTCGCTCCCTGCAGATGACGCTGAAATAAATGGGTCTGGCGATGACGGAACAACCGGACTAATAGGTTCCGGATTTATTGGGTTATTTGTATTTAAGTTATTCTGATTTTGGGCAGCGTCATTCATTTAGTTTACTTTTGTACAACAACAAAGCCATCAAGGCCTAAACCATGTTATTTATTATTTCTGATTTAGTCAAGTTTCAAATGATTTTTTGGTAACAAAAACTGAAATTGCAATAAAGCTAACAGCAAGTGAAAGCATAACCAGTGTTGGTGTTGCCACTCCGGCTACCGGTGTTCCAGAATCGGTTGCCGGTCTAGTTACTCGTGGAGTTGCCGACGGACTTGCTTTTGGAGAGCCAGAAGGAGTGGCAACGAACGCCGGCCCTTCTGCGGCTTCAACCACAAAACTTCTAGTTAGTGTTCTTAATATCCCTGAAGCATCGGTCCATTTAAGGGTAATAGTATGACTTCCTGGTTCCAAATCTTTTGGAGGTTCCCAATTCCAGTTTCCCGATGAATCAACAGTGGTAGTACCACTTATAGCTTGTGTCGAATGGATTTCAATTGTTATTTTGGTTCCTTTTGGTCCTTCACCAAAAAATTCTGGCTGGGTGGTGTTAACTATTTCTCCTTGAGTTACGTTTTCAATTGTTACCGTTGATCCCGTTACGGGGGTTGGGGAACCTGTTGCAATATTCAGTCCTGACAGAGGTGTTTCATCCTCTGGAAGAGTTAAATTAGCCTCCGGATTGGTGCCTGAAATATTGTTTGGTGTTTGGTTTCTAAAGTCATAGTTTTGGCCAATAGACATAGTGGGCACTGGATTTGTTGCTTCTAAATAAATTTGAGCTGTTGCAATGCTGCCAGTTCCTGTTTGAATTAAGATTTCGACCAATGTTTTGTTGGTTAATACTGGATAGCCTTGTAAATCTGAAGTTCTAAGTTTGGAAAGTGGAATCACCCAACTACCATTTGCTGATACTTTGGCAGAAACTGTACTTGAACCACTGGTTGTCAAATAAATTAAAGCTTGAGTTGCCGGTTGGCCAGTGGATGTAACGACATTCCCTGAAACTATTTGAGCGTTTGTAGAGACAGAAAGGGTGGGTCCAGTTTGAGCATTCCAGGCAATTCCATTATTGTCCTTAAGTGTTCCATCGGAACTTATTTTAAAGAAATAATTTTTGTTGGGGGTTAGTCCGACAACTGTAATAGTGTGAACATTTTTTGCAGAATCATCAGTGTCGGGGGCTGTTTGATTGAGAGTGGTGGCACTTTCACCAAAAGAAACAAAGCCAACAGTGGCCTTATCAGTTATCCAAGAAACTGAGAATGATTTGTCGGAAATATTGGTAATCTTTACTTGCTTTGGATCCTGATCAGGCGATGCTTTTAAATTGAAAATATTTTTAAATTGAAGTAAGAATATTCCGGCGCCAAGACCCAAAATAAGAACGACTATTCCTACTATTGTTGGCAGTTTTATATTTTTCTTCATGGGTTCGTTAATTCTCCAGAACTAGTTGATTCTTGATCATTTTCTGTCGATGGTTGAGCAGAAATGGTTGACTCATCAATTGGTTCCGGTGTCGGTTGCTGTTGAACAGTTATATTAATATTACCAATTTCCTCCTCATTTAAATATACCCTTTTTTGTAATTTTACTAAAGCCTCTGCATCAAGTGTTGGGGACATTGGGGCAATAATTTCAGCAGGCACAACTACTTCAGGTTTCTTAGTTGCAAGTCTGAATACCTCAAAACCAACCCAGAAAATAACGGTAATTGCCGTTAATACTGCGATTGTTACTGTTGTTGGTGCTTTAATTCTATTTTTCATATATATTCCGGGCGATAACTGACATGATTATTTTCCCATCTTCTGCATCTGGATTGTTAATAACTACTTGATCTATAAACATTGGTCTGCGCATGTTTTGCAGATCTTGTAAAAAGGTCATTAAGGATAGATAGTCGCCTGAAACATTGAAATTCATGGTTAACCCCTCACTATTTGTTGGCAGGACGGCAACTTCTTTTTCGGATTTAGAAACTTTACCATCACCTTTTATAGGTGACTCACCAATACTAATACTACTAATGGTGACATTATTTTTTTGAGTTATACCTTCAAGTTGTCTGACTGCTGAATCAATTGACGTACTGGCGGGGATTGCAGTATCAAGAATTGAGAGAACGTCAGCTGAGTTATCATAAACCTCCTGAGCTGTTTTTAAATTTTGGATTTTAATGTTTAATTTAGCCACAGTATCTTCTTTGTTTTGAATATCTGTTAATAGTTGACCAATTGTTAGTAGAGTTGGCCGGATGGCAAATATAGCAAACATGCTGATGGTAAGAAGAGACAGCAGAATCTCCATAAACATCTTAATGTCTTGGCGTTGTTCATAAAAAACCCTGATATTTGAAAAATATCTTTTATACTTACCAATTTGCCCGCCGGTGTTATATGCCATTTTGCCCCCCCGTAGCTGTTGCTTTGATATCAAAAATCAATGATGATTTTTCAGTATCGTAAGTTATCTGGTTTATTGATAAATCAGAAAACAAGCTGGTATTTTTCAAACTGGCTGTGTAATTGGCAATTGATTTTTCACTGCCGCTGGTACCCTTTAAAGATACTTCCTTATTAGTAAAGGTAATCGATGTCATAGTCATATCTGAGGGTAGGATTGAGCCGGCGGTTTCAATAATTGTGTGTTGGTTTGGTATGGGGTCGGCGACAAGAGCAAAAATAGACAGCTTTTTTTGGGCAGCCCGGAAGTTTTTCTCCAAGGTTTCATATGAACCTACAACTGCTTTTCTTTGAGTAATGCTATCTGATAAATCGTTGTTTTTAGCATCGAGCCAGAAGCGGGACAGGAAAGCTGCCATAACAATCATTTCTGAAATAATAACAATAGTTCTGAAAGTGGTAAGTAGCCAGGCCAAGATTCTGCCCATAATTGAGCTGGCAAATTCTTCTTGGGGAAGCAGATTAATTAAATCAGATTTTCTTTTTTTGGCAGGCATGGGCAACTAGCTCAATATACCATATGAAAAATCACTTCGTCTTTTTAAGAAGTTTTGACAAAGCACTTTTAATTCTTGAGGCCTTGTTTTTGTGGATAAGCTTTTTCTTGGCTGCGCGGTCTGCCAAGCTTACAGCAAGTGCAATTTTCTTAACAGTCTTGCTTTTTTTGGCAACACGAGTAGCAATTTCCAACTTGGAAAAAGTCATTTTATTGACTTGTGCTTTTCTTTGGGAACCTCTTAAGGCTCTTTTGGCTGTTTTCGTAACAGGCATAGGGGAAGTATAATTCAAACAGCAAGTAATTTCAATAAACTATGGATAAAATTTTAGATCGCGGAAAAAGACTTATATTTGGAAGCCAGGAATCAATTCTTTCCGCAGCATCAGTAATTATGTTGATGCTTGTTGTTTCCCAGGTATTGGGTGTGGTCAGGCAAATAATCCTGTTGCATTTTTTCTCACCAGCAAAATACGCTATCTTCCTGGCCGCTTTTCGACTACCTGATTTAGTATTTGAAGTTTTTGCTTTTGGGGCTTTCTCAGCAGCTTTCATTCCAGTATTTACGGCAACTTTGAAAAAAGGAGAAAAAGAAGCTTGGGATGTAGCGGCAAAGGTTATTAATATAGGTCTTATTTTCTTTGGTTTCTTTGCTGTTATTTTTGGTTTTTATGCAGACTTTTTTTATAAATTTGCAGCTCCAGGGTTTAGCGATGCTGAAACCCATCAAGTAGCCAGCTTGGCCAGAATCTTGTTTATTTCTCAGGGAATTTTTATCGTTAGCTATGTTCTAACTGGTGTCTTGGAGTCATTAAAGAGATTTCTTATCCCCGCCCTGGCACCGGTTATGTACAACCTTGGGATTATTTTAGGGACGGTAATCTTTACCCGCTACTTTGGTTTGTATGCTCCAGTAATTGGGGTGGTTATTGGAGCCTTTTTACACTTATGTATTCAGCTACCATTTGCAACAAAGCTAGGATTCAGGTTTAAAAAAGATATTTCCTTAACACCTGAAGTTAAAAAGATTGGCAAGTTGGCGGCACCAAGAATTGTAGAGCTTTCCTTTATGCAAATCCTCAAAACCAACGAATTAATGCTGTCATCGCTTGTTACTACGGCTTCATATACGTATTTGAGTTTGGCTTATTCCCTTCAAGCTGTGCCGATTTCTCTGTTTGGTGTGGCACTGGGTAAGGCTGCTCTACCAACCTTGGCTCGATTTAACGACGACAATGAGAACTTTAAGCGAACCTTTATTTCTATTTTTAATCAGTTAATGTTTATTGTTATCCCCGTTGGAATCTTCATTTCAGTTTTGCGTATTCCAATAGTGCGTATGGTGTATGGAATTTCCCAGCAGTTTGATTGGGAGGCAACAATTCAAACCAGCCTGACACTGTCTGCTTTTGCTTTAGGTATTCCATTCCAAGCTGCTATCCCTCTGCTTTCCAGATCTTTTTATGCCAAACACGATACAAAAACGCCAGTGGTAATCTCAATAATAGATGTTGTTTTAACAATAATTTTGCAGCTTATTTTCCTTTTGGTATTAAAGCTGCCAATTTGGTCAATAGCTTTGGCCAATACCATCGCCTGCATAATACAGGTTTCAGCCCTTTATGTTTTGCTACTCAAAAAAACAGGCGACAAAATATTTTTAGGTCTGAGGTCTACTTTAAAAAACATTTTTTCAGCCGCAGTTTCCGGGGTGGTGATGTTTTTGGTGTTGAAGATCTTTGATGAATCGGTTTGGGTAAAGAAATTGTCATTTCTATCAAATGTTGATATTCAAAATGGTCTGATCTTCAGGAATTTTGTTCTGGATACTAGATATACTTTTAATTTAGTGATCCTAACTGTTTTTGTTTCTGTTTTGGGAATTATAATTTACCTTGCTTTGTCGGTGCTTTTGAAATCTGATGAGCTGTATGTCTTTGCAAAGTTTATAAATAGATTTAATCTTGTTGCTCCACAGGACGAAAAAGAAGTAATTTCTGCTCCACCTACCACCACTGATGGTAATTCTTAAAGTGCTGCTTATTAGCACTTGACACGTTTAAGTGCCAGGTGATATAAATACCACAGGTATGAATCAGGCTTTAACTGCCAGACAAACACAGATCTTAAAATCGATTATTGATGAATATTTAGAGACTGCTGAACCCGTGGGCTCTGCTTCACTTGAAAAAAAATATACTCTGGGAATTTCTCCAGCTACAATAAGAAATGAGATGGCCAACTTGACAACCATGGGCTATCTTAAACAGCCTCATACTTCAGCCGGAAGAATTCCCACTTCTGTAGCAATGAAGTTTTACATAAGCCAGCTTATGGAGGAAAAACAAATGAGTTTGGCCGACGAGGTTAAAGCCAAAGAAGAAGTTTGGGATGTACGTAACAATTTGAATCTTTTATTAGAAGAAGCTACGAAGGCTTTGGCTTCAAGAACCAGAAATATAGCAATTACCACCACTGATGATGGCAGGGTTTGGACTGCAGGATTGGCTAATATTTTTGACAATCCAGAGTTTTGTGATGACATGAGCAACTGTATGAATGTATTTTCCTTAATTGATCAAACTTCAAGGCTAACAGAATTATTTTTTGAAAAAATGACTGGGGTCAATACCATTGAAGTAATCTTTGGAGAAGATCTGGGGTGGAGAAATCTCTCACCAATTTCTGTTGTCGCAACCCAGTTTAAGATTGGGGACCGAAAAGGGGCTATGGGTGTTGTTGGACCTGTTAGACAGCAGTTTCCCAGAGTAATTCCAGTTTTGAGAAGATTTCATGAGATGATGGAAGAATTAATTGCATAAATTATGAAAAAAGACAATAAAATTAATAAAAGAGAAGAAGAAGTTAATAATTTAAAAAACCAACTTGCCCGTGCTTTAGCTGACTATGACAATTTAAACAAAAGAACACTAGTTGAAAGACAGAATCTTTCTCAGATTTCTTCTTTGCGAATAGTTATTAAATTGTTACCAATTTTGGATATGCTTGAAGACGCCCAAAAACATCTTGCAGATGCCGGATTGGCAATTTCAACTGGAGAATTCAAGCGGATACTGCAGGAAGAGGGACTGGAGGAAATAATTCCGAAAATCGGGGATAAATTTGATGAGAATTTGGAAGAGGTAGTAGAAGCACTAGAAGGGGGAATAGAAGGGAAAATTGCAGAAGTAGTTTTGACTGGTTGGAAATTTAAGGAAGGATTGGTAGTCAGACACGCAAAAGTAAAAGTTTATTTGGGACTAACGCACAAGAAAGGAAAGGTAAGTTTAACAAATTAAAAAATTGTTATAAAATACACATATGGCAAAAACAGTAGGAATTGATCTTGGAACAACAAATTCAGTAGTAGCGGTAATGGAAGGTGGAAAGCCTAAAGTTATTCCCGCGGCTGATACTGGCAGAAACATTACTCCATCAGTTGTAGAACCTGTTAAAAACTTGGTGGGTGATGTTGCCAAGCGCCAAGCAGTTTTGAATTCCAAAAATACCATAGCTTCAGTTAAAAGACTCATGGGGAGAAGGATTGATGACTCGGAAGTTAAAAGAACAAAAGATATGGTTCCGTATGAAATCAAATCTGGAAAAGACGGTATGGCTGTTGTTGAAATAGAAGGCAAAACTTACACTCCACAAGAAATTTCAGCCAAAGTTCTATCAAAACTTAAAAAAGATGCAGAAACATATTTGGGAGAATCAGTTGAGGCGGCAGTCATAACAGTACCTGCCTATTTTGATGATGCTCAAAGACAAGCCACTAAGCAGGCTGGAGAAATTGCAGGTCTTAAAGTTGAGCGAATTATCAATGAACCAACTGCTGCAGCACTTGCCTATGGCTTGGATAAAAAGAATAACGAAAAAATTGCCGTCTATGACTTGGGCGGTGGAACGTTTGATATCTCCATTCTCGAGATTGGAGATGGAGTATTTGAAGTAAAAGCCACAAACGGAGATACCCACCTTGGGGGAGACGATTTTGATGAGCGAATAGTCGATTATATTGTTGAAGAGTTCAAAAAAGAAAATTCACTTGATTTAAAACAAGACAAACAAGCTTTACAAAGAGTTAGGGATGCTGCAGAGAAAGCCAAGATTGAGTTATCCGCTGCGACAGAGATTGAAATTAACCAGCCATACATTACTCAGAAAGATGGTCAACCACTTCACTTGACAATGAAACTTACTCGTGCCAAGTTTGAAGGTTTGGTTGCTGACTTGATTGAAAAAACTATGAAGCCAGTGGCAGATGCCCTCAAAGATGCAAAACTATCTCCTTCTGACATTAATGAAGTAATTATGGTTGGTGGTATGACACGCGTTCCGTCGGTTGCTCAAGAAGTAAAGAAATTCTTTGGCAAGGAACCAAATAAATCTGTTAACCCGGATGAAGTGGTTGCTGTTGGAGCTGCTATTCAAGCAGGCGTTTTGGGTGGAGAAGTGAAAGATGTAGTGCTGTTGGATGTTACTCCGTTAACACTGGCTATTGAAACCATGGGTTCTGTAGCAACCCCTATGATTCCAAGAAACACCACTGTACCAACTGCTAAAACTGAAGTGTTTAGTACAGCTGCAGACAATCAGACCCAAGTTGAGATTCATGTTACTCAAGGAGAGCGACCGCTTGCTGCAGATAATAAATCTTTGGGGAAGTTTGTCTTGGATGGTATTCCCCCATCACCACGAGGAGTTCCACAAGTTGAAGTAACATTTGACTTAGACAGTAATGGCATCTTAACCGTTACTGCAAAAGATAAAGCAACCAACAAAGAAACCAATATTAAAATTACCGGGGCAGTTGGACTCTCTGATGAAGAAGTTAAAAAAGCCCAAGAAGAAGCTGAAAAGTATAAAGCTGAAGATGAGCAAAAAGCTAAAAAGATAGAAAGTCGAAATAGAGCAGACCAAATGATTGCAACAACTGAAAAAGCTTTGAAAGATGCAGGAGATAAGGCGCCTGCTGAAATAAAAGAAAAAGTTGAAGCCAAAGTAAAAGATTTGAAAGATATATTAGACACTGGAACTCAAGAAGAACTAGAACAAAAAACAAAAGATCTTTCAGACACTTTAAGTGAAGTTGGTCAAGCTATGTATGGAGGTGCTCAAACAACCCAAGGAACACCAACAGAGGAAAATAAAGAAGAGGGAAAAGATGAAGATAAAAAACAAGACAAGGATGATGTTGAAGAAGGCGAAGTAGTAGAATAATAACTGATTGCTTAACTCCTATTCTTCTAATAAATTAACTTTTTAATATATAAAACTACTATTGACAATAGAGTATATTTAAAATATATTATTATCTATGGAGGATGAAGAATGAAACAACCCAAAGCAGAAGTGTTAACTGAAGCTGTAGATAAATTTATTTTTGATTTGGGTTTAGATTTGAAAAATGAAAATTTTAAAGATACACCACGCCGTTTTGCCTCAACCTATATCAATTTATGTAGGGGATTATACGAAGAAGCACAGCAAGAGATAACAGAAAATTTAGCCAGAGTTTTTCCTACCAATTACAAAGGAATGATTATCCAAGAACCAATACGGGTTTATTCACTTTGTTCTCATCACATGCTCCCAGTTACTTACGATGTCTTATTTGGTTATATCCCGTCTGAAAAAACTTTAGGATTTTCAAAAAGTATTAAAGTAATTGAACTTTTGGCAGCAAAACCAGTTTCTCAAGAGGATTTTACTCAAGAAATGGTTGAAGTATTTGATAAGACTTTGAAACCAAAAGGCTTGATGGCTGTTGTTAAAGGCATCCACATGTGTATGTTAATTAGAAGTGTTAAGTCGCACACCGTGAATACTACTTCTGCTGTTCGAGGTGTATTTAAAGATGAGGAACGCACTAGAAATGAGTTTTTGAGATTGGCTAGTTTCAGAAATGGAGGATCATAATAATGATTGAATTAGAGTTTAAATTTGAAATAAAGAGAAATGAAATATCAACCCTAATCGCTTCTTTGGCAAAGATGGGATTTGAGAATAAAGGTCGTTTTTACGAAAAGACTGTTATGTATGATAACTTGGAACTGGCAATGTTTAAAACAAATGGCCGCATTCGTTTAAGAACAATTAAAAAAACTAAAGAAATACACTATGAATTTTCTTATAAAAAACCAAAAGCTGTTAAAAATGGCCCCAAAAAGGAGATTGAACATCAGATTGAAACACACCAGGGAAAGGACTTAGAAAAGATTTTGAAGGCAATGGGTTACTCGCCAACTACAAGTTATGAACGTTATCGACAAACGCTTATCGCAGGTGGCGTAAAAGTAACTATCGATGAATTTCCTTTTGCTGTGTTTGTTGAAATAGAGGGGGAGAGAAAAAAGATTAATATGACAGCTAAGACTTTAGGTTTTAACACACGACAAAGCTTAATAGACCCTTGCGACACTTTGTTTACAAATTGGAGAAAGAAGGCAGGTTTACCATTTCAGACAAATATGAGTTTTGCTGATTTTGACAAATGAACAACCAATTAAAAGTAGAAATAATCAATCAGGCAGTAGAAGGTGAAATTCTTCCAAAACACAACTTTGAGGATTTAATGATTGTTACAGATGCAGTTTCTGAATATGAGTACCAAATAATTGAGAAAGTTTTAATGTGGTTTAAGTTTTTACAAACTGCTGAAATTGAAGGTTGGAGAAATAAAGCTGTAACCCAAAAGATTGCAAAAATATTGGCTGATAACTCCAAAGATAATCCTCTTTTGTTTTACTCTCTTTTCTGCCCATCATATAAAAAGGGAGAAAATATATCTGGATTTAGAACTGATGATGTTGGCCTGACAACTAAAAGTGGGGTTGCCAATCTTTTATTTGTTTATAAGAAAACTAAACAACTTGGCTTTTATTGTACTAGTCCACTGGCCATATTTTTCGATTTAGCTCTTGAGCAGCCAGAAAAAATAATGAATACGGCTGATTTGGCAGATTTAGAGATAAATATTTTAAATTTGCAAAATCTGCTACCAAAACAAATATGCTTTAAAAGATTGAGTTTACTGGATAAAAAACTTTTTAGAACGATTGGTTTTTCAGGTTTAGCACTAAACCCATTACCAATTCCCCAAAAAACCTTTGAAAAAATTGTTAATCGTGGTTTTGAATTCTATAAACATTTTGGTTGGAGTAAACAAAAGGTAATCGACAGGTCAAAAATTATTGCTAGTAGTGAGGCCATGGTTGGGGATTATTTGAAACAAAATTTCAAAAATGCAATTTGTCTATATACCGCTACAATGCTTGAGCGGGCAGAAGTTTATTCAGGAATGGAATATCAAACCGATCCTTTGCCAATTGTTTTCCCAAAAAGACTTGAAAGCGAAATCAACAACGATTCTTTGGAAGATTTAAATCAAACAAATGGGGTTGTAGTTACAAGTTAGTTAGAATATTTTGAAATATTAATATTTCAAAAAGATGTGGGTGCAAATCCTACCGACTCCACATATTACTTACTTTTTTAGAAGGTTTTTAATTTCATCAAATTCTTTTTCAAGTTGTTTTAATTTAGCTAAAATATCGCCTTCTACATTTTCTTCAAAAAAGTAACTTAATGGACTCTGTGTTTTTTCTGCAATCTTTTCCAGAACTTTAAGTGAGGGACTAATGCGATTGGCTTCATATGCAGAAACTGATTTGTCACTTATACCAACTGCTTTAGCAAGTTCCTCTTGCGTAATTCTACTTCTTTTTCTGGCCTGTTGAATTTTTTTACCTAATTTAAGCATATTGACACTTGTATCTATCATAAGTAGAATCTTATATATTACAAATATATACAAAAATGAAAAAGATTTTACTTATTGTTCCCTCTAAAAATCTTCGCCAATTATATCACGAAAATTTATCCCAAAAGCAAGTTGAAATTGTTGCCGTGGATAGTTTAGCCACGGCAGTGGTTCTATTAATAGTAGAGAAGTTTGACGCCGTAGTTTGGCACTCAACCAGAAATTATGAGATTCGACTATTTTTAAAGATAAGGCAGGGGAGGAAGAAATGGCTCAAGACAAAACTTTTTATAGTTACAAATTGTAAAAATATTGATATGGAAAATATATCTGGAGAAGTTAAAACATATAAGCTTTTTGAATGGGGCTTAAATGCAGCTATTGAGAAAATTTCAAAAGAGATAGAATATATGGATAGATGAGGAAAATTAAATCTCTTCCAATTTCCTTGCGCCCAAGGGAGAAGCTTCTAAAATATGGTCCTGATGCATTGACTACTCAAGAACTAATAGCTGCAATTTTGGTTACTGGTACAAAGTCTGAGTCTGTATCGATTCTGGCCAAAAAAATTACAAAAATATTAAAACACCACCAAGAGTTAAGTAAGAAGGATTTGGAAAAAATTGGCCTTGGCAAAAGTAAAATAGCTCAAATTTTAGCCAGTTTAGAATTGAGTAAGCGACTAAAGGATGACCAACCAACAAGTATTACAACACCTGAACAGATATATGCCCAATCTCAAGAAATTATTAATAGTGGAAAAGAAACCTTACTGTGTTTTTATTTGAATGCCAGAGGTGAAATTTTAAAAAAGGAAATTATTGCGGTTGGATCTGTAAATGGTGCAAATGCACTTCCAAGGGAGATTTATTCATATATAAAAGAATTACCAATTACAGACATCATTCTTGTACACAATCACCCTTCGGGGATACTTGAGCCTTCAAAGACAGACATTGTTTTTACAAAAAGAGTAGATTTGGCTGGAAAAATATTGGGCATAAATCTGCTGGATCATTTAATTGTATCGCCAAAAGGTTGGAAACAAATAAAATTCTAGTTACTGTTAGCATTGAAAGAATTTGAGTGCTAATGGTAATATATATCCGTGGCAGCAGCAAAACCAGATTTTTACGATATTTTAGGGGTCACCAAAAGTGCAACTTCTGAGGAACTCAAGAAAGCTTACAGAAAGCAGGCTTTAGAGTGGCATCCTGACCGTCACAAAGACCAAAAGCAAGCTGCTGAAAAACGCTTTAAAGAAATAAACGAAGCCTACCAAATTCTTTCTGATTCCTCGAAACGCTCTGCATATGATCAATATGGTCATGCTGCATTTTCTCCTGGTGGTGGTTTTGCTGGAGGGCGAGGCGCTCAAGGACAAGGTTTTAATCCATTTGGCCAAGGAGGATTTAGTTATTCATATTCTGGTAATGGGGAAGGGGTGCCGTTTGATTTTGGAGATCCATTTGAAATCTTTGAACAGTTCTTTGGTGGAGCAAGTCCATTCAGGCAGCAAAGAGTGCCTAGGTATTCTATAGCCATTGATTTCATGGAAGCTGTAAAGGGGGTAACTAAAGAAGCCGTGGTTGAAGGAAAAAAACGAAAGATAAAAATTCCAGCAGGGGTGGATGAAGGCTCACGTATTAATTTTGGAGATTTTATTTTGTCTATTAATGTAAAACCAAGTAATATTTTTGAGCGCGATGGACTAGATATCTATGTAAATGTCGCTATTCCCTTCTCAGTTGCAGTTTTAGGTGGGGAAATTGAAGTACCGACAGTAGACAAGCCGGTAAAGTTAAAAATAAAGTCAGGAACTGAATCGGCAAGTATGATGAGATTAAAAGGCAAAGGGGTGCAAAGTCCAAGAGGGTCAGCAAAGGGAGATCAATATATAAAAATAACAGTTGATGTACCAACAAAACTAAATAGAGATCAAAAAAAGCTTATTGAAGAATTAAGAAGACAAGGTCTATAATAAGTCCCAGCATGGCTGAGAGAATACTCCTTACTATACCTTCAGGAATTGATCTTTACAGCGGTCCAAGTCCAGATTCAGATTTGGTTGAAACTGGATCTGAAAATTTGCGAGGACACATAAATTTAAATGAACAAGATTTAGAAACTGGAGCTGTCGTGATACGGACAGAAGATGGGCAGAAGAGATATAGATTATTTCCCGATACGAGAACAGAAAGAATACAGAAGATAATGACAATAGCGAAAAATACAGACTTGCTAACTCCTAAACAAGAAATGGTAGCACAGGGATTGTTGGAAACACTATTATTTTACGGAAGAGATCCCCAAACCTGATATGAATAGAGACAGAAAGATAGTAGCTATTTTTCCTGAAGGTGGATATTTAAACCACAACGGTACGGCTGTTGTCTTAACAGAAGACTCTCTGCCCATGATTATAAAAGGGATTATTGTAAGTGACAACATTATTGTTGATTTAGTAGTTTCTCCAGCTGGTGATGGCGAATCTGTGGAATTTTTGTGGGCTATATCGGCTAGAGCATATGATGACTTTAAAAAGTGGTTGACCAGATTTGGCAGCTTAACCGATACAGATATACAAAACATGAGTGATGAAGAATTAACTGCCTTCAGAGATGAATTTACCAGATGTACCAAAGGGGCAAGACTTGCAAATGGCAACGAATAAACCAAGTTTCACTAACTGGTTTGACTTCAAAACACCCACGGGGTAGAATACAGCAAGAAGAAAGAGAGTTGGGCGAGAGGATTCTCGCCTTTTTATTTCGACGAAGGAGAAATATGCAACAGACACCAAGAACCGAATTTGCACAAGCTTTGAAAGCAATCGCAACCGAGCGAGGGCTGGATCCTGAAGTTATTATTGGCACAATTAAACAAGCTATTGTTGCAGCCTACAAAAGAGACCGAGAAGATTACGGTCAAGAGATTTCCGAAGAATTTGAATATGATGCAGTTATTGATCCAATAACTGGAGAAACAAAAGTATTTGAATTTGCTGCTGACAAACCAACGCAGAGGAAAGATGTTACTCCTCCAGGGTTTGGCCGAATTGCAGCCCAAACAGCTAAACAAGTTATTCATCAAAAAATAAGAGAAGCTGAAAAAGGTGCTGTTATAGTTGAATATACAGACCGTATTGGAACTTTGGTTTCTGGTATGGTTTTGCGATTTGATGGCTCGAACGTTAGAGTGGATATTGGTCGGTCAGTTGAAGCCATTTTACCTTCTGACGAACGAGTTCCAAACGAGCGACTTAACCTAAATCAACGACTTTCATTCCTGCTTAAGGAAATTACCGATGAAGAACATGGTAGTCAAATTATTCTTTCTCGAGCAGACCCAAATTTTGTAGCTAAACTATTTGGTCGTGAGGTTCCAGAAATCGCTTCTAACGCTGTTGAAGTAAAGGCTATATCCCGTGATGCGGGTGTCCGAACCAAGATGGCTGTGTTTTCTAACCAACCAGGAGTTGATCCAGTCGGAAGTTGTGTTGGTCAAAAAGGGGTAAGAGTACAAGCTGTTACTAATGAATTGGGAGGCGAGCGAGTAGATATTATTTCTTGGACTGACAACCAAGAAGACTTAGTTAAAGCAGCTTTGGCTCCAGTTGATGTTTTGGCAATTAAGTTAGACAAAAAAAACCAGGAAGCAAAAGTAACCGTCCCTGAGGATCAATTATCCATTGCAATTGGCAAAGATGGTCAAAATGTTCGCTTGGCAGGAAAGTTGACTGGTTATAAAATTGATGTAATTGGAGATCCTAAAGCCAACAAACCTGTAGAGGTTGTAGCACCAATAGAAGAAAATGTTAATGAGGTTTCAGTCGAGGAACCAGCAGAGCCAGTAGCAGATAGTGAATAATAAAATGACAAATTTGTAAATTTTTTTAATTTTGCCTTTACTTCATTATCTTCAGACCTCTTTCTGTTAATTCCTCTTACAAAATCAACACACATATGATTGAAAAAAGACAACCAATAGTTACAGTACTGGGTCACGTTGACCACGGTAAAACAACTTTACTTGATAATTTACGAAAGACAAAAATAGTTGATCGTGAAGCCGGAGGTATCACGCAAAGTATTGGAGCCTCTATTGTTCAAACCGAAGGTGGTCAAAAAATAACCTTTATTGATACTCCAGGTCATGCAGCCTTTTCGGGTATGCGGTCTCGGGGAGCAAAAGTTGCCGACATTGCAGTATTAGTTGTGGCAGCGGACGATGGCGTAAAACCACAAACTAAAGAAGCAATTGGCTTCATTCAGGAGGCAAATATTCCCTTTATTGTTGCTTTAACAAAAACTGACTTACCAAGCGCCAACGTTCAAAATGCACTTGCCACTTTGGAAACTGAAGGTATTTATTTTGAAGGCAGAGGTGGAAATACACCTTACGTTGAGGTGTCTGCCAGACAAAATGTTGGTGTTGATAAGTTATTGGAATTGATTGTTTTAGTGTCTGATATTAACGATATTTTGGCTGATGCCGATGCACCTCTCGAAGCTGTAGTTATTGAAACCGGTAAAGATCAAAGAGGCGCACTTGCCACGGTAGTTGTTAGAAATGGCAAATTAGAAGTAGGCAAACTTATAAATGCAGCTGGTCAGGAAGCAAAAGTCAGAGGCTTGTTTGATCACCAAAATAAATCTGTCAAAAAAATTAACCCTGGAGAGCCGGCTTTAATTTTAGGTTTTGATGCAGTCCCTCAAATTGGGGTAGTAATCGAAGATGCTGGGAAAGATAAGAAAGTAAATGCCTTTGTCGAACAAAGAGTAGTCACCAAAGGAAAGATGCTTGAAGGTCAATTGCCACTTGTCCTAAAAACCCAAAATGCTGGCGCACTTGAAGCTTTGTTGGCTTCAATTCCTGAGGGAGTATTTGTTGTTTCCGCAAGTGTGGGGGATATTAATGAGAATGACATTTTCTTGGCAAGAACCTCAGGAGCGAAAATCTTTGCCTTTGAGGTTAAGGTAAATAACCAAATCGCAAAGTTAGCAGAAACAGAAAAAGTAGAAGTCAAATCATTCAAAATTATCTACGATCTCACAGATCGAATTAATGAACTCATTAAAGCTGGAACCAAAGTAATTGTTGCCAAAATGGTAGTTATTGCCACATTTCCTTTTAACAACAAAATTGTCGCCGGTTGCAGATTGGAATTGGGCCAAGTGTCCAAAGGCAATAAACTCATACTGGTAAGAGACGAGAAAGATGTTGCTGAAGTAAGGGTCACTTCTGTTAGACGCGGTAAGGATGAATTAACTACGGTAACCGAAGGAGAATTTGGTGCAATTTTAGAGCCGCAGCTTGATTTTACTATAGGAGACGTGCTAATATCGCGGGCATAGAGCCTAAACTCACCATGGAAAACTCATTTGGAAATATTATTTCTGAGGCCAAATCAATCCTTATTTTGTTGCCTCAAAATCCTAGCTTTGACCAAGTTGCTGCCGGACTTTCCCTGTATTTAGCCGTCAGACCAGCTAAAGAAACCACCGTTAGTTCTTCAACCCCAATGGTTGTGGAATTTAATCGTCTTGTGGGGGTAAATGAGATTAGATCTGACTTTGGTGACAAAAACCTAACTATTAAATTTAAGGACTACAAAGCAGACCAAATTGAAAAAGTTTCCTACGATATTGAATCTGGAGAATTCAGACTTACAATTGTGCCAAAAATTGGCCAATTAGCTCCTAAGGAAAACCAAGTAAACATGTCGTATTCAGGCACATCTGCTGATACAGTAATCTTAATTGGTGGAGTCAAGAAAGAAGATTTTCCAGCTCTTTCTTCTAAAGACTTAAAACCAACAAAAGTACTCCATATTGGAACCCAATCAGTTGGAGCCAGTGATATTTTAGATTTTTCAGCTCATGGTCCAGCAATTTCTCAAGTAGTTGCAGGCCTTATTCGAGAAATTGGGGCTCAAATGGATGGTGATATCGCAACTAATCTTTTGACTGGTCTTGAAGACGGAACCCAAAACTTTGCCCACCCACTGGTAAATGCTGACACTTTCTTACTTGCTGCAGATCTTATGAAGGCAGGAGGAAGAAGAGCTGGAACGGGCAGAATAGATCGAACCAGTTTTCCAGCTGGGTCAATTCCAGGAGAATCTCTAAATGTAAAATCAAATGAAGAAATTGGAGCTGTTGAAGATGTTGAAATTGAAAATGCTCCACAGTCTTGGTTTGAAGCACCACAGATTTACAAAGGGACTTCAGTAAGTTAATAAAAATATGGTAGCAGAAATACGAGACGGAAGAGGTTTAATAACAACAATTGAGAAAGATTGTGAATATTGGAGTGCTGGTGTAGGCAAATCTGCTAATAGTAGTACTGTAGTAATTACCGGTAAGAGTGAGGGTAAAGGCTTTCATCTTATAGAAGCAAGAGTTGGAAAAGAACCTTTTGAGAGGACATTTACACCCGGAGATGCAATTCAACTGGCTGATGGGATTGTCGTTGTAGCTAAATAACTTTCTTTTCACTAATCTTTGTATTACAATTGATATACATATGGCGAAGACTGTCGTTAATGTTCGAATAGATGTTGCTACTAAAAAGGAAATCCAAATAATCTGTCGAGAATTGGGTATTTCTGTAAGTTCTTTGGTAAATGCGATGTTGAAACATCTTGTAAAGACAAAGAAGCCTCTATTTATGTTAGGAGGAAAAACACTAAAGAAAGCAATGGTCGAGATCGAAAATGAGGCGATAAAGTTAAGTAAGTGAAGTTTTGCACTTTTTGAGGTACTGTGTTAATATACGTACTGATGAAGGCAAGGTTTAGCCAAATGGGGCTCTACTTTAGCTTTACATGACACTATGGCACTACCAACTGACGAAAAACAAAAAATAATAGAAGGCTTCGCCCGAGAAAAAGGCGACACAGGATCTCCTGAAGTACAAGTAGCCCTTTTAACCAACCAAATCAACAAATTAGTTGAGCATTTGAAAGGTCATGGCAAAGATGTTCATTCAAGAACTGGACTTCTTTCAATGGTAGCCAAGAGAAGAAGATTATTGTCCTATCTTCAAAAGAAAGACGAAGAAAGATATAAAATCCTCATCAAGAAATTAGACTTGAAGAAATAAATGAATAAAAAAGTAGTAGAAAAACAATTTGAATTAGGAGGAAGAACCTTCTCACTTAAAACCGGATTATTAGCAGAACAAGCAACTTGTGCTGTTATGGCTCAATATGGTGAAACTGTGGTTTTAGCAACTGTTGTTGCCAAACAAATGCTTGTTGATCCAGGATATTTTCCCCTTTCTGTTGAATACCAAGAGAGACTTTATGCTGGAGGAAAGATCAAAGGTAGTAGGTGGGTCAAAAGAGACGGTAGACCAAGCGACGAAGAAATATTAACTGGCAGACTCATTGATCGCTCCATTCGCCCCCTTTTCCCAAAAGAATACAAAAAAGAAGTCCAAGTAATTGTAACCGTTATGTCAGTGGATTTGGAAAATACACCAGACATGGTTGCTTCCATCGCAGTTTCTGCAGCCCTTACAGCATCTTCCATTCCATGGATGGGACCTGTAGCAATTGTTAAGGTAGGACTTAAAGATGGAGTGTATTTCACTAATCCAACCGACAAAGATTTAGAAACCTCAGAAATGGAACTTGTAGTTTCCTCAACAGACAAAGCAATTGTCATGATTGAAGACTTAAGCAAAGAAGTGTCAGAAGAACAAATTTTGGACGGTATTAAATATGCAAAGCAAGAAGGCGAAAAAGTACTTGAATTCATTAATGACTTTGCCAAAGAAGTTGGAGCAACAAAAGAAGTAATTGCAAAGCAAGAGAAGAAACAGGAAGTAATCAATAAAGTTGAAAAAATTGCTGGAGACAAGATTCGCGACATGGTTAAAATTTTGGTAGCCAAGGAAGGTGGATTCTCAGAATTTGAAGAACTCAAAAAAGCAATTGCCGCAGAGCTGTCAGAAGAAGATGCGAAAGCCGTTGGTGAAGCAGCAGAATATATTTTGAAAAAGCACATTAGAACCAACATCTTAAAAGGCACAAGACCAGATGGCAGAAAATTAGATGAATTAAGGCAACTTACTGCCTCAGTTGGATTACTGCCAAGAACTCATGGATCAGGCATGTTTCAAAGAGGTCAAACACAAGTAATGACCATTGCAACACTTGGTGGCCCAAACATGGGATTGCTTATAGAGTCTGCTGAAGGTGAATCAGAAAAACGCTACATGCATTTTTATGTTTTCCCTCCTTTCTCAACTGGAGAAACCGGAAGAGTAGGTGCCCCAGGCAGACGCGAAATTGGTCATGGAGCATTGGCTGAAAAGGCACTTATTCCAGTTTTGCCAGCAGTTGCAGACTTTCCATACACCATTAGCTTGGTATCTGAAGTTTTGTCCTCAAATGGATCAACCTCAATGGCTTCCACATGTGGATCAACCCTTGCTTTAATGGATGCAGGAGTACCAATAAAAGCACCAGTAGGTGGTATTGCCATGGGAGTTGTTGTTGAGTCACCTGAAAATTACGCCATTTTAACTGACATCATGGGACTTGAAGATTTCAATGGAGACATGGATTTCAAAATCGCAGGAAGCAAAAAAGGAATCACTGCACTCCAATTAGACGTTAAAACGCTTGATCTTTCACTTGAAATGCTTGAAAAAGCAATTGAGCAATCAAAACCAGCCAGAATGGCAGTTTTGGAAACAATTGCATCAGCCATTGCTGAGCCCCGAAGCAAAGTAAGCAACTATGCTCCAAAAGTAAAAACTATCCAAATCCCAGTCGACAAAATTGGCGAGCTTATTGGGCCAGGGGGGAAGAATATCAAGAAAATTATGGCTGACACCAAGGTTCAATTGGACGTTAATGACGATGGAACAGTAACTATTACAGCAGTTGATCAATCAGCAGTTGAAGCAGCTTTCACTTACATTGAAGGTATGACTAAAGAAGTGCAATCCGGAGAAACATATGAAGGCACGGTGCAAAGAATACTTCCTTTTGGAGCTTTTGTTGAAATCTTACCTGGTAAAGAAGGATTAGTTCATGTTTCAGACATGCGAGAAGAGTTTGTTTCAAATCCAGAAGAAGTTGTTGCAATTGGAGACAAGGTACAAGTCAGAGTAAAAGAAGTTGATGATATGGGACGCATTAACCTTTCTATGAATATGGATCCATCAAAAGATAAACCAAAAGAAGACAGAGGTGGAGGAGATAGAGGACCAAGAAGATCATTTGGCGGAGGAGGAGATAGACGTGGAGGTTTTGGTGGTGACAGAAGAAGTGGTGGAAATGATCGTGGACCAAGAAGATCATTTGGCGGATCAAGCAGGGGCAACTTTAGTGGACCAAGAAGAGATGGTGGAAATAGATCAGAGGGTGGACCTCATTTTCCAGTAAGTAGATATTTAGATTCTCCAAACAAAGCAGATTCAGATAGATAAACGGCTCTTCGTGATGTTACCTTTTACGTGATAATATTAATGTATGGATACTGGTGTACAAGAACTACAAGCATTGACTCAAAAACTTCAAGGAGTGCAAATTCCGCAGGATTTGGCTGCAAGAATAAATAATCGTATTGCTCAACTTGCAAAACTTACTACCTCTCCGTCATTTTTGCCAGAAATTGATAGTTTACAGCGTTACATTGATTGGATAGTAAATATTCCTTGGACCCAAAAAACAACAGATATTTTAGATTTAAAAAGAACACAAGAAGTAATGGATATGCACCACTTTGGTTTAGCTGAGATTAAGGATCACATCTTGGAATATGTCTCAATTATGAAATTAAAAGCAGACAAAGGAGAAATTGGAGATATTGCCAGGGCTCCAATTTTGTGTTTCGTTGGATTAGTTGGTACTGGTAAAACAACTATTGCCTACTCAATTGCAGAAGCAATGGGCAGAAAGATAGAGCGTATTCCCTTTGGAGGTATGGGAGATCCTCTGGACTTGCGTGGACAATCTCGAATGCATCCTGAATCAGAACCAGGAAAAATAATTAAAGCCTTGAGAAATGCAGGTAGTAGAAATCCAGTAATACTTTTGGATGAAATTGATCGCGTGACTGATCAAGGAAGAGCATCTATCATGGGTGTGTTGGTAGAACTCCTGGATCCAGAACAAAACAAAGCATTTACAGATCACTACATTGATTTTCCAGTGAATCTTTCAGAATGTTTGTTTATCGCAACTGCAAACAACACTACCAATATTGCAACAGCTGTTATGGATCGTATTGAACCAATTGTCATGCCTTCCTATACAGATCAAGAAAAAATTACCATTGCTCAAAAATACATGTTGCCTAAAACTTTGAAAGAATCTGGAATCCCAGAGGGAACAATTACTTTTGATGAAGATGTCTGGGTAAATATTGCTAGACCTTTGGGATATGATGCTGGTATTCGTACACTTGAAAGAACTTTAAAAGGAGTTGTTAGAAAAGTAGCTCGTGCAATGGTTGAAGGAAAAGGAAATCAATTTCATATTACCTCACAAAATGTCAAAGAATTTTTACCTCAGTAACAAGGTAATTTTGTCTCCTCTATGGTTACCTTTGCGTTACGGTATAAAACACCAAAGTTAACATCTACTTGACAGATGTTAACTATAAGTGATATAAAGTTAACATATGTTGCTTGGAAAAATGATTTTACAACCTAAAGGCTTCAAGGCTTATGTGCCTGAAAAGTTCCCTCCTGAAGGCTTGGTTACTTTGGACAATGAGATGGTGAAGCTGCTCTCCCAGGCGGACTTGGCGTTGGGAAAATTGGATGGAATTACCCAATTACTTCCAGATTTAGATTTTTTCATATTTATGTATGTTAGAAAAGAGGCTACACTATCCAGCCAAATAGAAGGAACTGGAGCGACAATGGCAGATGCAATTAAAGCTGACGTTGGAGTTACAGAAAATTTACCTAAAGATGTTGACGATATTCTTCATTATATTCAAGCTATGAATTACGGATTGAACAGACTTCAGACTTTGCCGTTGTCCTTAAGGCTTATTAGAGAAGTTCATAATGTTCTTTTAACAAATGCAAGGTCAGATCATTTTGCTGGTCCTGGAGAATTTAGGAATAGTCAAAATTGGATAGGAGGAAATTCTCCTGCAACTGCAAAGTTTGTTCCGCCTCCTGTTGATGATATGAAGAGAGGGTTGGATGATTTAGAAAAATTTATATATAAAGAAAGTGACTTGCCACCCCTTATCAAAACTGCACTAATACATTCTCAGTTTGAGACTATTCACCCTTTTTTAGATGGCAATGGAAGGACTGGACGTTTGCTTGTTACATTTTTTCTCTGTCAACAGGGAATCTTAGAGAAGCCTGTATTGTATTTGTCTGAATATTTCAAGAAAAATAGAGATATATACTTTGAATTGTTGCATTCCTATCATTTTTCAAAAAATTCTATTGACGTATCTAGATGGATTAAATTTTTCTTGCAGGGAGTGTGTGCTGTTGCTAATGATGCTATAACTTCTTCAAAACAAATTACAAACATTCAAAAAAGCGATATGGCAAAAGTAAGTGTATTTGGTAGATCTAGTGAAACAGGTATGAAAGTTTTGGAGCAAATGTATAAATTACCCATTGTTAATGTTCGAAAAATAGAAGAATGGACCGGATTATCCCGAGTTGCAGCAAATAGATTAATAAATAAATTTATTAAAGCAGGAATATTGCATCAACAAGATCAATCGGTGAAATATGGACGTATGTTTGAGCATAAAGAATATCTGAAGATATTTAACTAAAATACAATATGAGTAAAAAAGAAGAACTTCAAAAAATAAAAGCTGATATGGAAGCAGACAGTAAACTTCCTTTAATATCAAAACCCACAGATATAATTCCAGGAGATGGAAATCCTGATGCTCAGGTTGTTTTCATCGGAGAAGCCGGTGGATACAATGAATCAATTCAGCGAAAACCATTTGTTGGTCAAGCTGGGAAATTGTTAGATAAAGGATTGGCTGCGATAAAAGTAAGTAGGGATGATGTTTATATTACCAATATGGTAAAAACCAGACCCCCTAATAATCGAGATCCACTGCCAGAAGAACTTGCTGCTTATGAAGCATATTTGGATCGGGAACTTGAAATAATTAAGCCATTAGTAATCGTAACTCTGGGAAGATTCTCAATGGGCAAGTTCTTGCCAAGTGCTAAAATATCAGCTGTTCATGGGCAAAAGACTGTGATAAAATACAAAAATAGGGATGTGACTGTTGTCCCGATGTACCACCCCGCTGCGGCTCTGCGAAACGGATCAATAATGACAGAATTCAAAAAAGATTTTATGAAACTACCAGAGACTTTTACTCAAGTAGAGAACATTGCAAAACAACAAAGACAAGAAAATGAAAAACCAGAACAAATGGAGTTAATTTAATTATGAAATTCATCGCACTATCAGGAACAACAGGAGTAACAGAAAACTGTTACATCTATGAACAAGGGACGGACATGATCATGGTCGATTGTGGTGTTGGATTTCCAAATCCAGACATGTATGGAGTGGATCTTATTATTCCAGACTTCACTTATGTAAAAGAAAATATTCACAAACTTAAAGCCATTCTTATTACTCACGGACACGAAGATCACATTGGTGCCCTACCATTTTTATTTGCAGATAACGTTGATGTACCAATATATGCAACTAAATTAGTTGCAGGATTTATTGAAGAAAAATTTGAAGATAAAGCTGCTAAAAAAGTAAAGGTAAATGTGTTTGATCCTGACCGGGATATTTTAAATCTTGGGTCTTTTAGGGTTACTGCATTTCGTGTTTCTCACTCAGTTCCAGATGGAGTTGGTTTTTGTATAGAGTCTGCCGAGGGAAAACATTTCCATATTCCAGATTATAAATTTGATTGGACACCAGTTGATAAGAAACCATTTGATGTAAATAAACTTGCAGTACTTGCCAAAGACAGAGTTATTTCTCTGGCTTCTGATGCCTTGGGGTCCAACTCTCCAGGTTACACTGACAGCGAAATAACAATTGAGCCAATTATTGAAAACATTGTTAATCATGCAACTCAGCAAGTTTTCTTCACAACAATTTCAAGTAATATTTCAAGAATTCAACAAGCACTGAACGTTGCTATCAAAAATGGCAGAAAGGTTGCTTTTATTGGTCGAAGCATTGATGTTAAGGCACAGATCGCTAAAAAATTAGGCTATCTGCACTATCCAGATAATTTGGTTATTCACCCCAGACAAATTGCCAAGTTACCAGCTGACAAAAGAATGTATATTATTTCTGGCAGCTACGGTCAAACAGATTCGGCATTAACCAGAGTTGCTATGGGAGAACATGATTTACTGGCAATGTACAAGGGAGACACAGTTATTTATTCGTCCGACCCTGCTCCTCCAGGAAGCAAAGAAAGTGTTGATGCAGTAGTTGATCAAATGATTCAAAACGGCATTGATGTTCATTATTATGATATTCAAGAGGATCTGCATGTTTCAGGCCATGGAAGCAGTGGAGATATTAAAATGCTCATGGCAATAGTTAAACCAAAATACTACATGCCAATTGGGGGAACAGTTAGGCACAACAGGGGTTACGCCAACATTGCTTACCAAATGGGTGCAAAGCCGGCAAGTGTATTTGAATTAAATGCTGGAGATATTGTTGAATTTGTTAAAGATCAAGGAAAAATTTCTGGAAGAATTCCAGTCAGACAAGTTTTGGTTGATGGGCTTGGGGTTGGTGATGTTGGAAGTATGGTTTTGCGAGACAGGCAAGTATTGGCCAAAGATGGAGTATTAATTGCCTTGATTCAATTTGATAAAGCGCAAAGGAAAATAGTTAATGCGCCAGAACTTATTAGTCGAGGTTTTGTGTTTGAAGGAAAATCTTCAGACTTGCTCGAAAAAGCAGCAGACTTACTAAAGAGATTTTTAAACAATAAAAACATAGTTGATTCAAGAATGGTAAAAGCAGAAGCTGCAAATTATCTTGAGAAATACTTCTGGGAAGAGATTAAAAGGCGCCCAATGGTTTTACCTGTAGTTGTTGAGGTCTGACTTTGTAGTTATATGCGTAGCATATATCAGGTATTGCCTGATATAATTAACCTACCACAATGTCTAAGAAAAAAAAGAGATTAAGACAGCCAAGAAGATCCTTTAAATTAAGGCTTAAGAAAAATACAACTTACTCAATTGCTCAAGTAATCTTTTTTGCACTTGCAGGACTAATTGTCATCTCATTTTGGAGAAGAGGGTTAATTTTGGTAGGTATTAATGATTTTTTAATTGAGTATTTTTCTTGGACTGCAATCTTTTTGTCTTTTTTGTTTTTGTCTTTTGGTTTCATGATTTCAAAATTTAAGTCACCTCTTTCCCAACCTAATGTAGTTGTTGGCTATTTGTTGTTCTTTTTGTCCTTAGCAACACTAACAAAAGCTGGGATACTTGGCCAATCATCCTGGGAATCAATTGCAACTTTAATTACAACCCCTGGAGCTTTTATAGTTTTGTTTGGTTTGTGTTTTGTGGGGTTGGTAATTTTATTCAACACCTCAGTCGATCAAGTGTTGGGAATTATGGCCACCTGGCTTAGATATTTAAGGAGATATTTGGTTGGCGAAAAAGATGTTGCAAAACTAAACCCTTCACTTTCCGGCATGAACAAAAAAGAATTTAAAGTTGCAGGTGGATCCAGCAGTCCTCAAATTAATTCACCAGCCCCAATTCTTAAGAGTCCAAACCAAAAACAAGAAGAACTAAGTTCAAAATTAATTACTAACATTCCCGGGGAGGAAAAGATCTGGAAATATCCTTCTCTTTCGCTTTTGGAACAATCAGAAGCAGGGAAGGCTGACCGAGGAGACATTAAAGCTAACGCTGCAATCATTGAACAAACCCTTGAATCATTTGGTGTTACAGCACGAGTAGTTGAAGTAAACCTGGGTCCGGCCGTTACCCAATATGCATTAGAAGTAGCTTTGGGAACAAAACTATCCAAAATAACAGGACTTGATCGCGATATGGCTTTGGCTCTGGCTGCCACAACTGGAACAATAAGAATTGAAGCCCCAATTCCTGGAAGAAGTTTGGTTGGTATTGAGCTGCCAAATCGTGCACCCGAATTTGTACCCCTGAGGAAAATTTTGGAGTCTGATGCTATGCGCGATAATCCTTCAAAACTCGCAGTTGCTTTAGGGTTGGACGTTGGTGGTAAGCCAGTTGTTGGAGACTTGAGCAAAATGCCACATGTTTTAATCGCTGGCCAAACTGGATCTGGTAAATCTGTGGCCATCAACACTTTTTTGTCATCACTTCTTTTTCGTGCTTCTCCATCGGAAGTGAAGCTAATCTTGGTTGATCCCAAACGCGTGGAGTTAACGGGTTATAATAATATTCCACATTTACTTACCCCAGTTATTGTAGAACCAGAAAAAGTTATCTCAGCTCTCCGCTGGGTAATGAGTGAAATGGACAGGAGATATAAATTATTTGCTCAGGTGGGAGCAAGGAACATTGCTTCGTACAACGAAATGAGCGGTTTTCAAGCTATGCCCTACATTGTTGTAGTTATTGATGAGTTGGCAGACATTATGCTTTTGTCCCCCGTTGAAGTGGAAGATGCAATTACCCGTATTGCTCAGATGAGCCGAGCAACTGGCATCCATATGGTCTTGGCAACGCAAAGACCATCGGTAAATGTTATCACTGGACTTATCAAAGCCAATATTCCAACCAGAATTGCTTTTGCTGTGGCTTCGCTGGTGGATTCCAGAGTTATTCTTGATACCCAAGGAGCTGAAAAACTGCTTGGTAAAGGAGATATGTTGTATCTTCCCCCAGAAGCTGCTAAACCAAACAGAATCCAAGGAGCCTTTATTAGTGACCGTGATGTAAATAGTTTAATGACGTTTATTAAAAACCAAGGAGTTAATCCACAATATACAGAAGAAGTTGTTTCAATGCCCAAAAAGGGAGCTAATCCAGTAGCGGGAGTTGGTGGGGATGCTGATGAGATGTTTAGTGAAGCGGTCAGAACTGTGGCTCAAAGTGGAAAAGCATCGGCATCACTTTTGCAGCGAAGATTGTCGGTTGGCTATGCTAGAGCTGCTAGACTGATTGATCAACTAGAAGCCGCAGGGATAGTTGGACCAGCCGACGGAGCAAAACCCAGAGAGGTTATTATGCAGAATGCTGAACAATTTTTGACCAGTGGTCCTTCGGCTTGAGATATAAAAATAAATGAAAACAATCGGGCAATTCCTCAAAGAAGCTCGAATGAATAAAAGTTATTCAAAGGCACATCTTGAGGGTAAAACTAAAATTAGAATAGAGTTTTTAACGGCAATTGAAGAAGAGGATTGGGTTAAGTTGCCGGAATTTCCTGTGGTTAGGGGATTTGTAAAAAGTATTGCTGACGCACTTGAAACCAACTCGGACCAAGCATTGGCCTTTTTGAGACGCGATTATCCGCCACAAAAACTTGCCGTCTCTCCCAAACCCGATGTTTCCAATAAATTTGTTTGGACACCAAGATTAACTTTTTTAACTGCAGCTGCAGGAGTTTTACTTTTAATTTTGGGCTATCTAACTATGCAATATGTTAACTTTATAAGCCCCCCAAAATTACAAGTTGATACCCCAATTGAATCTCAATTAATCCAAGTTGCCAATTTGGAAGTTTCTGGGAAAACAGATCCTGGGGCAACTATCAAAATAAACAATCAACCAACACTTGTGGATGACAAGGGAGTATTTAAAACAGAAATTGAAGTTAATGAACAAACAACTAAAGTTGAAGTTGTGGCAAAATCACGCAACAATAAAACTACTATCATTACAAGGTCTATTCAAGTAAAATTAACAGATTAAATAATATTTATGGAAGGCATCCAAACATTACTGGTGGTAGTAGTTGTATCTCTAACAACACTTTTAGTGATTGTGGGAATTCAAATTGTTATGGTTATTATCGATCTTAGAAAATCTATAAAACGCTTGAATTCAATCTTAGAAGATGCAATTTTGGGTGGAGGGCTGATTAGACCTGAAAAACTAACTGGAGTTCTTTCAATGTTTAGAAAAGGCAAAGGCGTTACTTCTCACGGAGAAAACAGAATTTAACCTTGAGAATTTACTTTTGGACAGTTCTGAGGAGCGTGGTCTGAAGTTTCAATTGTGTAAGCAGTTATATATCTTTCTTCTCCCTTTTCATTTTTCCAAGTGTCGGCTCTACGTCCAGAAAGATTAGCTTTCATTTCGCTAATATAAACCCAGCAGCCTATTTGCAATTCTTGCAATTCTAATTCAACTCCATTGGGAATGTATGGTGTACGAAAAGAAAGTAAATCTATATATCTATCTAAGGCAGGGCATCCGATACAGTTTGGAGTAGGTAATTTTATTTTGGATTTGTCTATTTCTAACATTCTTGGCAAATAATACCAAAAATGCACAAAAACGCAAGTTGAGATATAATTGCCTGTATGAAAGCTTCAGAAGTACGCCAAAAATATCTGGAATTTTTTGAGAAAAAAGGCCACAAAAGAATTCCTTCCGCTTCTTTGGTCCCACAGAACGACCCCACTGTTTTGTTTACTACTGCGGGTATGCATCCACTGGTACCGTATTTGTTAGGCGAAGTCCACCCAATGGGTAAAAGATTGGTTGATGTTCAAAAATGTCTGCGTACTGATGATATTGATGAGGTGGGAGATTTCAACCATCACACCTTCTTTGAGATGCTTGGAAATTGGAGTTTGGGAGACTACTTTAAAGAAGATGCTATTAAATGGTCTTATGAGTTTTTGACCCAAGAGTTAAAATTGGATTCAGAGAGGATTTACATAACTTGCTTTGTCGGTGATGAGGATGCCCCAAAAGATATTGAGTCGGCAGAGATTTGGAAATCTTTAGGAATACCAGAAGAGAGAATATTCTTCTTTGATAAGAAAGATAATTGGTGGGGTCCTGCAGGAATAACTGGTCCTTGTGGGCCTGATACTGAAATGCATTATGATGTAACCGGAAAATCTCACGGATCAGATTGTAAGCCAGGATGCTCATGTGGAAGGTTTTCTGAAGTTTGGAACGATGTTTTTATGCAATATAACAAGATGTCTGATGGTAGTTTCGAGAAACTACCTGAACCAAATGTCGATACAGGCATGGGTCTTGAGAGAATTCTGGCAGTTGTAAATGGACTAGATGATGACTATAAAACTGATTTATGGGTAGGGGCAATAGATAAAATCTCTGAACTCTCAGGGAAACAATATTCAGATAATACAAAAACATTTAGAATAATCGCAGACCATACTAGAGCTTCTGTTTTTGTAATTAGTGATGGAATAATTTCTTCAAATAAACAGCAAGGTTATGTATTAAGAAGACTTATAAGAAGAACGATTCTGCAGATGAGTCGCCTAGGTATTGAAAAGTATGAAGATTCTATTAATTCTCTCGCTGACGTTTATATTCAACTAATGTCGGATCAATACGAAAGTTTACTAAAAAATAAGAAGTTGATTCATGAGATATTGAGTGACGAAGTCAGTAAATTTGTAAGAACTTTAGACAAAGGAATGAAAGAGGCAGAAAAGATTGAAAAAATCGATGCCAAAAAAGCTTTTGATTTATATCAAACATATGGATTTCCTCTAGAGCTTACAATTGAATTATTTGCCGATCGAGGACAAACAATTAATGTGAATCAGTTTAAGGAGGAATTTAAAAAGCATCAGGATTTATCGAGAACAACGTCTGCAGGGTCTTTTAAAGGAGGACTTGCTGATCATTCACTAGAAACTACTCGTCTTCATACAGTGACCCATTTACTTCATAAATCGTTAAGAGAGGTTTTAGGTGGTCATGTGCAACA
>ERZ1292625.430-Hain-H41-01um-R1-430-length-64625-cov-9_pt1 | contig 64625 bp, 62 predicted proteins | sample MGYA00564400_ERZ1292625 | MGnify/ENA primary metagenome ERZ1292625 (study PRJEB36523, sample SAMEA6512639) | groundwater metagenome | collected 2019-01-08 | study: AquaDiva: Metagenomics assemblies of 32 groundwater samples | reverse complement strand
CACGTGATTCCATCGGGGGCTACGAGTCGATACGAGCACAGCTTCAAAAATTCTCCAATTTAAAAGTCGGTCGTCACTTTCAAGCACAATATCACCGGGCTTGATGTTTAATTTGATTTCGTTACGTTGCTCTTCTGATAGCAGAGGTGTTATTGTGCGATACTCTTTATAAGATTTTGTTCGGACCCACTTTTCGACCGAATCTTCAACAAGGTCGAGAAATTTGCCAAAGACGCCTGTGCCATTGCTGTGACTTTTAGGAGTTACTTTCCAGATAGCTGGGCGTGCATCAATGTTTGCATTTTCAGTTATTATATGCATATTTTTTATTTAACACGGCAATGGGATAAACTCAAATCTGCAATAGAGTTACTGACAAAATTATCAAGAGGGAGCTGATCAACAACCAAATATCTGCGGAGCCTGGCATCTATAATATATGACTTGAGATCCAGGCTACTGATCCTTCAAATCCAGCTTGCCCCTATGATTTAACTACCCCCGTCGGTATCATTTTCCATGATTCAATTCGCTCCTGGAATAAAAATTGCAATTCATCCTAATTCTATGCGTTTCTATCTTTAAATACCTTTAAGGGGTTTTTATGAAATTAGTTCTCACAATTTTGAGCCTAGTGGCTATATCTTTTACAGTATTTGCCACCGGTGATGAAGCAATGCCAAAATCAGCTGCAGCAAAGTCAGCTCTCTGCCTTATCGAAGAATATTTTAGACAAAATGACGTACTTACTACCCAATTAGCCCATATAGAGAGACAATTAGTAGAAGCCACCTCAAGAGAAGAACAAATTGAGTTACGACTTCAATATTCATCCGCCGAGATAGCTTGGAGTTCTCTCATAACTGCCAGTCTAAACCACTGGATTATAAATGATTTTTATCTTAATAAAAGGAGTCAATTATGAAAAATATAATTATTGCCGCGCTACTTTTGATAAGCTCCACAAGTTTTGCCGGCCCTGCAATTACTGATCGCTGCCTTGAAAAAGCGGCTGTGGCTATCATCATCTATCTTGATAAACAAGAGCCCCAAGCTGATGTTCATTTAGTGAAAGATGAGCAGGGCACTCTTACAGGACTAACGGATTTCGAAGGGATTTACCCAGGGCTTAATCTTGGCCCACAACGCTACGATAAACCCAGACATGTGACCGTCTCCTTTCACTCTGATGGATTTATCGTATTTGCAGAAGTCTTAATGAAAGATTCAAAAAATAAGATTATATGCAAAATCTTATCAGTTGATTCAGGCAAAGACCGCCAGCATTAAGCGCATTTAGATTTTCCGCGTTCGCTAAGCGAACGCATAATTTACAAATCCATAACACATCCTAATTCTTGAAAAGCCTTATGCCATAAGGATTTGCGGATATGCTAATCGTCTGTTCATTAACTATTTAAGGCAGTGTCCAATGTCAGGGGCTCAGTCTAAAACCCTTATTTGTGAGCCAAAATCCCTTCGATTTTAAATTGAGAAGAAATCGAGGGGCGACTGCCGCTACATAAGCCGTCGCCTTTTGGCACCTGTTAAATTAAAGACATGAATTTAAAGGCAAAGTTACCCTTATTTTTGTGCGGGCCAAAAATGGGGAGAACCCCAGTCGCTTGAGCGGGATTCAGCCAGTAACTTGGCCGTTTGGATAAGGACCCACCGATTAAACTCCGGTAAGTTTCCAGTAAGGTACGCGGCAAAAACAACGGATAGCGCAAATTCAAAAATTCTATCGAGCCTCATGTTACGCCTTTCTTTCAATAAATGACCCAACGTCAGAGCGCCAATAATATGTAGAGCATTCATAACAAAATGGAATTGTTTTATTAAGAGCTATTTTTTCTAAATTTTTAATAATTTCTGTATTCATAAATTTCTCCAGTTAATCAAGAGGGCGCTTACGCGCTCTCTTGAGTTTTGTTTGCTTGAATTTTTTGAACGTATGCGATTTGCGCTTTACGTTTTGTAAATGAGTTGTCTTCAGAAGAAACGTGAATGCCATTTTTCTTCGTGTAAGGAACACCGAGAAAATAGCGAAGCAAGTTCGAGTTTACAAATCCTGTCTCTCCGTTAAGAGTGACAACAAGGAACTTGCCGTCTTGTGACATTTTTGCGTTTGTTTTTTGAATTTTCATTTTATACCTCTTTCGTTTTGTTGTTTTCCCGCTTTCGCGGGGCTTTCACCCAGCTGAAGGCCCCGAAGCGTTGGAAAAAGAGAACGACATGAGGCAGGCCCAACCCCGTAAGCGTTAGGCGGCGAAAAGAGTGTCAACCAAAGGTTGGCGCGATTTTACGCAGGGGTTGGAAATAGCCTGTCGAAAAAAGTGAGCGGCAAACTAAAAACGAAAGGGAGTTAAATATCCAGAGGAGAATCAAACGGAATACGAGATAAAATTTCTTTGTAGGCTTTCTCGGTAAGAGCAATAAGCCTATCAATATCAGAAATAGTTAATTCTCGCTTAAGAGCGTCGGGATAGCGAAAGGCCACTGCAAATGGTGTTAGCTCAACGGTTGGCTTGAGAACATCGTCGAGCGAAGAATCGATATGAATCACAAAACCCATGATCTCACGAATATCGTGAGTTTTTTCAAACTTCTTGCTGTGAAAAGTTAAAAACCCTTTGAGGGCTTTTTCGATAACCTGTTGGCAGTGAAATGCAATTGGTACAAAAGATTTTTGATTTTTAGATTCGCGAAGCCAGCGGGCTGCGAACAAATCCTCATTGGATTTTCCAAACCAAGCTAGAACTGATTTTTTATTAGCCAATCGGAAGCTCTCTTCCCTCAGAAAAAACAGTATTAGCTACAGTATTGAGTTCATTTTTCCATTCTTCAAACTCTTCTTCGGTATAAATAAAGACATCAATCGGAGACCACAGCCCCCAAAGGGTTTTTTCAGCTTCGGCCATGCGCCTTGCCATTGGAAGATCGGACTTTTCAACGATTAAAAATAAATCATAATCGCTGTTGGGTCTTTCGGTTCCTTTAGCCCTAGAGCCAAATAGATAAACTTTTTTTGGCTTAAACCGATCAGTAAGTTTTTTTACAATCTCGGTAAGCTTTGCATCAGAGGTGTAGAGGTTTTTCATGCAGCCTCCGGAAAAACAGGGCCTGCGGTTTCAGAAATTAACTGATCTGCCGCCGCTTTTTTTTCTTTTTCGAGTTGAGCGAGTTTTGCTTTTTCTTCATCGCGGGTCATGGCCAATTTTTCTTGGTGGATCGAGCCATGTGAACATTTCGCGATCGTCGCGCAGGCACGATAGGTAAGCCCACTTTTTAAGAGTTTTCTTATCAAATCTGAGTCTCTTAGCTTTTTTCTTCCAATGAGTCGGCCCTTGGCTCGAGCATTTGCAAGGCCAATTTTGACGCGGTCGCTAATTAGGTCTCTTTCGAGTTGGGCGATCGAAGCGAGAATCGAAAAAATTGCCACACCGATGGCAGTATTTGTATCGATTCTTTCCGAAATGCTCGTAAAATGCACACCTTTGCTCTTAAATTTCTGAAGTGCCGTTAATAGATGGGTCGTGCTTCTCGCAAAACGAGAGAAGGAATACACAACCACCTGTGAGACCTCGTCAGCTTCAACAGCCGCCATCATGCGGTCAAGAGCAGGGCGATTTGATTTCGTTCCACTGATGCCCTCGTCAGTAAAAAACTCGGCATTGGTAATATTATTTTGTTCACAATAAGTTTTTAATACTCTTATCTGTGATTCCATTCCACCCTGTTGCATATCAGTGCTTACTCTCGCGTATAAACATGTTTTTTTATTCATTTGCACCTCCGTTATAGTTTTTTTTGTTATTATTTTCAATTTGAATGGGTTTTCATTGCATTAAAAAAGCACCTCCTTTGGCTTGATTGCGTTTTTATTGGTTTTAGGTTCGATTTCATTACCGTTGTCTGGAAAAAACCGGGGACTACCCCAACTGGAAGCGCGAGATGAGGATAGAAGTTTAGCCGTTTGGATATAGACCCAGCGGTTAAAGCCGGGCAAGTATCCGGCAACGGCTACCGCAAATACCAATGTAATTGCAAAGTCGGTAAGTCTTCCTAGATTCATATGGTGCTCCCTTCGAGAGTGATCGATTTATTTTCGAACCGTTGAATAATGTTTAAAATGACGTTTCGGGACCAATCTTTCTGCATCCGCGTCTTAAAGTTTTTGCTATTTAAATAGTGGGCGATGGCCGTTGCCGATGTGCCCGATTGCCACTGCTGATGAACGACAAGTAAGGTCGAATATTCCTTCGCGTCCTTTTCGAGCCTTGCGCCAATGTAGGTAAAGCCGTAGGGCGGTGGCGCTGAACTTTTAAATTTTTGCTGGAGGACAACGTCGGCACTGACCGATTTATTGGGCCGGATTTGCATGCCGCCGCGTTTAAGTTCGGTCAATACAGTTGTCTTGGGGATCGCGGTCATTCTTGAAATTTCATTTAAAGAATGACCTTGTCGATAAAGCGGGGCTAAGATCGAGAAAATGCGATGCTTACGATCTTGGAAAAGACTAAGAAAATCATGGTGTTCAGAAATCCTGCAGGTTGCCGAGAGTGGCCTACCATCCATAAAATACGGTATTCAGAATATTGTTAACGGTATTCCGAATACGGTACGGAATACAGAATGCCGTCCAGTATTCAGAATACAGTGTTAGTAAAGAGGTTGTTCATTTTTTTGCAAGTGACTTTGATTTTGAAGCAAAGGAGCATTACAGAAGCCACCGCTTTTGCATCACACAGCCACAGCGTTAGGGTGAACGATCAGACCCCCCTTATAAACAGTCATAACGTCAACGTTGACGCGTTGGTATCCATTTGAAATGGAAGAGTCCAAAGCTTGGATTAGAAATATCAGTTTATGTGATCATGGGACCAAAAAACAAAAGCCCTGTCTTGGCTGACAGAGCTTGGTTGAGGCGCAAATGGAATATTCTCAAGTGGTTTTAAGCAAACCTTCTAGCCCGATGATCCAGACCTAATACTACGCTATTTACGCTTGTAGACGAGAATCCGGCGATAAAGCCGATCAAGAATTGCAATTGATCCTGCCGGCGTAACTACCGCTTTTATTCCTCCACTAAATTGGGACAGTGTTGATAAAGGAAATGAGGTAATACGATATTTTTCTTTGCCATTTGAATCGAATATATAAACACCAGCCTCACAGTCTAAAGCGACTTCAGTCGATGATACAGTGTAAATCAAGTCCTCTTCAATGGAACCAATTGGTCCCGTAAAAGCCTCATTTGGACATTTTCCTACGCTGACTTCAAAGGAACGTAAAAAATTTCCTTTCTTATTAAAAGCATACGTCTTACCTGGGACTCGAATATAGAAATGCGTATTTGGCATATGCAAAAGTGAACGAACAAAGATATTACCGTTTTTATCTGTCGCCATTCGTTGATCCAACCCGACATAGTTAGCATCATTGATAGATGATTTAATTGTCGATTCACTAATGTTAGTAATTTCTCTAAGTTTTGGAGAAAGAACCTTTAAGGAATGGACTGCACCATCAAAATCTTGCGCAATAAATTCGCCAGAGTTAAGTGGTACCAAAAAATATCTTTCAATATTATCAAAACGCTTAGTTTTTCTTGTCGATTGTAGAACCCCTGCAGAGTCGAAAACTCCAACTCTCGGCACGGCAATATCAGGGTTATTTGCATTCCATTTTAACCAGTCATGAATTTCGGAGTTATTATAAACCACAGAAAGGTGACCCTCCCTATCAAGATTGGTCGATACAATTTCTGTATAATTTTGTGCTGTAGAATTGTTGGGATATTCAGACATTGGAATAAATAATGACAGAGTCTTATCAACTTTTCCTGTGATAATCGAATATTGTTCGATCTGGTCTTTGCGGGATGGACTGTAAATGTGAGAATCATCAGCTGCGAAATCTTCAAAGTAATATAGATCTGCAACCGTATCTTTACGTTTTCCATCAACACCATAAAAGTTTATCCCATCGTTGTGTGAAACTAAAAAATCTCCAGAAGGCGAAACTGATATGTCACTTTTCCCGCCGCCTCCAAGCCAGATACAGTTTTTTGAACAAGCTGTAGCGATTAAAGCCCCTGATGAATTTAAAATGTGAATCGGGAGATTCGGTAGACGTTCTTGCACATAAATTTCCCCCCGGCGCGACACCCCAAAAACACTTGAAAACTTATCTGGAGATTTCCAAATCAACGACCCATCTGAGTTATAAATTCGAGTCTCATCTCCCTTTGAGGTATCTACGTTAACAACAACATGTTCGTCAGATGTAAGTTTAAAATGATTTACTCGATAGGAATCAACAATAGGGAATTTTTTAAGAAAACTTCCAGATGGAGAAAAGATGTAAATCTGAGGTGCGTTGAGGGAATTGTCGTCGACCGCGGCAAAAACGTTTCCTGTGGAAGCTGATACAGCGACTCCATGATACCAAGAGTCTTTACTAATTTGGTTTTCTCCGTAACTCCTTTGGAAACTACCATTGCCATCAAAGATATCAATTTTCTTTGGAGTAGCGACGTATAGATGCCCGCCTTCAAAAGCTAACGCCCTAACATATAAATAGCTATCGCTTGATGATCCTGCGTATGTCACTATTTTTTTCCAAAGCCGTGTGTCTTGCGAGTAGGCATAGATTTCTGTCGAAATTACATCAAAAAGGTCACTGCCGTTTGTTTTGGGATCACGAGTGATATGTGTGACGTAGATTGTTCCGTCATTTCCATACGTCGCGCTACTAAATGAAGTGTGGTGAAATGGAGTCGTATTGCCAATAATTTGTGGAGTTCCATAGGCAGCTTCAGCAGAAAAAGAAGGATAGCAAAATAGGACAATACTTAAATATACTAAATGCTTCATTGAAATCCTCCATCTTTATTAAGAAAATTACCTTAAATTATTCTCTTAACTTGAGCAAATAATTCTTTAGTGAAAATCCGTGTTGTCAATTAAACCAAATGATATTGTCGGCCAACTGTAAATATAGGGCTCTGGCTTATAGGGCACTTGCCCCATGACATTCCTTTCAAAAGTGAACCAAAAGACTGTTCGGGAAAACTGACAAAAAATGCCAGACATATACCCAGTAAATTACCGATGAAATCTCTTCTAACCTTAGATATAACCATTCAAAGATATTACATGATTTAAGCCACTGGCCAGTCTTCTGCTAAAACCCGAATTGAATCAATTTGAGAAATTTTTAGCGGCTTAATTATTGCTGTCTCTTCTCCTATTAGCCAAAGCCTAGGAGTCTCTAGTTATATGCGCTTTATGCGAAACCTATTACCCCTTTTTGTAACTCTGTCTATAAGTTATCCGGCGATAAGTGCGCAGGTATGCCGGGATGTATTTCAAGAGAATTCCAAGTTTCGCCAAGTCATTTTAACTGAGGAAACTGCGACCCAAAAGCGGTATCGCGAGAATTTTGAAAATGATTTTTCAGTAAAAGCACAAAAAAACTGGGAAACACAAATTCTGAAAGAGCTTAAGGACATTGAAAACGATTCCTCGGAGGGCGTCGAAAAAATCGCAATGCTAAAAAGATTTGGTTTTATTTTTTCAGAGGGGAAAATAACGGCACCTAGTTATTACGATTTAGTACGTAATTATCTAGTTCAAGCTAAAAAGGGGTCCACCGCCAAGGACATCATTTTGCCCTCCATTGTCTTAATAAAAGATGATCCTAAGGGTCTGCAAGCGAGGGAATATCTCTTAATCACACCCGGTATAGATCCGTTCCCCAAAGAAGAGGGATATCGTATTCTATTCTCAGAAGAGATGTTTAATATTCCTTTTCGAGACGCATTAGCCTGGTTTCAAAAAGGACATTTTCCCTTGTTAGATGCGACTCACGATATCTATCATTTCGTCAGTTTTGCACTTCACCCTGAATATGCGACTCAGATGTACAGAGCTGTGAAAAACTTGCATCCCGAAAAGTACCCAAGATTTTTTAGTCGTCGGTGGTTTTACATCCTGGAATATTTGACTCTTGCAAATCCTAATAAAAAAGAAGACCTCTCTGAGCTTTTAGAATTACCGAAAAAAATAAAATCAAAACGGCCAATCCCCTATGCAAAGTATGTTGAATATTTTCAAGATCAATCGATCGAAAAAGTAGTTAAGCATGCCGAAAAACTAATTAAGGAGCTACCGGCACTTTTAGTTGATTACGGAGGTGGAACTGCGCGCTCTAATGAAAAATTTAGGAACATTAACGAGGATTTAACCTCTGCAGTAAATACACGTGATAGTTACGCGACAGCACTACTTCATCACCTTGGTACTTATAGAGAAGATCTGGAATCTATTAGATACAATGTAATGGGTATCCCTCATGTTCAAGTGCTGGAAAAAATGATGGAGCTTCGTAAGCTTCCAGAAGATCAATTAAGAGATGTAGCTAATAGGAATATGTATCTTGCGAAATATTTTTTGAAGAACCCAAACGATCCGAATAGTCCATTTGTTAGCACTTACAAAGATCGCTTTGATCTACTTATTCGTCGGCATGTGGCTCAGTTAGAGTTCTACGCTTGGGCAACCGCGACTCATTTGACAGTCGATGTTTGGATCAAAGAAGGTCTTCAGCTTCATGTTCCCTCGGATTCTTCGCTGAGCCAATTTACCAAAGATATTTTCCGGGATCAGTCCCCTTTGCCTAGGGCCTTTGATCAAACCCCACCTTAAGATTTCAAGAATTTTGTTAAAACATCAGCAAACTTGTTTAATTCCAATATTTCACTGTGGCTTCCACCCAGATCGGGATGAAAAACGCGAGCGAGTTTTTTCCTGGCTAAGCCCACCGCTTCACTGGTTAAAGATTCCCGCAAAGCAAAACCGTTGTCCAAAAAAAACTTTAAAGCGGTCTCGATTGCTGGTGGGAACTCCTCCGAATTTGTAATTTTCTTTTTCGATTGTTTTTGTTCTTTCAAACGTTGCTTTTGTTTTTGATATTGCTGTTTTCGATAATCGTCTTGCTTACTTTTATACGAAGTCTGCGAATCTTCACGCACCTGAGATGATTTGTGAAGTTCAGTCTTCGACAGTAAAAAGTCAGAGTTTTTTTCATCAATAGTTAAAAGCGATGCCCAAATGTGTTTACAGAACTGTCCTTTTTTAGACAAAGGACAGGTGCAATCGACAGTCAGGATTTTACTTTCAATGGAATCACATTTAAAAGTAACCTTAAAAGAAGTGGAAGCTCGAACATAAGTTTGAATCTCGGTGTCTGAAGGCCGAGATAAAGACACCTTACCTTTAGAGACGAAAGAGCGTCCGTGGCTACGAACTTCGGGTTTAAAAAAATGTTCCCAGGCTTGTATCGACATAAAATTAACCTCTTGCTATGGAATGAAAAGAACCAGAGGATTCTTTCGTACGCGTTCCCAAACAGCGTGATAAATCATCTTTCGGCCAGGTGCTTTGACATTCCGGGCACGAATAGCTACGAGCAATGAAAGACTAAAGGCAACGGTCAGATTCAAAGTCCCAATACCCAAGATGCCAACAATAGAAAACCAAAACTCTGGAGCGAAAAAAACGGATGCTCCTAAGGATGCGGCGGCAGCCGCAAGGGAGCCCGACGATAGAGTCACGTGTCTTACGTCGAGCGGTAATCCAATGAATTCTCCGATGACCGGGGTTAGCGCTAACATAAAACCTAAAGAGATATTTCCCGATAATCCGGCAAGATGCATTTTTAACCATAAAGCTAAAGCACGAGTTCTGCGCTCTCCTAAAACAAAATTCAGACGGCGGTTGTGAGTGAGCGCTGCCGTGAGTTTTCGATAAGCGGCCCAATTGTCTACCCAGCCAGAAATAATGCTCGAAAGCCACAGAAGCCCACCTGTTAGAGCCGCATAATAAAGTGTCAGACTGAACAAAGAAAGCGACTCCACCGTGGCTACTGATTTTTCTTCGCTCAGAATGTGATGATGAAAAAAATGATGAATGATAAAATCAAAAGCCAGGATGGTGGGTGCCACAGCTAAAATATTGCCAATGACTGCGATTGTTTGCGAGCGAAGTAGATGCAGGATTTCGTCGACCAGTTCGCTCAGCGCTTTTGGATCCTCAACCGCATCCATACGTGCGGCTAACGCATTCGCAGTCATAGCTGGTTGTTTGGTTGCTAAAGTAAAACCTTGAAATTGAATCAATACAAAACTCGCGGAATAATTGAGTCCGTTAATCATGCCATGCATAAGTGGGGAGGTTCCAACATGTGCTAGCATTGTTTTAAAAAGAATCGTAAACGCTGTAATAAATCCGCCTCCACAAGCGTGACCAAACATATGCAACAATTCGCCTCGCGTGCGCGTGATGTAATGCTCACCTGTTTGAGCAGAACGTTCGGAAATTTTTCGCGATAACATTGAAAGATCGTCCTCTATTAAACTGAACAAAGATCGACGTTCTAAATGTTCACGAATAAGTCGAACTGTTAGTTTCGAAAGTAATTCGGGACGACTTTCTTCGCTAGACAAGAGCTCGGCGAGCACTTGCATACGAGAGAGTTGGGAATTTATACGTTCGATTTGATAAACAATATGAACACTGACACCATATTCATCCAACTGGCTGTAAACTTCTTTAATTGCAGAGAAACATTTTTCAAGGCGACTCAGAAATTCTTTTGAACTCACTTCTGAAACACTGGAAGAACTTAAGAAGTCTTGAGTGAATCGACTAAATCCAAAAAAAGGCAAAGTTTTAAAATCGGAATGATTAAGGCGATGTCGGATATCAGCGGATAAGCCCGTGGCTTCAATTTGAATAGCTAAAAGAAGAAGTGCATCTTTAATATTCTGATGAAGATGTGAAAAATCGTCAGGACCAGACTTGAAGCAATAAAGATTTAAAATACTCTGAAATGTTTCGGGCTCAAGTTGTTCGAACCAAAGCGCATCACTTTCACTTTTAAAAACTTCGCTAAAAAGTTGCGCCAAATCATGATTCTCTGGAGCCTTTGGTAAAAGATGCATGCCGATGCGTTCGAGGGCTTCTGACCAAAAACCAGAAGGGTTGCTTACACCTCCGCTCACTAAAATTTCCAGGGCCGAGGTTTCTTGTAAAATGGATCGCAAGGCTGCAGCGACACCTTGTCGCCATTGCGGATTTCTCTCGAGCATTTGAATTAAATATCGAATGCGCCCGGCTTGGGGTGTGCCAGAATTAAAATCGACTTGATGCTTAACTGAACCTTTGGATCTTATCCACTGCATAAGATCGACAAACCAATCCAAGCGTTTTCGCAAAAGCGCGCTGGGGGGTGGGGGATCTGACAATAAAACGTCTAAGTCTTTCCTGAGTATAGAGGACAAGCGCCATCGACGAATAATATGGAGGAGCATTTTCATTATTCCTATGTACCAATAATGAAGGGCTTAGGCTACAATCATTAAATTCTACATAGCTATTATTTTTTTCTAAATACCTTAGGGCACATCAAAACGTCAGCATTGTCGGATTTTTTAATTTGCGCTGAAGTATTGTTTCTTTCGGCTGTGGCAAGGAGATGATCCACTCGACCTAAATAACTGCTTCTGGCGCGTCCACGAGGTCGATCAACATCGCCAAATTTACTAGACTCTTTACGAAGTGCGAACATGTCTTCAATCTCAGTGATTAAGACACTATTAGCGGCAACCTCTTTCACGCCGTCCTGAGTGGCTTTTACAAAGAATCCCTGGGTTCTTAATCGACGATGTAATTCTGGATCCATGGCGACTCTTTCAGGAGCAAATTCGAGGGCAATTCTTTCTTCAGTGGTGAGCAAAGGATAATCAGCAATTTGAATGTCGTTGGGATCAATCAATTGTCGTTGCCAAATCAGCCCGCCAGGAGCGGTTACACGGTGAACCATATCGACCTTATCAATTCCAGGCATAGATATTCTTTTTGCGATCCGTACAATGTAATTCCAACGATCAGGCATGGATTGAGGATCAATTCCAACGCGGCTTAAAAAAGACAAGACAATGGCCGAAGTACAGTAAGCGCGACCATAGGAGTTGCTGAAGTGGTAAGCAAAGGCAAGGCCTTGATGGAATAAATCCTTCATACCTAAAACAACTCGTCGTCCAACCTCTTCCGAATAAGCAAAGGGATTTGTATGCGCCAGAGTATGTAAATCTTCAAAATCATTTTTTGTGATTTTAGCTTTCCAAGGGACAGTATCTTCACTTCTTATTGATCCATCTTTATTCTCGTAGTCACCCATTTGAATAACGTCTTTATAACCGATTTTTTTAACGTATTCTTGAACATAGTTAGCTAACTTTTTTACATCAGGACGCGAGACAACCAAACGAAGGTATTCAGATCTTTTTGCAAACTGATGCAAAATATCTGTTACCCGCATTCCGCCATTTTCAGCATCTATATAACTATCCCAGCTGCGAGTTGTTTTCATTCCTGTTTCGGAGTCTTTAAGAACCTCTGCAATGCCGGCGTGGGAAACGCCATTTGTAAAAAATTTTGACTCACGAAGTTTTTTATAAACATAATCCCAAAAACCTGGTTTTCGCACAACATCCTCGTCTGAATGGTGCAAATATCTACCTGCAAGTCGACCTAATAATCCCAGTTGAGCCGCAAAAAACCAATTTTTTATACCCGAAGGCCTGGCGCCTGCAGTGATTTCATTAGCTTGCTTTCCAAAAGATCTTTCAAAAATATAGTCACCGTTTTTTATTTCAATTTTTTTTACTTTACCATCTGATGTATTTACAAGAAGCGTATCGCCAACATAATTTTCATAATAAAGTCCAGCATGGTGATATTTTTTAAATTCCATTTTTAGTTTGGTGATCAAATTAAAATTTTCATTTTGCGATCTTGAAGCCGCCTTTTCCTTAAGAATTTGATGGCGAGTCATTCCTAAAACTAAAGCTTTACCAAGTGCTGTTACCGAGAAGCTGCCCATCTCGTTGTCCAAATACATAAATTGCACAAGTGCGTTCATTTTTTTTTGTATTTGGGCAAGACGTTCGATTTCATTTTTTGACGAGGCATCAAGAGTGTTGGATTCAAGTTGGTTCAGAACCTCGTTGATTGAAGATTTTCCATAAAGAGTATGAATCAAATCAGCCATAAGAAGTTCGGATTGTGTTTCAATATTATTACGTGTGCGCTCCATTAAATAAATCGTGGCCTTATCAGGATTATTTTCAAACTCGGTAGGCAAACGAGTTGGTGGTTCGACAGGCTTTGTGTCCAAAAGTCGAAGTGCGAACTGAACGATTTTCTCTCGAGACTCGGGACTTCGATTTGTGGTGTGTAAAGAGTTAAGAATTTCTGTAGCAAGGAATCGGGCATAGTTATACTTCTCGACGCGTTGAATTTGATAAGTTAAAACTTTTGGACTTAAGGTTTTGTTTAGAAAATTTTTATTTTCTAAACTAGAGCGTAATTCTGCAGCCAAATCCTCAAAACCAAGGCGTGTCAAAAAGGCTGAATAGCCGTAAGTGTCCTGCTGATGGATAGTAGTCTTGGGCGGTATTTCTTGCCCCTCTGCAGTTGCTGAAAGCCCCAGGGTGGCAGCTATAAAAAAGAATAAAAATAATGATTTTATTTGGTAAGCCATTTGGGTCGTCCTCGTTCTTTAAGTTTGCTCAAATCTAAGTATTCAAAAGCATGGCCAAACAGCGCTTTCTTAAAGAGATCAATTTGGCTCAGCCAAAAGAGCAGAACTATTTGAATTTATTGACTTTTTAAGTATTCTTAAAACCCCCAATAATTGACTCTTTGGGAGGAAAAAGGTCGCATTTGACAAATTGTCATCCCAGGTGTCGAATCCTTTGACAGGACGGGCGTTGAGGTTTTTTTCATGTGAGAAATCACGAGGAAAATAAGAAATGAAATTTTGGCCGTTTTTTAAAATAATTTTGTTTAGCTTTTTTGTTGCGATCCAGGTCGAAGCCCGGCCCGCTGTCCCCGCTGAATTACAAAATTTTTCTTGGCAAACTGGCGACGTCATTGGCATCAGCGAATTATTTACGGATTGGTCGACCTTTTTTTTCGAAGCTGCGACCGGAAGTCGTTATGGTCATGTTGGAATAGTTTCCGTTGAAACTGACGGAGTTTACGTTTTTGAAGAAAATGATCCCTATGCTCAAAAAACCAAACTTGACTCCTTTTTAGGTACCGCCGGAAAAAATCCTGTAACGAAAAAGATTTTGGCTTCAATCATGCGACCGAAGCAGGCACTTTCCTCTGCTGAATTGGAAAAAATACTTTGGGCGGCTAACGAAGCCGTAACTAAAAAAATTCCTTATAATCATTCACAAATGATGAACTTAGATTCACTGAATTGTTCAGAGTTTGTTCGTGCGGTGTACGCCTTTGCCGGCAGAGAAGTTGGGAAAATTGAAAAACTAGGAGCTTTAAATGTAGGTGCCTTTAATGGCTGGATGCTGAAAGCTTGGGAATATCAGGGTAACAAAACAAATATGGAAAATTTAGTGGTTTCTCCGATGTCCATTATACTTTCCGACTCCCTTTACCCAGTGTATGCGAATCTGCCGACGGATTATTATTTGAGTGATCGCCAACTTTATAATGCTTGGAAAGCTGAAGGTTTTATCAATGAACTTTCGCAACAGACGCATGTTCCAAAGATGATTATTAATTTTCTTGGTAAGAGATCATCTGATAAGCCATGGAGAGTTCAGCCAAAAAAAAGGGTCTTTCAATAAAAAAGCTGATCAAAAATCCTCTTATTGTGGCTCTTGATGTTGATACGGATAAAGAAGCTCTTAGGCTTGCTGAAGATCTTGCAAGTTTAGCTGGGGCATTCAAAATTGGCCCACGCTTATGTCTTCGTTATGGCCAAAATTTAATCGAACAAATCGCAAAAAAAGCGCCGGTATTTTTAGATAATAAACACTTTGATATTCCCAGCACGATGGAGGCCGCAATTAACTCGAGCTTTCAAGCTGGAGCCAGTTTGGTGACGATCCATGGTTTAAGTGGATCCGCGGCTACCGAAAGACTTTCCCATTTAGAGGCTGAGCTCAATAAGCAAAGACCATTTAAAATTTTAGTCGTCACGATTTTAACAAGTTGGGAACAACAGAGCTTGCCGCGAAATTTGCAAAATTGGGAAATTAAAAAGCATGTGCAAACCATCGTTGAAGACGCAAAAAGTGCTGGATTAACTGGAGTTGTGTGTTCCGCTCATGAACTCGAGTATTTAGATCTTAAAGAAATTTTTGTAGTTACGCCAGGCCTTCAGTTTGAAAGTAAAAATGAAGATCAAAAACGAACAATGACGCCTGCTGAAGCTTTGGCAAAAGGGGCCTCCGCTCTTGTCGTGGGCCGTTCGATAATAAAATCTAAAAATCCTCAATTGGTGACTGAAGAGATTTTGAAGTCATTGAAAGTTTAGGATAAATTCTAAACTGTCGGACCAAAAATATAGGCAATAAGAATAGTTATGAAAATTGGAATAGCAGCCATTATAAAAAATGGCAGCATTTCCTTCATCACAGCGGCTTGTTTAGCAGCTTCAGCCTGGTCATTTGTATTCGTGTGTTCATGATTTGCCATAGGTCCTCATTTCAAAAAACATTCTTATCAGCGATTATTTTTATTGGCTCGCGACAGGAATAAGGATAGTGATCAGATATGATTTTGAATAATTATCCTCCACAAATCAAATACATTGTCGGTAACGAAGCAGCAGAACGCTATAGTTACTATGGTATGAAGTCGATACTGGTCGTGTTTATGACTCAGAAACTGTTGCTCAGCAACAGTGAAGCGGTTTCAACCTACCATCTCTTCAGTGCCGCCTGTTACCTTTTGCCCTTGCTGGGAGCCTTTATTTCTGACCGTTTCCTGGGGAAGTACAAAACGATAATTTTGCTTTCAATTGTCTATTGCTTAGGGCACCTCGTCTTAGCCATGGATGAATCGCAAAATGGACTCTACTTGGGTCTAGCTTTAATTGCGCTTGGGGCCGGCGGAATCAAGCCTTGTGTCTCGGCCCATGTGGGCGATCAGTTTAAGCCCAGTGAAAAAGATAAAATGGCTTCAGTCTATAATCTTTTCTATTGGATGATTAATTTTGGCTCATTTTTCGCGACGATCATAACCCCGTGGACATTTGTAAAATATGGCTCAAAAGTGGCTTTCGGAATTCCTGGGATACTGATGTTTATTGCCACCGTTGTTTTCTGGATGGGACGAAAAAAATATGTGCATGTTCCACCCACTGGGAAAAACCCAACAGGATTTTTTCATATCTTATTGAGCTCAATTAAATCGGGACTTACCGGCAAAGGATTTTTTCATGGACCTGAGCTTGAATTTTCAAAAGAAAAAGTTGAAGGCTACCGCTCGATTTTAAAAATTTTAGTTATTTATGTGTGGATTTCAGTATTCTGGTCGCTGTTTGATCAGACTGGATCAACATGGATTCTTCAAGCTCAAAAAATGGATTTGAATTTTATGGGAATTACGTGGAATGAAGCCCAAATTCAATCTTTGAATCCAATAATGGTTCTTGTGTTGATTCCTATATTTGCAAATTTTGTCTATCCATTTTTTAGAAAACTGGGAGTGAATGTCACTCCGCTTAGAAAAATGACAGTGGGAATGTTTTTAGCAGCAGTCTCGTTTGGACTGGTCGCTTTCTTTCAAAGCCTAATTGAGTCTGGCCAAAACTTAAATGTAAGCCTTCAATTTTGGTCTTATTTATTGCTAACGATGTCAGAAGTTCTAGTTTCAATTACCGGTCTTGAGTTTTCCTATACTCAGGCTCCTCGAGAAATGAAATCTACGATCATGAGTTTTTGGTTGCTCACTGTTTTTATTGGAAACTTATTGGCAGCAAGGATGGCTCATGTGAGTTTCTTTGAAACTGCAAGCACCATGTATTTTGTTTTTTACACTGTGTTAGCACTTGTCGTAGCGGTTATTTTTGGTGTGTTTACACGATTTTATAAAATGCAAAATTATATGGAGTCGGAAAGCCTACGTTCTTAGAGGCGCTTTCAGCTTTAAGGCGCAACAGAACAAATTGCTGATCCAGGTAAATATTTAATCTTAGGCTTTTTTAAATCAGAAATGGTTACTGGTAAAAAAACATAAACTTGGCTTTTTGGCGATAGGTTTGCTTTTTTCAAAACCGAGCGGCAATCAGGGTGGGCCACTGGAATGTCTTCCGGAATCTTATAGTCAAGATAAACACGTTTCCAGCAGTTATTTCTTTTATCTAGGGTAATATCGCAAAATATTTTTAAATGATGATTGTAGGTCAAAGAAATTTTCCCTGCTTTCATTTTTAAAATAAAATTCTTTCCATTATTTCTGTGAGCATTCCATAAATTTTCGCCGGTGAGTGTGTCAAAAACTTCAAAACGTTCGCGATCACTGAAGTCATCGGCAGCTCGCACAAATAAAAAGTTTTTGAAAGAACCCCAAAAATAAGTGGCTTTGTTATTTAAAAAAAGTTGTCGTCCCTTGTATTTTTCAGAGCAGATCTCGTCACTTGTCATCAAGGTGTCTTTTGGTCGAATAGAAATTTTTGAACCAGTTAAGCCTGGGTCGACATATTCAATAACCGCATGTTGGGAAAAAACATAACAGTTCTGCTTTACACTTTCATTATAGGCGAACTGACTTTCGGCCAGGCTGACAGACTTTTTAAACTTGGCCTTATCAAAGCCAACCTTGCCAGCGCCCTGTGTATTGGCTGTCATGAGTAATAAAAATAAAAAAATGAAATAGGACGAAAGGTTTGTTTTCATAATACTAGACTTAGATCGTCAAGTTCCCCGAAAGACTTAAGACGTAATCCCATTTTGAGACAAAGAATTTAGATATGAACACACAAAAATTTAGGATTAATTTCTACCTGTAAAATTTCTAGACACTTCATTATTTTTTTGGTCATTATTGATGACGAAGTGTCTAAGATTTTTTCTGTACTTGGAGGCTAAATGAAGAGGCTAAGGCTTTTAACTGTGATAGCACTTTATCTGATGACAAGCATAGCGCTGGCAAAGGCGTCCCTACACTCCCAAGTTGAGAGCGCTGAATATCATTGGCACAAAATGAATGGCAATACGGAATACATATTCTCACTTTATTCAGACTCAACCTATTGGTCCGTCAGTTTATTTACGGTTAAACCAAATGAACTTCAAGAGGCTCAGTGGCATCGAAAATTTTCTAGCTTTCAAAATGCTCAGGCTTTTCTTTTAAAATATTTAGAAAAGGATGATTTAAAAAATCTTGAGCGTTTTAAACAAGAAAATGAACAATCGTTGTTAAGTTATACTTTAAGCGAAGAAAAAGACGAGGTCATTTGGAAAGCAGAAAATCAGTGGTCCTGGGAGTGGGAACTTGCTTATGGTAAGTGGTTGTCGGAAAACTTTCATAAAGACTTTTATCTTGAAAATAATATTTCCACCGATTGTGCAGACGGAGGCTTTGCTATTCGTTGGATTTTTTCACGAATTCACAAGCTTCCAGCTGCAAATCATTTAGCAGGCAGCAATGTTTTATTTAGCAATGAATCGATGAAAAAAGAATGGAAAGATTTGCCCATCAATGAGGATTGGAGAAAAGATCAGCGATTCTTAGCCGCTCTTAATTTCTTGCTTGATAATACTTACACGCACACTCTTTTTAGAGACAGTTATCCAATTGCTATTTCTAAAGAATCATTTCAAGCCGGCACTTATATGCTTAATCTTTCCGGTGAATCAGGTCATACTCGCATTGTTAATTTTGTTTCTTCCGATTACAGTGGGAAGATTCCAATTCGTGAGGTCTCATCAACAGTACCTCGAGAAATAAGATCTCTTTACGAAAGTGCATTTTGGGCGGAGCCAGTTGTGCTTGGTGAAAGTGGAATACTTAAATATTTGTGGCCACTTAAAGTCGATGGTAAGTGGGAGCTGGTGGCAGAAAAAAATATGCCGTTTTATTCTTTGGAACAATACGATCCGAATTTTGCCGGTGTGATTAAAGACGTTACATTAGCAATTTATGACAGAGTCGCGCCAGGTTTTAAACCAGAAAAACTAATCACCGAAAGTCTTGAACAGCTTGAGGTTAAATTTACTAATCGGACTGATATTGTTTTAAAGGGCTACGATTATTGCCAAAGAAATAATTGTGATGAGGGCACCGAGGGATACGAGGCTTGGAGCACGCCGTCTCGGGACAAGGGAATTCTGTCATTTATTAGCGCGATAGAAAATATAACTGAGCTTCTCAGTGGGATCAGTCCGGAATCAAAAAAAATCTGGCAAGAAGGTCTTCAACAGCGATATGTCAAGGTGGGCTCGACAAACTATAACTTAAAACAATTAATTTATATTTTTAGATATACTTTTTTTTCATCAAATCCCTATCACAATCCTGAAGTGCGTTGGGGAATCGAGAGTAACTGGACAGCGCAAGCAATCATTCCAAAAATAAATGAGCTTTTGATGAAGAGGTCCGAGAGGATTCTATCCAACTTAGAAACTCATGAAATCGATAATGAAATACAAAGATATCAAATTGGTTTTATTCAGTACTGCCAGATATTTCTACCCGAGCAATGTGATTCACTTAAGCTGAGATTGAAAGAATCGATGTTTAGTGCGGGACCTTTGGTAATGAATGGTTATGATTGGTTGGAACGAAGTTTATGGTTTAATTCAGATCCACGTGTGGCAAATGATAAAAAGTGGGGCAGTCTTCAAAGCCTGGCTGTGCCAATACATGGATTGGTAAACGATCAAACGATTATTTCAAAGAATAAGATTCTTTTTGGCGGGAATCGCAGTGAACGGCAAGTTCTTGATCTTAACTCTCGTCGAACTTTGCCCATTCCTTCTGGTTATTCAGCTGAGGACTTGGAAAAAGAAAGTGGTTCAGTTGTTCTATTAAGTTCAGACAGAAAAAAACTTATGGTTATGGATCCCAATTCTTTCAAATTGGCGTCACTTTCTTTTGGAGATCGAGCTGCTGAAGAAGTCAATTGGCTGTCATCAGATCTATTGGGTATTAAAATTTCCTCAACGCAAATGATTGTTAGCAAATACAAAGACGGCGTTTTTTCAATGGTTACCGAAATAACGACACAGGCCCAAGATATTAATCAGTTTTTTTTCAAACGGCAATTTTATGGAAATAAGGAGGGTGTAGAGAATATTTTAATTCTAAGTTTAGATGCAAATCGATATGTAATTTATGATTTTTCTGCCGAATCTTTAAAGAAAGTTTTTTTAAGTGAAGATTTTCCACCGCAATTTTTTTCCGATAACACGGTGAGTGTGACACAGGTTTCGCCAAGGGCTTATCTTGTGTTGGCTAGAAAAAATTCGAGATGTGATAACCCGGAAGATTGCGTTTACGATAACACTCCATTTTTCTCTTACCGTGTTAATAAAACTGATGGAAAAGTGACGCAACTGCCTTTTGAAGTTAAGAACGAAATAGGCACTAACAAATTTGTGATACAAAAGAAATTAAATGCTAACAACGAAGTCGTCGTGGCAACACTTGACCAGTTGTTTGAAATTCAAACGAGCGGGCCAGTTCTTGGAAATGAATGCTACTTTGTAAAGGGTTCGAACTACTTTGATGTATATAAAGAAAGTGAATCCAACCTTTATCGATTTGATGGATATGGGAATATTCAGAAAGTTTTAGTGATGAAAGGTTCGGAATACATCTTTTCTAGATACAAAGATCATGCGGTCATACAATTGAATGACGGTATGGCGATCTTGGATTTAAAAACTTTAAAATACATTTTTAAAACTAAGCATATATTAAATGGCGACGGAATTATGAATTATTCAAATTCAATGTATTTTGCATATGACGATACGCATAGTGGTCTTTATAGTTTTAAATCTCAATCAAACATTCCACTTATGAGTGGTCTTTCAACATTTTTAGCAACCTATGGCCAATGTGAAATCGATGTTCCAATAGGAGCTTACAAAAATTTCTCGGTACCACAGCAATGGAACCAGTGCTATAACGATCAGAACGAAAGTGATGGCGTGTTTATACACCTGACCGGTAACAAAACTTATTATTTGCCAGAGCCGAAAGGAGATTGATTTGCAAGACCCACAAATTCATCAACTGATTGCTGTGCCTGAAGAGAAAAGGGACACTCAATGGGAGAATCTCTTTTTTCATAGTTTGACTCAGTCTTCATTAGATATTTTATCTGAAGCGCCACAAACAGGTCCCGATGGTTTACCTTATTTGTTAACGCAAATTTCTGAAAAAGCGACGGAACCTACTTCAAAAATTATTCAATGGTTGTCAGACAAGGGAATTGGTCTGGTTGTTAATCCAACAAAAGAATATCCAGATTATGTTTTCACTTACGGGATGATTTGGCATTTTAAAGAGAGCGGATATTTTTATCATGTAGCTGAAGATCGCAAAGCGGGAACTGTTGAAATTCAAGTTAATGAAAAATACCAGTATGGGGAGCCAAGTTTAGAATACTTGCCTTTATATGTAAGAAAAATTTTACGTGAATTTTTTCGTGATCAAGGTCTTTTTGCCGTTAAAGTTTTGATGTTGTCACAAGATGGAAAAAATTTCGATTTAGCGATTTCTTTAGAGTGTTTGGGAAATCCTCCGGAGTCTGAACATCAGGGTATTGCGGAAGTAATCAGTTGGTTCCTGCCGCCTCATTACTCGCTGCTCTTGGTGAGCGAAAAAGATTTACCAAAATTTTTTGAGCTTTAGGATCTCGGACTTTTAGGACCTGGTACCTTTAAGCCTTGAAAAGTTCAGGTACATCACCTTGAACTTGTCCTAAGCTCGATCCACTGTAGCCGACAGCTTTCATCGCCGAGATTGTGACTTGAGCTGGATGAATTCCAGTTTTTATAATGTGTTTCCCAGGCATCAATCCACCGGCTCTTCCAGCTACAAGCATCGCCATATTTTCCGTTGAATGCGTTCCAATAAGTTTGTCGGAATCGGTTGCTGTGTTTAGCAATCGACCATGGCCACCTTCAAAACAAAGTATTAAAGCAGAATTATCCAGTAATGTTTTAGTTCCATCAGGAGTGGCTTTCATTTTTTGCACAAGGTACGCAAATTGGTCAACATGCCAAGCGTGAATCAAAGACATCACATAGGAATTCCTGTCGCTTGCGGCGATGTTCGGGTTCGTAATAGAGACGGGTGTTCCTGTGGGGGCTTGCTGGGGAGCGCCACGAGCGTTGTGCCCAATTTCGTGAGGTTCACACCCAGAATCAACACCAGCGAACGCAGAATCAATACTTTTCGCCGACATATGACATTGTGCTGTGGTTAGCATCATTGTTGCTGCTCGAGTGAGATCGCAAGCAAAAGCCATATGAATAAGATCCATAAAAATTAAATTCCGTGCCTTCTCATTACTGTATCTTGCGCTTAAATCTTTTGCTGGATCGGCTCCGGGATCTTTGGGTTTTATGCAAGCCGAGTTTGCCGACGAAGGTGTACTCGCAACAATTCTTTTTTCCAAATCACGAATTTCATCTAAGTGTTGGGTTAAGCGTTGCTGGTCACTGGAACCAAGTTGTCGTAATAATTTATCGCGATCATTTAAGATCGAATCTAAAATACTTCTTCGTTTCACTAACTCCGCTTGCACTTTCGGATCTACAGGGCCTCCACCGAGAGGAGTAAAGGTCCCAAACAATGAGATAAATGCCGCTTGTGGAGAGACTTGATTTACAACTCGCGATATGGATCCATTCGAATTTTTTTTAAATGAAATAACATCGCGTCCATTAAAATCACCATTGCCATAAAAATGCGGCTGACCCTGATAGTTTATGGTGGCAAATTTAGTTCCTGTACCGAATGTGCGTCCAATAATTTGGTCTGCACCCTCGCCAATAACACTGCCTTCAGACTGCGGTGTTCCTGTCCAATTGGAAGTTCCATTGAGCATGGGCCAATAGGAGAAAGGATGAAAATCTGGTCCTCGCATTCCCGCACCTAATCCGGTGGGAATGTATAAACCACTAACTACAGAAACATCCGATTTCACATTGCGAGTTTGGAGTGGTGTCAAACCAACGCTAGTGGTGTAATTTAAACCGGCATTGGGTGGTACGAAAAAATTTCGTCGATCATTATCAGCACCAAGTGACTGACCACAAAAGAAAATACCAAAACGACGCGGCCCTGTGGCTTGAGCAAAGGCTTTTTCCTCGAGCATAATTTCTAGGGTAGGCAAAGCAATACCAATGGTTCCAACACCTCTTAAGAAGGCTCTTCGATTCATCGGTTTAATTGCCACGTTTCCCCCTGTGCAAAAAATCTCTTAAGGATTCAAAAACTGTTGAGATCCAACGATGCTTAAAATCACATCGCTAAATCGGGCTCCGGTTTGCAGTTGATTAGCCGTTGATGATATCAAGCCATCATCAGCAACAGATACAGTTCTGCCAAAAACAAAATGAAAATACTGTTTCATCATACAGGAATGCAAAGTTCCGCTAGAAATTAATCGAGTTGTCAAATCAGCCGGGCCATTGAAAGCGCCGACTTCAAGTAAACTTCCTGCGCCATCGATTGGACAACTTGTATTGTCACTTCCATCGCTGAGTTTTTCAAAACTGCGAAACCGGCCAACGACATCATATTGCTCGAGCCCAAAGCCAATGGGATCCATCTGCGCATGGCAGCCAATACATGATGATCCCTGCACGGAATGACTGAGATATCTTTTCTTTTTACAATCTGGGCCACTCATTTCAGTGGAGGGCGGTGGAGGAACATCGGCGTCCACTGAGGGTGGCGGTGGCGGAATGCGCTGACACAGCAAGCGTTCGCGAATAAATTTTCCACGTTGAGTAGGGCTGGTGTCGCCAAACTTGGCGCCGGCAGAAAGAAAAGCACCTGTCGATAAAATCCCTCGACGCGAAGACGGAAAACCCGTCCAAGTTGGAGCACGCAATGAGGGCAGCCCATAAATTTCGGCTACCGTATTATCAATATAGGTTTGATTCATAGAAAATATATCAGTCCATGGCCGTTGATCAGTAAAAAGCACTTTTTCGACCATGGCATCGGCCTCGGACTTTAACGAGGCTGCAACATTTGTCGCATGACCAAGTCGTTCGTAAGATAACCATTCAGCATGAAATTGCTGAACTCTTTGCAAAGCGTTGGATTTTTTAAGCATGTCAGATGCTTTGGCTTTTACTTGCTCGGCCGTTTTTAATAAATCTTGGGCCGCTAGACTTAATAATGCGCTATCTGGAGTTGATCCCCAAATCAAGAAGGCCAATCGTTCGGCTCGGGCATAACTGAGATTGATGTCACTGTCACTTTCGATTCTATAAGTAAATCGAGGATGCATAATGAACAATCGCAAAACTGTATCGACTCCGTCATAAAAGTTTTGGTTTGCCGCTGCTTGAGATAAACCAAGATCAATCCATGCAGCGAGGTCGGTCGCGGGCTGTTGACGTCGAAAAAATAATAACGAAAATTTATTCACGATACTGGTCATGCAAATGCGATCATTAACTGAAGCTCCGACACATCCTAAAACTTGATTCCTTCGAGTTGTGTCAGCTAATAAACGTTTGCTGACATCAATCGCCAGTTGCTCGATTCCTTCAATTAAAGGAGTTGATACTTGTTGAGAAAGCACATCATTATCAAACGGGGCCATCGCATTTGCCGGCAAAGATTTTGTTGCCGGAGCCGTTGTGTCGCCTAAAATATAATTTAAACTGTTATTGATTTCGGAATTAGAAAGTCGTTTAACTTTTTCTTGTGAATTTGAACTCGATAAGCTGGAAAGATTTAAGGCCGCATTATCGGGAAGAACTTCAAAGCCTTTTGAACAGTTTTGAAATGCAACAATTACAGCAGTAGCCATAACTCCCAGAAAAATTAGGTTTTTACCCCAAAGTCTTCGCATAGTGGAATCCCCCACCTCAATTCTTTCATAGAATACAAAAGTTGTAAATGCAGCCTAGACGCACTACTGCCAGCTCGAATCTATCTTTGAAGCGTCAGAATAACTGTCTCAAGTCGGGAAATTAAGTCGACCGTCAAGGGATCTTTTTGCAGATCCTGAAGATGTTCTTCTATATTAAAAACTTGTTCTTCGGATAAATTAATATTGAGTATTTTTTTCTCTGGAATTTCTTGTGGTTTTAATTGTTGAATTTGCTCTGGGGTCTTAGTGTCTGGAATTTTTGAAGATGACAATTTAATAGTCTGATTCATTTTCTTGATTGGTGCTGCAATGACTTCATCATTTGGTCCTAGTGAATCATCTTCAGTTTGAGTCGTTGTTTTTGATTTAAACATCGAAGATAAAGCAAAGCTGATGCAAATGCCGACAGTAATTCCCATGATAAATTTTTTCATATTTAAATTATGATAAAGATTTTAAAAATGGGCAAGTTTGGATATGCTCTAAGTGAATTTTATAACCATTGTTACAATCGTTGCCAAAGCAGTTATTCCAATCATAACTATAGTTCCAAGCTTGATAGTAAGACGATATTCTAATTGAAGAATTTCGCTTCTTAATTGCCTAAAATCTTCTTTTGTTGCCAATTCGCCCTCAATCACTTCCGAGATAATTTGTACATGGGTTTCAGCTTGTTCCTATAGCTTGTAGTTTTGACCGGACTTTTAGGACCTGGTACCTTTAATCCTCAAGCTCATCCAGCTCAGGTATTCGGCTAAAAGCAATGTGAGTGGGCGCGGCTCCTAAATGTTCGTGCAAAGACGCTAAGTGCAAAGTGTTTTTTCCATACTTATCATTTATTTTATCGACGACTTTAAAAAAAGCGCTCTTTTTTTCATTTTCGAAAAAAGATAATTGGTGATTTTTTTCTGCCACGAAATCAAAAAGAGCCACACCAACTTTGATGGGCTTTAGTTGACGGGGGCATTTTTTGTAAGCTTTTAGAAGGTAGGAAATCATTAAGCTGGTGTCTTGAGTTTCGTGAAAAGATAAATCTTCGTTCCAGCGTTCACCGTTCATGAAGCGGACAGAAACAGATACTTTTTTTGTCATCCACTCGCCACGTCGTAATCTCAAGGCCGCTTTGACAAGAAGCTTTTGGAGAATAATTCCAGCTGAACTGTAGTTTCTTTCGATCGGGGGAAGAACGTGTTCGTGACTCAAGGATTTTTGTTCGCCTCGCTTGGTGTGAAGAGATTCGCCTTTAAATAAACGATAGTAACGAGCACCAACGATGCTTTTCCAAACCGCCCGCATTTGTTGTTCATTCAAGGCCAGAAGTTCTTCCATAGTGCGAATGCCCTGTTGATTCAGTCGCCATTCCATTTTTTGACCGACGCCAGGAATGTCACGCAACTTCAAAGGATAAAGTTTATGAGGCAGTTCATTTCTTTCAATCCAAGTTAAACCGTCGGGCTTTTTCATATCGGCGGCCATCTTTGAGAGAAGAATATTTGGTCCAAGACCAATGGATACCGTTAAACTTATTCCCAATTTTTCGGCTAAAGCATTTTTTATTTTATAACATTGTTCTTTAGCGACCTCTAAATTTTTATGAGAGCCCGTGAGTTCACAACAAATTTCATCAATGGAACAAACGCTGTGAATAGGCAGACAGCTTTCGATCACTTCAATGGCGCGATGATGATATCGCGTGTACGTGGCGTGATGGCAGGGTACCAGAATTAAACCTGGACACATTTTTTTTGCTTCGCTCACTTTTGTCCCAGTTTTAATGCCAAAGGCTTTGGCTGGGTAGCTGGCGGCTAAACAGCTGGTTGAATCCGTTATCATGGGGACAACCGCAATCGGTTTGCCACGCAATCTGGGATTTTCTTGTTGTTCACAGGAGGCAAAAAAAGAATTGAAGTCGATATAAAGCCAATCCACCATTTTTTCAATTTAGCAAAAAATGGTGGAGTTGTCCTTATAAATATACATATAATTTACACATCTAGACGCGGAAGCCCGGACTTTTAGGACCTGGTACCTTTATTCGAGCTCGCCCGGACGTGGAAGGAGATCCATTAAGCATTCTCTCCAATACTCTGGAGCATCGTCACTGTAATCCACAGCGATGTAGTAGCCTTTTTTGCCCAGCAGCTGAGTGCGAGCCACAGTGCCAGAGATTTCTAAGTTCATATCATCTAGACGAAGAAAAACATGGTCACCAATAAGGACATCTATATTTAGATTTTTACGTAAGCTTTGCGGTACAAGATCTTCGCGTTTGACTAGAATCAACAAACCAGACGAGGAAGCCTCAACAACTTCGCCATTTTTTAAAATTTTTGTAAAATCGCTTAAGGCACTCATCGAGGAGACGTGAACTGGAGTGGTTTCCTTTCGCGGAGCTATTCTTTTTTTGCGTTCAGCTTTGGTCTTTTTCATTCTTTTCTCCTCACATAAATCTCTTCGGCCAGTGCTGGACCAAAGTTAAGACCTAAAATGAGAACCATAAAAAAACAGGTGCATAACTAGTAGACGGTTGTATTAAAAAACTTATGAATTCAAAATGGCGACACTGAAACCATAGGAATCAGAGAGGATTGCAAAACCATTGCAAGAGTTTTTTTTATTTGTCTCAGACTCAGACAAATAAAAGCGCTCACCCTGTGAAACTTCACCTTTTTTATCCCAAAGAATCTCAATTTCAGACAACACACGAATTTGACTTGTTCCGCTGAGGGCTTTAAACGCGGATTCTTTGGCTGTCCAAAGTGCTCGAGAGGACCCAAAAAATTTTGTCGTGTTAGATATTTCTTGAGCACTGCATACGCGAGCAATAATTTTTTCAGAAATGCGAGAAGTTTGCTCGAGGTCAATTCCGACTGGCCGTGGACCGACAATCCAAACACCGTGGTCATGAGTGTGCGAAATGCTTACGAATAATTTTGGCATTTTTGGAATTTGCTGAAGGTCTAAAAAATTTTGTCGCTCCAACGCACTCCAATTGTCACCGAATTCGGTGGCAATTGTTTGGCGAATCAAATGACGGTGGTCCGAAGAATGCGAGCCGTAATCTGCAGAAAATCGAATGATGAAATCATTGCCAAGAAAATTTATTAAATTATCATGAGCCGTTTTTGAAAAAATCATAGATGAAGAGAAAAATCAAATTTTTCAGGCCACGTGACTGACTGACCTGCGGTGATCGCCATCATGCGGTCCAGGCTGATTTGAGCTTTTGCTCGCAAAGGCTCGTCAAAGCTAATTTTTGGTTTTAAGGTTTCAAGCGCTCGAGCGATTTTTTCCATTGTGTTCATTTTCATGTAAGGACAATTGTTGCACAAACAATTTTGATCAGCGACGGGAGCTTGAATCAATTCGACATCAGGGCGAAGTTTTTTCATTTGATGAAAGATACCGGTCTCGGTTGCTACAATAAATTTAGTTGAAGCATTTTTTTGAACTTCTTCGATTAATTTTGAAGTCGAGCCAATCACATGAGCCATTTTTAAAACACTTTCGTCACATTCAGGATGGGCAATCACTCGTGCGGTTGGGTTATCCAACATCATGCTGTGCAAACGTTTTGCATTAAACAAAACGTGAACTTCGCAGGCCCCCGGCCATAAAACAAATTCACGACCCACTTGTTTACTTAAGAATTTTCCAAGATGTTGGTCAGGACCAAATAAAATTTTTCTTTCTTTTGGGATGGCCTCGATAATTTGCGCCGCATTCGACGAGGTCACGATCACATCTGAAATTGATTTCACTTGGGCGCTGGAATTAATGTAGGTCACGGCAATTCCATCCGGATGCTTATTTCTCCAATCGAGATATTTTCCGAAGGGTGAGCCCTTCACCAAAGAGCAACCGGCACCTAAATCAGGAACTAAAACTGTTTTTTTGGGATTAAGAATCTTCACGCTTTCGGCCATGAAGACAACGCCAGCAAGTAAAATCACATCTTGCTGGGCTTTTTGTCCCATCTTGGCCAGATAAAAACTATCGCCGACATGATCAGCGATGTCTTGAATATCGCCTTCTTCGTAATAGTGAGCCAAAATCAGAGCATTTTTTTCTATTTTAAGTTTTTGAATTTTTTCGGCAACGGCGCTGCTCATGGTCCCTCTTTAGAAACCTTATATCACAGAGTAGCTCCACCCTTAAGCACATTGATAATGGACTTGGAAACGCTCTTAAGGGATTCGAAGACCCCATGGCCTTCTGAAGCTGTAGCTTCAAATTCAGGAGCATTGTAATAATTCAATGCGCTGCGCAGTTCAGAAAGGGAAGCGGCATTTGTTAAGTCCCGTTTATTATACTGCATGATCAGGGGAATTTCTTTGATATCATAGCCTTGCTGCTCAAGATTAGTTTCTAGATTTTTCAAAGCCTCGCGATTTTCTTCCATTCGTTCATTCTGAGAATCAGCCACGAAGATAACACCATCTAAACCCTTCAAGATTAGCTTTCTTGAAGCATCATAAACTACTTGGCCAGGTACTGTATAAAGATGAAAGCGAGTTTTAAAGCCGCGGATATCACCAATGTTCAGGGGAAGAAAATCAAAGAAGAGAGTGCGCTCAATATCTGTGTTCAGGGCGACTAATTTGGACTTCTGATCTTCGGTCGTTTGCTGATAAACCCATTGAATGTTAGTGGTTTTACCGCCCAAGGAAGGTCCATAATAAACAACTTTGCAGTGAATTTCTTTAGCATTGTAGTTAATAAAAGACATTAAAGCTCCACACGGTTTTCAAGGGCCCGTCCCATTGTTCGATCGTCGATAAAATCAATGTCACCACCTATGGGAACACCGTGAGCGATTCGAGTCAAGATGACTGCTTTTCCTTGCAGCAGTTTTGTCAGATACAGAACCGTAGTGTCCCCTTCCAGATCGGCATCTAAAGCTAAAATAACTTCTTTGATCAAGGTTGATTCCCCCTGAAGTCCAGCCTCAATTCTATCGATCAATTCTTTGATTTTCAAATCTTGAGGTCCCACGCCATCCAGCGGGGAAAGTGTTCCTTGCAAAACATGATAGCGACCACGGAAGGCGCCAGAAGCTTCAACTCTTGTTATGTCTGAGGGCTCTTCCACCACACAAATTAAATCATCGGTGCGATGAGGGTCTGTGCAGAATCGGCAAAGATCCGCATCCGTATAATTGTAACAACGGGGACAGGTGTGAACTTCCGATTTTACTCGAGTCAGGGCCTCGGACAGGCGTTCAGAATAATCCACTTTTGTGCGCAAAATATAATAAGCCAGGCGTTGAGCCGTTTTCGGTCCAATTCCAGGAAGTCGACTCAATTCATGAACTAACTTTTCAAGCGCGGGAATATTTAGCATAAGTTCTTCAAATTAGAACATACCTGGGATCGGCATTCCACCAGTAATTTTTTCCATTTCTTTACTATTTGTTTCTTTAGCGACTTTCATAGCGTCATTGGTAGCCGTTAAGATCATATCTTGAAGTATTTCGACATCGCCGGACTTCATCACTTCAGGGTCAATACTTAAGCTCACGACAACGTGTTCGCCAGTGACTTTAACTTTGACGGCCCCGCCGCCCGAAGTTCCTTCAAATTCACGTTTAGACATTTCGTCTTGGACTTTCTTCATTTTCATTTGCATCTGGTTGGCTTGTTTCATTAACTGAGCCATTCCTCCGCCTCCGGGTAAACCTTTCATGTATTTCCCCTTTCCTTTCCATCGCTTTGCATTTGGGTAACAGTTTTAATTTGTCCTTTAAAAACATTTTGAGCAGCCTTAACCATTGGGTGCTGGGCCAAATCTTTTTTCAACTCTTCATCAGCTTTAAGTTGATTTTTTTGCACCATCGCCTGAGCCGACTCGCCCTGGGCCTTGTCCTTCAAGACGTTGACCTCAAAAGCATATCCAGGGCCCCATTGCGAATCAATCATTCCTTGTAATTTCTTTTTCGTCTCATTGTCGTTCATTTGATCTTTTAAAAAAATCAATTTGGGCGAGACTCCTAAAAATAATTTTTTTTGTTCTTCTTTTACAAAAAAGATATTTTCAAGCTTAGCGGCAAACAGTGCATCAGATTGTCGTATGCTTTCTACAAATTTGAGCCATTTTTCTTGCGGGGACAAGTTTACAGTTGATGGTGGCGTCGGCGGTGTTTTAGCTACTGGTGCGGCATTGACCAATGGCGCTACCTTAACTGCTGGTGTTGGTTGAACGGCTGCGAGGGGTTTAACAACTGGGGTGGCCGGGGCTTCTTTTAAAAAAGTTTTTAATTGCATTAAATTTGGTGCGGCAGCCATTCGGATTAAAGTCATTTCCAAAACTAAGCGAGCATCCTGGGACTTTGCGATATCATGAGAAGACTTTAAAGCCATATCAAAAAGAAGTTGGATGTCTTCTTGGTGAGTTGAAGCGCCCAAGTCGACAAGGCTCAGGATCTCAGAGTCTGGAAGATCCACTAATTTAGTTAAATCGGATCCAGAAATTTTCACAAATAAAAGATTTCGAATTGTTTCCAATAACTCTTGCGCAAACAGGCTAGGTTCAATTCCGGCTAGATTTAATTTTTTGATTAAATCTAGCGTCTTCGGTTCATTTCTTTCAATCAAAGCATTCAGAGCTTCTGTTAAAAGAGTTCGATCGGTCAGGCCTAATATTTTTGTTACACTTTCGCTATTCATCGGGCCATTGGCGAAAGTGATCACTTGATCCAAAAGACTTTGCGAATCCCGCATCGAACCATCGCCTTGTTTGGCAATTAACCAAAGAGCATCCTCGTCGATCTCCAATTTTTCGCTCTGACAAATTTGCAGCAAATGCTGAGCAATTTGTCGGGTGGCGATTCGGCGAAAATCAAAACGTTGGCAGCGAGATAAAATTGTTGCGGGAATTTTGTGAACTTCGGTCGTTGCCATGATAAAAACGACATGAGCCGGAGGTTCTTCAAGCGTTTTAAGTAAAGCGTTGAAGGCGTTGGTCGATAACATATGAACTTCATCGATAATATAAATTTTGTATTTCCCATTGGCTGGGCGATAGCCCACAGAATCGCGAAGCTCACGAATCGAATCGACACCGTTATTAGAAGCTCCATCGATTTCCATAACGTCAACACTGCGACTTTGCGAGATTTCTTGGCAAGAATCGCATTTATCACAAGGAACAAAGTCAACGGCATTGGGACAGCGTAAACTTTTAGCTAAAATTCTCGCGCTGGAAGTTTTTCCCGTTCCACGCGGACCAGTAAAAATTAAAGCATGAGGCAAGCGAGCATTTTTAAGCGCATTGGTCAAAGTTTGAGTGATATGATCCTGACCGATCATATCGGCAAATGATTGTGGTCGCCATTTTCTTGCTATCACTTGATAAGACATGGAACTCACTTTGGCTGCAGACGTTTAATCCCCTAATTAAAAAAAAGTGGCCAGGCACCCCATATCACATTGTCCTTCGTACTACCGTTGCTTCCTTCCGGACCTAGCGGATTCGTCAAAGGCTCAATTGTACAGGACCCAGCCACTGAGGGATCTAACCTAGGATAGCCTTGAATACACGAAATAACGCGTCTCGCAATCAAGAATGAATTAAGACGCTTCAGAGTGATTTTCGACGATCGACAATTCGTTTGAGCTTGCCCGTTCTTTCGTTTTTTTCGAAGTGTTGAAGATCGCAGAAAGTTATCTTCAAGGGGTGAACCAGGCCTTTTTTTTGAGCCTCTGTAAAAGAAGGTTTTTGTAATAAAAACTCGGTCATTAATTTTTTCTTTAACAGGTCAACATCCTGAGGAGTGAGCAAAGAAATTTTAAGTTCAAGCTCATCTCGTTTGGCAATATGAGATAAAATCATTTGAAACTGAAAGCCCTGGTGATCAGTCAGGATACTTTGTAGAAGGGATCTTAGCTCTTCGAAATCCACGGTGACAGTTCCGACTCGAGCGGCTTCTTCACTGCGACCTAAAATTTTAAACTTTCGATTTTTGGTTCCGAGGGGTTCGATCCAAACGGCACGGTCCCCTGCCGGGTAACGAATGATCGGCATTAGTTTTCGAGTCAGATTTGTTACGTACAAACGCCCGGGTTTATTGCTTTCAACAATCGATTCATTATTATCTTCATCAAGAATTTCCATGATTGTCGAGGAATCAAAACAACGATGTTCGTCGATTTCACAGTCTTTCGAGCAATATCCAAGCAAACCCGCATCCACGCTGGCATAGCCAACCGACGCAATTTTCAGATCGGGAATGACCGACTTAAGCCAGTCCATTTGATCTGGATACATGGATTCTCCGCCATACAGGATTTTTTTGATCGACTTCAAACATTCGGGGCTTGATTCATTGAGTTCATTAATTAATTGAATGATGGCCGTGGGAACTCCACACAAAACAGTTAACTTGAAATCATTCAGCTGCTGTTTAAATACCGGCGCGGTCAGGATCCCGCCAAAAGGTAATTGCAAAAACTTTTTTGAAACGGCCTGAAAAGAATCTTTGATGAAAAGAAAGGATGCATACAGATCGCCCGCATAGAACATGTTTGCGACACGATCTTGTTCAGCTAAAATGCCTTGCTCGATGCCCCAGCCAAAAATTTCACAAAAAGTATTCCATTCTTCGGAAGTGAAATAGGAAAATTTCGGATTTCCCGTGCTTCCGCCGCTCTTGAATAAAATACCATGAGCTTCCTCTGTGGTCAGAGGATTCGAAAAAAAACGATGAGAACTCCAAAATTTATTGTGGTTTGTCGTTGGTAAGCTTCGCAGAAGCTCGAGATCATTTTTATAATCTTTAATCTGAATATTTTTAAACTCTTCACGAAAGTAGGACGAATTCTTTTGTGCTGTTTCGACAATTTCAAAAAGAGAATAGATTTTCATTGCTACGAATCCTGTTTATTTATTTTTTGGTTTCTATTCGGTGATCAACGATATTTCTGATTTTACCGCCAGCTTTAGATTTTTCAAATTGGGAAATATCAATGAGCTCAATTTTATATTCCAAGAGTTTATCTTTTTTCACCACGAAGTTAAAGTCCTTTACATTTAAAAGAAATTTTTCCACTTGGTCTACTTGGGGCGGGGTCATCAGCTTTGCATCCAAATTAAAAACAATTTTTTCTTTTTTTAAACCAGCAGCAGGGTAAAGATGAATTTGGAAAGCACCAACATAGTTAAGCTCATTGGAAAAAGATTTTAATAAACTTTGATAATTTAAAAAAGTGGCGCCAATACGAAAGACATCTCCTGTTCGACCCATCAATTCAAAACGTGGCTGAGGGCGTCCACAGGGACAGGGTTCTTTAATCCATCGACCTAAATCACCAATTTCATAGCGTTCAATTTTTTGGCCTTTACGGACTTTTGATGTGACCAGCAGTCGTCCGATTTCATTGTCTTTAACAGCTTTGTCGACATCAACCTCGACGATTTCAAGATCATGCAAACGATGATGAAGATGATGGACGCTGCCCGTGCAGTGTTGGCATTGAAAACCCAAAGGACCTGCATCGACGCTGCCGTAACTGGCCGACTTAATCAGTTCAACATTAAATTGCTTTTTAAAAAAATCAATTTGCGACAGGCTGAAATGTTCGCCACCATAAAATATTTTTTTTACGCAAGCAGCTTTTTTAAGCAGGGTTTCTTCAGTTTGAAAGAGCTGTAAAAGATAAGAGGGCATACCCAACAAAACATTCACTTTGTTTTTGACGATGGTTTCGGCGACAAAATGATGATCGGTGTGAGCGCCCATTGGAAAATGACGACATTGCATTTTTTCTAGGATAGTAAAAAAACTAATGAAACCACCATAAAGTGCGCCAGCAAAAAAAAGATTCATCGCCAGATCATTTTTTGGCTCCAGGCCAGCGGCAAAAAGGCCTTCGGCAGCAAGTTCCATTTGTCGATGATAGTCTTCGTAGGTAAAAACAGAAACTTTCGGCTCGCCAGAGCTTCCACCACTATGGAAATACAAATCGGAATCTTCGGGAGCAGGGAATTGCAATTGAAAATCATTTTTAGTCATGATTTTTTTCATGATTCAATCCTCTTGATCATTTCTAGCGAAGTGTAGCCATTCAAGCCAAAATCATCAGTGAAGGTCACTTTTTTACAGAATCTTTGTAGAGCATAGACACCATCGTGGGGTTCGCCAGTATAGGACTCTGTCATTTTCCCGATGGGATTAATCCGCAAAAATCCCGTGCGATAAAATAAGGGTAAAAGTTCAATTGCTTCAAGGGAAGTGCAGGCCAGTCCCAGAGTTTGTAAATATTTTCGAAGAGGTGACAAGGTCTCTAAAATTTTATTTTTTTCCATGGGTTTAATCCAAAGAGTGCGAAAAAGTGGGGACGCACGTAAGCCAGGATTATCTTCGACAAACAGGCGCCAATCATTTCGTGGGGACTTAATGAGTAAAGTTTCGGCAAGAGCTTCACTTAAACGAATTTGTTCGCATTGAATGGTGATTTCAGCTTGCTCTTGCGAGTCTAACTTCGCTTGCGGTTTATTTTTGCTGACTTGATCAAGGCTTATCGAAAATAACTTAGCCCATTCGCGCAATTCTTTTGGGTCAGTGGTTTCTAAATACACCACTTGCGGGCTTGAGCAGGATTGTTGTTCATTGATACAGATTTCTTCCGCAAGACGAGTTAAAACCTCGGGATTTTTACTTTGTGAGCGGGCAATGTATGAAGCCGAAATTTTATGTCCCCATTCAACAAGACGAGCTTCCGGTGGCGCCAAGGATTTAATCGAGGTTAAACTTTCTTCATTTCCCCAAGCCGAAATCACATCAGCAACTGAAAGAAATTTTTTTAAATCAGCCGGCGATTGAGATGAAACTTTGTGAATGTAAATGTATTTTTTAAGTTCGCCGGTTAAATCCAGCGCGCCCAGCTCTTCAAAAAAGATTTCTGCAAAATCGGTATCCTTGCGGGCCAGTTTTAATAAATTTACATTTCCGCTGATTAAGCCCTCAATCAGAGCAAAAACATTTAACAGCGGTGAATTATTTGGAGTCATATGAACTAAAGTGCCCATAGGAAACCAACACTCAAAATGATTCTCACGTAAGGAAATACGACGCAGTTCAAATGGAAAATCCGTACCCAGCTCGCGACGAAGTTTTGTGCGAAGATGGTGGGGGGAAATAAAATTGATCAAAGCTTCAAAGTAAGAGGCCAGCTCGTCTTCGCGAACAATCTGCAACAAATCATGGCTCAGTTTTTTTTGTAAATTTGATTTTTCTAATAATTGTGAGCGCATTTTTTCTAAACAGGAAAAAAGCACTTCATGGTTCAGTGGGGGAAGCGACCATTCCGATCGGTGTTGAATTTGCTGATCAAATTTTTTCCAAAAAAGTTGAGCATCGACTTTTTCACCGCAGAATAAACTCATGGTGAACCTCGATGACTCATGGATTTAAGCAATTCCCCAGCAGCCACGGCGCAGGACTTATTATTGGAAAGGCCAGCGCGGCCTTGTAAAACAAAATAATCGGTTTCAATTCCACAGCCACATTTTGAGCCGGGATAGAGCGTCGCCATATCGCCCATTGTTACGGCGTGGGCTGGCATCGATGTGATGTAAGGCGAAACAAAATGAATGAAACCGTTTTGGCCATAAGGAAGTACGTCTAAAGTTTTAAAGTCACGAATAAGAACTCGTGACCAAATCGGCACATGGAATTGATGATTTTTACATTCAATATAAGGGATGCAGTGTTCAGTGGAACCATATCCATCGCGCAATCTTTCGTTAGGAATACCCAACCAATCTTCAACAACTTGATAAAATTCCTTTTTGGAAACCTGCTGCTGATTGTGACTTTTCCAGCCGCCCCCTGAAAAAAGCAAGCTCTGCGGATTTAGCTTAAGGGGTTTCAAACCGAGATCTTTCATGCGCAGGCAGGTAAAATATAGAAAGGCGGGAAAACCAAAGATGCGAACTGGTTTTCCTTCTTTTTCAAAATCTTGAAGCGCTCGAATAGTACCAAAAATATCAAACTCGTGACCGCCACGGCCGTCACGGCGTAAAGCATAAAAAACATTTTCAATAGGCGAATACTTGCAAAGAAAATTATCAGTGTAGGCTGTGCCCAATTTTGTGCTTTGTTCTGATTCGTAACTGTAAAGTAAATAGTTCGTTTTGGTTTTAGCATCGACCCAGCCATAATGTTGGTAAATCCAATCAACCATTCGTTGAGCAGATTGAAGTGACCAAGCATCAAAAAACACTTGTGATTTTTGTCCTAAAGTTCCAGATGAAGTTAAGTGTAAAAAAACATCTTTTTGTTTTATGGAAAGAATTTCGTGGGTTTTAAAAAAATGAGCCCATATCCCAGGAATTAAAGAAAGATCTTCAATTTTCTTAAGCTGATCAATATGAAAATTATTTTTGACCAGCAATTTTTTATAAAAATCGCAATGAGATTCGTGCCATAAAATAATTTCCTGCATGGCTTCAATAAATAATAAATCTAAATTTTTACTTTTTTCATATGGAGTATGGGTGTCGCAAAGTTTTTGTACAGCTGAACTTTTTCCTAAGGGTGATATCAACTGGTCCATCTTTGCTTATTCTCCGTTTACAATTTCAAGACTGTCCAAGTTTAATTTTTTCCAAAGGTCGACATACTGATCAATGTAAGGTTTGAATTGGGAAATAATAGCCATGCCTTTAAAATTCAAAGGCTCCATGGTTCGCGACATAACAATATAATCTTCGTAATTATCTATGGTTTCGCGCATGGCCGGATAAATTGCTGAAGGTAAGAAGCTTCCTTTTAGAAGGGCTTCAATACTTCGTTTGGCTTTGGCATTCACTAAAACTTCAAGATAAGTCACGCCGATGTCATGAAGTTGCAAATACAAACTAGTGTAATGTCCATGCAATAAAAACAAAGGAATTGAAGACTTAATGATCGTGCAATAACCATCTCGTTTGCTGAAATGGGCAAAGATCTCGACTCGGCCTTTTTTATCGGCAACCAAAATATTGGGGTTATGAAAAGGATAAAAACGATCGCTGGGTTCAGGATAGGTTTCAAGAAATTTTCTTTTTACGTAATGGGCCTCTTGAATAACTTCATATTCCCAGTCTTCCTCGATCAAGGGTTCTTCCAACTCTAAAGGATTGGGTTCGGGGATTTCAATTTGTGGCACAAGTTTTTTTACAATCTGATAAAGAGGAATAATTTTTGGAGAAATTTTGCCGACACTTTTTCTGCCTTCTAAAATACCTTTTCGATATTTTGCAAACACCGTGACTGTTTCGTAACGAGCCAAGCGATGAGCATTTGGTAATATTCCCAAAGGAAGAAAATTATTTTTTTGAAAAACAACCTGCGGTCCTACGTTCACTGTACGAGTTGTGGCGTAAAGGGAATTGAGTTTAGTATCGTCTTCCAGATTAAGTTTTGTTTGGAGGGTAACCAAATGGTTGGCAATTTTGTGGTTACGATATTCCGGCAAGACGACCAGTCCCAAGAGCAGTCCAATTTTATTAAAAAGATCTTTTTCCAAAACAAGAGCGCCAATAACAATGCCTTTTTTTAAATCGCGTGCAATTAAAACGGTGTGAGACTCTGGAGACGAAATCGCATGCGCTAAAAGCTCGGGATCGTTTCCGTAAGATATGGGATAGTTTTTGCCATAGATCAGCTGGTAGATCCGGATGATTTGATCCACTTCAGAAATTTTTGCTGGTCCAATTTCAATCGAATTGCCAATTTTCATTGCGTCTCCTTATTTTGTTGAAATAAATAGGCACAGGCAAGGGCAAGTAGCAAAACCAAGCCTCCACAGGCCAGGGCCATCGTTGGCACGTAGACCTTGGGAATAATAAAAGCTGATATCAACATGGATATGGGTATGGATGCAGCGCTAATTAAGTTTACAGCCGTCATGACCGAGGGGAGCTCTCTTTCGGTTAACTTCTTTTGAAAATAGGTCAGGACATTTACATTCAGCACTGAAAGCGAGATGCCGAGCGCAATCAGCCACAAGCAGGCTACAATTAATTGGCTTGATAAAGCAAAGGCGACCAGGATGATTCCAAAACTTAAAATCGTTTGCCATATTTTTGAAATCCTCATTGGACCATTTTTTTTCTGAAACACGACCAGACCTAAGCCACCAATGACCGATCCAATGGCCCAGCTGATTTCTAACCAAGCCAAATCCGAGGCTTGTCCACTGAAAATATTTTTTGCATACCAAGGTAAAAATAAAAACAAAGGAGCCATGACGATATTAACCATCAGAAACAAGAGCAGTAAGTTTTTTATATCAGCATGTTTCATAAGAATGCTTTTGTCGGTTTTTGTCGGCGAATATTCCGTTTGTAGGGATGGTTTTTGTTTTATCGTCATTTGATAAAAGCCGCAAAAAATAAATGACAAAGTGTTAAATAAAATAAGAGTCTGAATCGAGGTGTGATTTAATAAGAAAATAGCCAATGCAGCGGCAAATACGCTTGAGAGTGAAAAACACAAATCGATCAACACATTCAGTCCCAGTATATTTTTTTCGCTCACCAGCAAGGGCGGCAATGAAAGTATAGCGGGATTAAATAGGCTGCTGCCAATTCCAACCAAAAAATTACATAAAAGCAGCGATATTAAAAAATATTTTTCTGAAAATAAAAACAGACTGACAAGCAGTATTAGAAAAACAAGTCCTCGAAAAAAATCAGCGCCGATAATTGTTTTTAACGGAGACCAACGGTGAATCCAACCTGGCGCAAAGGGAAACATCAAAAGATGAGGTAAAAATCCAATAAATAAAAACCAGGGTAAAATTTCAGCAGAATATTTTGAAACTAAAGTCCACACTAAGCCAATCGACATTGTTTTATCGCAAATTTGTGAAAAGGCTTGAGATATAAACAGCACCCTGGCATTTTTTTCGCTTAAAATGTCAATCCAGGGTGAGCTCACTACTGTGAAAGTGCTTTTTGTAAATTTGAATTAATGGCTTCTAAGAAGGGTTCAGTATTAAGGTATTTATCCGAAGTTACTTTGTCGCCATAAATGCAAACAGCTAAATCCTTAGTCATTTTTCCAGACTCAACGGTTTCCACACAAACGCGTTCAAGGGTTTGGGAAAAATGAATGAGCTCATTGTTGTTATCTAATTTTCCACGATGAGCTAAACCCCGAGTCCAAGCAAAAATTGACGCGATCGGATTTGTTGAGGTGGGTTTGCCTTGCTGATGCATGCGATAATGTCTGGTCACAGTTCCATGAGCAGCTTCAGCTTCCATGGTTTTTCCATCGGGAGTTATCAGCACTGAGGTCATCAAACCCAATGAGCCAAAACCTTGGGCCACCGTATCCGATTGAACATCGCCATCGTAATTTTTGCAGGCCCAAACAAAAGCGCCGTCCCACTTTAGCGAACTTGCGACCATGTCATCGATAAGACGATGTTCGTAGGTAATTCCCGCTGCTTCATATTTTGTTTTGAATTCTTGTTGGTAAATTTCTTCAAAAATATCTTTAAAGCGACCATCATATTTTTTCAAAATTGTATTTTTTGAAGAAAAATACAGCGGCCATTTTTTTTGCAAAGCCATATTGAAACAAGATTTTGCAAAACCTCGAATCGATTCATCGGTGTTATACATGGCCATAGCCACGCCGTCGCTTTTGAATTGATAAACTTCATAAGAAATTTTTTCTCCGCTTTCGGGTTCAAAAGTAATCGTTAATTTACCTTTACCCTTAGTTACAAAATCAGTGGCGCGATACTGATCGCCAAAGGCATGACGACCGATCATGATGGGTTTTGTCCATCCCGGAACCAAGCGCGGAACATTTTTCATGATGATGGGTTCGCGAAAAACAGTTCCATCCAAAATATTTCGGATAGTGCCATTCGGTGATTTCCACATTTGTTTCAAGTTAAATTCTTTAACTCGAGCTTCATCCGGCGTGATTGTTGCGCATTTGATTCCAACGTTATATTTTTTAATCGCTTCAGCGGATTCAATGGTTATTTTATCGCCAGTTTTATCTCGAGATTCCATTCCTAAGTCGAAATACTTAATATCGATATCAAGATAGGGAAGAATTAGTTTTTCTCGAATGAATGACCAAATGATGCGTGTCATTTCATCGCCATCCAGTTCGACCACGGGCTGATTTACTTTAATTTTTTTCATAAGTACCTCTGGGGTTGTTGAAAAAGTTTAATGAGTATTTGATTTACAGTCACCTATTTATTGGCTCTTTGAGACCAGGATTGTTTCCTGCGGAATTTTGCGTCAGTCATATAATTTTTTGCGATTGTCGCAAGAGCTGTGGCGCGTTTTTTCTGGTCACAGGTCTGGAGCCAGGGATGGCTGCGAGCTGCCGCCAACAGTTTTTTCCACACCGCCTGCGCGAAAGGCTTTTTGTTTTTTGGCCTTATAGCATAAACAAGTTCGCAATCCATGGCCTCTGCGGCTTTCGCTAATGTCGCAATGGTTATGGCTCCTGTTTCTTCGCCTTTTTCGTATCTTGCATAGGCGGCTCTACTGATTTTTAGATTTGAAGCGACAGTTTGCGTTGATAAAAAAAGCCCATTTCGCGCCTTTTTTAGCCAGCCTTGTCGAGGCTGGATTTCTTCATTTAAAAATGGAGCCAATTCTTTGTCTTCTTGCACAGACTCATAAGTTTGATGCCAAAAATAAAAAGCTCTTTTCAATTCTTCTTCAGTGAGTTGTTTCATACCTATGATCTAAAAGCGGACTCACAAAGTTGTCAATATAAATGTTGCCATCTTTGTGAGTAACATTTCGGTGTACCAGTAGTTGCTAATTGTTAAGGCGAGCGACTAAGTTAAACTCCAGGCGAGTTTTTCGAGGGCTTCGGTTTCTTCGGCCCAATAACGATAAGAATTAAATTCGGGAAATATTCGCGGAAAGGATGGGTCTTCCCATCTTTTGGCGATCCAGCCGGCATAGGAAATAATACGAAGGCCTCGATAGAGAGGAATCCATTCCCATTGGTGGTGCGGGAATTCACGAAGTTCTTCGTATCCCTGTAAGAAAAATTCTTTCTCTTGGTCTTCGTATTCTTTATCGCCACTTAAAAGCATCCAAAAATCTTGAATGACCGGCCCATTGCAAAAATCATCAAAATCGACAATAAAAAAACTTTTTCCATTATGAAGCAAATTACCGCGATGACAATCCCCATGAATGCGAATGAATTCATCACTTGGGTTGAGTTCATCCAGAGCTCCTAAAATAAGCTCTGCTGCTGCGCTATAGCGATCACGCATTTCGGGTGAAATCCAAGCCTGCAAGAGATCTAAGGTTTCCCATCCGCCAGGATAATTCGCATCCAGAAAGGGTCGCGAGGATGCAGATTTCCGCGAGCCAATATTGTGAATATGCGCCAGCAAACGACCGACCTGGGCGCGCTCGGAATCCAGCAGTTCTTGTGGTAATCTTCCTAATACGCGAGGAAAAAAGCCGACGTGAAATTTTTTAAAATCCAAAATTGTTTTTTTATTTTTTAAAACAAGAGGCGCTACCGCAGGCAATTCTTCTTTTTGCAATTCCAATAAAAAATTGTGCTCATCTTGAATTGCTTTTTTACTCCATCGTTGAGGACGATAAAATTTGGCAATAACATCGGGATGATTTTCGCAACGAATATGAAACACTCGATTTTCATAGGAGTTCAGCTGGGTAAATTCCCCGGTGGGTATAAACCCGGAAACTTCCGCGGCATCCAAAACATTTTGGGGATCTAGTGTTTCAAAATTCATCAATTGAAGACTGACACAGCAAAACAATCCTGTTAATCTATTTTACGTGAAGTCATCTCAATCTTTGGAATTTAAATTCGCTTCTTGGCCTGTGCGGGTTCAACGCAAAGCTTTTCGGCGTCGAATGACGATCAGTTTAAGTTTAGATGGTCCCATACTTGTTAAAACAGGAATATTAACCTCACAACACAGCATCGAATCATTTTTAGAATCAAAAAAGAATTGGCTCAAAAAGCATCTTGAAAATTATGAAAAAATGAAAGACCAAATCCCAAGCCCGGTTTTAAAACAAGGGGAGATTTTTCCATTTCAAGGCCGCAAGCTTAAATTGCAATGTGTTTTAACTTTAAATAAAAAGCCCTTTATGTCTGTCCATGAAGACCAGCTCTTGTTGCATGTGCCACAGTCCCAATGGTCAGCCAACAGTCGGCAGGAAATTTATCCTTGTCCGGATTTACTTTTAAAATTTTACGAAAAAGAAGCCAGGGCCTGGATTCACGAAAAAGTAAATGTGTGGTCACAGCAAATGCAGCTTTATCCAAAGAAAATAAAATTCCGAGCTCCAAAAACACGTTGGGGCAGTTGTTCAAGTCAAAAAATTTTAAATTTCAATTGGAAACTCATTGTGTTTAATTCACAGATTGTTGATTACGTGATTATTCATGAATTGGCTCATTTGCGGCATTTGAATCATTCCAAATCCTTTTGGCAACTTGTCGAAAAATATTGCCCCCATTTTGAAGTTCAAGAAAAAGAACTCAAAATGAAATATATGGATTCTTATTTTTTAAAAAGCGGAAAGCGGCTGTAGCGATTCATCAAATAAAGCGCAAAAAGAGACCCGGCAACACCGATGAAGGCTCCAGCAATTACGTCGCTGGTGAAATGACTGTAGGTAATGACTCGCGTGAAGGAAAACAGAAGGGCTAATAGATACCACAGGTATTTTCGTTTGGGATCAAGCACAGCAACAAGGGTGGCCACGGTAAATAACACCTGGGCATGTCCTGAAGGAAAAGATTGGTAGTCCCAATGATGATTAAAAAATTCAAATGTCCCATGCGAAGAATCCAGCGAAATGTGAGGACGTTGGCGGCCAAAAAGATATTTCATTAAAAGCAAGAACAGGCCAGCAAGGCTTAGAGCAGCCAAAGAGTTCCAGGCCCAGGCTTTAAGCCAAGTTCGTTGACCTCTATAATAGAGAAAACCTAGAAATAAAAAAATAAAGATAAAATAATGTTGGCCTAAGCCAATGTTGGTCACCTCACGGGCCAAAATCCATAAAGACATGTTTTCTTCTTTACGAAAAAAAACCGCTAAGTCTTGATCTAAGAAAAAATACGAAATCAAGCCAAGCACAAGTGCAAATATAAATAGACAAGAAAGGTGTCTTGTTAATTTTTTGCCATCATGTAACAGGGGCGTTAATTCGCTGAACATCTCAACGATTGTGAAAAAACTACAGCCAAAGTCAAAGGATCTTTACGTGGCGAGTGGATTATTTGCTTTTAAAGCAAATTTCCTTTGGTCCCAGCCTTGCTATAGATACGAACGTCATGAAATGAAAATTGTGGAGGTTTTATGTGTTTCTCTAAATCTTTTCTAATAGCAACGGTCGCCGTGGGGGCATTGACGCTATCTGCTTGCGGAAAGAAAAAAGAAGACCCAAAAGAAGTTGCGGCTCCGGTTCAACCAGTTTCTTCGGTTGAACAGCCAGCTCAGCAACCACAGGGACCCATAAAACCGCCACCTCCACCATTGGGTGGCACTCACAGAGATGTTGGAGCAAGAAGCGACAATAGAAATGGCAATAAAAACGGCCACAAAAAGGGCCCTGCTCAAAATGATTTAGTTTACACAAGCTCTTCGCCAGATAACACGCTTGCTTTATTGAGCCATCTCGAAGCTGGTGTTTCTGCGAATGAACAAGAAGCGAATAAACGATTAGCTCAATCTGTTGTTGGTGTTGATTTTTTTCAAAGCCTATCCACTAAAGAGGCTGGGGCTACAATTAAAGTCAAAGAAGGATCATCAGTAGTTGCTTACAACGTACTGGGGGTTTTGATTGATAATAATTTATCTCAACTGAATGTGCTGAATTCATATCAAGGTATAAAATCTACTGGAAGTGGCCATGTTCGGGGCACTATGCAATGTCTAGATTTAGATGTGGGCAAAAAAACTTGCTCGAATATTCTTCTTTCTGTGGATCTTCTTAAGGGAGTCACTAAATCTAATGTTAAAATTTTAGTTCGCAATTCAGTAGCTGATGTGCATTTTGAAATGGTGGATTCTTCAGGTAACCCAGAGTTTGAAGTCCTTAAAGACTTTTTTATGAGTTCCGCTTTGAACCGCGACACAAAAACAAAAATTGATTCCATAACAATGCAAACTTTTGAAGTTGTGAACGGCGCCTCGGGATATGATTTGCAAATCTTGGGATTAAATAAAGAATTCTTAGCTTTCGGTGGAGAGCTTGTAGCTCCTCGAGCAGGAATCTCGATGAATGTCCCAGCAAAGAAAACTGCGTCTCGATTTGGCTACGATGCAAACAATCAAAAGCTGCATATGAATTTATCAAACACGATAGGCACCGTCAGATTGGTCATGAACGATGGTATTGGTAGGATGAAACTGCAGCTGTCATCACGGTCTTATGCGAATTATCCTGTCGACACCTTCACTTTGACTTTTACTCGTCGAGTTAATTCGATAATTGATCTGAATGAAATAGAACTTAATGAATTAAATTAGAGCCAATTTGACTCTGTATTAATAGGCATGTCCCTTGCTCAGTTAGGTAATTGACGTTGAATAACACGTAATTAACCAAATACCGGGGGACAGATGACACCAAAAACACTTTTACTCACAGCAGCTATCGTTACTTTAACAGGCGCCCATGCGCTTGCTAATTCCTTCAAAATCATAAACCCACCTCGTTACGATGAACGTAATGACAGGGACCAAGGCCGAGGACGAAGACCTCCTCCGGGACGACAAAATCCAGGTTATCCAGGTCCTGTACGCCCTGGCCCAGTGCGCCCAGGTCCAGTTTATCCAGGCCCAATTTATGGTGCACCGGTTTACCCAAACCCAGTCCAGTACATCCAAAGAGTTCTTTATATTAATCGATATGTAATCAATGAGACTTTTTATATCGATCAGATGGCGAATCTGAGTTACTCGGCGCAAGGTTATGCTCTTGAGTCCGTAACTGTTGAGCTAAGTCAGTCTAATTACGGAGCAAATACGCAATTGCTAGTTAATGGAATGGTTGAAGCTACAGCTTACAATATTAATAGCTTTACAACTTTGTTCCCAATCTATCGCCATGTTTTTGGATATGATCTTGGATCTTTGGCGTTGCGGTTGAATGGTTCGACTTACGTCGGTCGAATTACAATAAATTTGCGATTAAACTAATAAAAGTTAGACAAATTCTTGGGTCTTGGTTGAACTAAGAAAGTGGGGGTTTCAATGAGTACGGGAACAAGTGAGTTTACAAAAAGCAAAGAGAATTCAGATTCTTCGTTAGTATCTCCGCAAGTCTCGGATTACTTGGACTACCGCAAATTCTTGGCTGACTTTTATGAATATAAGCGAAGCAAAACGAAAAAGGATATTCGTCCTTACAATTACCAAATGTTTTCGGCGGCTGCTGACATTAAGTCGCCGAATTATTTGAAAATGATTATCGAAGGACGAAGAAATTTGTCAGATGATATGATTTTGAAATTCGCCCGGGCTTTAGCCTTGAGTAAAGAGCAAACCGAAGAGTTTGTTCACTTGGTGAACTTCACTCAAACTTCGGAACCGGCTGAACGAAATATGCATTTGAAAAAGATCTCGGAAATGCGAGTCGTGCAAAAACTTCGTAGCGGTGAAATCGATCAGAAAACTTGGAACAAAGTTCCCAATTGGGCGGCCTGGGTTATTTATGCGATGGTCGACATGCAAGGGGTTAAGTTCAACATTTCATCTTTGAAAAAACTTTTGCGTGGAAAAGCCTCTGAAAATGAAATTGAAACGGCTCTTGAGAGTTTATTGAATAGTGGAGAACTTGTTAAGGACGCCACAACTGGCGAAATTAAAAAGGCGCACCAACTGATGGACGCAGCCGATGATATTCCTGTGGCCTTAGTTCGAAAACTGCAAACTCAATTGATGTATTTAGGATTGGAATCTTTGTACGAAGATCAAGCTAATGAAAGAGAGTTTGGCACTCTGACGATGTGTTTAACCAAAGAAGAATTTGAAGAAATAAAATTCAAACTTCGTCAGATGAGAAAAAGCATTCACAAAGATAATTCTATCGCTCGAGGAAAATCCAAAGGCGACAAAGTATATCAGCTCAATATTCAGTTGTTTCCAGTCACCGAGGGGAAACCTTCTGCTGCGGTGACAAAATCGACTAATGAAGGAAACTCTGCTTCCGAACTTTTGCCTTTGAGTGGCGATGAGCAGAAGCTGAAAAATATTCTTTCAAACCCGCAAAAAGCGGGGATTTCGCAGTTAGCCATTGAAGCTTTAGCAGCTTTGGACGAACTTAAAGAAGCGTAGCGGCATTTTCATTAAATCGAAATTAAGTGACATAGAAGCTCATTTTTCTAGTCCAGTCTGTGGAAAACCCTGTGGAGAGCGTTGATAACTTCTGAAAATGCGTTGAATTTATCTGCTTCGTCGCTTTGCTTAAAATGAGGACTGATATTCACTAATTTTGGCGAATGATCTTGGGTAAAAAGTAAATCAGCCCTATTCAAAATTTTAGTATTGAATTTCTTTAAATAGAGTTTAACTTCATCTGTTTTTCATTTTCTGTTTTGTGCACAATTTGGGGGCGACATGGCTTCGACGTGGGTGCAGAAGCAGAGGGAGCACACCGAGGCGCCTGAGGACCTCGTTAAAACGGGCATTTTGTAATTGGCAACGATTACCAACTAGCAGCCTAATTAAGCCGCTCGTTCTTTCGGGTTGTGGTGGCGAACCCGAAAAGAACGTCATTTAGTCACCTCGATCGGCGATGGTTTCTCTGGGTCGCCGATTTAAAAAACTCCAGGGGAAGGGCCTGAGAAATTTTGTCTTTGGAAGTTCTCAGAACCAACTAAAACAGAGACTAAGTGTGTAGTTGCCTTCTCGCGGATCGCTTGCGGACGGGGGTTCAATTCCCCCCGCCTCCACCAGTCGCGTCTTGCGACGCTCAAGAATTCGAGAATTCATGTATACGTGAATTCATGAATTCTTGTTTGGAATACTTGAATTCAGATAGCGAATATTTGAATTTTCGTTTTTTGTTCGTTTGAGAGTAGGGTTCTACTCGTTTGATGGTGGAACTTTGTCCAAATCACAAAAATCTCAAAGACTTAGCAGACGAAGTCTGTAGATTTTTTCATCGATAATGCTGACAATCGTTTATTGACCGTCCCCGCTTATAGAGCCAGGATCAGGTCTCATGCTAAGGGGGGGTAGGGAATGAAAATATTAAGTGGACTTGTGATTCTGATTTTTTCGATGAATGCTTTTGCATATAATTACATCGGCGCTGACTGTGCAGGTGGTAAGTACTTCGGGGGCAGAGTTACTTTGGACAAAAATGAGGTTGTCTGGGAAGTCACTCCGACAGGCGGAAACTTTCAACGAATTGCCTATGTCGCCGATCAGTGGGCGTGGGGTACAAATGATTTGGGGCTTCCAACGACCGCTAAGGATTGTCCGCGAACAGTTCTGCGAATGAACGGGAAACTTGTATTTTCATATTCTTGCACTTTCCCTGAAAAGGAGACTACATCAGCAAATGGCCTCTTTGAAGTGGATTCTAGCTCAGGTAAAGGAAGTTTCTGGGGACTTGTTGCAAAGCCCGGCCAGGATTACGTAACTAGTATTGATGTCGAGAGCTGTATCGTTGACGTATCCCATCGTTATCCAAAGACGTACGTCATTCGACCGCAGTTTTTTATACCGATGATTACGTTGCTCAGAAACGCTGCTCAAAATTCTTTAAAATATAAAAATGAACTTGCGCTAGTGAGGGAACAAAACATTGACATCACAAACTTTGAGAATGATCTCGATGCCTTCAAGGATGGATTTGCAAGAAACTACGAGCTAGCGTCAAAGAAATTTAAAACGGCAATCGAGGAGATAGATAAGACCATCGAACATCTCCAAAAGACCAAAGAGGCATTGCTTGGATCGGAAAACAATTTACGTCTTGCCAACAACAAAGCCGAGGATTTGACCGTCAAGAAGCTGACTAGGAATAACCCGACAATGGCTGCAAAGTTTACAAATGCAAACAGGAACGATAAATCCGAAACTGAAGACTCCTGATGAGCTTAGCGTTGGTAATAGTCAGTTCAGATTGGATTTCCCATGATTTCACTTTATGTCATGGGAAGCTTCCTTGAAAAACACCGTGGCGTGAAATTTTATGATCGTAATGGCTGACAGTTAAGACAACAATTTGCAGATCGCAGAATTTGTCCTCACGCTCACAACTTCGCGTTCTGAAGGCGGGATCTTTGATTTTTTTTCAACTGGTATGAGTTGTCGATATACAGGCTACTCGTGGGTTCGGTTTTGAAAATCCCTCCGTCGCAACCCTTTATGCCTTCTTTAGCATTAGGAGAAATCGCTGACTGCGCGTTGGACTCGTTTTGAATTCCGTACCGTCGAGCGGTGTATATAGAAACTCACTAAACCCACTGAGTGTGCGGATCTCTGGCGAGTTGAGGTCACGAAATCCCATAGACCACTCCGAAAACTGGCGGTCATCAGTGGTTCCTTCGAGCAAAGTAGCTATATTTTTGTGTCGGGTATCGGCTTCGATTTTCTTTAAGGTCATGCGTACGATATCTTCCGGTCCCTCAATTAACTGCATAAACTGACCGTCTTTATGAACGAGCAATCCGGTAAGACCGACTTTAATATTGTTGTCCTGCGATTTCTTAAGAAGGGCCACAAGCTCGTCAACTGTAAAGGTTTTAACTGCCGAACTTGAATAGATGTGGAAAAATATTTTCTGATCCATGAACAATTCTATCGAGACCAAGAATCAATGTCTATAAGAGATAAATTGAGACGTAGGTCTTTGCAGCCAGCGCGACCATTCACTAGGTCCATGAGTGTTGTTTGAAATTGTGCATGTATTCGAGCGACAGGCTTTCTTGTAACTGATAGATTTCCTAGATGGCCAACATTTCAAAATGCAGTAAACTTTGAGCAATCCAAACGAAAACATAAGAGTTACGATCACAGGAGCAAGCGGCTTCATAGGTCAGCAATTAATTACCAGCGCTCCTGAATGTTGGCAGGTCAATGCGCTCTCGCGAGGAAACGCTAAGTCTCGGGTAGGAAATATTTCTTGGCGACAGGCCGATCTTTTTTCTCTTCAGAGCTCAACCGATGCTCTAAAGGACACCGATGTTGCAATTTATCTCGTTCATTCCATGCTGCCATCGACTCGACTTTTTCAGGGTAGTTTTGCTGATGCGGATCTGTTGATCGCAGACAATTTTGCCTATGCGTGCAAAAAAAACAACGTTCAGCAGATCATTTATTTGGGAGGCTTGATGCCGACCGGGAATGTGAGCAAACATCTTGCGAGTCGGCAGGAGGTCGAAGAAGTATTTAAGGCTTCTGAAATCCCTTATACAATTTTTCGTGCAGGGATGGTAGCTGGAAAAGGCGGCTCTTCGTTTGAGATTCTCCGCAATCTGGTGATAAATCTACCGGGGATGATTCTCCCCAAATGGACCCAAGCCAAAACTCAAGTGATCTACATCGATGATCTGGTGCGCCTCCTCAACACGGCAGTCATGAATAGAGATTTTTTCAATAAAACAATCGATGCCGTGAACGGCGAAAGTTTAAACTACGAAAGTCTCATTCGAACGACCTGTCGAGCTTTGGGAAAAAAGCCAGTGTTATTTCGCGTGCCCATAAATTCCACGAAGTTTTCAAAACTTTGGGTTTCGATATTTGGAAAAACTAATTACGAGCTTGCCTCTCCATTGATTGATAGTTTGCTTTGTGAGCTTCCGCAAGCTCCACCGAGCGAACTCATTTCACCTTTAATTCATGAACGATCATTTAGCGGGATGCTTGAGAAAATTCTTAAAATTTCCGGAGAGCAAGCAACGAGAGCGAAAACAAAACTCATTCATCCAAACACAGTTAGGTCGATTCAGCGCCTACCTTCCGTTCCATCTGTCAATTGTGACGAAATCGCGCGTGAATATGAAAACTGGCTTCCAAAAGCAGTGCTTGGCCTGATTAAAGTAGAGTCGAACTCTCGGAGTGGCCTAGTCACCTTCAGTTTTCGTGGTCTCACTTGGCCATTGCTGATTTTGAAGCCGATCATCGGCGAACTCGATATGCAACGGGCAAAGTTTCATATTGTTGGCGGACTTCTCTCGAAGCGGTCAGATTGCGGATGGCTTGAGTTCCGGCAAGTTGCCAACAGGAAATTTACGCTCGTCTCGATCAACGAATTCGTACCAACGCTTCCATGGTATCTTTATAGATTTACTCAAGCGGTCTTGCATAAGTGGACGATGACTTCATTTGCCGAGCATCTTGAGACATCGCCTCGTTTTTCTCTTAAATAATCTTTAAGCATTCTATTGCACGTCGATCACACGCTCCGAGAGCGCTTCGGAATAAAAATCTCAGAATTTACTATAATTATCTTGGGCCGCTCCGTCCCACGGATTGCGTTGCTTGCCAAAAAACTATGTATGTAGTTGTGACAGGTTCCAATTCTGGCCGCTCTGGTTTCAGCAGCTTGTTCTCCACCATTATGTATAACAGTGTTATACATAGAATTTTTTGAAAGAGTCAGTTGTCCCTAATTTCGCGAAACAATTGAATCTAGCGAACCCCGCTGATTGGCTTTGAATCTTCGGTCTTGTTGGTCGGAAAACCTTCAGGGCCTGAGCGAAAGCGTCCGTTCCAGTCTGATTGAAACTCTGGTGGAATGACTATGCATTCGGAATGAAAATCTTCCGAATAAAACGTAAAATTATGATTTGAACCGTAGATGAGCACGACATCTTTTTGTGTTGGATTTTGCGAGAAATAATTCCGAACCTGTGACAGAGCGGCTCTTTCTCTCGCTCCATAAACCAAAGACGCGATTTCGGGCGGGTATGCAACATAGCGAGCGGGATGTGTGTTGAACCAACTTTTAATTGGATCAAAGATTTTATTTAGAGCCTCTTCATTCTCGACAACTCGGTGAAGAAAACTTACGCGTCCTCGGATCAGCTGGACAAAGTCTCCGCCATTGTTGATCAGCTTTTGCTTCTGAATATCTGTTAGTCTGTAGGGATTCTCTGGCAAGCCTTGTGGAAAAATTTGGTTGAAATAGCTCCGAAGGGCAGCCCTCTTATCTTGAGGAAGCATTTCCCAGGAGAAATCTCGAGATTCTGCTTGTTCACTGAAAACGGGAACTTGAGGAAAGCGTTCGATGTAATTGGCGATTTTTAATTGAGATGCAGCGACTTGGTTATTCTGATCTTCAGACGTTTGAGCACCAGTTAATTTATCGGCCGCATGAGTCTGGGGTAAGAAGACAATCCTGTGCTTGCATTCACCGGCGTGCACTGATGGAGCGATTAGTCCTAACATCAGGCAAAAAACTTGAATCACCCATATTTTCATCGTCATATTTGCCACTCCATGTGCCTCAATGACTATTTCAACAAGAGTGCCATCCTACTTCCAAAAATTTTGATTTTGGAAATAAAAGCCCGGAGGAGTGACTTAAATCGCTGGCCGGGTGCCATTTCATAGACGTCTCGTTTTGAGACCGGTGTCAAGAATTCGAGAATTCATGTATACGTGAATTCTCGAATTCTTGTTTGGAATGTTTGAATTTTAGTGGTTTGTTCGTTCGATAGTAGGTTCGATTAAGCGGTACATGCTTGAATCATGGTGTTTGGATTTTGAGAGCATGACTTCATCGGTACTGTTGGCCATGGAAGATAAAGCCATTAACTCTTGCGAAAGGAGGGAGGTTGAGGGCGCAGTTCGAAGAACGAAGATATACTTATAAGACTATGATTTTCGAGAAAACTTCGTAAGATATCAGATATATCTGGACTAGGAAAATAAAGTAAATAGATTTAATAAGTTTTAGCTGTCCCATGAAATTGAATGAAAAGTAAGGCGAAGGTAATGCATGAAGTATAACAAGATAAAATTAACTTTCATTTTTTTAATATTTTTTTTTCACATTGAAGTAAGTGCGCAACATACTAATGCGAATGATAATCAAAAAGAATCAATATTAAAACAAGAAAAAGGTAAATTTTTTGAGGAATCAATTGATTCAAATAAAGCTAATAAAAATCATTCTAACTTTGAATACATAAACGCTTTGCTTTTAATTTTTGGAACACTGGTTGGAGCGGCACCTGGAATAATTAGCACATACTACCAAAATAAAAACTTTAAAAAAAATATAGAATTTTCTCAACAAGAAACAAAGGCGGCTAGAGAATTTGACATAAAAAAACAGTTATTTCTGGATGCGTCAGAAGCGATTACAGAGGTGAACCAAATAATTATCTTGATTCCTTTTTTGTCAATTGATGAGCTAAACAAAAAGTATATAGATTCAAAAATAACACCGTCAATATCGAAACTTCATTTAATCGCATCAATTGAAATCATATCAGCCTTGGGAGATTTTCAAATAGCTTTTACGCAAATTTGGTTTCAATTATTATTTGAAAAAAATGTTCTTGATAAGTACGTTAATGATTTAAGTGTTATTGAGGGATTATTACTTAAAGAAAATAAAGATATTAATCTACATAATAAAAAAATTGAATTATTACAGAAAAAGAAAAATGAAATGTTGCGCTTATCAAAGCTGAGCATTGAGGCAACAATTAAGCTTTCTTTGCCGATACAAAAGGTACTGCTTCTAACGAGAACAGAATTAAACATGGAATTTGATGATAAAAAGTATATGGAAATTATTAGTAGAATAAATGGAAAAAATAAAGAGTTTCTTGATGATCTATTTAAAAAAATAGAACCAGCTTAGTCGATTAAAACGCCCTTAAACAGTCGAGATATTTTTATTACTATTGATCTGCACTAAATGTGAGTCCACATAAAAGATTATTCTAAATTTAGTTCTGGCGCACTTTTTATTAAATTCGCAAATGCATCTTGAGGAATCGCAGGATGTGGTATTGCGCTTGACGTTCTACCGCTAAGTTGTCCAGCATCTTCCAAAATGCTTAGCCAGTCCTTAATTTTTTTCACAGCTGCTTCGATATCTCGATAAATTTTATTAGGCTTGTTATTTAGCAGACTCGAAAAATACTCTCCATCTGAGGTAGATCGATTTTCTTCAATGTGAGTCAAAAGTTTATTGCGATAACATAAAGCTCCCAAGAATAACCACCACCTTCCACCGCTATCAAAATAATGTTTTTCGCGCATACGATCTCGCATCTCTGAAAATCTTTTTTCAATGAGATAGGCCCGGTCATCAGCCTCTCTCAGTTTTTCTAGCAAGCGAGAAAATATTTTTCTGATGCCAATCAAAATTCTTTTTAGTAAAATCATTTGGTCTGTCCTTTCATCATTTTTCAGAGATAATATTGAACTTTTTATTAAATATTGGATTCATGTACCGCTTTAAAAGAAACGCCTTTACCTACGACGCCCAATTAAAACCTTTCCATCGTTGAGCTGGCTTAATCCAGGCCTCGGCGGGTCTGCATACTACCTGTTCTGCCTCTTCAGTTTTTTGACAACCGACACAACGAGTAGCGGCTAGTTGCGCCTTGAGTCTTCGAAAATCAATTTGCTCTCCACAGCTCTGGCAAAGTCCAAATGTGCCAGCGTTGAGCCTTGCCAGAGCAAAGTAAAGTTGACTTCGACAAGCTCGCTTGAGTTCGTGAATTTCGATTCGTGTATTGAGATCTCCCTCAATCCTTGCATGGTCCATCCAATTTCGAAAAAACATCGGCTGTACCTCCGCCGTCTTTAGGAGATCGGCCCTTAACTCAGTGACTTCTGTTTCAATGTGACTGAGATGCTCGTCGAGTTTTTCTCGAAAATCTGATAGTTGTTCTTTGGTCATCCTTTTTCCTTTCATGGGAAACAATCTTGCCCCCATAACTTTTTAGAATTGCAATAAGGAGGACAACCAAACACTCCTGCTAAGCAGTTGGAAAATTTAAGATTTTAAATTGAAGAAAAAATTGGACTTAAAAATAGTCTGCGACAATGGACTTTGAGTCTGTAAGGGTGGACTCAAAGATAATTAATCTTCGTGTGATTTATTAATTTTTAAATTGAGGTCTGGCTTTTATGACTTTATTTTATATTCGACAGATTTAATTCGAACGAGTTTGTTGGAGATTACTGTTTTATCGTTTAGCAAATACTCTTCGCTTAATGCTAATTTGCGACAAATCAATAGCGCCCCTTGAGCAAGCCGACTTTCGTTCACCAATTGCTCGCCCAAAAGGATTTCTGGGGAAAGAGCATGTCGATCAATATCTGATTTAAACTCACCCAATGACTTAACGACCGCTGTCTTGTCCTGTTGCTGGAGCCATAGTAAGTCTTCGCCGCCAAGAGTTTTAAAGAAATAGGGGACATCACCCCGACTAAGTTGAGCCCGCTCTTCAGCCATCAAATCGTTTTTCAGGTGGATATTTGGAGACAAATTATATTCTATGGTGTTTCTGACTAGAACTCTAATGGGCGTGGTGGGGTCTATTATTTTCTGGAGAACCGCCAATATTTCCACACGTTTTTTTATTAAGAGTTGAAACATATCGACATAACCACCAAGGAGATCTTTAGCGTGGTCGTGTGAAAGTTGAAACCCCTCTGGTAAAAAGGCGCCTACTCCAGATCCCTCCCAAGAAACCTGTTTAAATGGCAAAAGGATAGTTTCATTGGGCAAAATTAAGCGTGCAAAGACTACCTCAACGTCCACAACCTGAAGGTGAGTAGGCGTCATCACTAGATTTCCTCTATGAAGATCTCGAATTCCGAAGATAAAGGAATAGGCCAACAATACGCCGAGAGAATAAAAATGGCTACCTAAGAGGCTTGCCTCTGAGCATGACTCCACTTTCCGAGAAAATCCTAACCAATGATGGGTGGACTCCACCTCAAGATTAAAGATAAATTCGTTTAAAGGACTGTGGCCGTTGGGCCCTGTCCAAAAAAAGTATTTTTCAATGGGACTGCCTTTTCCAAAGAAAAGCCATTCCCAAAAAGCGGTTCGAGGCTTGCGGAACCACAGCCCGCAAGCCTTTTCGATAACCTCTACGCGCTGACCAAAATTGTGCAGGTCAGCGTCTATGAGATTACCAGCCGCCGGAACTGTTGCCTGCTTCATAAGATTCAGCCTCAGCTTCGAGTTGATCCAGGTTAATAATTACGACTTCTTGCATAGCACCTCCCTATTATTTAGTTTATTTATATTCACATCAATCCCGCATCTTGGAGCTCATGAGTCTCCAAAGGCATAAACTTGATTTTCTCAATCTCGTCCTTTGAAACTACTTTAACCCCAAGTTTTTTTGCTTCTATCTGAATTTCAGGTCTATCGGCGTCCCCCGTCACAAGTAAAGACTCTAGCGCCAGACCATATTTTTCGATAAGTTTTAATCCATTTGTCGTCTCACTCTTTAGATTGTAATCAAACAAATAAAATCGTGACCCAATTTCGCCGGGGCCATTTTGTTTGAACCATTGACTGAGCTCGCTTTCTGAAAAAATAGAACTGATTTTTATATTGCTTATAGTTTCGTTTAAAATATTTTTAAATGTATTATGAATTAATGGGTCATCATCAACTAAAACTAAATTCATGCCGGGAAAAATTCTGACCGCAAAAGGCGAGACCGCTTCTTTTGCAGAAAGCGGAATCGTTAGCGTTACCGTAGTGCCTTTCATTTCTTTTGAATCAATAATTAGGCGACCATGCATCTGTCCCTCAATGGTTGACCGAGCATGAAATAAGCCGAGGCCACTTCCCCCTGGCTTAGAAAAAGTTTTACCTTCTGACGCTAATAACGGTAATATGTTTTCAGGAATTCCCTTCCCTGTATCTATAACACTCACGGTTGCAATGCCCTTCTCTACCGAAACTGACACAACAACGTGGTCTGATCCCACCGTGGCTTCAAATGAATTTGTAATTATATTGTTTAGGGCGGCCTCAAACTCTGCTCGTGGACCATCAATGATAATCTCGGCAAGATGTGACGTCTCAATATTTAGACTCAGGGACTTTTGGTCATTGTAGTTAAGTGTTTCCTTTTTCTGGCTAACAACTCGCCTCACCGATTTAACGAGGTTAAATTTTTCATTTATGCTCAAGCTATCAATAGGCTTATTCGTCAGAAGAATTTTGGACGAAAGATCTTGGATCTGCGCCAATACATCTTCAAATTTACATTTATCAACGTCACTTAAAGACTCTGCTCTTTTTAGTCTATGCTCAAACACAACAATAAGATTTTTTAAATTATGAACAACGGTGTTAACAATTCTAATTCGACCGTCGTCAAAACTCTTCTTTGCAAGATCCTTCTCATAGGTTAAAACTTGGCCAAACAAACACTCAAGAGAGCGATCTAAATCTTTCATCTCAGTAATATCCGACGTCGCCACATTGTAGCCACCTTTAATTGACTCCTGTAGTGTCGCCGAGGCCGAATTAAGCCACCGTACTCTCATTTCAAGTGGCATTGTAATTTCCTTCACAGTCCTGGTTATATTTTTTTTCAAAAATCCAAGCAGCAAAAACAAAAAACCAGAGATGGTAAGTAGCCCGACCAATGCAATTAACATAGTATTCAACAGTGACGCCTGTACCTCTATTCTAAGTTTTTGGCCCGATGGTAGCGTTTCATATTTAGCAATCCCTTTTGACGGCCCAGAAAAAAGCGCCAATTGACCGGCATGAGCGACAAGCGTCTCGTCTAAAAATACTCGAATTCTAAAATCTAGATTCTGGGTTTTTTTCCAAGCAGCATAGACAAGATTAACGTCCTTATCTATTTCGCTGACATTTTGCGCATTAACTTGAGATTCCGACACGGCCCTCACATGAGCCACAATAAACTCAACCGCGTTTTCGCAATCATTTTTCGCCGAGAAATAGCTGAATACAAGAACTGACATCGCGCCCGATAAAATACTGATAAAAAGAATTTTATTAAACTGTCGCTCAATGTGGCTAGCTAATTTCACTGGGCCCTCATTTCAATGACTTCAAATGGCATCGTGTGTATGCCCATTGGATGCGATGGTACGCTCTTAACTTTAGAAGACCACAGGCCGGATGCCTGAGATCCGAAAAGCAAAGGAATATTCGTATAGTGCTGAAGGATTAATTTTTGGATATTTTTATAGAAAGCTGATCTCTTTGGCCCGTCAACTTCCTGAAGCGATTGGGCGATCGCCGCATCAATTTTTTTATCCTCGACATGAAAATAATTTGAACCATATTGGCCTTTAAAATAGGTCAGGACAGAAAAGCCATCTGGATAGTCAATGCCTTTACGTCCAATTGTCGCCTCGGCTTTTTTCTCAAACATTCGCTGAAGCTTTTCGCCCTTTGAAATCCCGTTTAGGACAACCTCGATGCTATCTGAGGACCAAGTTTTTCTTAGCCAGTCGGCGGTCTTGACGCTCATTTCAGACTCGGGCTCGAAATCAAGCTTGAAGCTGATTTTCTTACCTTTGTATTCGAAGTTACTTTTATGTAGGTCAGAAATGTCAGCGTAAGAGAGTTCGCCGGGAAAACCCGTGGGTATCAAACCAAAGGCCGCCTTGAACTTCGGCTCGCCAAGAATTCGGATCAATTCATTGGGATTCGTTTTTAGATATAGAGATTTGCGAACCTCAAAAGGTACATACTTAGGATTTAGTATCACGAAGGTTTCGCCGGTCAGCTCGGTCGGCGAGCTCACCCAACCGTCTTTTTCAAAATTAACCGTCTGCGATTTAGTAACAAGCTGATAGTCTAAACTATCAGTTTTTCCGTCTATAGCTAGATTGATTCCAGAAGCGGCGCTTTTGAAAAATACAATTTCTTTAGGCGGGCTAGCGCTATCGAGAGCATCAGGTCGCCATTTTTCAAGATGAAATTTGCTCTTTTCAAGGCTGTTTTTTATTCGATATGGGCCACTAAAAGACCCTCCTGAACTTAGATCCAATTCTTCTTTGAAGCTATCAATTGGGAGAATAGCGCAGTCGACCACCGCAATATGTTTTAGAAAAAGCGCTGACGGATGGCTAAGTTTGAATTCGATCTCTTTGTCATTTATAGGACGCACGCCAAGCTTTGAAATATCCTGAGTCGATTTAAAGTCTTTGGCCCCTACAATATAGTCAATATCTGCCGCCATTGAAGATCCGAGAAAAAACATTCTTGCAAAACTCATTTGAACATTGCGACTTGTAATGGGCTTTCCATTGGAAAAAGTCATATCTTTAAGCTTAAATTTATAGGTCAGATGGTCTGTGGACTCCTCCCAGCTTGCGGCAAGGTCTGACCTAATTTCTCCGGCAGCATCATATCGCATAAGACCACGAAAAAGTTGTAAAGCTATCATCATGGAAAACATGTCTTCCATTTTTTGTGGATCAAAGTTTATGCTTACTTCAGGTATATTAATTTTTAAATCCATACTTCTATTTTCCTGTTTCGTACAAGCTGCGACAGCGACTATTAAGGCCGCCAACGCTAACTTTTTAAAGTGCTGGCCGGTCATTTGCCACCACCGCTTGAGATCCTCTTGTCAATAAAACTAAACCAACTGTTAACGCCACAAATGCCCGCAACCCCGAATCCGCCCATAACGGAACAAATTTAGACCACGCGCCCACAATCATTTCACCGCAAGATAAAATGGTAACCATAATCGTAAAGCGGGCACTGGAAATTCCCCCCATAAGCTTAATCGGAGAGTCATGCTGAATGTGACTCGATATTCTGTGCAGGATAATCCAGTATGAGATGTCTCTTAGAAAAACAATTATGAGCGTCGAGTAATGTGGCCCATTAAATATAGCCAGTCCCAAATAAGATAGCGAAAGTGCTATCCAAAAGGGTGTGCTGTTAATTTTTTGCGCGAAGGATCTTTCCATAAACCCAGCAATCCATACTGCCAAGCCGTAGCTCGCCGTAAACAGGGCATTCCAAGATTGGTCGGCCCCTGCAAGGCGCGCCGAAAAAGCAGCCCATCCAAATAGCGAAAGCGCCAATAAAATATCTAAAATCGCCGCGTCTTTATTAAACTTAAATAAATCACTGAATTTCTTATACCAAGGTTCTGTCTCCTGAGGTTGATCTTCAGGCGCCAAATTCTCTAAAGGAATTGTGTAGATTATAAAACCATTAAGTAAAAATGTTATTAGATCAAAAATAATAGCCGTTTCTAAACTAAAGTTTTTGATTATCACAAATGCGACGGCGCCACCAAATAAGGTTGCTCCTTGTGTGGCCTTCATAAGCCAAATAGCATGTTTCGAATTTGATGAATACTGTCCATCGCTAAGTAATTTTGAGATTTTAGATCGGCTTCCTAGCTGAAATGACATCAAAAATGATCGAAGCACACACACGGCTAAGAACATTGTATAAGCCGTATCTTGGCCCTTCCAAAGGAGCAAAAGCGCAAAAGATGCTGCCGCTGCAATAATCTCTGAAACTATCACCGTTATTTTTGGACTGAGGCAATCACTAATATGGCCCCAGATACCCACAACCAAAATGGGAAGAAGGCGCTGTAGTCCCAAAATCAAACCAATAGACGCCAGAGAAAATTCGCTCTTAAGCATAAACGCGACAAGACTGGTCGTAAATGCAAGACTGCCCACTGAAGATAAAAGTAATCCTGAATAAAAAAGAAATGTGGCCCTGCTTGGTGTCACCGCGTAACTCCCTCTGTGCCCTCAATAAGGCCCAGCTCTTTCTTTTTCTTAAAATAAAAAGCGCGGCTCACCCCAAGACGATCAATAATTTTACGATTATCTCCCCGAAAAACTTCAATACTTTTTTGAAAGTAAATTTTTTCAATCCATTCTGTCGCCTTTTTGTAGGACCACGGCGATACATCCTCTTCATTTTTAGGAATAATGTCCGATGGAAGAACTACATCGCCAAGAAGAACGCCCTGATCGGTAAGTTTTAAATGCTCGGGCTCGATTCTTTCTTTCGTTGAGTTTTGAAGAAGTATACAGGCCCGCTCAATAGTATTTCTTAACTCACGAATATTTCCTGGCCACAGATGATTTTCTAATGCAGCCGCAGCCTCTTTTGAGAACTTCACGCCAGGAATATGTTTATTTGCAAAAGCCTTTGCCAAAAATATAATGTCTTCGGGGCGCTCTCGAAGAGAGGGCGCTCGAATTGTCATTTGATTCAACCTAAAATAAAGATCCTGACGAAATGTTCCCATTCTGACCATCGCCTCTAGATTTTTATTAGTAGCCGCAATGATTCTCACGTTTATAGGAATTTCTTTTGAGCTTCCCACTGGGGTAACAACTCTTTCTTGGAGAACTCGAAGTAATTTCGCCTGTGTCTCTAAGGACAGCTCTCCAATTTCATCAAGAAATATATCTCCGCCATCAGCTTCAATAAAAAAGCCCTTTTTATTTTGAGAAGCGCCAGTGAATGCCCCCTGGACGTGGCCAAACACTTCGCTCTCAAAAAGTGTTGAAATAATGCCACTGCAATTGACCGCAATCATTTTTCTGGTGGGATCATTTTCTTGAAAATGCAAGTTCTGCGCGATCAGCTCCTTACCCGTTCCGTTTTCTCCGGTGATGAGGACTGTTATATTTGTGCCTTTCAAGGGTGTAATTTCTGACTTGAGTTTCGTGACTATCGGTGAAATTCCGATAATTTCATGTTTTTTAAAGTCCCGCGAAAATCTATTAGAAAGTTCTTTTTTAACGGTGGTAACTTTCATCGCAGCGGCAATTTTGACTCGAAGAAGGTCCTCAAAATTTCTGTCCTTAACGACATAATCAAATGCACCCGACTGTATAGCCTTTACGATTACAGAGGCATTTGATTCCGCCGTAAGCATGATTACCGGAAAGCCTGGAGATCGTTGGCCGACATGACGAAGAATATCAAGGCCGCTAAGCTCAGGCATGTCTATATCTAAAACGAGAACGTCAGGTCGGTAGTGTCCGATGAGATTAACTGCAGCCGTGGCGTCATTTGTTTTTACTACCCGGTAGTCTGACTCCAAACTTTTCTCAATGATTTCGAGAAAAGCCTTGTTGTCATCTACGACTAAAATCGTTCCCCGTTTTTCCATTATGCGCCCCTCATGACAGATCACTAAAGCGAGATACGTGCCATAAGACTCCGGTCTTCGCTAACCCAAAGAAATCACTATAAGTTCATGAAAACATAGCGGCTTAGTAAAGACGGGACTGAAGCCCAAAAGTCTATGGTGGTGGACTCATCCTGTAAAAGTTTCATAAGGGGTTATAAATTCGTAAAATGTCGACCCCGACATGACACCCCAACAGATTTCCTCTAGAGAGAGCGGCGGGGTGGGTTCGGGTTAGGCCAAATCGGTATTTAAAATTAGAATGGGTGCAGGCACGACCCCGTAGAGCGGACGCCATGAACCTAAATTTGCCCTATAGATGCCAGAGCGAAATTAGAGGTAGGCAGAGAGCTTTTTTGAACAACAGAAAAATGGTTTTTTAGCGATGGGCTGGGGCCCTTGTATAATTATGCATGAGTTAAAATCGAGAGAAATCTCCCGATTTTTTGCCAGAATGTTATTTTAAGCCTATCCGCTAAGATCCAAGTGTTCAATGGCCGCATCAAAACCAGTAGCATTATTTTTGCAATAAGATTCTAATGGCCATATTTAATCGAAATAGTACGGTTCAAATAGATCCATAGGGACTTATTTTGTCAACTTGTATAGGAGTTAAACAGAGATGACTTTTAGCAATTTTTTTGTAGTTATATTTCTGATAAGCACTCAGGCATTTGCTTCCGATTGCCTTTTGAAAGATGCCGGTACTGACACGTGACATGATCACGCGCCCTCAGTTTTGGCGGATGGAAAACGGAGTCTAACCCTGAGGACTCCAGCTTTCATTCCACGACAACCTTTAGGACCTGCATATCCAGACTGGCTCGAATAACGAGAAGATTTAGGAGTGAATAAAAAGCCGCCTCGGAAGCAATGAAACTGTCTATCAGAACCTCAAAAGTAGCCTCGTCATGTTGCCGGCCTTCAACATTTAGGATCATCGTCTGCCCCTCGCGGAGTTCATCCTCCGTACTGGGGTATGCCACAACCAACACGGTTCCCCACTTCTCGACGAGCAAGGTCAAGTCTTCTACTAGCGGCACAGAAAGTTCATCCACTGCGGTCAACGATACTCTTCGCCCAGACATGTTGTCCGGAGGTTGCCGGAACTGAATCTGGCCTCTCAGTCTGGATGAGACCTCCGGATAGAAACGCCCTGCTTCTACCTCTGCCGCGTCTACCTCTGCTACTAATTGTTCTTCCCTAGGGCTCCGACTAGCAGGCTCAACCCGAAACTCTAAAACGGGGTTTTCTACAATTTCACCCATTCCGAAAGCGATATTCCGCAGGATGCGAGCATACCGGACATCGCAATGCCCCACGTCCACAAAAAGTTCGAGTACGCCTCGCTCCGTGCGGTCCTCCCGAGCAATGCGCATGAAACAGCTCGTGCCATCCGAATCACTCGCCACAAAGGCGCCGGCATTCCCGAGAACAACAAAGTCACGCAATAATGAAATGAAAGATCCGAATGACTCTTCAGGACAGTCCGGCTGGACGCGAAGGAACCAGCGATGCTGACTTTCTCGATCCATTGGGAGTGATATACTGCTGCGCACTGTACTCACGCTCCCTTTTTCCGAAAACGGATGAGCCACCGTTGAGTGGCATCGACTTCGTCCGCATCACCCGGTAGCTTGAAGGGGGCAAAAAGCTCTTTAATGCCATTGTGCAAAGGTTCCACTAGTCGATAGGCATCGACAAACGCACTAAGATCTTCGCGGCGATTTACGTCTCCCAGGACAGGCTTCTGGCCCGCTTGTATCAGCACACCATGGGCCGTTTCGACCAGACTCAAGCGATCGCTTGCCTTGTGCTGCAAGGCCTTTCCCCCTCCAACCTTCTCCAGTAACTCTGAGCCGATCAGCGTCAACCATCCAACGTTTTTGATCCGTTCGCCTCGGACGGCCCATGGCCCGCGACTCATCGTGGCGATATCGACCGCTTGATAACGCATCGCCAATGGATAAGCCACACCTTGAGCATCTTCAGGAAAGTACTGATTGCATTCTATGACGAATCCCCCATGCCCCGACACAAACGGGATCCGATTACTTACGGCAATGACGAAATCGACAAATGCTTGGGACCCTGTCTCCATGAAATCAGCCGGAATCATGAAGCGCAGATAGTTGGATTTTAGTTTGAAAATGCTATCCTCGCGCTCCGCGCTTCTGAGGTAGATTCCGCACGTGCCAACGGAATCATGCGCTGCCCCTCCCTTGAGCATCAGCTCACGCAGGTTTTTCCTGGGAGATCCGTCCTTCCACCAGACTTTAGGGAGCGTGAAGCTTCGACTTGTGGTGGGCTTGAATTGCTTCATCGTCTCCGTAGCATACCAGCCGAGCGCTTCCCTGGGACAGAGTTGGTAGAACCGTTCCATGATCCCAAGTACTTCATCCCGAATCTCTCTGAGGGGCACGTTGATGTAAAACATGACATCGGTGTTGAGACGAGTCAGCTCCCGCCCGCGTTGATCGACAACATGAAAGCGCTCGAATTCCTTACTCATATACGTCTCCAGCGTATAGGGCAAACAAAGCCCATATTTGGCCTTCGGCCTGGGTATCAAGCCAAC
>ERZ1292625.429-Hain-H41-01um-R1-429-length-64733-cov-13_pt1 | contig 64733 bp, 77 predicted proteins | sample MGYA00564400_ERZ1292625 | MGnify/ENA primary metagenome ERZ1292625 (study PRJEB36523, sample SAMEA6512639) | groundwater metagenome | collected 2019-01-08 | study: AquaDiva: Metagenomics assemblies of 32 groundwater samples | reverse complement strand
TTGTCTTTGGCGAGGTGCTCCTCGTCGACAACGGCTCGGACACGACCATCGGCGCACCCGTCATCAAGGGTGCAGAGGTCAAGGGCACCGTTGTTCTCGTCGGACGAGCTAAGAAAATCGAGGTAGTGAAGTATAAGCCAAAGAGCCGCTACTATAAGCGTAATGGCCACCGCCAGCCGGTCGTGAAGGTACTGATCGACGCGATTTCTTAATCTTTTTCTATAGAGAGCAGGCCTACCGTAGACACAGGGTGTCTACACTATTTTTACTTATCTATTTACAAACAACTATGCAAGTAGGGCGTTGGAATCATCAGTCATCGAGCAATTCGTCAGGACCCGTCAGAAGCGGCAGTAGCCGTCCGTATTCACCGCGGCCCGCAGGGCCGCGTCGGGACGAGTCAGTCAGTCGTGGTGGAAACCGCTTCCCCTCGCGCGGAAGTTCGGGCGGGAGTCGCTATCCGTCTGGTGGGTATGGCGGCAAACCGTCCTACGGGCGCGCGCCAGCGCGCCGTGGGGGCTTCGGTACGTTCGGGGAGACCGAGGCCGAGATCGCCAAGTTTATGCACAAGACGGTGGTGACCACCTCTGAACCCGTCTTCGTTGCCGAGCATAAGTTCTCCGACTTTGATATCAACCTCAACCTCAAGAAGAACATTGAGGCGCGCAAGTATATCTCGCCGACTCCCATCCAGGACAAGGCGATCCCGCACGCGCTCCTTGGCCAAGACGTGGTTGGCCTCGCGGAGACGGGCACCGGTAAGACGGCCGCATTTCTGATCCCCCTTATCGACAAGGTGATGAAGCAAAAAGGGGAGCGCGTACTTATCATGGCACCCACTCGGGAACTCGCAGTCCAGATCGAGAAGGAGCTCGCGGGCTTCGCCCGTGGCCTCGGTTTTCGCGGTATGGTCGCGGTCGGTGGTGCCAACATCGGCCCACAAATTTCTCAATTGAAACACGATCCCGCATTTGTGATCGGCACCCCGGGCCGTCTCAAGGACCTCATGGAGCGCAAGGCGCTCGATCTCTCCGGTTTTGGCACCGTCGTCCTCGACGAAGCTGACCGTATGCTCGATATGGGCTTTATCGACGACATGAAGATGATTCTCTCAAGGATGCGCAAGGAGCGCCACACCCTCTTCTTCTCTGCGACAATGTCCAAAGAGATCGAGCGACTCATTGGTGATTTCTTGAGTCAGCCGGTAATTATCTCGGTCAAGACGCAGGATACGTCACGGAACGTTGACCAAGACGTGGTGCGGATCCCGCGCGGGAAGGACAAGTTCGACGTCCTCGTCGAGCTCCTTAAAGATCGCGATTTCAGCCGCGTTCTCGTCTTTGGACGCACCAAGTTTGGTGTCGAGAAACTCGCCAAGGCGCTCTCCCGCCAGCATATTTTTGCCGAGAGTATTCACGGCAACAAGACGTTTGGTGCGCGCATCCGCGCTCTCGAAGCGTTCAAAGCTGGCCGGGTGACCGCGCTTGTGGCGACCGACGTCGCGGCGCGCGGCCTCGACATCCCTGCCGTCTCACACGTGATCAACTTTGACCTCCCTTCGACCTATGAGGATTACGTCCACCGTATTGGCCGCACCGGCCGCGCAGAGATGAAGGGCAAGGCTCTCACCTTTGTTCAGGACCGTTAATCAACTTGGAGGTTTCACCTCCAAGTGATAAAAAGAATCGCCCGCGGAGCGGGCGATTCTTTTTGCTTTGCTTGAGCACCAGACGTTAGTTGGTGCGGAAGGTATTTTCTAGCATCACACTCACGTCGCCAGAGGCATCGATGCTACGTACGAAGTAGCCGTACACCGTGTTCATCTGAAGATTTGAGACAGTGATTACGTGCGTGGTCTGGAGACCACCCGCATCAAGCGCGAGGGTACCGCTCACATACGGTGTCTGACGAGGGCCCGTAGCCTCATCGGCGTAGACGGAGCCGAGGTTCCAGTACACTTGACCAATCGTCGGCTCATTCGTGCTCCACGTGAACGTTACGGTGGTCGGACTTGTTTGGATCATCAGGGGGCCGAGTACCGGGGCAGTGTAGAGCGTGGACTGATTGCCTGTGTTGCCCGAGTTCATCATCATGTTCAAGGTATTGAGGGTCGTGGGTCCAACGCGACCATAGCCGGTTGTTGAGGGTGAGCCACTTGAGACAATGCCTTGAGCAGTCTGGAACTTCTGCACGCCGCCTTCGGTGAGTTGACCAAAGTAGCCGGTCACGAGTGCGGCCGGGTACCAGGCTGCGTTGCCGGAGAGGTAGGACTGGAGGACGGAGACATCGGTTCCGGTATCACCGCGGTCAAGCTGACGACTAATCGTAGCTGCGTGTGCGGTGAACGAGCCAACGCTCAAGGTAAAGATAAGAAATACTGCGAGCACACTGCCGACAAAGGCAAGGTTTTTGCGAACGAGGGGGGAGGTGTTCATAAGATAAGGTGAGGGGGTGGATAAGGGGGTTGGAGTATGGGTTCAACCTCTACGGATACTGCCGCGTGAAGTCTGTAATGATTACCGTTTGATGGAGAGTTTAGCAATTTCTATCTCCAACTTGGAGATCTTGCTCTCAAGCTTCTTTGTCTCCATGGCGAGGCGCGCCTCTGTGTTCTCAGCGTGTTCGGCGAGTTTTTCGGCGACAATCATCATGTCCGTGACGTCTTCGATAGCGAGAAGAATGATGGGAGGGAACGGAGTGGCAGTCGAATCTCCTTTGTAATGAATTTCGCGTGCGTTGAGGATCATGATCTTTCGTCCGATGACCGGGAAGTCATAATCGACCTCGAAGCCCTTAAAGAAGGTGTTTTTGGGTAAGATATCCTCGAGAAGCTTTTTGAGCGCCGGAATGTTCCATTGCCCGTTCCCGAGTTCATAGATCACTCTCTGTTCTGTGTCCTTACTCTCGACCTGAAATGTGCGATAAAAGGGGTCGTTGGCGGCCAAGACTCGCAGCTCCTTGTCGAGAATCAGTACGGGTTCGTGTACCACATCAACGACTGTTTTAATATAGGTCCAACTCTCCTCCCACCGCTCATCAAAAATATAATTTTCTGTGCGTGTGTTTGTAGTCATACAGTAGGGACGCCGTAAAAGAGCGTAAGTCATTACAGATTGCTTTTCACCATGTTTTGATGTACATTTAATGTATCGCCTATCCTTGAGCTTTGCGCTCGGGGATGCCTGAATTCTGTAATGCCCGTGTAATCTTCCGGGGTGTTCGTTCGGCTTCATCTATGATGACTCCCAAACAAGAGCTCCTGCGACGGTCGCTCCTCTCCCTTGCTCACGATGACTATGCAAAAGGGCTCTCTTCCTACGCATTCTATAAGCTTAAAGATCGTGCGGCGGGAGAGGACGCCGTCCAGGACAGCTTTCTCAAGACTTGGAAATATCTCATAAAAGAGGGAAAGATCCAGCTGATGAGGGCTTTTCTCTACCATGTACTTAACAACATCATCATCGACGAGTACCGTAAGAAGAAGCTCCCCTCGCTTGACGTGCTCCTCGAGAATGGTTATGAGCCCGCTAAGGAGGATCCCACCGAACATCTCGTGAACATGCTCGATGGAAAGGCAGCGATTATTCTCCTCAAACAGCTCCCCGAGCCGTACCGCAAGGTGATTTACATGCGTTACATTCAGGATCTCTCACTCCATGAGATGTCGCTTCTCACTGGTCAGTCGAAGAATACTCTTGCCGTGCAGTTGCATCGGGGTATCGCAAAGCTCAAGGTCTTGTACCAACGTTCACCGCGCTAGCGCGTGTCATAACACGAGAGGGTCGGCGTCTATACACGCAAGAGGAGCTCCTACTCCTTATATCAATCTCATTCTTTCATGAACAACTATACTCTTGCGGGACTCATCATTGGCGCGTTTGTAATCATTGGCGGTATCGGCTACCTAGTGTATGGGTCTTCAAGTGGGGAGCCCGCGCCCACGGCTACCACAACCCCACCGGTGGTCACGCCGTCGGTTGTTCGCACACCAGTCGCGCCCTTCGGTACCACGGGTACGCTGGTTGTCGCGTCAAATGCGACTGCTGTGGTTACCGGGACCGTAATCCCAAATGGCGCATTCACCTCGTATTGGTATGACTATGGTCGCACCGAGAGTCTTGGGGCACTCACCACCGAACAGAGCGTCGGTTCTGGGTATGCCAGTATTGCAACACCGGGAATCATAACAGGACTTGCGGCAAATACGACCTATTTCTATCGTCTGAGTGCACAAAACGGATACGGGACCGTTCGCGGCGTGACCTATAGTTTTATGACCAACCAGAACCCGCCCATCACAGGACTCGGCCCCACGATACGGACCGATGCTGCAACGGCGGTGACTCGCACTACGGCGGTTGCAAGTGGGCAAGTAAACCCCAACAGCCATGAGACGACGTACTGGTTTGAGTACGGAGAGACGGCCGAGCTTGGAGAAACGACGGTACTACAGTCTGCAGGGAATGGATCTGGCGCGAAGTCCGTCTCGGTCATGCTGAGTGGCCTCAAGCCAATGACGGCACACTACTTCCGGGTGAACGCACAAAATCAGTTTGGCACGATGACGGGCGGCACCAATCGCTTCACGACCAGCGGTCCAATCGGCACCACACCACCACCTGCCATTCTCAGCGTTACGACCGCCGCCGCGACCACCGTGACTGACACGGGAGTACTCCTCAACGGCTCCCTCAATCCCAACGGAGGGACGGTGACGTACTGGTTTCAGTATGGGGCCGACCCGCTCGGGGGGAGCATTCTGGGCAGTACCACACACACCACACTGAGCGGATCAGGAGTGAAAAAGGTCTCGGCAAAGCTCACCACGCTCACGCAGCGCACCAAGTATTACTATCAACTAATCGTCAATAATGGGAGCACTACCGTACGCGGTGCGATCGTCTCCTTCACGACGATGGCATCCGCCGTTACCCCTTAATTTTTCTTCTATGGCGTGGTCAATCCTTATCGTTCTCCTTGTTCTCTGGCTTCTTGGTTTCAGTTTTAATGTTGGAGGGAATCTCATCCACGCCCTACTCGTGATCGCCCTTGTTGTCTTTATCGCACGGATGCTTAATTAAATTCTATGGACTCTTCCTATTCTTCTCCTAGCACCAAGCCGCTGTATCGAGGAACACAGATTGTCTGGTATATTCTGGGGCTACTCGAGGTACTACTTGCATTCCGCTTTGTACTGAAGCTCTTGGGCGCTAACGCATCCGCCGGCTTCAGCAGCTTCATCTACAACCTCAGTTATCCGCTTGCACAACCGTTCCTGAACGTGTTTCAACGGACGCAGATGGAAGGGAACATCATCGAGTGGACGACGCTGCTCGCGATGCTCGTCTACTGGATGCTTGCACTCGGCATCATAAGACTCTTGCTGATGGGGAAGACCGTCTCGACTCCTGAAGCTGCCAGTGAACTACACAAGCAAGAGAATTGAGCTCCTTTGCGGCCTGTACCATAAGGGTTTCGTAAACCCTTATTCCGATTAACCTTTGTGATGTTCTTCTCGGTGCGTGAGGGTTTCTTCGATAGTATGGAGTTCTTCCAAAATACGCTCATCAACGTCCCCTTCCTCCTCGAGCTCGGTTTCTGTTTTTTCGATCAATTTCTTCTCTCCCTTCAGACCAGAGAGGATGATGCTGTCGCCGATAAGGATGGACACCATAAGGCCAGTCATAAGGAGGATAAGCATGCCGAGCACCAGCGATCCGATCCCGTGTAGAACGGGGAAGAGTGCGGCAGTCTCCCACACCCCCTTCCAGAAAAGGATGATGCCGATCCCGCCTACAAATGAGTAAAAGATGGGATGATGGCTCAGGGCGCCTCGAATTCTGTCCTCGGCCCGGTCGAAGAAATGCACAACTTTTCTAAACATATGCACCATAGTATCAGATTCTAGAGGGTCTGCATCAAGTCTCCTTGCGGTTTATGAGGGCGGCTCGGAGGGTCTCAGCGTCAGAATATTCAAGCTCACTGCCGGTCGCGAGACCACGCCCGAGCTCGGAGATCGTGAGATGGTTACGGTGGGGTGCGAGGAGCTGCCGCACGTGATCAGCAGTATGCTCTCCCTCGCTTGTGGCCGAGAGCGCGAGCACTACCTCACGGAGCCCCTTCTTGAGACGCTCCTCAACGGCTTTCAACAATTCTTTCTCGCGGATCGTGCCCTTACCCGTAAGCGTGAGCACGCCGCCGAGGACAAAGTAGCGGCCCTTATAGGTTCCGGCGCGCTCAAGTGCAGCGAGGTCCTGATCCTTTTCTACAAGCATGAGCTGTGCGTCATCACGCCGCGGGTCAAAGCAGTAGGTACACACAGTGGCAGTCGTGCCATTATAGAAACGGTAACACGCGGGACACTGATGCACGCTTTTTCCTAATACTGAAATGAGTTCGGCGAGATGTGCGCGTTCAGCTGCAGGTACCGCGAGAAGGTAATAGACAAAACGTTTCCCTTGGCGCGGACCAATACCGGGGAGCTTCGCGAGCGCACGGGCGAGTTCTTCAATATGGTCCATTAAAATTCTTGCGCGAGCTCTCCGTAGCCTGCGGTGTCCATCGGCTGGAAGGTCGCGCGCTTCTCGTCGAAGTAGAGCTCGGTCTTCCCGGTGGGGCCATTGCGGTGTTTCTCAATAAGAATTTCAGCAACGCCGGGGCGATCGCTCTCTTTATTGCTTTTATCCTCACGGTGGATGAACATCACGACGTCAGCGTCTTGCTCGATCGAGCCCGAGTCGCGCAAGTCAGAGAGACGAGGCTTGCCGCCGCGCTGCTCGACGGCGCGCGAGAGCTGTGAGAGTGCTATGACGGGCACCTCGAGCTCGCGCGCAAGCGACTTGAGTGAGCGCGAGATCTCGGTCACCTGCTGCACCATAGAGTCAGACGCTTTGGTGGTTGTGGGCGCCATAAGCTGGAGATAGTCGACCACAATGAGGCCAATCCCGCGCTCGCGCTTGAGGCGGCGCGCGACCGCACGCATCGCGAGGATATTGTTACCGGGCTTGTCGTCGATATAGATCGGCGCCTTGGAGAGTACCTCAAGCGCGTCGCGGATGCGGTTAAAGTCCTCCTCCTCTTTGACTTGGCCCGTGCGCAGCTTCCATGAGTTGACGAACGACTCTGCCGCGAGCATACGGTCAATGAGCTGCTCCGAGCTCATCTCTAGGGAGAAAATGCCGACCGGTACGTTGTGGCGTACCGCTGCGTTGCGCGCGATATCGAGCGCTAAGGAGGTCTTACCCATCGAGGGGCGCGCAGCGAGGATGATGAGATCAGACGGATGGAAGCCAGAGAGGAGGTTATCGAGGGTAGGGAAGCCGGAGGGGACGCCACGGATTCCGTCTTCTTTATGCGAGAGCGCTTCAATACGCTCCCACGCTTCGTGAATTTTATCGCCGATGGCGGTGAACTTGTGCGCGGCAGAAGCGTTACCGATGGCGTAGATACTTTTCTCTGCCTCATCCAAGACCTCCATCGTCTCGCGCGCATCGTCAAAGGCGGACTCGGTGATCCCGTAGGCGGCGTCGATGAGGGCACGCATTAAATATTTGCGTGAGACGAGCTCTGCATAGTGCGAGAAGTTTCCGGGCGTGGGTGCGGAGCCTGCGAGCTCGGCGAGGTAGCTGCGGCCGCCAGCGCGCTCCAGAAGTCCCTGGTCGAGAAGACGTTCGGAAAGGGAGAGTTGATCGATCGGGTTACCTCGGTCAGCAAGCTCGCGCATCGCCGCAAAGATAAGTCGGTGCTTTTCGGCATAAAACGATTCTGAATGGATGAGATCCGAAACGTCGTGAATCGCCTCTGGTTTAAGTAATAGAGCTCCCAGGAGCGCGCGCTCAGACTCGAGCGATTGTGGAGGAATGCGATCCGAGGTGGCCATCCCCCCAGTGTATCAAAGAGTGGTCGGAGTCAACACGGGGCCGTGTAGCCCGTCATCCACACGATATCCCCGTTTTTGAAGTTCATCTCGGAGGAGGTCAGCGTGGACAAAGTCCCCCTTTTTACGAGCTTCTTCGCGCCTTGTCAATATGTCCTGCAGCTCGGGGGAGAGATCAGCAGCGGCGAGTGTTTTGAGCACGGGTGGGGTCTTTAGCGAAAGACCTAAGTGTTCGTCGGCCGCCACGAGAAGCCCCCACTTCTCCTCCGGCGTAAGATCTTCACTCTTGAGCGACTCCCAAAGAATGCCGATTGCTTGGGGTGTCGCCAGATCGTCGCGCATCGCTGCCAGAAAGCGCTGGAGTGCCTCTGACGGTGCCGTCTCCTGCAGTGACTCTGTGCTTATTTCTCGTGAGAACTTCCACAAGCGATTCAGCGCTTCTGCGGCGCCTGCGAGTGCGTCGAAGGAGAAGGAGAGCGGGGTGCGGTAGTGTGCCTGGAGAAAGAAGTAGCGGAGCGCGAGCGGGTGGATGCCTTTCTCGACGACATCAGCAAGCGTGAAGCCATTGCCGAGTGACTTTGAGATCTTCTCCCCGCCGGCGGTGAGAAAGGCGTTGTGCATCCAGTAGTGGACAAAGGTGCGGCCACTTGCTGCTTCAGACTGGGCGATCTCGTTGTTGTGGTGCACCGCGATATGGTCCTCACCTCCGGTGTGAATGTCGATCTCTTGACCGAGGAGCGCACGTGACATTGCAGAACACTCAACATGCCAACCCGGAAAACCGTGACCCCACGGACTTGGCCACCCGAGCTTCGCATCTGGCTTCCAGAGGACAAAGTCAGCGGGATGTCGCTTCTCAATGTTCTCAAGCGCTCGCCCGCTCTCTTGTTGTGCTTCTAGGTTTAGGTGTCCGAGCTTCCCGTAGCTCGGGAAGCGGGATGTGTCGAAGTAGACCCCCGCTTTAGTGCGGTAGGCATACTCCTTCTGCTCGAGTGTACTGATAAGCGCGATCTGTTCGGCGACATAATCACTCGCCCGCGGAAAGGAGATCACGCTCACGTCAACCGCAAGCGACTCAAGGTCGGCTATAAATGTGTCGGCATAGCGCTCAGCGAGGATGTGCATGTTCTCCATAGTGAGCTTCATGTGCTCCCGCTTAAGCCCCTTGGTCATCTTGTCTTCACCCTCGTCGCCGTCAGAGACCAGGTGACCAAAGTCAGTTATGTTGATGACCCGCTTTACGCGATACCCAGCACCCTCGAGGGCGCGGACAATCGTGTCAGAGAAGATATAGGCACGCAAGTTACCAACAAGTGCGGGGCCGTAGACGGTAGGTCCGCAGGTATAGAGGAGCACCAGACCCGGTTTAATTGAGACGAAGGTCTCTTTATTTCCAGAGAGGGTATTAGTGAAGAAAACCGGCGCCGCTGTCGGGATTATTGAAGAAGTTTTTTTCTTGAAGAGCGCGCGGAACCAGTGCATACCCTAGAAGATCCACTTTTTTCGTATAAAGAACACAATCATCGTGACAGCGACGCAAAGCATGCCGGCGAGGATAATCCAGAACGCGTGTGGCGAGTCGATGATCGGCATCCCTTCGGCGCGCATCGCAAATACCCAGCTGATGAGGCCGAGCGGGAGGAAGATGATATTGACGATCGTCAGAGTGCGCATGATTTCATTTTGACGTGTCTCAACCAAGGCGATATTGGTCTCACGCAGCTCGGTAGTCGTTGCACGGTGTGTCTTCACGATTCGGGCGATATGCGCTCGCTCGCCCATTATCCGCTCCGAGCGGCTGACAAACGTGCGTCCAAAGAGACCCCGCTGAATAAGGGTATCAAAGAAGTGTGCCATCGACTCCTCCTGGCTAGCGAGCGCCGCCTCAAGGTGAAGGAAGGAGCGGCTGATGTTTGAGATAGAACGCACCGTGGCACGCTCGTGTCCGTCGAACATATCTTTTTCAACATGGGTGAGATGGTCGGCGATGTGGTTTATATGGTCGCGCATAGAGGTATAGAGATGCGCGAAGAGGATCTCGAGGAGTACGTCAGTCGTTATCTGCGTTTTACCCTCGATGAGTTGCTGCGCTTCAAGGAGTTTCTTGAGGTGGTGGAGAGGTGCGATGATCTCATAGCGCACGGTGAGGATAAAATCTTTTCCGACAACGAAGTCGATTTCTTGACTCTTCGTCTCACCTTCCTCACTGCCTTGGGTAGGGAAGTGGAGCACCAAGAGGGCCTCTTGCTCAGTCCCGGTTACGAGTGGGGTCGGGGTGGGGGAGAGGAGCTCTCGTTCAAAACGTTCACTAAGCGCAAACTCCAGAGAGACCGTGCGGATCTCAGCGGGCGTAGGCTTCTCTAGATCGACCCAGACACCCCCACGGTACTCGTGTCGAAATATCATGAGAGTAGGATACCACAGTGTATGTGTGGTTGAAAAAAGGGGTGTGGTACACTGCACCGATGTCGGACAGTCACGGTCGTGCGCCACGCGTAACCAAGCACGCTGTCTCCTATGCGCTCGTTGCGGCAGCCTTTTTTATTGGAGGGGTTGTTGTCGGAGGGAGTGGCGCGCCCGCAGTAATCGCCGAGCGCGCCCCCTTTTTTGGCGATCAGCTTGACGCAACGCCGGATCAGCGCGCCGATCTCTCAAGTTTTTGGAAAGCGTGGAATGCACTCAACCAAAACTACGTTATCACCCACGCCTCGACCTCGCTCCCCAGCGTCAAGGATCGACTGTATGGAGCGATCAGCGGGCTCGCCGACTCGTATAACGATCCCTATACCGTCTTCTTCCCACCCGTTGAGGCAAAGAAGTTTGCCGAGAGTATCTCTGGGAGTTTTGGCGGCCTCGGCGTTGAGATCGATGTGAAAGATCGCGTACTGACGGTGGTCGCCCCATTGAAAGGGACGCCTGCTGAAGCGGCGGGGATGCAGCCGGGCGACATTATCGCCGCGATTGACGGGAGGTCGACTGACGGTATCTCAACCGACGAGGCGGTGAGCAAAATCCGTGGGCCAATCGGGACAGTGGTGACGCTCACCCTCATCCGTGACCGTAAATCGTTTGATGTCTCGGTCACGCGCGCGACGATCCAGGTCCCTGAGACGGAGGATGGCTTTGTCAAAGATACTCCAGTCTACCGAATCGCTCTTTATCAGTTCACCGTCAACTCCGCCGACCTCTTTAATCAAGCATTCGGACGTTTCAAGGAGTCGGGCGCGACGAGGCTCATAGTCGATTTGCGCGGGAATCCGGGCGGCTACCTCGATGCGGCAGTCGATATCGCAAGCCACTTCCTCCCCAAAGGGGCACAAGTCGTGATAGAAGATTTTGGTGATACTCAAGAGAAGGCGGTGCACACAAGCGCTGGCTACAACGATCTCCCGAGTGGGACAAAGGTCGTCGTGCTTGTCGATGGCGGCTCTGCTTCAGCGTCAGAGATCGTCGCGGGCGCACTCCAAGACGCCAAAGTCGCGACTGTCATAGGGACGAAGTCATTTGGCAAAGGTTCAGTACAGACACTCATCGACCTTGATGGCGGCTCACTCAAAGTCACCGTCGCGCGCTGGGTCACTCCCGCCGGGCATTGGATTATGGGTAACGGCATCACCCCCGACATCATCGTGCCCTATAGCGCCAAAGATGCGGCTGCCAAGACTGACCCGCAAAAAGCCCGCGCCGTTGAATTTTTGACGACCGGTACATAGCTGCAATGTGGTGAGAATTCCTCACCACACAGATACACGACGATACACGATTTCGAATATTCCTTGATACATCCTATAGGCTATAATATGGAACAATGGCCAAAGAACAGAAACAACGACGGGTACCGATGCGAAATCTGTTACTTCGCTCACTCGTTACTGTTGGAGTGATAAGCGTCGCACTCATTGCGCCGCAGATGACGCGTCTTCTGAAAGAATTGGATCGTCCCGCAAAAAATCGTACACAACTGTATCGACGTATCACACAAGGAATCAGTCGACTCAAAAGTGCAGGTCTCGTGACTGTCACTGGGGAACGGAGGAGTGAGCGCGTTTGGATAACCGACAAAGGTCGTGAGCTGATGGCACAGATCGAGTTTGGAGAGTATGCGATCCCCGAACCAGCATTTTGGGACGGGAAGTGGCGTGTGCTTATTTTCGACATAAGCGAACGTCGACGTCGCGCTCGTACCCAGCTCCGTCGGCTCCTCCACGGAGCTGGATTTATACGTATGCAAGACAGCGTTTGGGTATACCCGTATCCTTGCGACGAGTTTATTTCTCTCGTGCGTGCACATCTCAAGAGCGGCGTTGGCGAGATGCGCTTTTTTGTTGCTGAAGCCCTCGAGTCAGATAAAGCTTTTCGGGAACATTTCAAACTCAAGGTCTAAGCATGCCGTCCAAGAATCTCAGCACTCGTTCAAAACTTTCAAGTTCCATAATTTGTCCTATAGGATTTAGTATGGAATGAAGGATACAAGTCTGACTTGTCCAAATACACTTGCGACTCTCTCCACTTTCGAGTAGGGTGGGGGATATGAAAGTAATTTTGACCAAAGATGTGAAGGGGCGTGGGCGCACACATGAAGAGATAACCGTTGCCGACGGGTACGCGCTCAACTTTTTAATTCCTAAGAAGCTCGCGATAGCGGCCACCACCGTGGCCAAGCAACAGGCAGGGCTGCGCCGTAAGGCCGAGGGTGATAGGGCAGAGCTCGACCACGCGCTCCTCGCGCAAAATCTCGCGACGCTCGCCGAGGCGCGCATCGTGGTCACTGCCAAGGTCAATGAGAAGGGGCACCTCTATGATGCCGTCAAAGAGGCCGAGATACTCGCAGCAGTGAAGGAGCAGGCACACGTCGAGCTCCCCGAGGACGCGATTAAGCTCGAGAAGCCGATTAAAGAAGCCGGTACCTTCGACATCCCCGTCTCCGTGGGCGACACCTTCGGCAAGTTCTCCGTCACTGTTCAGAGTGAATAACAAAAAGAAAACGCGGCGCCCTCTAGGGCGCCGCGTTTTCTTTTATTTAAATAACGTCGACGACTTTCTTGGTGAGGATGCGACCGGCGAAGGTCGTCTTGCGGCGGTTGCGGAAGGAGACTTTGCCCGTGGCGATGGAGAAGAGGGTGTGGTCCTTGCCGACCTTCACATTCTTGCCAGCTTCGATTTTGGTCCCGCGCTGGCGGACGATCACCATCCCCGGGCGAGCAGCAGCACCATCACCGAGCTTCACCCCCAGATACTGTGGGTTACTATCGGTGAGATTTTTGGCTGATCCGCCGGCTTTAGTCGATGCCATAGTGGTATAGTTTTACTGCATGAGTATAGCAGATACGCGGGAGAAATGCAAAACTCTCTTGGCCAGAATCCCACGAGATGTTCTTGTGGTCGGGCTCATTATCGTGGCCTCAAGTATCAGTTTTTGGCTCGGCTATGCCTCGCATCAGACGGTGGGGCAGGGGAGAGAGCTGAGTTCGCAGCAGGCAGGAGCAGGAGGCACACCCCAGATTGAGTCTTCTAGTATGACGCAGATCGTGGCCTCAAAGTACGGCACCAAATATTATCTCACTTCCTGCAGCGGTGCGGATCGGATCTCGGAGAAGAATAAAGTCTATTTTGCCTCTGCGGCAGCCGCTCTCGCCGCGGGTTATGCTCCGGCGTCTGGTTGTAAAGGGCTCTAATCTGCTACAATGCTCACATGAATGATGAGCTCGTCCAAGGCGCTCCACTGCATGACACCGCCGAGCGTCTTGCGCACATCGTGCACGAAGGGCATCGCACCATACCGGTCGACAAACCACTCCTGGTCTGCAAGCCCAAGAAGATTGAGTCGTGGCGTGTCTTTAAGATCATGTCAGAGTTTGTCGAGGGATTTGACATCATCCGTCGCTACGGGCTCGCGGTCTCCTTCTTCGGGAGCGCCCGCGCGACTCCTGAAGACCCTTCCTACAAGCAGGCGGTTGAGCTCGCCGGCCGGCTCTCCAAGCGTGGCTTCGCGGTCATCACCGGCGGGAGCTCGGGGATCATGCAGGCGGCCAATAAGGGCGCCTTTGACGCCGGCGGGGTCTCGGTGGGACTCAACATCAACCTACCCCAAGCCCAGGATTACAACCCCTACCTCACCGAGAAATTTGGCTTCGACCACTTCTTTGTCCGCAAGGTGATGCTCACCTACGCCTCCGAGGTGTATGTCTACTTCCCGGGTGGCTTCGGCACCCTGGATGAATTTTTTGAAATCCTCACGCTCATCCAGACCAAGAAGATCCGCAATGTCCCCCTCGTCTTGGTAGGGAAGGAATACTGGACGCCTGTGTTACAGGTATTTGAAACGGTACTGTATGAAAAGTATAAAGCGATTGATAAAGAAGATATGCATCTCTATACCCTTGTCGACACTGTCGATGAAGCATTTGACTACATCATTGCGCACGTGACCTGTTAGTGACGAGAAGAGTGGGGGGATATGAGTTTTTGACGCCACGGGCTCTCTGTATAGAGTGCGCACAATATATCTTTTGCGAACTAGGCCCAGAGGGGCTGGTTCGCAAAAGATCGGATTGTGAACACTTCAGGAGGAGTGTTCACAATCGCTTTGCGCACTAGGCCCAGAGGTGTGTCAGCGTGTAGAAGATCGAAGCGACAATGCCGACTATCCATTGCCAAGCTTGAATGAGGAGATGAAAGAGGTAGACAAAATTGTCTTGACCAGCAGGAGACATTACAATGGCGCGGATCGAGATACCAAAAAATGAAAGTGCGAGAACGAACACAAAGACCCAAAAGATGGTCCGGATCATGATGCCCTCCAGTATATCACGGCCCGCTACCGGTGGTATGATCTTGGCATGACTCGGCGCACTGTTGCCCTGCAACACTTCAAGCGCGTTGACCCGCACTTCTATACCGCAACACTGGCATACCATAAGTCAATTCCTCCTGAATTACCGTGCAAAACCTCCCGTCCGAAGCTTTTTGAGGAGCTATGCGGTATCGTCGTTTCTCAACAACTGGCGACCAAAGCTGCTGATTCTATATATAAGAGGGTTAAAGCTGCCTGTGGACAACGGCTCACCCCCACGTCTGTCCTCAAGACAAGCGATCTTAAACTCCGCGCCGCTGGCCTGTCAGGGTCGAAGATGAAGACGCTCAAGGCCATAGCCTCGGCTTGCCGAGATGGCTCCCTTGACCTCCTTACTCTACGCAAGCTCCCCGAGGCAGAGGCGGGTCAAAAACTCCAGGAAATATGGGGTTTAGGACCTTGGTCAACCGAGATGTTTCTTATTTTTGCCCTAGGGCGCGAGGACGTCTTTTCAGTCGGTGACCTCGGTCTCATTCGGGCTATGGAAACGCTCTATGATCTGCCTAAAGACACGTCACATAAAAAAGCCCTTGCTCTAGCAGAGAAATGGGCGCCTTTTCGTACCTTCGCTTCCCTACTCCTCTGGCGCCTGCGCGACGGAACTAGCCGCTGATAATCACGCGGGAGACACCAAAGATATTGCTCACCGAGTAGTGTTTCGAGAAGCTGATATCTTTCCCATTCGCCACATAGGGATCGCGCATGAGGTAATTGCCGCGGCTCCCACTGGTGAGCACCACGTAGTGCGTGCCGCCATAGGCATGCACACCGACTACCACTGGCTCGCCTTTATTAAGCGACGCATCGATTGTGGCTGCTTTGCGGGTAGCGGTCACACCATCGACGCGGATCGTGAAAAGGAGATACGCCGGATAATAGGAGGCAAAATTATTTGAATCAACATTAATGGTTACGGGCGTTACGTCGCGATGTCCATAGTGAGTCATTATCATCGCCATTGCCGTGACGAGACACCCATCGCTTGCGAGTCGAAAGCGCGTGCCATTGAGCGGCATGTTTCCCCAAAGTGTGTCACGCTGACTGTAGTAGCAACCCCAGTCGTCACAGGAAGTCTGATTGGCCAAGAGCTTAGAGCCGCCAGCGTTGGTGGTGAAGGTCGAATAGCTTGCGAGTTCTGATTTGGCAAGAGAAAGAAGTTTTTGATAATTCGACTCCTGATTTTTTGTTTGAGTCAGGAGCTCTTGCTGGGCGGTTTTACTCGCAAGTACCTGACGTTTCTGGGTCGAGAGATCTTGCTGCAGGGAGACCAGTGATTCTTTGGTCTTTGTCACTGCCGAACGGTTTGTCGAGAGCTGTTGCTTTGTGGCGCGTAGTTTCTCGATGTCAGAAGCGAGCGCTGTATTAAACTGAATCGCCTCATCGGTAATCTTCCACGCATCGGTAAAAGAGTGTGTGGCAAGCACGTGAGTGATAAGTGATGATGATTCAGTCTGTGCCTGTGCGATCTCTCGAAGCGTTTTAGCTATCGCATACTGGTTTTCGCCAATCGTTTCCTCAGTGTTCCCGATTGACTCCGAGAGTTTTTGAATCTGGAGATTTGCTGACTGTATCTTATTTTGAGTGGCTTGGATCTGAGTCGTCAGTTTTTGTTGGGTAATCGTGAGTGAATCGATGGCCGCTTTCAGAGTCGTTTTTTCAGTTCCAAGAGCATCAAGCTGTTTCTGATATTCGGCAATTTTATTTTGGAGTGAAAGAAGCTGTGCGTTGTTTGCATCAATGAGAGACTGGAGTGAAGATTCGACCGCAAGAGCACTGCCTGGTGCGCTCCACCACAATAGTGATATGAGGATAAAAAGGATCGTCGATAACCATCGGTTCATCCTTACAGTATAGCAATAGCGCTCTGTATCCGCGCAGTAGCGACGGGAACACCTAATATTGAGATGAGGGTGAAGGGGTCGGGCGAGCGCTCCTTACCCGAGAGAGCGTAGCGGAGTGGCCAGAGAACGGCTCCGCGACCTCCCTTCCCTACTGCCTCCTGCTCGTCGGCCACGGGCATAATGGCCTCTTTTACCGACTCCGGAGAAAGGCCTTCAGGGAGGCCAGAAATGAGCCCAAAGAGGCCCTCCAGAGCCGTTTTGGCCACGCCAGGCCGCTCCGGAAGCTCCTTCATAAGGAGCTTTTCCCGCTCGAGGGTCGGTTCCTCGAAGAAGCAGGAGAGCTCGCCCGTGAGCATCTCTCGTGCTTCGCCAAAGGTTTTGGCCCGCTCCTGCAGAAGCGGCACCACCTTCTGTAATGAAAGACCTCCGAGGTCTTTCATATTGAGGTGCGAGAGGTAGTCGTCGACTGAGAGCTTGCGCATCCAGTGGTGGTTGACCGAGAAGAGCTTCACCTCGTCGAAGACCGCACCGCCTCTTTGCACCCGAGAGAGATCGAAAGAGTCGATTAATTCTTGTTTGGATAGGTATTCTCGTTCATCTCCCGGGTTCCACCCTAAAAGGGCGAGGTAGTTGAGCATCGCTTCGGACAGGACCCCCGTATCGCGGTATTCAATAAGCGGTTTGGCGCCATTGCGTGTTGAGAGTTTTGAACGGTCAGTGCCAAGAAGAAGTGGCAAATGGGTATAGCTTGGTTGACTAAAGCCAAGCGCTCGCTGGATGAGGATATGTCGTGGCGTGTTGGAAATATGGTCTTCACCGCGAATGATGTGAGTGATGCCCGCATCACCGTCGTCCACAACGACGGCAAAGTGATAGAGAGGGTCATCGATGGCGCGCGCGATAACAAAATCGCCGTGTTCGGTAGTATCAAAGGTAATGTCACCCCGTACCTCGTCGTGAAAGGTAATGTTTGTTTTTGGATTGCGGAGACGCACCACGTCAACCGTTTGCGTCGGGTCGTCTTTTTTTGGCTCGTGGGATAGGTAAGCCTTATCTTCAGAAACTAATTTCTGTAGCAGTTCTTTATGTCTCTCAATACGGTCGCTCGAGCGCGTGGCGGGCTCGGTATACGTGAGTCCAAGCCACGCGAGAGTGTCAAAGATGATTTGCTCTGCCCCCTCCTTTTCGCGTGCTGCATCGGTGTCTTCTATACGGATCAAGAATGAGCCGTTATGTTTCTTTGCAAAGAGATAACAAAAAACTGCGGTGCGGTAATTACCGGCATGCTTGAGGCCGGTAGGAGACGGGGCAAAACGAGTAACGACGCTGCTCATAGTTCGTGCGAAAGTGCGAGTGCGAGCACCTGCTCCGCAAGAATCTTTGCCGCGTCTGGATTGGTAAAACCTTCAGCCGCAGCTGCCATCTTCGCCGAGAGTGCCTTATCGCTCGTGATGCGCTGGATCTCGGAGACGAGGACGTGCGGGGTGAGATTGGCCTCTTCAAGCACCACACCTGCGCCGGTGCGTGCGTAGCTGTAGGCATTACTGTGCTGGTCATGGCTCACCGACTCGGGGATAGGGATGATGATTGCGGGGCGCTTCCAGAGTCCAATCTCGGCGAGCGCGTTCGCGCCCGCACGCGAGACGATAATCGATGCGACGCCAGCCGCGCGTTGCATCGAGATCTCGGAAAGGTAGTCGACCGGATGATACCGATTCGCATGAACCTCTTTGGCGAGAATAACTTGAGAGATTCCCTGCACGTTTTTAAAGTTGGCACGGCCCGTTTGATGGATGACATTGGAGATGCGCACGAGATCGGGGAGCGCTGAAAGCACGACTTCATTAATCCGCTGCGCGCCCTGCGATCCACCGAGGATGAAAACGGTGGGCACCTCGGGCTCGAGGGTGAGGTACTGGTTTGCACCTTCTGTTTCAACACGCATGAGCGCTTTCCTGATTGGGATCCCCGTGAGAGCAATCCTGTTCTGTACCTTCTTAGGGAAGAAAGCTGCCGCAGAGTCAAATGAGATCGCAATTTTCTTTGCGAACTTCGCGGCGAAGAGGTTGGCGCGTCCCGGCTTCGCATCTGATTCGTGGATGATTACCGGGATCCGCAGGAGCCATGCAGCAAAGACCGCAGGCACGCTCGCGTAGCCCCCCTTGCTCACCACCACATCCGGGTAGAGTCGGTACAGAGTCACGAGCGCCGAAAATGTCCCCGCTAGCGTGACAAAGAAGTCGGTAATATTGCGGAGCGAGAAGTAGCGGCGCATCTTCCCTGCTGGCGTATGGATATAGCCGATCCCGTTTTCAAAGAGGGCGTTCTGGTCAAAGGGTGCGGGTGCGAGAAAATAGAGCTTGGGAGCGATCAAATGTTTCTCTCGCACGAGATCCTGTATCGCCTCTGAAATAGCAATAATGGGGTAAAAATGCCCTCCTGTCCCTCCTCCCGTAAACACGATGGTCATTGGTCAGAAGTATAGCGTATAGGGGGCTACGTTGTCTCGGTACGGTGGGCAGCAACGTTCAGGATAAGACCACACATAACAAGCATTGCCACAAGCGCGGTCCCACCGTGCGAGATAAACGGGAGCGGCAGGCCCGTGAGAGGGATCATCCCCAACATCGCTCCGATATTCATAAATACTTGGATTCCTATGAGAAAGGAGAACCCCAGCGCCAACAATCCGCTAAACATATCCCGCGCCTTGCCAGCGATCACGATCCCGCGCGCCACGAGACCAAGAAAGAGGAGCACCAGCAATACGGCTCCCACAAAACCCGTCTCTTCAGCAAAGACGGCGAAGATGGAGTCGCCATCAGGCTCGGGGAGATAGTTAAACTTCTCGACACTCTGACCAAAACCGCGACCAAACAATCCGCCCGAGCCGACCGCAATAAGCGACTGCTGGATCTGATAGCCGCTGCCGAATGAGTCTCGCGTCGGATGAATAAAGGTGGTGATGCGGTCAAGGACATAGGGCCGTGACGCAACCACGAGGCCGAGAGCCACCACCGCACAGACAAAGAGTATGCCAAAGTCACGCAGCGGAGCGCCCGCGGCAAAGTACATCGCCGAGCCGGTTGCCAAGAGGAGGAGGGTGGTCGAGGTATTGGGTTGCGCAAGAAGGATCGCCGCAGGCACGGCGAGCACGAGACCAAACGGCAGGAGGCCTAGACGGATCGTTTTGAGATGATGAGCGCGTGACGACAAAAGCGCAGCGAGCATGATCACGAAACCGATCTTGAGAAACTCGGCCGGTTGAACGGTCGTGAAGCCGATGTCAATCCAACGAGTTGCTCCTCCTGCATTGAACCCGAGTCCGGGAACAAAAACGAGTGCGGTCGCACACAGAGAGAGTACAAAAAGAAGGAGGGCGTACCGACGAATGAATGTGAGAGGGATAGCGCGAGCGCTTAGAAACGCAATCGCACCGAGACCAAACCCTACCCCCGCCTGAAATAAAATGTCTTGGGCGACCGAGGCATTTTCTCGCGCGAGGAGCCCGAGTGTCGCTGATGAGAAGATCCCCAGCCCGGCGAGCACCGTGATAAGCACAAGGAGCACAAACACTTTGTCACCCGATACGAGCTTCATACTACTTCAAGAGTGCGAGCGTCATACCGATAATCGCGCACATGACCGAGATAATCCAGTAACGCATCGTCACCTTGTAGGAGGGCCAGCCGATCGCTTCAAAGTGGTGGTGAAGCGGGGCGATGCGAAACACCTTTTTGCCCCGCAGTCGCTTTGACGTCACCTGGATAATGTTGGAGGCGACCGTGATCACGAGGGGGAACGCAATCACGGGAAGTGCGATGATCCCGTGGCCGCCGCCGGGGGTGTCGGTCATAAAGGCGACCACAGCGAGAGTCATGGTGAGCCCCATCGTGCCGGTCTCGGTCATCCAGAAACGCGCGGGCGGGATGTTAAACCAGAGAAAGGCGAGAATAGCGCCAGCAACGGTCGCACAAAAGGCTGCAAGATCGATTTGGTTTTGAAAGTATGCAATGCCTGCATAGGCCATGTAGATACCGCCGAAGACGCCTCCAGAGAGGCCATCGATCCCGTCGATCACGCCGCCCGCATAGAGCCAGAGCGATGTGATGACAAAGAGCGGGACGATCCACACGCCGAGCGTGAGCGCATCGAGGCCCGGGAGCGCGACCGTGGCCACCCCCAACTTTACAAAAAACCATGTGCCGATCCCGAGCGAAACAATCGTGACAAAGAGGAGGCGCCAGCGCAGCGGTACGCCCCGCTCCCCCGCTGGGCGGATGTCAAAGAGATCGTTCACAAAGCCCATCACGCCACCCGCGACTAGGGTAAAGAGCGGGATCCAGGTCTGCGAACGGCTCAAGAAGTCAAGCTGCGTGAGAAACGGCGTCGGCATCGCTCGCGCGAGCCCCCAGATGCCGAGTGTGACCACGGCGACACTCGCCCAGATGAGCACCCCGCCCATGCGGGGCGTACTGGTCTCGGCTTCACCACGCAGCTGCTCAAACTCGACTGCGGGGGTACCGTCGAGTGCCGTCTTGGCGACCACCTTCTTCCACACCCGATATTTAAAAAGGTAATGCGTGAGGAGAGGGGCGCTCACGATGCCGTAGACGAAGGCCGCAGCGGCTGGGATAAACACATCAACGATACTGCTCGTGATCATAGAGAAGACACTCCGGCAAAGTGAGCGAGCGTGGCGGCAACGAGCGCGGCCCCGTCGGTAAAGCGTGCCGTTTTACTCGAGCCGAGCACGACCACCGCGATAGGATGGTCGATCCCCACGTCAAAAACAAGGGCGAGGTTGCCGTCAGCGAGATTCGTGTACCCTGTTTTGGAGAGAAGGATATGGGGAATGGTCTCGACGATCGGGTCGGTGTTGAGTACCGTGAAGGAGGTCCCGCCCTTTGAAGTCGCACTTGCCTCTGGGAGCGTTGTCGCCGCTGCAACGGTGGGTGCGCGCTCCACAAGCGCGCCGGAGAGGAGTGCGAGGTCGCGTGCCGAGCCATAGCCACCAGAGATCATACCCGTGACATCAAGCCCGCTCCCGTTCACTGCATAGGTCTGCGAGAGGTTGAGTGCCGCAGCGGCACCTGCGAGCGCCTCTTCTGGTGTGCGGTCCATCTGTGCAGCAGCGGCAGCAAGAATCGCCGCAGCGCCGTCGTTGAGCGATGCTGTGAGGGTTAGTCGAGCAACGTCAGAGAGACTAAACACTTGGCCTGCGGCAAAAGCCCGCGGCGCTTCAAGCGTAGTCGCCTCTCTAGGGATGGTGATCGGGGTATCAAGCGCGAGATACTGGAGTGCTGTGTAGACGGTAAGGAGCTTGGTGAGTGAGGCCAAGGGGAGCTGCGCATCAGCGTTTTTAGCAAAGAGCGTTTCGCCCGTAGCAAGATCATAGACGATAGCGGCCGTCGCCTCGATCGGTACCCGATCAAACGCCGTAGTCGTTGGAGGTGCTGCAATCGGTGTCGGCGGCGCGGGCGCGTCGAGAGGGACAAAAAGAAAAAGGGCGAGGATCGCCGATGAAATGAGGAGCGTGATCCCGACCTCACGGTTTGAGCGCTTCTGCTTGGCGAGCTGGTGCAGCTGTTGAGAGTCCATATTATTCAGGGTCAGGGAAGGTGGCGGCATCAGCCTTTTCGTGTTCAATAATCGCGGCGGCACCCGCATGGAGCTCTTCAGCACGCGGGAGATCCTTCACGCTGGTGATACCGAGGTGTGCGAGCGCCTCGGTGGTGAGCGTATAACGGATACGGCGTTTATCGGTGGGGTCTTCCCTCCCCTCGATGAGCCCGCGCATCAGAAGCGTGCGGAGTGAGGCAGAAGAGTTTACCCCGCGGACCCAGTCGACCTCGCCGCGCGTCGCGCCATCTCCGACGCTTCCGGTCGGAGCCCCGACTTTCGACGTCGGGGTTGAGTATGCAATCACCGCCAAGGTTTCCATACTCGCCTTCCCCACATCGCGCGAGAGCTCGCTCTCGCGGAGCTTCTTCACGATCGGCGCAGCCTCAAAGCTCGTGCGGAGCTCCACCTCATCGGCGGTCTCGATCAAGGTCTCACCGCTCCCCTTCAGAAGCGCGGCGGTAGCGTTAAGCACAAGCGCGAGCTCCTTTTGATCTAGATTCAAGAGCTCGCCGAGATGCTCTTTAGTCAAGGGGCCACTCGCGGCAAAGAGGAGGGCATGAACAGCGGCAGGAGGCGTGAGCATTGTCCTCTAGTATAGTCGCGCCCTCCCTCGTGAGCAATGTTTTGCTTGGGGGAACTAGCTAAGTCAGACTTGGCTAGTTAGCCATAATGAGGCACGGAGGCGGAAGCGGTGTGCTTGAGGCGGATATCGCCGTGTTGGTCGAATTGCTCGGCCTCTATCGCCCCCTGCTTCACGAGCTCAAGGAGCGCGAGGAAAGAAACGATCACCTCGATCTTCTCTTTATTACTTCCGGAAAACTCTTTAAAGGAGAGCGTCATGGCGCTCTGCACACGCTTGGCGAGCGCGTCCATCATCTCCTCGATGGTAACCAGCGGCTTCACTCTCGCTTCGGGCAGCTCCTCCACCTCCTTACGCGCCGCGAGGACGCGCGCGAGCGCCTCAGCGAGCGCTCCGGCTGAGAGGTCGCGCGCAGGAGAGAAGAAGGGTTCGATCGCGCGCTCGCCGATCGTGAAGAGCGGATGGTGACCCCACGCTCTCCCGAGCTCGCGCGAGGCCTCACGCACCTTCTCATAGGCGGCGAGGCGCCGCTTCAGGTCTTCAACATCCGCATTTTCATCTTCAGAGAGAGTAAGATCAGGAATGAGCGACTTCGATTTAATTAAAATGAGGGTCGCCGCGATCTGGATGAAGGTGGCGGTCTCCTCGATGGGAAAATCTGCCTGTGCACGCACGTGTTGAATAAAGTCTTCAGTGATTTGCGAGAGTGCTAGATCGTTAACCAAGAGCTTACGCTCCTCGATAAGATCAAGCAGGATCTCAAAGGGCCCCTCGTATTCTGGCGTTTTAATCGTGTACGGCATAATTCTCGATCAGGTCGAAGAGGAGGCGCACCGGCTCGCCACAGGCACCCTCGGCAAGCTCGTCACCCTTCACGCTCGTCATCCGTGGAGCCATATCTATGTGTGCCCAAGGGCACTCGAGCTCTTTGGCAAATTGCCAGAGAAACATCGCCCCGTCGATCGCCCCACCGTAGCGGCTCGTCGAGCCACCCGGGACATTCTTAAGGTCGGCAAAGGTGCCCCTCACTCGTTCTTCATACTCATCCCAGAGTGGCAGGCGCCAGCTGTAGTCGCCGGAGCGCTCGGCACTCTCCTCCACCTGTTTCGCGAGTTTCTCGTCGCGAGTGAGGAAGGCGTTCGCGTGTTGGCCCAAGGCTCCGAGAGCAGCGCCGGTCAAGGTCGCGACGTCGACCACCACCGCGGGCTTAAAACGCTTCGCATACGTGATCGCATCGGCAAGGATGAGTCGCCCCTCGGCATCGGTGTCGAGGACCTCAATCGTCTTACCCGAGAGTGACGTCAAGACGTCACCCGGGCGATACGCCTCATTACCCGGCATGTTCTCAACCGCTGGGAAGATCCCGATGACCGAGCGCTTCACCTTCAGGCGTGCGGCGAGCGCCACTGCGTGGATCACCGCCGCCGCGCCCGACATATCGAGATGCATCTCGTAGATACTGCTCGAAGGTTTCAAATTGAGCCCGCCACTGTCAAAGGTAACGCCTTTACCGATAAGAACAATCGGTCTGCCGTTGTTCTTATTGCCCCGAGCTTTTGCTTGTGGTGAGCTTGTCGAACCCGTCGAGGGGCTGTAACTCATGATCGTAAAGGTCGGCTTCTCGCTTGACCCCTTGGCGACGCCGAGGATCGCGCCCATGCCGAGCTTCTTCATCTGGGCTTCACCGAGCACGGTTACCTTAACCGGCAGGCCCTTCACCGCCTTCTTGGCTGCTGCGGCGAGCACGCTCGGGGTCATGTGCCCGGCGGGGGTGTTGGCGAGCTCACGGCACGCGTTCACCGCTCGCCCGATCTCCTGCCCCCGCCTCACCCCCGCCTCAATGTTGGACGTCGTACGTCCAACATGTGAGTAGGCACGCAGCTCCTCAACCCCACCCCACCCTTCTTTGGGCTTGGTCTTGAAACTGATGTGCTCGTAGCCCGCCATCAGAAAGCTCTCGGCAGCGACTTCTGAAATTTTCTCCGGCGAGATGCCGTGTAAGTTTTTAAAAAGGGATGGAGTACGGTCAAACTGGATCGCTATCTTCTTAATCTTATTCTTCTTGGCGACGTTGACTATCCGGCGACAGAGGAGCCGGAACTGCCGGAGATTCATCTCCTCACTTTTCCCTGCCTTGCCGGCAGGCAGGCCTGTTCCAAGCAGGAGGGTCTCGATGCCGTTCTCTTTGAGAAACTTCTGGTGATCCTTGGCGTCGTCAGTGAGCACAGTACGCACGTACTCTTTTGGTGCGCTGTCGTACGAGCCTTTGTTAAGCGTTATCTTCATCGAGAGTGAGGCGCGTGTCGATGCGGTTCATGTCGCGCGGGAAGAGAGAGCTCTCGCGCACGTTCTCGAGGCCGAGCATTTTCATCGTGAAGCGATCGAGGCCGGTGGAGCAGCCGCCGTGCGGCGGCATGCCATATTTAAATGCTTGGAGATAGAAGGAGAACTTCTTGGGGTCCATCCCGCGTGCCTCAAAGCGCTTCACCATCTCGTCGTACTGGTGGATGCGCTGTGCGCCGCTGTTGATCTCCAGCCCACGGAAGAGGAGGTCAAAGCCGCGTGAGAGCCCTTCTCCCGCCGCTTCGTCCGGCATGGTATAGAAGGCGCGCACCTTAGCGGGGAACTTGGTGATGAAGATGAAGTCGCTCCCGTGCTCCTTCTTGGCCCACTCGCAGATTGTGCGCTCCCCTTCTGGGTCCATATCGTCCTCGCTGCTGCCGACGATCTCCTGCGCCTCGCGGAGCGTGATGCGCGGGAACTTATCACCGAGCTGTGGCGCCTCCGCGCCGAGCAGAGCGAAGGCGCCGGCATGCTTCTCGCTGACCTCCTTCACCACATCGCGGATCGTGGTCTCCAAGACGTCCATCACATCATTTTCATCTTTGATAAAGCCAATCTCAAAGTCCATTTGTGTCGACTCCGAGAGGTGGCGAGTGGTGGAGCTCTTCTCGGCGCGGAAGACCTTGGCGATAGTCGAGACGCGCTCATAGACGCCTACCATGATCTGCTTGTAGAGCTGCGGCGAGGTCGCGAGGTAAGCGGCGGGGTGGTCATAGTAGCCAACCTTGAAGACTGCGGCGCCGCCCTCGGCGTCGCCGCCCACAAGCCCGGGAGCCATAAACTCAGTGAAGCCTTGGCGCGCGAGTGAGCGACGATACGCGTCGACAATAGTCGCCTGCACGGAGAAGATTGCGCGCTCGCGCGCGCTCCGGAGCGTGAGCGGGCGGTTGTCGAGTCGCGTGTCGAGATTGACCTCCTCGTCTTTGGGGAATGGGAGCTCGGCTGCCTCGGCGAGCACGCTCACGGCAGTCGCCTCGAGCTCGATGCTCCCGTTGACTCCGTCGGTGCGCATCTTCTCGGGGCGCTCGTTGACCACGCCTTCGATAGTGACCACCCATTCAGGCCGCAGCTTCTGCGCGGTCTCGAGAGCCTCTGCATGATTGGGTAGGCAGACACTCTGAACAGAGCCCGAGCGGTCGCGGATATCGAGGAAGACGAGCTTGCCGTGGTCGCGGCGCACGTCGACCCAGCCCGAGATCATCACCTCCTTGCCTACGTTCTGCCCCAGCTCCCCGATAAGTGTTCTCTTCATATGGGTATAAAATACCACAACTAAATGGTAAAAGCCGCCCACGTACACGTGAGGCGGCTTTTGAAATAGGTAGCTCGCCAGGGGTCTCAACCCTGCGAGCCCCTCTCGACAGAACCCCGCGCCTAGGGGTGAAGAACGGCCAAATCCCATCAACCGGGGGCGGCGGTAGCTGTCGAGGCGGGTGCAGGAGTAACACCCGCAGACTACGGTGGATCGCTGGAGCAGATCAAGAGGGGTCGAGAAGTCGTGAGTATTGCCGAAACCCGGCTTCGACCCGCGGCTCACGCTCCAGCAATCAGGAGGCGCAGTCCTCTCGTACTCTACAAAACTTGTTGACTTATGCAACCCCGATCGCTGCGCGGACCTGCGCCATCTTGGCCTCGCTCACCTCACGTGCCACTTGCCCACCGCGGCCGAGGATCACGTCCACCTCTCTCGAGTCCTCCTTGAGCGCCTCATACTTCGCGCGCATAGGCGCGAGAACGCGGTCGAGATCCTCAATCAAAATTTCTTTGAGCATTTTGTAATTCCCTTCGTGCTCGGCATAGACTGCCTCGAGCTCCTGCTCGCTGCGCACTAGTTTATGGATAGCGTAGACATTCTCCGGCCGGCCGCCAGCAGAGTCAGTGACAATACTCATCACCGCCTTCGCGAGCTCGTCGCGTGTGCCGAAGAGGGGGATCACGTTGCCCTCGCTCTTACTCATCTTGCCGCCATCAGTGCCCGGCACCACCGCCACCTCGGGCACGATCATGGGCTCGGGGAGCTTGAACACCTCCGTTTTATATATCCGGTTAAACTTCTCTGCGATGTCGCGCATGATCTCGATATGCTGCTTCTGATCCTGCCCCACTGGCACCACGGCGGCGTCATAGAGGAGGACATCGGCAGCCATGAGGATCGGGTAGTTGAAGGTCCCGACATTGATCTCCTTATTCTTGGCCTCGGCATCCTTGAAGGCGTGCGCGCGCATGAGATACGGCATCGTGGTGAGGGTGTCGAAGATCCAGCAGAGCTCGGTGTGCGCCGGGACCTCCGACTGCTTGAAGATCGTCACCTGCTCGGGGTCGAGCCCGATAGCGAGGTAGGCCATCACCACCTCTCGGGTGCGCCGCTTCATCTCCCCCTGATCCTGCACCGAGTTGAGCGCGTGATAGTCGGCGACAAAGACGAAGGGCCGATACTTGCCCTCCTTGGTCAGCTCGACAAACTGGCGCATCGCGCCAAAGTAGTTGCCTATATGCAGCTCCCCCGTCGGCTTGACCCCCGACACCAGCACCGGCTTCCCTCCCCCATTGTCTCCTCCTGTATTCATGCTCTGTACGATACCACAAAAATTAACCTAGAAAGCAGAAAAGCCCCGCAGGGCTTTTCTAGATTACCAGTGTTTCGGTGACGGAATACGCCACTTACTTGCTATAAGCTCCACACCGGATTTACATCAAGTTAATAGTATATGAAATTGCAGATAAAATCAAGGTGAGATAGGAGCCGTGGGGATAACGAGATTTTGTCCAAATTTGTTCTGCGGAAATCGAATCGATTCACTGATCGTCAGCATGTTATAGAAATGGCTCGCACCATAGTTGTAATGCGCCCAAATTGCATTCGCAATCACATCAACCGCCTGCACCACCTTGGAATGTTCCGAGTTTGTGTACGCAATTTGCAGGTTATGCTGGTAGCCAAACTGCGTAAACGCTTTTATCTTAATGTAGTCAGAAAGAGAGTTAATAGAACCGACCTTAGTCGAGTGATTATCAAGCAGAATGGACAGATCTTCCGGGGAACTTTTTATGGTCTTTTTCACCAAGAACGAAAACAAGTAGTTGTAGCAGAGGTTTTTATCCTCAAACAATTTCTTATTATCAATATTCTGCTTATCCGCGACGATGTATGAAATCGTATAGTCATTGGCACTGCAGAGTTTATTAAAAATCTCTTGCTTTTGAGGGAAAGACAGTCTGCTCGCCTTCACTTCAGACAGCTTATTTGTGGCACAGAACTTCCTCATAAAATTCACTACGCGCTTGCTCCGTTGAGGAGCAAATAGAACGAGCACAAAGTATCGATCTTTTGTCCCAAGATTGCCCGATTCGTCAACAAATAATGTTTTCACTCGCTTTATAATACACCCTTCCCGATATGCAGCTCCCCCGTCGGCTTCACCCCCGACACCAGCACCGGTTTCCCTCCCCCATCTTCTCCTCCTGTATTCATGCTCTGTACGATACCACAAAACGAAGTGTTATTTATCAATAATCACGTCAATTTTACTCACTACAATTTTACATCTGTCTGCAATGAGTCCGTGACTCTCTTTTAGATTCGTATTTAAAACAGTCGCATTTGCACTCATTGTACTAGGGTCAAAAGTTAGAAAAAAGTATTGCATGCAATTTTCAATTTCTTGATTTAAAATATCCACCTGACTTCTCAATTCCAAGATTTCTCGTTGAAATTGTGAATCAAAAACCCATATGTCTCCCAACAAAGAGTCCATAACTGGGAGTGAGAAAGTCTTGATAGCAAGCGATCTGTTTTCAGATGCTTTATATTTCTCCATTACCGTTTTAAAATCTGCATCTGACGCTCCGAATATTTTTTCCATTTCAGGTGTTACCATGCCATCATTGTACTTTTTATAGACATCCCCAATCCACCTTAATGATGGTTTGTCTAAACTCCCCAAATGAAGATGGACTTTAAAGGAAAGCCCCGCGATCCTAGTAGCAAGATTTTTGAGCTCCGAACATATTGCAAATCTAAAGTCTTTTTCTTTATATTTTCTGTCTATTCTAGAAGAAATGGGAGGCGTGAGTAAGCCAAACAACCATCCTAAAGTTATGTAAAGGAGTTCCATATTGACTTCAACTTGCTGTTTCGAAAATTTTCTTTACGAATGAGGTACGTGCATAGAATGCACGGCTAGTGGAACCGTGCCCGGATCCTTTGGTTCGAGCTTGTATCCATTTACCGTCCTTGCCCGTCAAGGCGTCGAAACCTTCCGCAATTAGCTTTTTACGAATGAGATCGTAATCTGCCTTAACCTCTTTTATAAGCTTGTCATCTTCAGCAAAATCCAAGCTCGCCACTTTGAGCAACCTCGCTTCCCCAGAGTTTTTGCCACTCCACTCAACCGCACAGAAAACTAAGCCTTTCAGTTTCTCCCAACAGTGGCTCTTATAGAATGTGTGTTTCCGCAGCTCATTGGGGTTGATCATTGTGATCGCCATTGTTTCCTTGGGTACGAGCTCGCCCTTTACTTTATGGAAAGCAACTGACTTTAACTCAAAACCTAAGCCATTTGGGGCCTTCAAATTATTATTCGTTAGACCTGCCAATGGTCCTAAAACTAAACCTTTCCAACCTTTGTTTTGCTTTCCGGTCTCGTAGGTAGTTATGCCATGCTTGAGTGCGAGTGGACGCAAATCTTTCCCGATGTATTTCTTCAAATTTCTTATTGCTATAGTACGCGTAACAATTTTCATACACGAAGATCATTAAATCTTTTTATTGAAAGATCAAGGTACTTCTTTTCCATGTCTATGCCGATGAATTTACGCCCATTTAGAGCGGCGGCGATGCCCGTCGTGGAGCTGCCTGTAAATGGGTCGAGGACGACGTTACCTTTGTTGGTGCTCGAAAGCACTATGCGCTTGAGCAGGTCGAGCGGCTTCTGGGTGGGATGCTTGCCGTATTTCTTCTCCTCCGGGCGAGGGGTGCCCATGGACCATACGGAGCGCATCTGGAGTCCCGGCTTCTTCAACTGATCCTCGGGCCAGTTCCCTTCTTTCATTAGCTCATAATTGAAAGTATGTTTTGCCTTCTTATCTTTGCGCGCCCAGACGATTGTCTCGTGGCTCGCGGTGAAGAATCGGCAGCTCAAGTTTGGCGAGGCATTCGGCTTGAACCATGAAATGTCGTTGAGGATATGGTAGCCGAGGGATTGGAGTGCATGACCGCACTGATAGATAGAGTGATAGGTGCCGCTCACCCAGAGTGTGCCCTCAGGCTTCAAAACGCGCTTGCAGGCCTCAAGCCAACGATAGTGGAAGGCGTAATCGTCTTCAAATCCTTTGCTAATGTCCCAGACACCTTTGTTGACGCTCACCATGCGTCCGGCGTGCACCGTGAAGCCGCCATTGGAGAGATTGTACGGCGGATCGGCGAAGATCATGTCGATCGAATTCTCGGGCAGCTGCGCGAGAACGTTTATTGAGTCTCCGTGATATAGAACGAAGTTGTCCTTCAAGAAATAAGGTTTTTGGGCGACTACAGAAAGGATTTTTCTCTCGGCGACCGTCATGGTCCCCAGTATATCATTTCGTCCCACAACCCCTTCGTCATAGGAAACGAAAAGGCCCACGATCTGGCTATGAGCCTAATCGTGGGCCTTCGTGAAGGTACTGCCCAGGTCACGCTTCCACCGCACTCCTCTTCCGCTCGACAAACTTGCCGTATGCGGCGGATAGCTTCCGCCGTGCTGGCTCGGCGTCGGCCTGGGGGATCACGACTTCTTCGAGCGGCTTGTCGTAGAGAGCGGCGATGAAGCGGAAGATTGCCTCCAACTGCTCTCCGCCGTACCCGCCTTCGCCGGTATGGTCGTTGACGCCACCGCACATGAAGCTCCCGACGCAGGTGATCAGCTCGAAGTACAGGTCGTGGATGAATTGCCCCGGGCGCTCCCAATGTTCTGCGGCTTTCCGGATGCGGATGATCCGCAGACGGAAGTCTAAGCGGCCGCTGACGGGATGGACCGCGGCATGATGGCCGAGCATGAGCTTCATCGCCTTGACCGAAGTGTCGGTGCCGCCATCGCATGCGATGAGTCGGACCCCATGATCCAATTGCGTTTCCGAGCCCGTGGACGTATCAAGCCCGAACGGATGCTCCTCGAGAACACACTCGTTGCAATCACGTTGGCTCCAGTACAGCTTCTTGTCTGTGAACCCGCCGTCGAGATTCAGTAACTCGTAGAGGCCAGTCTGCGCCAGCTTTTGCGTGAGAAGCGGAACACTGGCACCAGTTCTTGCGTTGCTATGGGACATCAAACTCTCCTGTGTAGATTCGATACGACGGACCAATTCCGTCTAATTCTTTTATAGCACATTGCGTATGTACTGTCAAACAGCCTAACTAAGTTTATTTCAAAAGGTGGCGGAAGAGGATCGCGGCGGTCCGGCCCTCGGCGATGCTGCCTTGAGCATCCCCAGCACCTCCCCTACCGAATCCGATCTGTATATTTATTCCGCAAGGTGTCACCTCGAGGTGACACCTTGCGGATAGTCTCACCGTGGATGATCCCCCTAGGACGGTCCTAGGGGAACGTGGTGATCTGCTATGCTTACGGCATGGACGCCGCTCGCATCAACGTCTATATCGACAGCGCAAATCTGCATCGCGCCTCTGCCGAGCTCGGGTTCCGTATCGACTACAAAAAGTTCCGTGGGTGGCTACGCCAAAAGTACAACCCGACCAATGTCTATCTCTTCATCGGTCTTATTCCCGGCAAAACGAAGCTGTATGAGCATTTGCAGCAGTGCGGCTTCATTCTTATCTTCAAGCAAACAATCTCGGTAGATGGAGAGGTCAAGGGTAACTGCGACGCCGAGCTGGTGCTTAAAGCAACGTCACAGTTTTATGAAAAAGAGTACGACCAGTGCGTATTGGTCACCGGTGACGGCGACTTTGGCTGCCTCGTCGAATTCCTTGTCGAGCATAAGGCGATGCATAGCGTAATCGCTCCGAATAAACAAAAGTGCTCATTTCTGCTTCGCAATAAAAATACAGACCTAGTCTTCCTCAACGATCTGTACCACAAGTTTTCTGAAAGAGCGTCGCCCTAAAAAGAGAAACCCCCATTGCATACGGATATGCAACAGGGTTTTCTCTATGGTTATGCCCTCAGGATAGCGCTATCCATGCTAAAAGTCAATCGCCGCTACTGCGCTTATTTCAAAAGCTGGCGGATAAGGGTGCTGCGGAAGTTAAACTTCCGCGGCGGGTATACCTAATCTTCACGCTATAGCGTCATGATTGTGTATGGTCGGTCACCGATCAAATATCCTTATGTATGGCCGACCGTCGAGTGATAAGAATATTTCAACAAAAAAACGAGAGCCCGCGAGACTAGCCCGCTTTGCGGGCTTTGGCGGCCGCCTTGGAGGCCTTAGTGACGAGCTCCTTCTGGACCTCCTTCCAGTTATCCTTGAGCTCCTGCGCGGCACGCTTGAGGTCGCTCGCGTCGATGGCGCGGGCACCCGCGTAGGTGGCCGAGACAGTGTCGACGATGGTGGCAAAGTCCTTCGCGCTCATCTCTTTGAGCTGCGCGGCTTTACTCATCACATCATCTTTCATATCGGCCGCCCAGCGCGTAGCGATCTTGCGGTGCTGCTTGGCCTTGTCGCTGCCGTAAAAGTAGTAGCCTGCGGCTGCGGCTGCCGCGAGCCCGAGCGCGACGCCTGTCTTGACCTTGAGTCCGGTGTGAGTAGCCATGGTGGTGTAGGTAAATGGGTAAGCTATTTCTTCTTATTACGCAGCGCCCACTTCTTGAAGAAGCTAAAGAATGGTCGGATGCGGCCTCCCCCACCCCGTATATTCTCTCGCAGCTCTGCTAGATCTTGCCGCACCAGCGCGCTCTCCATTACCACCGCTTCAGAAATATGCTCGATATGCGTGAGGATCCGCCCCACCCGCCAGAGAACGTAGGCACCCAGAACGCCAAAGATAACTGCAATCACAGTGGTGACGAAGAAAAAGATATCCATCTTGAGAAATTCGTTCATGCGGCTGTATACCCTCATGCCGCTGCATCCACACTTCTATTACCTCTCCCAAGCGATTTGACAGGATGTCGTTAATACTCTATTGTCAGCACGGGAATTTGACCCTTTTACCCCCGGCCGTAGGCCGGGTTCTCAACCCCAAGGAGATCTCGATGTATCTGAACAGGCCGCCACTTAACCCGGTGGTGCGGACGGTGTGTCTCATGCGGCACTTGCGGCAGATGACACATCTCGACCGCCCTCCGACAGACTGGGGGATGAACGATCCTCTCGACTGGTCGGAGGCTCTGCCGCATGCAGAGCGGATCCGGGCATTCCTGACCGGGATGGACTTTGCGTATTGCGGCTACTCGGCCGCACTGCGCACGCTCCAGACTGCCGGAGTGTGTCTCCCCAGCCCACCCAACTCGATGGAACAGTTGATCGGGCTCACGCCGCCCGATTACGAGAACGCCGAGATATGGAAGCGCATCGCGAAATGCGAGAGCATGACACCCCAGGCGCTCGCCAAGGCCGACCCACAACTCTTCGCAAACTGCGGCTTGCAAATGGCTGGCGTGATCCACACCGTGGTGACAGGCGTGATCGGGCCGGGTGAGGCAGCACTCCTCGTCACCCACAGTCCGCTCTGCGAAGCAGCGCTCTCCTCGTTCGTCGGGCTCGGACAGCTCAACTTCGAGCTCTTCGCGAAGGGGGACATGGCATGGTTCGAGTTCGACGTCGTCGACGGGAAGGTCAAGCTGACATCCTTCCCGAGAATCTTCCCGCTCTGACTCCGCGGCGAAGCCGCGGAGAGAATGGCCGCCCACCCTTTACGGGTCGGGCGGCTGTTTGTTTTACCGAAGTGGCGGGGCGGCGGCGCGCGCGGTGAGCGCGCTTATAAGAGACGGCGAGGAGAAATAATTTGAAAGCTTGCGCTGCCAGCCGCTCGCACTCGTGTCGACGTCGGGTAACACACCATTCTGTTCAATCGGCTGTTGGTCGTCGCGCAGCGTGAGTGAGTTGACCAAGAAGAGCGCGTAGGTAGTCGCAGGGTCAATTTCAGTTTTAAGGGGATACGTATTCTCAACCGAGCCCCAGCCACGAGTGCGCTCCCCCACCACATGCGCGAGCCGGAGGCGCTTGAGCACCGCGGTGGTGGTCTCGGCGGTCGACTGGGTCATCGGATCGGTGAGGACCGCCACCTCGCGGTAGCGGGAGAGCTCGGGGAACTGACCGAGGGTAGTGCGCTGTGGATCGTTCTCGCCCTGATGATAAAGGTCAAACGCATACTGATTAGCACCGATAAAGAGGCCGACAAATGCAGGGGCAAAGTCGAGTGAGCCACCTACGTTGCCCCGCATGTCGAGAATAAGCGAGTCGAGCCCGGGAGTGGTCGAGGCGGCGAGCACCGCCCAGCCAAATTCCTGCAGCGTCGTGGGCGAGATTTTATTAAAGCTTACGTAGAGCGTGCGGCCGAGCGTATGCGAGAAGACGCTCGGCTCAACCTGCGCCGTGTCATAGAGCTGCTTCTGCGGCGCACTGCTCAAGACCTTGTGCGCATAGTCCACTGCCTTCAGCTCCTCCTTCGCCGCGCTCGAGCTCGACGCGGCGAGTGTGGCAGCCTTCTCGGTATAGGCTTTCTGGATCTCAGTCTCGGAGGCTCCTTTCTCAACGCCCAAGTTTTTATACAAATCTTTCTCGGGGTTTACGTTCGCCACCTCGTTGCGCAACTGGGTGACCTGTTGCTCGGAGTAGAGGGCGTTACGCCCATAGGGGATGAGGTTGTAGAGCACGAGACTCACGGTGTCAGTGACGAGCTTCTTCTTAACCTCGGTTGAGGTCGCATTCTTGAGCGCATCGGCGATAAGCGCGGCGGTGCCTGCGCGGGTGGAGGTGGCCAGAGTCGCGCTCACGCCCCCTTTAGCGAGCGCGAGCTGAAAGAGTTGCGGCAACTCGGGAGAGTTAAACTGTGCAAAGGAGCCCGGCTTAATCCAGTACTTCTCGCTGATCTGGTCAAATGCCTCCATCGCAAAGCGCACATAGGGGTCAGCCTCCTCGGGGGTAGCATAGCTGATCGGGGACTTCTGGGCTGAGAGAAAGCCGATCACGAGGAGCGCCGTGAGCGCGCCGACGATGACTGACCGTATTACAATAGTTCCGCGCCAGTGCATCGCACCAGTATACCCGAAAAGAGAAATCCCCTTACGGGGATTTCTCTTTTCGCTCTGTGCGCCGGGAAGGATTCGAACCTTCGTAGGACTATGTCCGCGAGATTTACAGTCTCGTGCGATTGACCACTCCGCCACCGACGCTCATTTTGTCAAGTCCTTATGATACTCCTCTATCCATGCGAGTATTTGCCTCAACAACTTCTGATCAGAATACACTATATGTACAAGACCGTGAAGCATCCTCGGACCTCGCGGCCCTGGTTCAGCTGCCTTCTTTATATAGGGTTTAATAAATTGCTTTTCAGGTATTGAAAGGAGACGACTCCAGTATCGAGTCAGCTCAGCCACATTCTGACCTTCATAGCAATAAATATGTCCTCGGATCCGTCTTTCATCGACCCGGCAAATTTCTGAAAGAAATCGCTTAAAGATCAGGGCCATTTGCGCATCAGAATTTGCAAAATCTACTGTGTTTCGCCCGACCTTATACCCTTCTGCCCAGTACAGCATGATTGCGGCGGCCTTCAAACGTTCGTCCTTCTCCGTGAGAGAGGTTTTTAGACTATATGAAAGCGGTTTTGCCTCAAAGCGAATTTGATTTGTCTGCTTCGCCGTGCGCCGCTGAACCTTCAGATGACGCAGCGCGTAGTAGGTCGCATTGAGACTGACCTTGAGCGTATCTGCTACCTGCTGCGCACTAAGGCCGCAGCTGTAGAGCCGAGCGGCCTCCTTCTGACCTTCTGATGAAAGTGCTGCCGGGAAGGGCATACCGCCATTCTCTCAAGAAAATTGAGAGTCAAACGGACTTATGCACAGAAATGTTTACTTTAGTACTAAAACGAGGACGCCCTGCTTGCCCTTGCGGATGAGGGCGTGGCCGCCGGAGAGGTCACTCACAAATATTTTCTGATCCGGATTCTCTATCGGGAGGCCCGAGAGGGTGATCGCCTTCCCTTCTATCAGGCGGCGAGCATCACTCTTGGAGCTCGCGAGGCCGCCCGCGACGAGCGCCTCACAGAGCGAGGCGCCATCTTCAACGTCGCGCTTGGTGAGGGTCACGCTTGGCGCCTCGGCAAGCGCCACCTGGAACGCCTCGCGTGAGAGCTCGTGGAAGGGGGTGTCGCCAAAGAGCGCGTCGGTGGCGGCCGCTGCCTGCGCCACCGCGGCCGGGCCGTGCACGATCTCGGTCACGAGACGCGCCAGCGTCTCCTGTGCTTGGCGCTCGCCCGGGCTCCGCTTATGCAGCTCGAGGAGCGCAGCGATCTCTTGAAGCGGGAGAAAGGTGTAGACCTTGAGGTACTGCTCGAGGTTTTCATCGGGGAGATTGATCCAGAACTGGTAGAACTGGAAGGGTGAGGTCTTAGCTGGGTCGAGCCACACGGCATTGCCCTCGCTCTTGCCGAACTTCTTGCCCGAGGCGTCGGTGATGAGCGGCACGGTGCAGGCATAGACATCTTCTCCCAGCTTCTTGTGGATCAGGTCGACTCCCGAGAGGATATTGGTCCACTGATCACTCGCGCCCACCTGCAGATCACAACCATATTTCTGATTAAGGACAAAGTAGTCATAGCCTTGGAGGAGTGCGTACGTAAACTCGGTATAGGAGATGCTCTCGTCGGGGGTGTCGAGACGCTTCTTGATGATCTCGCGTTTGACCAGGTCATTGACCGTGAAGAACTTCCCGATGCCACGCAGAAACGGCACGAGCTTAATGTCGAGAAGCCAGTCAGCGTTGTCCACCATCTTGAAAGACACCGAGCCGAGGATGCGCTTGAGCTGGCTCTTTAGCGCACGCGTGTTGGCGGCCACCGCCTTCTCGTCGAGCATCACGCGCTCGCCCTGCTCGCGCGGATCACCGATCATACCGGTCCCGCCACCGACCAAGAAGATGAGCTTGTTCCCTGCCGCGGCAAGCCGCTTCATAAGGAGGATGGGTACCAGGTGGCCCACGTGGAGCGAGTCGGCGGTGGGGTCGACGCCCAGGTAGACCGTGCGCGGCTTAGAGAAGATATGCTCGGGCGCCGTTGAGGTGTGCTCCAAGAGCCCGCGGCCCGCCAAGTCTTCAGTGAATTTCATGTGAAGATTATACCACACATGGTAAAATAACCTTTTCAGTATGCATCTTTCCTCATCTGATCACAAAGTAAATAGTCGCGCTATACGACGTGTGCTCCGCGACTACGGGCGACAGTATCGCGCGCACCCATGGCTTGCGCTCGGGTCATTTATGTTCCCGGCAATCGGGACGATATTTGTTTTCTTTATCCCGCCACTCTTTGTGGCTGAGATTGTAAATAAAGCAGCAAGCAACACACTTGACCTTCCGCATACCCTCCCGCTCATTGGCCTCTTTGGTGCCTCATGGATTTTTGGGGAGCTTCTGTGGCGCGTCGGGATCCACTTTATGATCAAACTCGAAGCAAAGGGTAAACAACTCCTAGGAGAGACCGCGCTCGCCGATCTCCTTGGTCGCGACTACGACTTCTTCACCGATAACTTTGTGGGATCGCTCACCAAAAAGGCGCTCGCGTACGCACGCGGCTTTGAGACATTCACGGATATCTTTGCCTTCAATATCCTCACTAACCTCTTCCCGCTCATCTTTGCGCTTATCGTGCTCTCCCGCTACTCGTGGATCCTTCCCGCCGTACTTCTGGGCGCCGTGCTCCTCGTGATATCGGTCTCTATCCCGATTATCCGCATGCGTTCACATCTTGTCGCCGAGCGCCACGCGGCCGGAAGCAAGGTCTCAGGCACGCTCTCTGACGCGCTCACCAACGTGATCATGGTCAAGTCATATGCGCGCGAGGGAGCTGAAGAAGCCCGCAATAAGGATGACCTTACGGCCTACGTCAGTAAGTTCACCCAGGCGGCCAACTTCCAAAACCTTCGGCTCGAAACCATTCTCTCCCCCTTGTATGTCCTTACGAATGTGATCGGGCTCACGCTCGTCATTTTTCTCGCCGCGCCCTTGGGTCTCGCGGTCGGAACGCTCCTTGTCGTCTTCTCCTATTACACTCAAGTCACTCGCGTTTTCTGGGAGATCAATCACATTTATCGCCAGCTTGAGTCTTCCGTCACTGAGGCGGCCGAATTTGCCGAACTAATGCTCGAGAAACCGACGATTACCGACTCCGTGGATGCTGCTCCGCTTGTCGTACAGGACGCACAGATCCACTTCAACGCTATCACCTTCCGCTATGGCGAGGCGCGCGAACCATTCTTTAAAAACTTTTCTTTCTCGATTAAAAGCGGGGAGCGAGTGGGACTCGTGGGTCCGAGCGGTGGTGGCAAAACGACTATCACCAAGCTCCTCTTGCGCTTTGCTGAGGTAGAAGCTGGGGTGATTACGATTGATGGTCAAGATATTACGAAGGTGACCCAACAGTCGCTTCGCAGTGCCGTTGGATACGTACCCCAAGAACCGCTCCTCTTCCACCGCTCACTTTTCGACAACATTGCCTACGGGAGTGTGGGTGCCTCGCGCAAAGAGGTCGAGCGTGCGGCCACGCTCGCACACGCACACGACTTCATCACCACCTTGCCCCAAGGCTACGAGACCTTGGTCGGCGAACGCGGAGTGAAGCTCTCCGGTGGTCAACGTCAACGCGTCGCGATCGCCCGCGCGATCTTAAAGAACGCCCCGATTCTCGTCCTTGACGAAGCAACGAGCGCGCTCGACTCAGAGTCAGAAAAATACATCCAAGAGGGGTTGTGGGAGCTGATGCAGGGCAAGACCGCGATTGTGATCGCACACCGCCTCTCAACGATCAAACATCTTGACCGAATCGTCGTGCTCAACGAGGGTGCAATCGTCGAGGAAGGTACCCATGACGAACTTCTCCGACAGAACGGTGTGTATGCCAAACTCTGGGGTCACCAGTCAGGAGGATTTTTGGAAGACTAGCTAGTGCGCGAGGAAGAAGAGACCAATCGCAGGAGCGACAAACCACCAGAAGAAATATTCTTTAGGTGCAAAGAGAGCGTCAATCGGGGGAGTGAACTGATAAAAATTGGTGATGTCGAACACGTGATACCCAAGCGCGATCAGTATCCCCGCTATGAGGAAGGAGAGAAAGATGAGTGAGAGCGAGCCAATGTCGAGAAAGTCAGAGACGACGATGCGCCGGAGGATGATGTAGAACATAAAGGCGAGCGCGAGGAAAAGCCCGAGGTGGGTGGCGAAGGCGGTGATCTCTGGCGCCTGGGGGAGATATGACTCGTAGGGAAATGCGACATAGAGCGCATACGCGCTATAGATCGCAAGGATAACAGCGACAAATTGACCGCGCCCCACGTAACGCGAGAAGAGGATAAAAAAGAGCACAATCACTAAAATGATGACGAAGTCGCTTATCGAGTGCCACAGCGTACTCGCGAGCGGCCCGGCGATACTGGTCACCTCGGCGATGCTACTGGCGTCTGGCATGGGACCAGTATACACCCTTCCCTAGAGACCCTCGGATTTGAGGTCTGCGACGGACTGCTTGGCACGGCCGGAGAGCTTATGCGGGAGCGCGACCTCAAGGCGGATGATGAGGTCGCCGCGGCCGCCCTCGACCGGGATCCCCTTCCCCGCCACCCGCAGGAGCTCCTCTACCTTGTGCATCACGGGGATCTTGACCTCTAGGGTCTTGCCTTCGAGCGTCTCAACAGAGACGGTAGTACCTAAGAGAGCGTCGGTGAGCTTGACCGGCAAATCCATGATGAGATTGAAGCCGTCGCGGCGGAAAGCGGGGTGCGGCTTCACGTGGATTTTAACGTAAAGATCGCCCGGCGTGCCGGTCTTGACCGCCTCTCCCTTACCAGGAAGGCGGATCATCTCGCCGTTGTCGATACCGGCTGGAATGTTTATCTTCATCTCTTCTTCTTTTCGCTTCACGCCATGACCCTTACAGTCGGCACACTTCTCTTTAGAAATTTTGCCCGTGCCCTCACAGACGTTGCAGGTGCGTACGCTACTGAACTGGCCAAGGATAGAGTTGCGCGTCTCGTGGATGCGACCGCTGCCGTTGCAAGTACTGCACGTGTCGAGGGTTGTGCCGGGCTTGGCCCCACTCCCCGAGCAGGTGCTACAGGTAGAGACCTTGGCCAAGAGGACCGTGCGGGTGGTGCCGAAGACAGCGTCTTTAAAGGGAATCTCAAGATCGATTGAGATGTCGCGCCCACGCGGGGTGGCACGGCGGCCGCCGCGGCCGCCGAAGATATCGCCAAATATATCGCCAAAGTCGAACTCCACCCCGCCCTGCCCAAAGCCCTGCTGAAACTGGGAGAAGTCAAAGCCGCCAAACGGATTCCCTTGTGCTCCTGCTCCTGCCGCCGCTCCTCCTCCGGGGAACGCCTGACCGTAGGTGTCATACTCACGCCTCTTCCTCTCGTCGGAGAGGATTGAGTAGGCCTCGGTGATCTCTTTAAACTTGGACTCGTCGGTGCCGCCCTTATCGGGGTGGTACTTGTGTGCCAACTTGCGGAACGCTTTTTTAATATCGTCTGGTGTCGCCTTCTTGTCGACGCCCAGCACGCTGTAATAGTCTTTGGTCGTTGCCATTTTGTTCAGTATACTCGTTCTTCATTTTGTATGCAAAAAAGGAAGGCGCGAGGAGTCTTCCTCGCGCCTGGGGCCTCTGGCCAACTGGCACCGGCAGGACTCATGAAACGGGATTCCTGCTGACGGCGACAATCACCAGCCAGACCAGACACCCGGTCACTGCGCTCAGGGAGAGCATGAGGCCCAAAAACCAGGCCACAACTCCCCACTTTGATGTGACCCGACCAAACCTGGTGATATCCAAGGGGCTCTCCTTCTTCGCGGAAAATTCCGCATAAATCTATTATGCACAATATTTAGCGAAACGCAACCCCACGAGAGTCTCGCGCCGCTTTGCTCAACTAGTGAAGTCTGACTTCCCTAGTTATTCTGGCTTTTCTTTAAAGTCGGCGTCCTTCGGCCCTGCAGCAGGGCCGTCAGGACCTGCGGCTTCACCTCCGGTCGGTGGAGCTGTCGGCTGCTCACTACTCTTGGCCATCGCCTCCCCGATCTTCATCATCGCCGCCGAGAGCGTCTCGGTGGCGGTCTTGATGAGCACCGCGTCCTCACCCTTGTGGGTGACCTTGAGCGCGTCAATCTTGTCCTGCACGTCCTTGACCACTTCTGCCCCGGCCTTCTCGCCGTGCTCCTTGACCGCCTTCTCTGCCGCATAAATCGCCTGGTCGGCCATATTACGAACCTCAACCAGCTCCTTACGCTTCTCATCGTCAGCCGCATTAGTCTCGGCATCAGTCTTCATCTTCTCAATATCTTCCTTCGAGAGACCCGTCGAGCCCTCAATGCGAATCGACTGCTCCTTGCCAGTGGTCTTCTCTTTTGCCTTCACAGTGAGGATGCCAGAAGCGTCAACATCGAAGATGACCTCTACTTGGGGCATACCGCGCGGCGCCGGCGGGATCCCGTCGAGCATAAACTTGCCGAGTGACTTGTTATCGGCGCTCATCGCGCGTTCGCCCTGAGTAATATGAATTTCCACGGATGGTTGATTATCCGCAGCCGTTGAAAAAGTTTGTGAGCGGATAGTGGGGATCGCCGTGTTGCGCTCCACGAGCTTAGTCGCCACCCCACCCATGGTCTCTATAGAGAGCGAGAGTGGGATCACGTCCACGAGGAGGATATCCTTCACGTCACCCTGGAGAATGCCGGCCTGAATCGCAGCACCCACCGCGACCACCTCGTCCGGGTTCACACTCATATTGGGCTTCTTGCCGAAGAACTTCTCGACCTCACTCTGGATGAGCGGCATGCGGGTCTGGCCGCCGACGAGGATCACTTCATTAATATCGGAGATCTTGAAGGGCGAGGCCTCCATCGCGCGCTTGGTGATAGCCATCGCGCGCTCGACAAACTCACTCGAGAGCTCCTCGAGCTTGGCGCGACTCATCTTGATAAGCAGGTGGCGCGGGCCAGAGGCATCACTCGTGAGAAACGGGATATTCACCTCACTCTCCATCGCGCTCGAGAGCTCGATCTTGGCCTTCTCGGCGGCCTCGTCGAGGCGTTGGCGCGCGAGGGCGTCGGTGCGTACATCGATCCCGCTCTCTCGCTTAAACTCGTCAGCGAGCCAGTTGATAATCTTCTGGTCGATGTCTTTACCGCCGAGGTGTGCGTCGCCGTCGGTACTCTTCACCTCGATCACGTCGCCACCCACCTCCAAGACGGAGATGTCGAAGGTCCCGCCGCCGAAGTCAAAGACTGCAATCTTCTCGTCCTTCTTTTTATTAAAACCGTAGGCGAGCGCGGCCGCGGTCGGCTCGTTGATGATGCGCTTCACGTCGAGACCGGCGATCTGCCCTGCGGCCTTGGTCGCGCTGCGCTGATCGTCGTTGAAGTAGGCAGGCACGGTGATCACCGCCTCGGTGATCTTCTCGCCGAGCTTGGCCTCGGCATCGGTCTTTAGCTTCGAGAGAATCATCGCTGAAATTTCTTCAGGGCGGTACCACTTGTCGTTCATCTTGACCTCGATACCCCCGTTAGCCGCCTTCTGCATCTCAAAGGGGACCACGGCCTTATCCTTCTGCACCTCTGGCTCATCAAACGAGTGCCCGATAAAGCGCTTGATCTGGAAGATAGTATTGAGCGGATTAGTCACCGACTGACGCTTGGCGAGGGTACCGACGATGCGCTCGCCGGTCTTCCCCACCGCGACGATTGAGGGCGTCGTGCGGGCGCCCTCGGCGTTCTCTAAGACACGCGGCTCGCCACCCTCGACGATCGCCATCGCAGAATTGGTAGTGCCCAAATCAATGCCGAGAATTTTAGCCATAGTTAAAATGGTTACTGATTACTACTATTAAAGTGTGCGACCCTGACCTTCGCGGGGCGGATGACGACTTCGCCGCCTGTTCCGAGCTCCGCCGAGGAAAGCTTCCAGCCTTTTTCTAATACTACCGTAACCGTATCATCATTTTCAAGTGTCGCGACGACATCTTGGCCGAGAGCCTCGTGGAGACTGGGGTCAAATGTCTCGCCCACCTCGCCGAGCGCCGTGAGGCCGAGGCCAGCGAACGCGCTCTCGAGTTGCTTCACAATCGCATCAAAGCCACTCGGCAACTCACCGTGTGCTCCGGCGCGCTCGAGAGCGTCGAGTGCTGGGAGGAGCGACTCAATGGCCTTCACCTTCCCCCTCCCTTCAGCCGCCTTGGTGTCGCTCTCGATGCGCTTGAGGAGATTCACGTAGTCGGCCTTGGCGCGCTGCCAACCGTCCATATATTCTTGCTTCTCTTTACGCAGGCTCTCGATCTCCTCTTTCAGCTTAGCCACCTTCGCGGCCGCTGCGGCCGCGACCTCATCGCCGTCCTCTACGACGACGTGCTCGCTTATGTCTTCTTCCGCAATATCATCTCCGTGCCACTCCTTCATGTCTCCACTATGCCTGAAGTCGCGCACGGAGTCAAAAGTCGCTCGATGGTATACTGGGGTGTATGAGCGAACTGCCTCCACAAAAAATACAGACTGAAGCCGTGACACCTGCACCAGAGAAGTCCAAGAGACTCGTGAATCAAATCAGCCTCTCGACTGAACTCGACGAGAACGCCAAGACCATCTGCCAGGAGCTCTTGCGCGACGAGTATATGCGGGTCGGTTATGAGCCAGTGGTGATTGCGGCCTATGATACACGCGGTGAGCGTCTCGCGATCTACGACGAGACCGGTGAAATCATTGGTACTATCGGACTTCTCTTAGACGAGGCGGGTAACCCCGAGTCTCTCCCTGCGGGTACCCTCTTTAAGGAAGAAGTTGCAAAGCTCCAAGAGGGTGGTACGCGACTGATCGAAATAGGTCAGTTCGCAACGTTGGATACGGTCGGCCTCGCTCGTTCCGCCCTAAAAAACCTGGTTGATCAACTCGTCGTTCGGGCAAAGAGTCTGGGTGCGCAAGTGGCGGTCATTACCGTTAATCCTCGACACGCGCCACTCTATGAGCGACTCGGTTTTTCTCGAGTCGAGGCGGGTACACGCCACTACGAGGAGGTAGGTGCTCCCGCAGTGCTCCTCTCCCGCCCCGTAACCCTCCAATAAAAACGAAAGCGGGACCCGTGGGTCCCGCGATCTTGTGCCAGCCCTGCCGCGAGCTAGCTGGTGAGCTCGCCCGCTTCCGCGAGCGCTTCGCCGACCTCCTCTTCGACGAGCGTTGGAGGCGATTCGTCACTGCCCAGCAGCGCCAATCCGCACCCCTCGCAGATATGCCAGCCGAGCTGTGGGACAACTTCGCGTTTGCAGGCGTTGCAAACGACTTGTTCGTTGGCGGCCATCGGATTTCTCCGGTATGGAGCAAAATTGCGTCCAGACAAACTGTACTCTTGTAGTGTGCAAACAGCAAGCAGATTGTATGAATAATCGGAATCTCTTGAGTCACTGAAAGGTATCCACAATCTCGACGCTATAGCATACTTTTTGTTGATAGTAACGTCCGAGATGGCAAAAGGTATGATATATCATACCAGCATATCCAAAACTTCATGCTATAGCAGCATTTCGTGGATAGTTGATGGCAATAGAAAAAGCCGAGGGGCGCTCGGCTTCTCCGGTTGCGGCTTCGGCCGCCTTGGCTTCCTCCTTCCCCGCCCTATCTCGGGGCAGCCATAGTGGTATGGCTTACCCCCTCGCCAGGCAACGTAGGTGCCAAGCTTGATGGGAAGCCCACACCTGCGGCGTGTACAGACGGTAGCCGTCATCAGAGCCCCCAGAAAGCGAGGACCTGCTGATGGATACCGTTCCAGAAGCGGAGGTTCTGCTTCTGGTACTCGAGCATTTCGACAAACAGCGGCGCAAAGGGGCGCGCCAACTCTTCGAGGTCGATGAACATGACGATCTCCTACGGGAGGGATTCCCGTAAGGTAACTCTACCACCAAAAGAACAGCCGCCCATGGCGGCTGTTCGCATACGCGAGAACTACTGGAGCTGGGCGCGGAAACGCCTGAAGGCATCCCACTCGCTCTCTGGTGTGGCGCGCACAGCGCCGAGCACCTTCTCAAGGAGCTCAAACTGCCGCGCGAGCGTGTTGTAGAAGTGACTACGCTCCGGCTTCCCTCCTGCGATAAGCTTCGCCGAAAGGTTTCCGTAGGCGCTCTGTCCCATCTGTCTGAAGTAGCGCACGCTCACTCGGAGGCGGAGTGCGCGCTCGGGGAAAAGACCCGCAAGCAGAAGCGCTTCGTCACCAACACGCTTGAGCACGACGTTCCCCTTCTCACCCGACAGCTCCACCGCACGGAGGAAGCCGAGTGCAAGGACGTCGTGAGTGATCTCTGGGTCACGCAGGTGCTCCACCAAGCAGTCAACGAGAAATCCGTGGAGCGCATGCGGGAGCGTGACCGATGCCTTCTCTTCTCCGGCTCTCACCAGCGTATCAAAGAGCGCGACCTCTCCCGAGACATACGGGTTTTGTCGTGCGAGCAACATACCGTCTCCTCTCTCGAGTTGCCCAAGCGAGATTGCTGGGCTCTGGCTGATATATAGCACACAACCGCCCCTTTGGGGCGGTTGCTGTTTTGTATTACTTTATCTCTTAGACCACTGCGGCGCTTTGCGGGCTTTCTTGAGGCCCGGCTTCTTGCGCTCCTTGGCACGCGGGTCGCGCTTGAGAAAGCCGGCCTTCTTAAGAATCGTGCGGGTCTTCGGCTCAGCTGCAATAATCGCGCGGCTAATAGCGTGGCGAACCGCGTCTGCTTGTGCAGAGATGCCACCTCCCGAGACATGAGCGGTCACGGTGTAGTGTTCAGCACTCTCAGCTTTTCCAAATGCCTCTTCAGCAATAACCGCACGATCAGCAGTCTTGAAATAATCCTTGGCGCTTTTGCCGTTGACCGTGAGGCTTGACTTGCTTGCTGGCGTGATGCGCACGCTCGCGATCGCGGTCTTACGGCGCCCAACAGCATGAGTGAAAGTAGTAGCCATATTACGCATTAACAATAAGATTCTTCATCCGTGGTGCACGGAGCTTGTTGCGCGGGATCATCCCGTCAACCGTCTTTTTGACAACGTCTGCAATGCCCTTCTTCGCAACCATCTCTGCCATGGTCATCGAGCGGAGTCCGGCGGGATAGCCCGTGTAGCGGGTGTAGATTTTCCCCGTTGTGCGACGGAGCGGAAGGTGGAGCTTGCCGGCATTCTCGATTACCACCGTAACCGGGTGTGCAGTTTGTTTGTCGAAGTGGACCGAACGCTTCCCAAGAAGGGCGTGCGCTGCCTCGCTTGCCACACGGCCAAGCGTGCGGTCGGTGGCGTCGATCGTATAGGTTGTTGTTTCTGGTTTGATAATCCGCGTCATAGATAAATATGGTGTACTAGACAAATGAGATATACGCAAGTTTGCGTGCATCGCTCTTACCGCGCACCGAGCGCTTCACGACCCGTGTGTACCCGCCGTTTCTATCAACATACCGAGGCGCTATGGTGTCAAAAAGCTTCTTGGTTGCTTCTTTGTCACCGAGTTTTGCCTGCGCGAAACGGCGGGTCGCGAGCGTATTCTTCTTTCCGTACGTGACGAGACGCTCGATCGCGGGGCGCAGTGCCTTGGCCTTGGCCTCCGTAGTCGAGATCCGCTCCTCCAAGACCAGTGAGCGCATCAAGGACTTGAGAAGCGCCCGGCGCTGACCGGTCTTACGATGGAAAGTCTGTGCTTTCTTGGTATACGCCATAGTAGTTACTCGCCTTTGAGCGTGAGGCCGCAGCCGGCAAGCGCGGTCGAGATCTCCTCAACCGCCTTGTCGCCAATACCGTCAAGCTCCTTAAGTGCCGAGGCGGTCTTGCGGGCGAGACCGGCTGCACTCTTGATCCCTGCCTCCTCGAGTGCCGAAACGACACGAGTAGGAAGACCGAGATCAGCAATCTTTACCTTCGTCGCATCAAGCTCGCCGTCGGTCTCCTTTGCCGAAGCTGATGCCGTACGTTCATGCGCCGGCTCATTCTCTTGAAAACCAATCACGGCCTTGAGCTGGTGAATCATCGTCTCGATTGACTTTTCAAGTGCTTCGCGCGGAGCGATCGTGCCGTTGGTCTCGATCAGGATACGGAGACGGTTGAAGTCGGTGCGGTCTCCCACGCGCATGTTATCGACCTCGTAGTTCACGCGACGGATCGGTGTGAACGTCGCGTCAAGCGCGATGGTGCCGATGTCGACTTTGTCTTTGGTCAACACTTCGCGCGGCACGTAGCCGAGGCCGCGTTCGATCGTTGCTTCAAGCTCGAGGGTTGCCTTTCCGGCGAGATCGCAGATGTGCTGACCCGGATTCTTGATCTCGACCTGGCTGGGGAGATTAAAGTCTTTTGCGGTTATCTCGCCGGTGCCCTTAGTGATAAGGGAGATGGTTTGTGGCTCATCACCGTGAAGGATAAAGTGAACGCGCTTGAGATTGAGGAGGAGCTCCATCACCGTCTCGCGCATCCCATCAATAGTTGCAAACTCGTGAGGAATACCCTCGATCTTGACTTGGGTGATCGCTGCGCCCGGGAGTGAAGAGAGGATGATACGGCGCAAGCTGTTGCCCAGCGTATGACCGTATCCCGGATAAAGTGAATCAATTTCATAAACGCCCTGCATGTCCTCTTCAGACACGATACGGGGCTTGCTTGGCAAAGTAATGTGGTATTCCATAACGCAATCGTAATTACCAGTGAATAATAATGAAAAACTACCTCGTGTAGAACGAGAGCACTGAGACCATGTCGCCTGCGACATCTGCTGACGCCGAGGTGGGCCGCTCGACCACGCTCCCGCTCATCGAACTCGCATTCCAGTTAAGCCAGGAGGGGAGCGGACGCTCGGCAAAGCGCTCAGCGAAGCCGACCAGCACCCCATGCTCCTTTGATCCATCGCGGATACTGATCTCGTCACCTACCGAGAGAGCACACGAAGGCACACGCATTTTCTTCCCGTTCACCATCACGTGACCATGTGCTACCATCTGGCGCGCCGCGCGGCGCGTGGCAGCGAGACCGAGGCGCCACACCACGTTGTCGAGGCGAAGCTCAAGGAGTTCATGAAGACGATCCGATGGCTGCGCCGCATGCGCCGTGAGCGCCTTGCGCACATAGTTACGGAACTGGCGCTCCGGGAGTCCGTAGGTCACGCGGACCTTCTGTTTCTCGAGCATCTGCTTGCCGTACTCGCTCTGACGCCCACGCCCACGACGCTTGTTCTTTGCGCTCCGTTCTGCAGAAATAGCAAATTTCTGCGTCTGCGCTTTCTCAAAGACGGTTGCGCCAAGGCGCTTTGCAATTTTGTATCGTGGTCCCGTTTTCATAATAAAGTATTACACGCGACGCGGCTTCGGCGGCCGGGGACCGTTGTGCGGGATCGGCGTCACATCTTTAATCGCGCGGATCTGGATCCCTTTGCTGGAGAACGCGCGGAGAACCGACTCACGACCAGCTCCCACACCACGGATCACAACTGCCGCCTCCTTGAGGCCAATCATCATCCCTTTCTCGCCGAGAAACTCACCCACCTTGGCCGCCGCATAGGGGGTCGACTTACGCGCGCCAGAAAAGCCGAGTGCGCCCGCGCTTGAAGAGACAATCGCATTACCTTTCTCATCAGTGAGAATCGCTTTGGTGTTATTAAACGTCGCCTCAATGTGGAGCACTCCCTTATCGAGATGACGCTTCGTCGCCTTTGAGAGTGCACGCTCCTTGCGCCCCTGGTCAAGGCCCTTACCGCTCTTCTTAATGATACGTTTCTTTCCCATAGGTATGATTACGTCTTTTCGAGCGTACGGCGACCCGAGGTCATCGTCTTGCGGACGTTGCCACGACGCGTGCGCGAGTTGGTCTTGGTGCGCTGCCCGCGCGTCGGCATCCCACGCGCATGACGATCACCCCGCTCCGAGCGGATATCTTTAAGGCGCTTAACGTTCTGACCGATCTCACGGCGCAGTTCACCCTCGATCGTGAAGCCTTCGGCGAGTGCGCGGATCTTCTGCTCTTCATCGGCCGTGAGCTCGCTCCCCTTCTTAGTGAAGGGGATGCCGCTCTTGGTGAGGATCTCGCGGGCACGAGTCGGACCGATGCCAAAAATAAGCGGCAGCGAGTAGGCGAGCTGCTTGTTATCGGGAAGGGTGATACCGGCGATACGCATGTATGAAAAATTAACCTTGACGCGCCTTGCGGCGGGGATTCTTTTTATTAATACGATAGAGGCGCCCGCCGCGACGGACGAGCTGATCTCCTGGTTGCTGGACTTTGATAGATGCCCGGACTTTCATTGAATACGATAATTTACGTTAATCTTCGCACGATTCGTGCTCGCCCTCCGTAGGGGTCGAGCACCATCTCTACCTTGTCGCCCACCAAGACACGGATCCGATGGAGGCGCATTTTACCGGCTAGATACGCGAGCAAAAGCTCGCTCTCTGCGACTTCGTCTCCCGCTTCTATGGCGTCAGCCTGATCCTCTGAGGGGTCTAAACGAACACGAAAAAGAGAGTTAGGCAACACTTCCTCAACGGTGCCTGTCGCCGTTGGTTTTGTCTCGTCGCTCTCACTCATTTATGGTTCATTACTCTCATTCGGATACCTTTATAATCTAGCAGGTATATAAAATATCGTCAACCGAGTCTAGACGACCAAGTTTACAAGGCGGTTGGGGAGGTAGACCACTCGGCTCGGCTCGGCTCCGGCAAGCGCCGCAGCGACCGGCGGGAGCGCGCGTGCCGCCTGTACCGCCTCCTCCTCCGAGGCGCCTGTGGTGAGTGTAATCGAACCACGGCGCTTGCCGGACACCTGGACGACCACCGTGTATTCGGTGGCGGCCGCCACCTCGCGTACCGGCCACGGCTGCTGGTGGACTGAACCCTCTCCGCCGAGCTTTTCCCATAGGCTTTCAGCAAGGTGCGGCGCAAAGGGCGCGAGCATAATCAAGAAATCTTTGAGGACGCTCGCGGGCACTTCTTCTGTAGCCTCAAGCTCATTGAGAAGCGTCATCAGCGCCGCAGCTCCGGTGTTGAACTTAAATCGATCTCCCTCCCCGGCCACCTTCGCGCTTGCCTTAGCCACCGCCTGCTCCATCAAGCTTTGAGAACTTGGAGGTGAAACCTCCAAGTTCGACTTGGAGGTTTCACCTCCAAGTTGCTGATAACGAGACATGAGGCGGTCGACACGCTCGAGGAACTTACGCATCGAGGCAACGCCTTCAAGATTCCATGGGTAGCTCCCGGGCTCGTTGTAAGGGCCGATAAAGGCGAGGTAGAGCCGTACTGCGTCAGCGCCATACTTCTGCACAAACTCGTCCGGGTTGACCACATTCCCCTTCGATTTGCTCATCTTAGCCCCGTCTGGGCCCATGATGAGCCCGCGATTGAAGCGCTCGGTGAAAGGTTCATCCACCGGCACGAGCGCGAGATCATAGAGTGCCTTCATAAAGAAGCGCGCATAGAGGAGGTGCATGGTGGTGTGCTCGCTCCCGCCGGAGTAGCGGTTCACCGGGATCCACTTCTTCATGAGCGCAGCATCAGAAAACTTATGCGTATCGCTGGAGTCGAGATAGCGAAGGAAATACCACGACGAGTCCATAAAGGTGTCGAAGGTGTCATACTCGGGCGTCCATCCCTCGCCAAATATTCTCGTGACCCGCTCCTTAAGCTCCTTCGATGACGCGAGGGGCGCCTTGCCAGTGGGAGTGAAGTCGACATCAGTGGGCAGGATCCAGGGCAAGTGTTCAGAGGGAATGGCATGCGGCTTCCCTGCTGGATCGTAGACAATCGGGATCGGGCAGCCCCAGTAGCGCTGACGGCTGATGAGCCAATCACGGATGCGGTAGTTGGTGGCTACTTCGCCGCCCACAGCGGCGATGATGTCTGCCTTGGCCTCTTCACTGTTGCGCAGAGTGAAGTCACCGGAGTTCATCAGTATCCCTGTACCCGTGTAAGGCAATGGGTTTTCTCCGCGCTCCACCACCTCAATAACTGGCAGTCCCATCCGTGCGGCAAACTCGCCGTCGCGCTCGTCGTGTGCAGGGACGGCCATCACGGCGCCGGTGCCGTAGGAGGCAAGCACGTAGTCGGCAATGTAGACGGGGATCTCCTCCTTGGTCGCCGGATTGATTGCCTTCACTCCTTTAAGCTCGACACCCGTCTTCTCTTTATTCTCGCTACGCTCGCGCTCGCTCTTCTTGGCGGTCGCCGTAACATACGCCTCGACTTCTTTTTTGTTAGTGAGGCTCGGGAGAAGTGTGGCGACAAGCGGGTGCTCGGGCGCGAGTACGACGTAGGTGGCGCCAAAGATGGTGTCAGGGCGAGTCGTGAAGACTCGTATCTTCTCTTCTCTTCCCGCAAGGGCGAACTCGAGATGCGCGCCCTCGCTCTTACCGATCCACGCTCTCTGCGCCTCTTTTATCTCCTCGCGCCACGGGAGCGGGTCAAGCCCCGTGAGCAGCCGATCCGCATATGCAGTAATTTTCAAGAACCATTGCGTGAGCCGCTTCTCGACTACCTCGGTGCCGCAGCGCTCGCAATGGCCGTCGATAACTTGTTCGTTGGCGAGCACGGTCTGGTCTTTGGGGCACCACTTCACCGCAGCCTCCTTGTGCTCAGCGAGCCCGTGCTCAAAGAGCTTTATGAAGAGCCACTGCGTCCACTGATAGTAGGCGGGGTCGCAGGTGACCACCTCTTTACCCCAGTCGAAGGAGGCACCCATGCTCTGGAGCTGTCCGCGCATCCGCTCGATATTGGCGAGGGTCCACTCCTTGGGGTCAACGCCATTTTTAATCGCCGCATTCTCAGCCGGGAGGCCAAAGGCGTCGAAACCTATTGGGAAGAGAACGTTTTTACCGCGCAGCCGCAGCATGCGCGCGTAGATGTCGGTCACCGCAAAGGCGTACCAGTGCCCGATATGCAGGTCGCCGGAGGGATACGGGAACTCCACCAAGAGGTAATACGGATCTTTCGTCTCATCAGTGAGATCGGCCTTATACAGATCACGTGCTGCCCATTTCTCTTGGGCAGCCTTCTCGATCTCGCGGTGGTCGTACGCCATAGATTATACGCGGTGTTTTGGAACAAGGTTTAACCTTGTTAGTTTTTGGAGAGCGGTGGGTAGAAGCTCGGGTCGATGATACGGTTAAAGCATACGCGACCCTTGTCGTGCTGCCATGAGTTGTTCACGGGGTATACACCCTCGCCCGTCTTCATGGGCATTGCAGCAGGCACTGAACGCCCTTCGAAAACTGTATCGGTACCCGCCTTATTGAACTCGGCACACAGCTTGAAGGAGAGTGCACCGATGGGCTGGTACTCGTAGTCGGTATTCGTCTGCGGATCAAGGGGAATCGGACCGTAATAGTTTATCGAGGAATTGAGGTCAGCGAGTACAGCGGGGAGGGCTCGCTTAGCCTGATAGTAGTTCAACACCTGCGACTGGATGTTCTGCAGATCGCTCACCTTCTGTGCGTCAAAGCGCGCGAGACGCGCCTGAGCCGGCGTACCGACGATAAAGAAACCCGCACCAATCGACACGACGACGAGCACGACGACGCCGATACGCACTGCATCGCGCCGCTTGGAGAAGCGTTCCCAGTAGCCGGAGAGTTCAGCGACGAAATGCATAAACACCCCTGCCGCAAGGAGGAAGATGACCAGCACCTTCAGGACAAAAGCGGTGGTGAGCTCTTCACCACTGAAGAATTGGGAGAGGAGGGCGATAAGATCGCCCGCCATCGCGAGGCCCGCGAGGAAGAGAGTGAAGATGAGCGCCCAACGGCGAACCCAGATCTCATTGCGAGAGGGGTCGCGCGCTGCATCTTTATGGATGAGCCACATGAGGAGCAGGTATATCGGAAAGAGAACGACGACCGAGGCCATCTCAAAGCTGATCCCGCTTTCGTAGGGGTTGGCAGGGAGATACGAGAGCGCGTTGGGGAACGAGTAGTTGATGTAGTCGAAGAGGAGCGCCGCGTAAGCGATCACGCTCCAATAAAAGGCGACAATTGCGCCAGCCCAGAGGAAGAAATCTTTAGCGGTTGTTCTTGGTTTGTCCATATGTAGACGATTATACCACAAAACAACCATTCACGCCCCAAACTGTTCAGCCGTGCAAAAACTCTATAACATCCCCATCCTTCACCACGTACTCCTTCCCTTCTGTGCGCACGAGGCCCTTCTCGCGGGCGGCGGCGTAGGAGCCAGCGGCAAGGAGTGTGCTCCACTCGATAACCTCGGCGCGGATAAATTTATTCAAAAAGTCATTGTGGATGGCGGCGCCCGCCGCGGGCGCCGTGCTCCCCGCCTTCACCGTCCACGCGCGGGTCTCATCTTTGCCGGTCGTAAAAAAGGAGATGAGCCCGAGCGTCTTGTATGCCGCGGTGATGAGCCCCGCGAGGCCGTCCTCGCTCACCCCGAGCTCTTGGCGAAAGCCTTCACGGTCTTCATCGGCGACGTCGTTAAGCTCGCGCTCGGTCGCGGCGTCGAGATAGATGTAGCGGCCGCCAAGCGACTCCACGAGCTCGATGGCGCGCTCCGCGCGCCCATCCTTAAGCTCATCGAGGTTGTGCCCACCGCTCTTTTTATTAAACGCATAAAGAATCGGCTTCAGGGTAAGGAGGTTGAGCGACTGCACTGCCCTTTTCTGATCCTCTGAGAGCCCTGCCTGGAGCGCGAGCTTACCGAGACTGAAGGCTTGAGCAAGGAGGGTGAGCGCGCTGTCTTCAAGCACCGCGGCCTTGTCGCCCATGGTAACGTCGCGTGCGATTTTGTCGCGGCGCTTACGCACTTGCTCGGCGTCGGCAAGGACGAGCTCGAGGTTGATAATCTCGATATCTTTATACGGCTCGACCTCATTCTCGACGTGGAGGATGCTGGTGTCGTCAAAGAAGCGCACCACCTCGAGGATCGCATCGGTCTCGCGGATATTGGCTAGGAACTGGTTCCCGAGCCCTTCGCCGGTGGAGGCCCCCTTCACGAGCCCTGCGATATCGACGAATTCTATCGCCGCCGGGATCACCTTGGCGCTCGAAGAAAAGGCCTCGAGCTTGGCGAGCCGCGCGTCTGGCACGCCGACGACACCGACCGAGGGGTCGATGGTGCAGAAAGGATAATTCTCTGCCGGCACACTCGCCTTGGTGAGCGCATTAAAAAGCGTCGACTTACCGACGTTCGGCAGACCCACGATACCGATCTTAAGCATCTAACCAATCTACACTATGCGGCGAGAAACAGAAAACCCGCGCGGCTACGCCGCGCGGGTTTTCTCCTCTATCAGGTGACGACACGCTCGTGTCGCAAGCTGAATCGAGGGGCGAACACGAAGACCGGAGTCAACGTGTTCGCCCAGGCATCCGGCCCCGGGGGCAAAACAATCCATATAATAAGCCATTTCCCCAGCATTAAAATTCGAAATCCCCTCGGGTGCCACTCGTGGCTCCCTCGGGGACTCCTCTACCGTTCTTGACGGCGCTACTTGCGCAGGTCCTGCAAGCCCGGCGGCGGCCAGTTCTCGAGCTGGGTGCCAAACTGGAGGCCGCGAGAGGCCAGCGCTTCCCTGATCTCGTTGAGGCTCTTGCGGCCGAGATTGGGGATCTTCAGCAGCTCGGTCTCGGTGCGCTGGATCAGGTCGCCGATGTAATAGACGCCCTCGGCCATCAGACAATCCCGCGCACGGATCGTAAGCTCGAGGGTCTCGATCGGCTGCAGCAGGTTCAGGTCGTGCGCCGACCCGCCAGTCTCGCCGAGGATCACGTTGATGTCCGATGCGACCGTGGCAGCTTCCATCGCCAGCTTGCTAAGCTTCGCGACCAGCACCTTCAGCTTGTCGATCTCTTCCGCTTCGAACACTATAGCTGTCTTCATGAAAGTCTCCAACCCCAGATAACCCTGAGGAACGGTCTGCGAAAATCGCGGGTACTACTGCCCTAGGTTATAAACTATTCAAATGGTTTGTCAATATTCTTATCTTTGACGATCGGCTAGTGATAAGAATATTTTTTACTTACGGGAGCGGAGAGAAATAGTGCGCAGGAGCTGGAGGAGTACAAAAAAGATCCCCGTGACGACGACGAAGGAGGCGAGCACGGCGCCAAAGGAGAGGAGCGGGAGCCACCCGAGCGTCGCGTAGGCGAGAAACCACCATGCCGAGAAGGCGATCGCTGAACCGTAGGCAAAGGAGACTCGCTTACGCGAGAGCGCCCACGAGACCCAGACGATAAGGAGCGAGAGGAGCATCAGGGTCCAGTAGCTCTGTGAGAAGCCGGGCTGCACTCCGGGGTCACTCACATACGCGAGGATAACGAGCCCGAGCGAGGCGAGAAGGATCAAGGTCATACCAAAGCGGAGCCCTGTGGCTATAGCGTCGAGGTGTGTGCGCTCGGCGCGGTCGACCTTGCCGTCGCGCATCGCGCGGATATAGGCGAGCTCTGCCCAGATGGTCGCAAAGGCGCCAGTGAAGGCGCCGAGCGCTTGGAGAAAGACGAAGAGGATGACGAGGCTGTACATGATTTATTTCCGCTGTATCGTACCCGAGAGCTCGGCGCGGTATTTCTTCATCACCTCCATCGCGGCCTTCATCTCGCTCTCCCCACCCTTCTTGCGTCGCTCGATCTCCTTGCCGATCTTCTGAAAGAGCTCCGGGTCTTTAGAAACCATGGTGATCATCTGTTCCCGCTGATCAGCGGGAACGTCTTTCATTTTCCACTTGGCGTACTGATTGAGAAGAAACATTTTGACTGACATATTATGAAAGGTGAGGGCGTTGATGAAAGCCGCGGATAGTACGCGTCGTGAGGTAGAGCGTAATGAGGGAGAGGAGGGCGAGCACTTCGACATAGACAAATGATGGATCGGTCATGCTCACTCCTGTGCGATAACGGCTGATCGCCGTGACTCCAAAAAGGAGTGTCCCTACCGTCGCGAAGACCGCGTTCGCCCAATGGATCCACCCCTGTGCTGGATTCGTAATTCCCGCGAGAACGACCAAGATCACTGCCGTGACCACGGTCCCGATAGTTGAAAGCGGGAGCGTGGCGCCAGTTGACTTGGCCACGACCAAGATAACCGCGGCAATCACGAAAAGGATCCGCGAATTGTCGCCGTGATAGTGCGGCCGCACGCGCTCGGGTGGTACCTGATCAGAGAAGCCGTCTTCCATATACCCCCAGTATACCACTTGCCTACAGAAGTATAGTCGCCTGATTGCGAGAGACTTCAGCTACCCCGCCATGAGGGATCTCAAAATGATACGACTGGTTATCGGCGGCCTTCACGTGCATCTGTCCCACCGCAAGCTCTGATACAAAGGCTTCATGCTCAGGCAAGACTTGAAAGATACCCTCCTTTCCGGGCAGGGTCACTGACACCGCCTCCCCGTCAAAGAGATTCTCTCCGACCCGTGCGACCGTCAGGTGAAATGTTTTCGTCATACTGTGCTGCTAGTATGATATATCATACCTTTTAGCCCACCTGGTCGATCGAACCCTTCATGTAGAACGCTTGTTCCGGTTTGTCATCATGCTTCCCTTCCACGATCTCTTTAAATCCACGGACGGTCTCTTCGCGCGAGACGTATACCCCCGGAGTACCGGTGAAGGGTTCGCCGACGAAGAACGGCTGGGAGAGAAAGCGCTCGATCTTGCGCGCGCGATTCACCGAGAGTCGGTCCTCCTCCGAGAGCTCCTCCATACCGAGAATGGAGATGATATCCTGTAAATCTTTATACCGTTGCAGAACAAGCTTCACCTGGTTAGCCACGCGGTAGTGCTCCTCTCCCACGATCTCTGGCGTGAGCGCTGCGGAGGAAGACTCAAGCGGGTCGATCGCTGGATAGATGCCGAGTGAGGCGAGCGCGCGAGAGAGCACCACCGTACCGTCAAGGTGGGCAAAGGTGGTCGCGGGTGCCGGGTCGGTGAGATCGTCGGCCGGCACATACACCGCCTGCACACTGGTGATCGAGCCCTTCGTGGTTGAGGTGATGCGCTCCTGCAGCTTGCCCATCTCCTCGGCAAGAGTCGGCTGATAGCCAACGGCGCTCGGCACACGGCCAAGCAGCGACGATACTTCAGAACCCGCCTGGATAAAACGGAAAACGTTGTCCATGAAGAAGAGGACATCTTTCCCGCCCTCATCGCGGAAGTATTCTGCCTGCGTGAGACCAGAGAGCGCGACGCGGGCGCGCGCACCCGGCACCTCGTTCATCTGTCCAAAAACCAGAGCAGTTTTAGCGAGCACGCCCGACTCCTCCATCTCGTGGTAGAGATCATTGCCCTCACGCACGCGCTCGCCAACACCTGCGAATACCGAGTACCCTCCGTGTTCAGTGGCCACATTGCGGATGAGTTCCTGGATGAGCACGGTCTTCCCCACCCCAGCGCCGCCGAAGAGCCCCACCTTCCCGCCCTTAAGGAAAGGGATGATGAGGTCGATCGCCTTGATCCCTGTCTCAAAAACCTCCGCCTTGGTGGTCTGCTCGTCAAAGGTGGGCGGCGCACGGTGGATCGGGAGGCGCTTCGTATGAGCGTCGATAGGCCCCTTGCCGTCGACTGGCTCGCCGAGCACGTTAAAGAGGCGGCCGAGGGTCGCCTCACCCACAGGGACAGAGATAGGCGCACCGGTGGCAGTGACGCTCTCGCCACGCGCGAGGCCTGCGGTCTCGTTCATTGAAATAGCGCGGACGCGGTCGAGGCCGAGGTGCGCCGCAACTTCAAGTGTGAGATGTCCGTGGGTTGCATTCTTCGCTACGGTGAGCGCATCGCCGATCGCAGGGCGTGCGGCTCTCGTGTCTGGGTGCGTTGGGAAGTGGACGTCGACCACTGGCCCGATGATTTCTGTAATAGTACCGTTCATACTGCTCTGATTATGTTGCTAATGCTTCGCGGCCGCCCACGATCTCGGAGACTTCACGCGTAATTCCCGCTTGACGGATCTTATTAAAGAGACGTGTGAGATCATGCGCGACCTCCTCTGATTTGTCTGATGCATTCTTCATCGCGACCATACGCGCCGAATGCTCCGACGCCTTTGCTTCAAGCAGGAAGTGATACAGCGAGACAGAGACGAGGCGCGGCAAGAGATACTCGAGCACCGTACCATCCTCGGGCTCGAGGCTGTAGGCCGCCGGTGCCGCAATGGCCGGGAGCTCACTCCACTTCCCCTTCACGGGGACAATATCCCTGACGAGCTGTTCCACCGTCGCAAGTGAGAGAGGGAGCAGAGCGCGCACGGCTGGAATCTGTTCGAATGTTGATTTGAAGTTGCTATACGCGACGATGACCTGATCGTAATCCCCCGCAATAAATCCGCTTGAGAGTGCTGCACCGAGCTCCTCCATCACCGAGAGCTCGACGGTATCCTTCTTGTTCTCATAGCGCATCGCGACACGGTAGCCGCGTCGTGCGAAGTACTCCTCACCCTTCTTGCCGTAGCCGTAGACGGTCACCGCGGTGACCGGGTAGGCGGCAACCGCATCAGCGGCAGCCTTGATCACCGCGCTGTTGAGGGCTCCCGCGAGCCCTTTATCGCTCGTAAGGATGACGAGGGCGACGCGCTCGACGGGGCGCACCTGCGCGAGCGGGTGGCGCGCCACCTCCGTGCTGCCCGAGAGACGCGCGAGGATAGCGAGCGCCGCGCGCGCGTAGGGGCGTCCAGCGAGCGCATCGCCTTGGGTCTTGCGCATCTTCACAGCAGAAACCGCCTCCATCGCCCGAGTTACCTTGTGGGTACGCTCGGTCGCCTTGATTTTGGATTTAATGTCTTTTAACGCCATACAAAGTTAGGACACCCAGTGTCCTAGTTTTTATGCTGCGCGACAAAGGCGTCGAGCTTCTCGCGAAGTGTTTTCTCGGTCTCTTCACGAATCTCACGAGATTCTTTGATCGCGGCGAGGACGCCGCCGGCCTCGCGGTAGAGGTAGTCGCGAAGCTTCTCCTCAACCTCCTTAATCTCTTCTGGTGCAAAAGAATTCAGGTACCCGCTGGTTGCAGTAAAGATAATCGCTGCCTCCATTTCAAAGGGGAGCGGAACACCGCGTCCCTGGTTGAGAATCTCGGTCATGCGACGCCCAGCATCGATGCGCTTCTTGGTTTCAGGATCCAAGTCAGAAGAGAACTGCATGAAGGCTTCCAGTTCTCGAAACTGAGCGAGCTCGAGCTTAATCTTGCCGGCGACCTTCTTCATCGCCTTCGTCTGTGCCGAGCTTCCCACGCGCGAAACAGAAATACCAACATTGATGGCAGGACGCTGCCCTTTATTGAAGAGGTTCGTCTCGAGGTAAATTTGTCCGTCGGTGATCGAGATCACGTTGGTTGGGATGTACGCCGAGACATCGCCCTCCTGCGTCTCGATAATCGGGAGCGCAGTCAAAGAACCTCCCCCTTTCTCCTTGGAAAGCTTGGCGGCACGCTCGAGGAGGCGTGAGTGGAGGTAGAAGATGTCACCCGGGTATGCCTCGCGGCCCGGCGGGCGACGCAAGAGGAGCGCCAGCTGACGATAGGCAACGGCCTGCTTAGAGAGGTCGTCGTAGACGACGAGCGCGTCCTTCCCTTGCTCCATAAAATATTCACCGATGGTCGCGCCCGCAAACGGCGCAAGGAACTGCAAGGCAGCAGGACTAGATGCAGGAGCAGTTACTACAATGCTGTACTCCATCGCGCCGCGGGCGGCGAGCTCGGCCACGAGTTTGGCGGTTTTGCTCTCTTTCTGACCGATCGCGACATAGATACAGATAGGACGCGTAGTGGCCGACTCACTCTTCTGATTGATAATGGTGTCGATCGCGATGGTGGTCTTGCCGGTACCGCGATCACCAATGATGAGCTCACGCTGACCACGACCGATCGGGATCATCGCGTCCACCGCCTTGATACCCGTATGGAGTGGGACATTCACCGGAGCACGATCGATCACGCCATACGCCTCGCGCTCGATCGGCCGCTCCTCCTTCGCCTTCGTCGGGCCTTTCCCGTCGACGGGCTCGCCGAGAGGGTTCACCACGCGTCCCACAAGCTCGGGACCGACCGAGATTGAGAGGAGGCGGTTGAGGCGACGCACGAGCATCCCCTCATAGATCTTGGACGCATCGCCCAGAATGACCGCACGGACGCCGTCCTCTTCAAGATTCAAAATGAGTCCATAGATTGGGTTGGGGTCTGCGAGCGCCTCGGTAAGCGTGCGATCAAACGTGGGATCAAAGAGGACCATCTCAGAAAGGACTGCCTTCTCGAGCCCGTCGATTTCAGCGATCCCGTCGCCGGTAGCGCGCACGACACCCACCTCTTCAGCACCCACCTCGGGTGCCCATGCGGCGATCTCTTTTTCAATACGTTCGATGATGCTATTCATACGTTACCGAGTGACGGTCTGATAAATCGTAAGGAGGGCACGCTTCGCTGAATGATCGATGAGGCGGCCGTGACTGCGCGCACGCCATCCGTGAATAAGGCCGTGATTGACGCTTGTGTGGCTGGCACTAATGCCTGCTGCAGCTGCGGCGCGGAGCGCCGCAGCTGCTTCTTTGTGATGCGCGACTTCGATTACCGGACGCCGTGCAGCGCGGCGTGCGGCAACCTTGCGCAGCTCCCGCGCAATCTGCGGCAGCATTTTGAGACGGCCCATACTCTTCAGGTGCATGATGAGCTTGGTGACTGCTGCGTCAGACGCTTCTTTGTCCTCGACTTCCGCGGCAGCTTCGAGTATGCGGGTGTAGGTATCAATCATAGTGCTTCTTGAGAATCTTCTCTGCAGCGAGGAGGGCGACTCGCGCGATCTCCCGCTCGCTCTCGCGCTTCCCGCGGGCGGCCGCCTCTTCTGTGCGCAGAGCTGCTTCACGCGTGAGCGCGGCCGCCCGCTCCTCTGCCTCCTTGAGAAGGCGCCCCTTCTCGGCGGCCGCTGCCTCACGCGCACGAGCAAGGAGCTCCTGTGCTTTAGTATCAGCCGTTCTGACCCGCTCGGCCGCCTCGTGGTCAGCACCCGCAAGGAGTGCTCCCGCCTTTTCAGCATCGGCGACTCCTTGCGCCACCAGCGCCTTACGCTTCGCGAGCATATCCATCACAGGGGTGTAGAGAAAGTAACGGAGCGCGACAAGCACCAAGGCAAAGTTAATCGCCTGCGCAATGAGTAGGCGCCAATCGATGCCGAACGCTGAGAAAAGCTGGTCCATCGAGCGTGGTGATCTAAACGAACTTGATGATGAACGCGACGACGAGGGCGAGGATGCCGAGCGCCTCGGTAAAGACAATCGCGAGGATCATGTTCGACACAATTTTGCCAGACGCTTCTGGATTTCTCCCGATCGCCTGCATCGCCCCACTGCCGATAAGTCCAATTCCAAGTCCGGGACCGATCACCCCAAGCCCTGCGGCGAGCGCCATCCCGATCAAACGTGCTGATTCTACATCCATGATTAGGGTGTATTACGAATAAAAGGCCCACTATCTCGGAGCCACACCAAACGCTCTCGCCCGGTGAAGGGTTAGTGCGCCTCGTGTGGATCCATGATCGCCAGCTTAATAAAGAACAGCGTTAACATTGCAAAGACGAGTGCCTGGATGAGCCCGATAAACATCTCAAAGCCCATGAGGGGCGCAGGGAGCACGTACGGGATGAAGAAACTTGCGACAAGCACAAGCACCTCTCCGGCAAAAATGTTCCCAAAGAGACGAAACGAGAACGAGATGAGCCGACCGAGATTGCTGACGAGCTCAATGAGCCCGACGGCAAACCCGATCGGCGACTTCAGATTAACATACTTCCGTGCATATTTGAAAAATCCGAGCACCGCGATGCTGGTGATCTCGATCGTGAAAAACGCAATCATTGCAAGCGCGAGGGTAAAGTTAAGGTCGGTCGTCGGCGCGCGAAGCAGAGGGGAAAATTCGCCTTCATGGAGAAAGCCGACCGACCCAATACCGGGGAAAAACTCGGTCACATTTATAACAGCGACAAAAAGGAAGATCGTCGCGATAAGCGGGAAGAAACGGCGCGCGAGCGCCTCACTCTCCAAAACCTCGCTCATATAGCCGAGCGCACCCTCAAACGCCCATTCGACCCCCGCTTGAAATTTGCCAGGGATGGTGCGGAGCGAACGGCCAAAGAAATACGCTCCCCCGATGAGGAGCGCCATTATCACCCATGCCAACAGGAGAGAATTAGTAATGGGGAAATTGAAAACGGAGCCTATCTGCTCCGCCTTGAGGGCGACGTGTATTCCTTCGTGCATACCCACAGTGTAGCAGAAACCCCCTCGAGTATGCTATATACTAGAGGGAGTTAGTCTTAATACAATTATATTCATTTATGGCAACCAATTCAGCGTTCGCAAAACCCCTCACTCCTTCTCCAGAACTGGAGGCGGTTATCGGTGCCGGGCCGTACCCAAGAACCGAGGTGGTAAAGAAGCTCTGGGAGTACATCAAGAAGCACAACCTCCAGAACCCCCAGAATAAGCGCAACATTATCGCGGACGACAAACTTAGACCGGTTTTCGGCAAGGACGAAGTCACGATGTTTGAGATGACCAAGCTCGTCTCGGCACACCTGAGTTAATCCTCTCCACTCGAGGAGTGCAGAACGCCCGCTCTAGCGGGCGTTCTGCTTTTATAAAAAGCAGAACGCCGGATTGCTCCGGCGGCCTGAAAGATCACGTGGGCCCCTTAGCCCCCTTGCGGTGCGGCGGGTGTTCGAGCATATAGGCCCGCAGACCCGCCTGCGAGACATAGTGCTCCTCGGGGGTCGCGGCTGGCTTGCAGCCATTGATCGTCGCAACCAACCCAAAGACCTTTTCGGGAAGGTCAGTGCGCTCGCCCGCAGTGAAGTTGCGCACCTCGTCTTGGGCGAACGCCGCCGACTCCTTCGGAGTCGACTCCGCCCACGCAAAGACCAAGGCGAGACGAATGGCTACGTCGTCAAACTTCTCAGCAGGCGGCTTCTCCTTGAGGAGCTTGTGGAGCGCCTTGAGGCTGTGCGCCGCATGCGCTATCGCGTCGCGACGCTGGCCGAAGCGCGTGACGAGCCTGCTGCTGGTGTAAGCGAACATGGTGTGGCGGGTAGCGCGGTTTGCGCCACACGCCCGCATACAGGCACTGAGCTCCTTCAGAAGGAGCTCGAGGTGGGGGTTGTCCCCCGACAATTCCTTCATTTCCCATTCCTCCTAGACGTGTTGGGAATTTATATTGTAGCACATAAATTTCTGCGGTCAAAGTATCAAAATCTTTATGTCTTTTGTGGTCACGGATAATCTGTTCGTCGCCACACCACAGAGAGTACTTCCAATTTTATACTCCCTTTGGTCGTTAAAATTTAGGTCGCTCACAGATTTCCGCTACCCCGCCTCGTGGTTCGGCTTGCTAGCCGAACATCACTGCGGCTTCCACAAATACACAAAACCTGCCGCAGGGCAGGTTTTGTGTATTTGTGGACCTAGGGAGAATCGGACTCCCGCCTCGTCAATGCGAATGACGCGTAATACCACTTTACTATAGGCCCGTTGCGAAAGACTATATCAAATTTGTGGACCTACGGGGAGTCGGACCCCGACCTCGTCCATGCCATGGACGCGTTCTACCGCTGAACTATAGGCCCTTGATGAAGGATTTTAGCATACGAGGGGATGAAATTCAGTCGGGCTACCGGGAATCGGTCACGCATAATTTCTTGCTAGAAATTTGCGCGACCCCGCCTCGGCCCCTTCGGGCCTCCGGCCTTCGATTCCCTACACCTCCTGCACTGCGTTTAGTCGGGCTACCGGGAATCGAACCCGGTCTACATGCACCCCATGCATGCGTACTACCGGTATACTATAGCCCGCTTTGTGTGGAGATGCCCTGTGTCGGGCTGCCGGGAATTGAACCCGGTCTACACGCACCCGAAGCGTGCGTACTACCGGCATACTCCAGCCCGACACAAAACACCTCCTTGTGCGCTCTAAGGGATTCGAACCCCTGACCTTCCGCGTGTGAGGCGGACGCTCTAACCAACTGAGCTAAGAGCGCGAACACGACTCACGATACCAGATTTTATACCGGATTCACAGACTCCTCACTTAGATCCTCGATGTCCTCTTGGATCTCCTCGACGTCCTGACTAATCTCTTCAATATCCTCTTGGATATCTTCCACGTCCTCGCTCACCTCGGCGAGCTCGGCTGCATGACGGTTCACCGACATCTGGATGAAGATCGCGAGGTAGATCGCCTCCAGAGAGACGAGGGTAGTAAGCACAAGGAGCATCGTGCTCCACTCGACCACTCCCACGACCGCAAAGACAAACGAGCTCGCGAAGAGGATGGTGTGGATGATAAGCGAGGGCACCGACCCGACACCCGCAATTATTTTTTCAACAAAAGTTTTAGGCGGCATAGGTACTATACTAACCTAGTTTTGTGGTCACGGATAATCCGCTCGTCGTCACACCACAGAGAGTACTTCCAATTTTATACTCCCTTTGGTCGTTAAAATTTAGG